>Ga0247841_10000712_pt1 | contig 83925 bp, 78 predicted proteins | sample LaCruzMarch2015__2_FD_192410 | JGI IMG/M metagenome (GOLD analysis project Ga0247841, IMG submission 192410) | Freshwater microbial communities from meromictic Lake La Cruz, Castile-La Mancha, Spain - LaCruzMarch2015_18m | ecosystem: Environmental > Aquatic > Freshwater > Lake | place: Spain... | reverse complement strand
AATCATCGTTTCAAGCTCTTCTCTTTCTTCGCTGGTTAATGTTATTTTGTACTTGATCATAATCACCTCACTTTCGTGAGACAATTATTCTATACTGTTACGTCATGTCAAGCTTGACGTGACACTAGCATAATCTATGTATTTTCCAGGGACTCGTTGCAAATATTCCTTTTGCAAAGGCGTAGCAACTAAAATAAGACTAACTTTATTTGTGTTTGACAAAGATACTATCTTTTGTAAATATTCAGTTTCCAACTGCGAAACAACCCTTTCTTTCCTTCTGTTTTTAAAATGCCAGGCAATTCTGCCATTGAGATATTGCCGATTACCAATCAGAGATTTTGTGGTTTCCTCAAAACCTCCGATGAATGGGTATTTATGTATATTTCGAGGATGAAGCAGGACATTAACATATTCATATATGTCATTTGCTAATCCGATTGGCAAGTCATAAGTATCAATTAAATATCTTGCAAAATGACTATAGCTATATCCTTCCAGCTTAAAGAACTTATTATAAAATTCTTTATCGACTACGTTGTGATATCTGCGCATCATTTCTGCACCCTCTGAACCGCCAAAAAGCAAAAGGGAATGGTATGAATATGAAAGTATTATAGTGTTAATGTGTTTGTTGTTATCCAAGATATTACGCAATATATAATATGAGTAAACCGGGTGTTCTGTATTCTGAGCAAGATTGATGCTGTTTGATATATATTTAGGATTAATACCGCTAGCAGCATGAGAGTCACCGAGAATTACTATGGAATATTGTTTTGGAATTACAATTTTAAGGTTTTTATTGAAATGGTTTATCGTTCTTTTAGCGTAAAACAATCCACCGATGCAAATAATCAGGAGTAAAAAGGTTACTATATTGGAATACTTAGAATTTGTCATAAATAAACCCTGTGTTCATTCCGCAATAAAAAACAATCAGTGCCAGCGTTGTTAAAAGCATAAATCTGAAACTTCGAATATCTATATATTTGCTAATATTGATTTTAAGTATGGAGTAGTATACAGCCAATGTTACGAAAATATACAAGAAACCCAAAGGATTAAAGATTGAAGTAAACAAAGAAGTGCCGTTATTAAAAATAATCCATCCAAGTGTCACAGTGCCAAAAGTAAGAACCTGACTTAAAGAGTTTGATATATTGAAGGTTATTTTTCTTTTCCGTTTATTATATTGCCATATTTGGTAGATTGAAATACTGATGCCATGCCACATACCCCAAAAAATGTATTGCCATGCTGCTCCATGCCACAGACCGCACAAGGACATTGCCGTTATTGGTACAATAAACAGCAGCCAGAATTTACTTGTTTTGTTTTGAGAGAGAGGGAAGAAGAGATAATCCCTGATCCAATCAGATAATGATATATGCCATCTACGCCAGAATTGAGAGATATTGGGTGCCAGATATGGATTATTAAAATTCTCCATTATCTTAAGACCAAATAGTCTGGATGAGCCAATAGCAATATCACTATATCCGGCAAAGTCGAAGTAAATCTGCATAGAATAACCAAATATAGCCAAAACTCTGATTATTATTGAGTAATGAATCGGGTTTTGCCAGACAGGAATAATCAGATATCCAATCCAATCTGCAATAACCATTTTTTTAAATAAGCCAAAGATTATTCTTTGAAGAGCAAGTTTCAGATGTGTAAACTGAAATCTATCAGTTTGAGCTTCAAGCTGTGGATTCAATCTTTCAAATCTTTCAATCGGTCCGGCTATAAATATCGTATATAAGGAACTGTAACAGGCAAAATTAATTAAGCTGCCCTTTTTAACTATACCCCAATAGATATCAGTCAGATAGCTAATGTGTTTGAAAACAATGTATGATATACCTAACGGCAAGAAGAGTTTTTCTATTTTAAAGACAGGCAAGGTTGAAACGAAGCTGGTCAGGCTATTAATTATTCCGCCCATAAACCCAAGATACTTGAAAGCAACTAATATCAGCAATAACCCGATGACGCCAATTTTGTGCAGAATTGCAGGTTTAGAGAGTTTTTCCATTAGAAGCGCAATTAAATAAGTAAACAATGTCAAACCCAAAACTACGAAGACTGCTTTACGGTCAAATCGCCAGATATAAGCATAACTTGTTACTACCAGCAAAGCAGTCCGCATCCAGCGTTTGTGTAAAATCCAGAATAATAGAGCAGTTAGAAAGAGAAACGGGTAATGGATATTCTCATACATAAAGAAATAGTAAAGTTTAACAAGCATTACTTACCCTACTTAAAATTCGATAATAACCGAAAATATCCCACTGTATTTCCTTCACTCAGAGGATAATCCTGTAGAGGATGAAAAATATAAGAGAAAAGATTGTGGATGAAAGTGAATATTTATGCATTGTTTTCTTAATTTGAGTTCCACTCCGTTACGTATTTTCATTTTTGAAATTTAAGCTCGTCATTATAGGACTCGAAAAGTAACTGCCCCAATTCAGCATTACCCTTGATATTAAAATGTCCTTCGCCTTCAAGCCGATTTCCTTTAATCTTTAGATTTCTGTAAATATAGCGGATTTTACTATCATTTCATATCTTTTGTATTATGCTTTCGCGATCATTTTCAATTATGCATACAACAATCAGATTACCATTTAATAATCGGTTCATATTATTAAAAAAATATCATTATAAACAGCATAACTATAATCAAATGCATATGAAATGCTTATGTTCATAAAATTGTAATCACCTTTTTGATTCTCTATTCCGAAAGTGGTTGATAATAGATTTTGTTAGAAGAAAACCAAGTTCCTTATTAAACTCAGTGTTTGTTAACTGGGTTATTCTTCCATTGCTATAAAAATCAGACTTGTATTTGCTACATAATTGACTAATTACTTTATTCTCCTCAGCGTTTGGCAGAATTGAAATGAAAATAATTTTACCTGAGTATGTTTGAGAAAAATGTTCTATACATGATTCGAGTTTATTCCAGGAATTTGAAGTGGGGATATCAGATTTTGAGTGCCCATACATTGCCTCAGCACGTCCCGTAAGCTTGTTTTTTGATATCAAAAAACTATTTGCTAACAGATTTATAAAAGCCGAGTGCTCTCGTGGTTTAGCAGAAATTCTTCTTAGTTTTCTTTCAGGTAATTCCTGCGGATAAGTATATTGTTTTTCAAAGTGCAAGCCATCTTGCCAGCGATTAAGAAAAAAGGAAAAACTTGCTTGATCAATAACTACAATTACACAATCAGGATTATAAAAATGTGAAAAAAATACTGATCTATGCCATAGAATATAAGGGTCATTACCACCAGCACCCAGATTAATTACGTTTACTTCTTTCTTATTCATTTGAGATGAAAAAATAGCAATAGCAGTACTATCACCACTCTTTAAAACAGGTTGAATAATGCAGGAACCGAGGACGAAAATACACTTTGTAAAGTCTTTATTGATATCATTTCCAGGCAATCCGATATTATTTAGCTTAACGTTCCGCACCGTGTTTCTTCCAAAGATACTCCAATACCGCCAATGCGGAGGCCTAATAATAATTTGATTGTATGGACCTAAAGAATCATTAATTTTGTATGACTTTGATCCCGGTATTAATTTAGGATAATCTAGAAAACCCGACATGAATAATTCGCACATAAACAATGCCAAGATTGAAGATATAAAAAGTATCATTAGCTTTTTCACCTAAACCACCACCAACCAATTGTTACATATATAAAGGTAAAAGCGATGCTGATAGCGTTAAACCAGCTTGTATTCACTAAAGCCATTTTCCTTTTATGAACTCTTTTAAGCTGATTCCAGGATTGATATATCGATATCCCCAATCCGTGCCAGAGTCCCCAGATTACAAAGTGCCAGGCTGAACCGTGCCAAAGTCCGCATAGGGACATAGCTATAACGGGAACGCAAAAGACCAGCCACAAGAAGTTTGTTTTGTTTTGGGATAAGGGGAAGAAGAGATAATCCCTTATCCAGTCCGACAAAGAGATATGCCACCTACGCCAGAACTGGCTGATATTGGGCGCCAGATAAGGGTTTTTGAAGTTCTCCATGATTTTGAGTCCAAAAAGTTTAGAAGAACCGATAGCAATATCACTGTAACCTGCAAAGTCAAAATAGATTTGTAGGGAATAGCCAAATAGTGCAGCTACTCTGATAACGGTAGAGTATTGGTCCGGATGCTGCCAGAGGGGATTGATAAAATATCCCAGCCAATCTGCTAAAACCAGTTTCTTAAACAGCCCGAATACGATTCTCTGAAAGGCAGTTTCCAGATATTCAAGTTCAAATTTGCCTGCGGGAGCTTCCAACTGTGGTTTTAGTCTTTCAAAACGTTCGATGGGACCAGCCACAAATATCGTATAAAGAGAACCATAACAGGCAAAGTCTATTAGTTTGCCTTTTGTTATTATTTTCCAGTGAATGTCAGTTAAATAGCTGATGTATTTAAAGATGATATACGAAATCCCCAAAGGCAGAAAGAGTTTTTCTATTTCAAATACCGGCAATTGATGGAAAAAGCCGAGTAAGCTCTTTATCGTCCCGGTTAAAAAGCCCAGATATTTAAAAATGATCAGTACTAATAGAAGCCCGATAATCCCAATTTTATGAACCCAAGCAGTGTGTTTGCTTTTTTCCATCAACATGGCAATCATGTATGTGAAAACAGTCAAAGCGAGAACAACATATACTGCTTTGTGGTCAAAATACCAAATAAACCCCAAACTGCACAGGGTCAAAAACGTTGTTCTGAGCCATTGTTTGGGAAGCAGCCAATAGATAACTGCTGTAACTATCAGAAAGGGAAAATACAATAAATTCGTAAACATTCACTTACCTTTTCTTAATATGCTATAATTATCATTAGGAAGTTCTTCTTTTCAAGGTTTGTGTATTTTTAAAGAACCGATATAATTCATATCCCAGTTCCTTATTACCTTCATTATTAAAATGCCCTTTTTTCATATGGAAATCTGGCATCTTTCTAATTCTACTGTTAGAGGAAAACCTAATACTATTTTTAGTACATTCGGAATAAAACTGTTCGTTCCACTTACTATCAAGTAATGAAAACAACAAAAATCTATCTCCATATTGCTTGTTATATTCTAAAATCGCTGACAGCATCTTATTATAAGTTACTTTATCAATATCAGTGGATGATTTTTCTGAAAATTTGGAATCATTTTCATTTGTTTGATTATTTACATTCTTTGCATATTTAATTCCGCACCTTATTACATTTGCAAACGCAGAAAAAGCACAAATCGAACTTAACATGGATAGTTTTAGATCGGTAATTGGACTACCGAACATCTGGTTAATTGCGAAAGTACTATCAGCAAATCTTTCAATGTTTCCAAGCATATGCCCCTCTAAAACAAGCAAAACATAATCTGGTTTAATTTTCTTTGACCAAAATTTTAATCTATAAAGTCCCAAATATGGCGTTTGCCCTCCAAGCCCAAGATTGACTACTTGATATTTATTCGGGTATTTAGCTTGGATCAATCTCATAAAAACACTTGTAGCTAAGAGTGGGGGGGGGGTAGCTCTCGATTCCAGATATGAATTTCCCAATACAATAATGTTCTTTTTTCCCGTGTCAGATATATCTAAGCCAGGTAAACCATAATTATTCTTTTTGAAAACCTTATACCCATCTTCGGTGTTAAAATATTTAGCACCACGTTTATATATATTTTCATATACAATTCCTCCATCATAAAAATCATTTGGATATATGTGATATGATTTCGTCATGCCGGTTGGTGGAAAATTGCATACGAACCTCACTATAGATTCAGTCAGCAAAACTGATATTATGACAGCAGTTACAGTGAGAAACGTATAAAAAATTATTTTGTTTGGGGTAGTTTGCTTCAAATTTATCTTATCCCCAAAATCATTAGAGAGAAAACTAAAATTGCTCAATAATCTCAATCATTTGCTTGATAGTATCAAAACTTTGTGCAGTGATTTTGGGAGCAGGGATGCGTTTTCCAAATTCTTTAGCTATAAAAGTCTGTAAAGAAACCAGTGAAAAACTGTCTATCAGCCCACTGGATATGAGCTTTGTGTCTTCAGTAATTACCACATCATCTTCTGTCAAAAATTCGTGCGTGATGAATTCAATTAGCTTTTCTTTCATGCTAAATTCTCCATTTTCATTTATCATATCCTTAGAAATTTGCATAGAAAAAGGGACTGCTTTCCACTGCAATAATATTATGCAAAGCCGCCAATGCAATACTCATAAAGAGTAGCGTAAAAAGTAAAGTGTATTTGAGGAAAAATGCCAAAAGCTGTTTTTTGAATACGAGTTTACCATTCCATTTCATGTTTATTCCTTATGCAAAAGTTTCATATTTATTCAAACTATTTTTGCCCTCAAGATTTGTCAAGGTACTCGGTTTCGAGGAGGCATTTGACACAAGCTTTCTTTCACCCTGACTCACTCAGCTTTAGCAAAGAATAGTTCATCGTTAGATGCTCGAAGGTTATACGAGTATCTAACGTGCAAGTACACTTCATATTCTCATCAAGGATTATGGGAGAAGAATGTCAAAGCTGTTTTTTGAAAGAGAGATGATTTTAATATACAGGTTAACCGCAGATAAATTCAGCACCATATCACAATTTCCCATCCTATGCTTTTTAAACATGAAAGATTGTGACATCTCTAAACTGGCAGACTTCAGACGGATAAACGATTTTGGTATCAAGCAAATCTACCTATTAGTTGAGAAAAGCATTGACAGATATGCTCAAATCATAAATTATGACGGTAAGTGTTATGATATATGAAAGTTCTATAACATGGTTTTCAGGGGATACAGAATTAATGATATATACGATAATTAATTAGACTGGTTGACGGTGTGTAATGACAGACCATAATAACGTTCTTCGCATTTTCGTTCACGTAGATATTTTTTTTGCTACAACATCAGAAACTATTTATACAAGATTTTTTATCTTTATCCCTTAATTAAAGATTATACTTTTCATTGTCAGGATTCTTATGTACTTGCAGACAGCATTTTGCAAGTCATGAGGCGAAGCTGTATTTACACAATGAACAATGAATAATGGAAAATGAACAATAAGATTACTAAATTTGTAATTATGCTTTCAATCACTGTAAAAAACTCTACTTCTTTGCAACTTTGCGTTAAAAGAAATAACATTTGTGAGAATTGAGCAAGGGGTTTGTAGCGCAGATATTCATCTGCTGGGAACTGGTATTTTCATGCCGGTTCAGTCCTTTTTTTGCTTCTATAAAGTCTTCAGGGTTAGATATTAATATGAAAATTTTCGATATAGCCGCAGCACGTAGTTTCCAAAAACAGAAGCAGGCTCTTAGAGCAGAAAAATTGAAAATGCGCTACATAACTGCTCAAAATGCCTTTGAACGAATTGTGCAGATGCTGATAGAAAACTATAAACCCAAAAGGATCTATCAATGGGGTTCCTTATTGGATAAAGCACATTTTTCGGAAATATCCGATATTGATATAGCGGTTGAGGGCATCAAAGATGCCGGAGCTTATTTCCAATTACTTGCCGAGGCAGGAGAAATTACGGATTTACCCTTGGACATTGTAGAGATGGAGAGCATCCATATTCTGCACAAAGAAATGATAATGAGCAAAGGGAAGCTAATCTATGAAAGAGATTAATCCTGATCTTGCGGTTTTGATAGCACAGGCAAATAACACTGTAGAGATCATTGAGCAAAATCAGCAGTTTTATCTGAATTTCAAAGAGAACGAGTTTCTTCTTTTGGGCAAATCCACCGTATCTGCTATGGTGTTATCGCAGATATTTGTAGATTTCTATACCTGTGTCGAAACCTTCCTTTTTCGTGTATCTCAGGAATTCGAAAACAATTTAAGAAAAGATCAATGGCACAAAGAACTACTACAAAAGATGTCGCTAAATATCTCTGAATTGAGACCGGCTCTTCTATCAAAAGAAACTGCAATTATACTATCTGAGCTGTTACTTTTCCGTCATTTTAGACGCTATTACTTCAATTTCTCTTATGATTGGGGAAAGCTTGATCTTATTGAAGAAAAATTCCAGAAAGTCATTCCGCTGTTGATAAGCGACATACGTAATTTTGTGTCTTTTCTTCAAGAGATTGAAATCCAAGACGTTGAGAAAAATTGAAATTTAAATGTAGCACTGGATTTATCCGGTAGGTGACACCAGATTTATCTGGTTTTATATTAGCCGGTTGAGAATGAGGGATTTTGCCACTAAGGCAATTAAATAAATGAACAATGAACGATGAAAAAATGAATAATATGATTTCTAAATACGTTCTAATGCTTTCAATTACTGGAAAAAAGCTCTGCGTCTTTTCTTCTCTGCGTTAAAAGAAATGCCATTGTTGAGAATTGAGAATGAAAAGACCCGTAACCCTTAACTTATACCCCATAACAAAAAAATATTATGACTGATAATGAAACTTTAGCACTACAGCAGTTAATTCTGGATAACTCATCTTTATTTTGGTGGGTACCCGAGGATAAAAAGAAAAATCTGTCGTTGGTTTCATTAGTAGAAGCGATTTTAAATTATGGTAACTCTAATAGTGTGAAACAACTTTTCGAAATATGTGGTATCCAAAAAGTATCAGAAATATTTTTCAGTCACATCAATGGGCAACGGACGAACTATTTGCCTCAAACCATACACTATTTTTCTTTGTATTTCAAAAAGTATGCATAAAAAAATACTAAAAGCTGAACAAATTCAAATCTTGCCAATATTGAAGCTATTCAGTAAAGATTTTTATTTAGTTGGCGGGACAGCTCTTGCTTTGCAAATGGGACATAGATATTCGCTGGATTTTGATTTACTTACTCGCACAAATATCAAAAGAAACGCCATTAAAAATATCTTGAAAAACAACAACTATGTTATTCAACAAGTATTATATGAAGATACTATCCAACTGCATTGTATTATCAATAATGTAAAGGTTACTTTTTTTCAATTCCCTTTTGATATAAGCCCCTCAGTGCATTTCGATGGCATAATCAAAATGCCTGATGTCCTCACATTAGCTGCCATAAAGGCTTTTGCCTTGGCTGGGCGAGGAAAATGGAAAGATTATGTTGATTTGTATTACATATTTAAGCACTATTATACATTTGACCAAGTGAGTAACAGGGCTAAATTATTATTCGATGGGGCATATAACGAAAAACTCTTCAGGCAACAATTATCTTATTACGATGATATAAGTTATGAAGAAGAAGTAGAATATGCTTCAACTCCTGTAACAGTTGACGAAATTAAGCGTTTCTTGACTGAAATTGCCTTAACGCCATTTTAACCAGGGATATTTTTAAAATTATGCGTCTCTCCCATCCTATTGAAATAAAGCAAATCATTCAGTCTTTTGATTCAAGTGCCAAAGTTTATCTTTTTGGTTCTCGGGTTGATGATACTAAGCGGGGTGGAGACATAGATTTACTGATTATATCTGAGGTAATTGATTATCCAATCAAAAATCAAATTCGTATCAGGCTTTATGATTTACTGGGTGAACAGAAGATTGATTTATTAGTCAGTAACGATTTGGATGATCCGTTTGTTAAACTTGCTTTACAGAGCGGTATCGAATTATGAATGAATTATTAGAAATCCTTATTGCACATCTTAATAGTCTAAAAAAAGCATTGGCGTGGCTTAATGATTCATTTCGGAAATGCCGCTATTATGATAAAATATTAGAATACACAAATGATGAATTCAGTGATCTTGAAGCATTATCTGCCAGGTTTTCCAGAACTCTCGACATCCTTACTCAGAAGGTATATCGCAGTTTTGATTTGATTGAATATGCTGAAAGTGGCACTCTGATTGATGCTGTGAATCATGCTGAAAAGCGCGGCATTTTAAATAGTGGCAATCTAATCCGTGATATGAAAAATATCCGTAATCAGATAGCACATGAATATCTTGAGGAAGCGCTTCGGGATATTTTCATCGCAGTAATAAAACTTACGCCAGATTTAATTACATACTGCGACATTGCTATTGTATATAGTGAAAAACTGCAGACACAAGATAAATAAACAATGGACAATAAAAAAACCTATGCTATTATTACTGACCTTGTTGATACTTTTCTTTTATACACCCTAAGAGGATTTAATTAGAATAATGTCACAACTATTCAAAATTCTGAATAACTTTGATGTTCTATCAGACCAGGCTTGTTTTTATATAAAAAACAAAAATTACACGTATGGGCAATTTAGTAAGCTTCTAAGCAGAATACAGAAACTTATCCATTTTTACAATGATGAAGTATTTGGCATTTTGATGCATGACGATATACGTGTTTATGCTTCCATCGTAGCTGTTTTGTTACAAAACAAAGGCTATGTTATCATTAATCCCAAAAACCCGATTGAGCGGAATAATTCGATAATTGAGCAGTCCGGATTACTACATATACTGTGTTTTTTTGAATCTGACATAAGTCTGGCTACCCAGTTCGGGGCAAATCTTATATTCGTTTCTGACCTATCCGATGATGAATCAGATAAATTAACTGAGCCCGGGATTTTTCATTGGGACGAAAACAAGACTGCCTATATCTTATTTACCTCCGGCAGTACCGGCATCCCCAAAGGCGTAAAAATAACGCACAAAAATCTGGCTTCATTTTTTGAGTCGTTCTTTAAGCTGGATATATCCATAACTGATTCTGATAAAGTTCTTCAGATGTTTGACCTGACTTTTGATGTATCTGTGGCAATGCTATTGTGCCCGTTGATAAAGGGTGCTTGTATTTATACAACGCCTTTTGATAAAGTGAAGTATATCGAAATTGCCAAGATACTTAATAAATACTCGATTTCAGTTTTATGTCTGGTTCCATCTGTATTATCATACCTGAAACCGTATTTTGCGGAATTGAAGTTCGAAAGCGTTAAAGAATGCATTTTAACAGCAGAAGCTTCTCATTATGATTTAATCAATGATTGGAAACGATGTGTTCCCCATTCACAAATCTGGAATCTGTATGGACCAACTGAAGCGACTATCTGGTGCCTTGCCTACAAATTTGATGAAAACGCTGAGAATGAAATTTATAACGGAATGATCGCCATCGGTAAAGAAATGTATAGCGTTGGGAGTTTAGTTATTGATGAGCAGGATAAAATAATATCCGTCATTAATGAAAAAGGCGAATTGCTAATATCAGGTGAGCAGGTCACTTATGGCTACATCAATGATGCTGACAAAAACCTCTCAGCATTTGTGAATATTGAAGTTGATGGCAACAAGCAGAGATATTACAAAACGGGTGATGTAGTATATAAAAACGAGTTTGGAAACCTCATGTATTGTGGCAGGCTTGATCACCAGGTTAAAGTTCAGGGCTATAGAATTGAACTCAATGAAATAGAGTATTATGCAAGAATGCACTCTAAGACATCGAATGCAATATGCTTTATCTCCGGTAATGATAGCCAGGAGCTCATTTTGATAATTGAACAAATGATTGGGTCTGAATCCGAGATAATATCAGAATTAAAAATTAAGCTTCCTGCATATATGGTTCCCAGGAAAGTTATAAGTATCAATGCTTTTCCAGTGAATGCCAGCAATAAAATTGACAGGCCTTCAATAAGGAATAACTACCTCGATGGAATTAAGTAATCAGCAAAACCTGTTAGACCTGTATCTTTATCTTGCGAACAGAGGATTAACTAAAAGCCGGCAGCAAAACAAGTACTTTGAATTTTCAAGCTCAGAATTCGGATGGCCCAATGCTATTTTGATAGATAAAGATGAAAATGTCACACTAAATGATTTAACCCAATTATCCGGATTAATAATTAATGAACACACTCAAACAGTGGTTTTGACCCCATCAGTTAATATAAATATACATCAGGATGTAATAAAGCAAAGTCCTTATTCCTTTGCAGCATTTTGGATATCAATGTACAAAGATATTCATGCTGAGTACAATCCGGAAGAATTACCAGCAGTCAATGACAGCAGACTCGAAATCAAGTCTGCTACATCAGAGAAAGACTTGATGGATTGTATTGAAACACTGAACAATACTCTTTTTCAACAGGACAAACTAAACAAACAATATATTGAAAAAGACAGCTTTGGTGAGGATATTACCTGGTTAATGGGAAGTGTCGACAACCGGGTGATAACGACGCTGATGATATATTTTGACAAGGCTACTCATATTGCCGGTATTTATAATGTTTGTACACAACCTGAATATAGGAACATGGGCATTGGAAAAGCAATGATGAAGTGTGCATTTATAGAGATATTGCTGAATGGAACTAATAAAGCTGTTCTTCAGTCAACTGATATGGGAAAGAAGCTATACTCAGGTTTGGGGTTTATCAAAGACGGCTATTATGGATTGCTTACAAAAAGGTGACAAAATGAATAGAGATGAAGTTTTTAGTGCAATAAAGACAATTATCCGAAAAGAGATAAATAATGAGCAACTTGTCATTGAAGAAAATATGACTGCCCTGGACATTGAGGGGTGGGATTCACTATCTCATATGAGCATTATTTCCTCCATTGAAACGTACTTTAATGTAAGCTTTAGCTTTATAGATGTGGTCAATTTAGAAAAAGTCAGCGATTTGGTTGACCTGGCTATGGATAAGGCAGGTTTTTAATTAATTCAGGCATGCCTGTTACTTCTGCATATTATTTAATCTACCTGATAAGTGCTGTAATAATATATTACACAGTCGGGCACAGATACAGGGCAGCGTTGCTTATAGCATTTAGTTATGCATTCTATGCAATAAACCAATCCTTATTTGTGCTTGTATTGCTGGCTTCGACATTATTTAATTATCTGATGTGCATACGCATAAGCAAAATAAAGAGCTACATTTATCTGATTATAGTTTTTAATATTGCTCTGCTATCGTTTTTTAAATATCTGCCCAAAATAGTTACAGGGTTTATGCCAACGGTTTCTGATGGTTTTTGGAATAGCATAATTCTGCCTGTGGGCATATCTTTTTTTACATTTCAAGCTATGGGATATGCACTTGACATAAGCTGGAAAGGTTCAGGAAAGCAGATATCCTTTAAAGATTTTGTTCTTTATATGAGCTTCTTTCCGCAAATCATGGCAGGTCCGATAGCAAGGTCAGAATCTTTTACTCCACAGATTAAAGAGAAAAAGACATTTGAATATAATAATATTGCCAATGGTCTAAGATTGATACTCTGGGGTTCATTTAAAAAGCTGGTTATTGCAGATAATCTTAAGCAATATGTAGATGCTGTTTACAATAATCCCAATATGCATTCCGGAGTGACAATAATTATAGCAACTGCTTTGTATACTTTTCAGTTGTATTGTGATTTTTCCGGATACTCAGATATTGCCATCGGCTCAGCCAAATTATTTGGATTCAGATTATTGGATAACTTTAGAGTTCCACTCCTTTCCCAAAGTGTGTCAGATTTCTGGAGAAGGTGGCATATTTCTCTTTCTGGTTGGGTCAGGGATTATGTTAATAATCCCATTCAATACAGATACAGAAAACTACAAAAAGCAGGGGTAATCATTGCAGTTTTTATCACCTTTGCAGTTATCGGGATATGGCATGGCCCCAGATGGAATTTTCTGCTTTTTGGAATAATAATGGGTTGTTCAATTACCTTTGAATTATTTCTGAAGGATTGGCGTGAGAAGTTTTGGAAGATATTTCCCGGTTGTTTATCCAGTATCTTATCTACATTGTTGATATTCTCGCTCTTTTCTTTTAGTTGCATGTTCTTACGGGCAAACTCAACAAAAGATGTGTTTATAATGCTCAGCAGAATTACTGTAAACTTCACTCATTTTTATATTGGTTCTTCTACTGTAATACTCAGTGCTGGATTAGGTCTTCTATTATTAATAATTACTGAGTTCCAATTGAGGAAAGACACCTTCGACGCATATATTAGTAAAAAATGTATTTCTACCAGGTGGTCATATTATTCTATCTGTACAATTCTGATTTTAGCAATAGGAGAACTGGATAGTGGTAGTTTCATTTATTATCAATTCTAAAGCCATACTACGTCTAATATTTGAAGCCACATGGAATAGCGGGGTTATATTACTTGATTAGCAAAGAATGGCTTGATGTAAAACGGATTGTAATAAAATCTGCTATTTTTATTCTGTTGATTATTCTGTTGGATTTCTCTATCGGGAAATTAATCGTCTATCTGATGAATCATCATAAGCTGGATACTCTTTCCGGGATTGAATACGCAAGATATGTCAATCCTGAGATCATAGTTGTTGGTGCCTCTCAAGCGCAAGCTGGATATAATTCTGAATTGATTTCAAATTTTACCGGAATGAAAACTATAAACATAGGTGGTGCTTCTGTTTCCAGTTCTTATATATATATTATTCTAAAGGAAATTTTGAAAACTCAAAAACCTAAGTATATAATCTATGATGCTTCGATTGTGGATATTATGGGTGTCGCAAATAAAAGTAGTACAAAACGGTTAGCATACTTGTACGGTAAGGATAAGGAAGTTGATTCAATTCTGACTCAGGTAATTCCAAACTGTAAAGTCACTTTACTTTCCAGCATCTTTAAATATAGGATGTTAATTAAAAACAGACTTAAATTTAGCAATTCCATTAATAGGGACAGATATACATATTTTGAACCGGATAATGGCAAAACAGTTGATATATTAGTCGCAGAGGCATTAACAAAAAATGATACCTTATCACAAAAGCCTTTGAGGTCGGATACTAAAAGCCTGACGTATCGATGCTTTAATAAAATTATTACACTTTGTCATAAGCAAAAAGTTGAATTGATAATTGTATTAAGCCCGACATATCATAAAGACATATATAAAAATAACGATTATCAATACTCGTCATATATCCAAAATCTAGAGTCTATCAAAACTTTGAACTTTTATAATATATCACCAAGAAGATATACATATTTTACTAATAAAATATATTTTAAAGACTTGAATCATCTAAATGGAATAGGATCTGATAGCCTTTCTATAATAATTGCCAGATCGATATCCAACATGGAACTACAAAAAAGAACGAAAGACTATAAAGAAATTATAAAGTCAAATTGATTTGGCATGATGAAAATAAATCAAAAAAGACGTTCAAAACTACGTAATTTTCGCAGAAATTTGTCAAGCTTAATACCGCAGTATTGGAGCAGTTCACAGATATTCAGAGGTTATTATAAGGACATATTAGAGGCAGAATATTGGAGCAAAGAACAAATTCACGATTTTCAATTTAAGAACGTTTTCTCCATTGTTGCACATGCTTATAACACTGTTCCTTTTTATCATTCATATTGGAATTCAGAAGGCTTCCATCCTTCAGATATCAAGGATTTGGCCGATGTTTGCAAGATACCGTTTATAACAAAAGAAATGGTCCAGTCAAATTCTGAAGAATTTATCTCTTCAGAATATAAAAAAAGTTCTTTAGTTGCCATTTATTCCGGTGGTTCTACAGGTGTTCCGGCAACATACTACTCAGAAAAATGTGCTGATTCCATCGAAAGGGCTTTTATGTATGCTCAATGGCACAGAATAGGATATAATGTTTTTAAACGCAATAAAATCGCTCGTCTGAGGGGGATAACTCCACAGTTTGGGAATATCGAAGTGTTGGGAAATGAGTTGATATTATCTTCCTTTTTTCGCAATGTAGATGATTTATGGGAATATGTAAAAGCTCTGGAAAAATTTAATCCCGACTTTATCCATGCATATCCATCTATCATATTTATTCTTGCTAATTTTCTTTTAAAAAATTCTATAGATATTAAATTGCCAAATTTAAAATCTGTGTTATGCGGATCAGAAAACCTCTACAGTTATCAAAGGAAAACTATAGAAACAGCATTTAGGACCCGGGTTTTTAGCTGGTACGGGCATACTGAGCGGGGATGTTTAGCAGGAGAGTGTGAATCAAGCTCGTTATTTCATATAAATCCTCTTTATGGTTATTCTGAGATAATTAACACTGCCGGGGAAAATGTGTTAGGACAAAATGGAAAAGGAGAGCTGGTTGTTACAAGTTTCGGACGATTGGCAATGCCACTAATCCGATTTAAAACAGAAGATATAATTATTGCCACTTCGAAAGCTTGTTCATGCAAGAGAAAGCATCAGATATTTGAAGGAGTTGAGGGAAGAACACAGGAATATTTAATTACTTCTAAGGGTCTTCTAATACCTGGCAATGTCTTGCTGCCCTATGAAATAATTGGTATTTTTGACAATGTTCTTCAGTACCAGTTTTTTCAAGAACAAGTTGGGGAATGCATTTTTAGAATAGTAACGAAACAGGAATATACTATCGATGACGAAAATAGAATCATGAATGAATTAAAAGCTGAATTAACAGAAGATATGAAAATTTTAATTGAATATGTAAACGAAATTCCCCGAACTAAAAGTGGAAAATATATGTTTCTTGTGACAGAAACAAAACCGTGGTTAAGTCAAATAAAATCACGTCAGACATCATAAATTTAAAAAATTAGTATTGACTAAACAACCCGGTAATAGAAAACAAATTTATTTATAAATGTCTTAGACTCAAAGAAACCGATGGAAAGACGTAAAATTTTAAGCATGAAGGTGAACAAAAGAATTTGATGATAGAGAAATTATGAATGTAAATTTAGAAATAATTCTATTTCATACATCAACCATTAGGACAAAAGGGGTGTATCTGAGATGACAATAAACCTGTGGAAAACCATACAATCAGTGCTTAGACTCATTATGAAAAGTTCGTTATTAATTATTATTTGTTCATCATTAATAGATTGCTCCTCACCAACGGAAAATAGCACCGGTTCTTTATCTGGAACGGTTGCTTTAATCAATGACTCAGGTAATTCTGCAAATGATCCAATTGATTTTGCCGGAGTAACTATTGCCATTTATAATCTTGCTATTTTAGACTCAACCATTGTTAGAATCAATCATGAATACCCCAATATCGGAGTTCAGATTAACCAGGAAACAGAATTTGACCACAGGTTGCAGAACCCAATAAAAGTAGCATCAACTAACTCAGATGGCAGCTTTAAATTAAAAAAAATTCCTGCTGGCAAATACAATTTAGTGTTTCTAAAACAAGGCTGGGGATTTAGATATATCTACAATTTTAATATTACTAGTGGCGAAAACACATTATCTTTGGAAAAGCAATATTCTCATAGTAAAGGTGATTATTCCAAATTAAACGAAGTAATATTATATCCGGAAATGATAATGCCAGTAGTGATCTTAGAAACTATGGTATTTGAACCTTACCACGCTTATCGTTTTCTCGAGAATACGTCGTTGTTGGGCAATGTTGAAATAAATGAGAGTTCTATGCTATTGATCGACCCAAATAAACGAGTTGATGTGCATGGAATTGTTGCATGTAATAGTATAGATAATTACTGCAAGATATCCTCCAGTTTCAATATTTACTCAGTTACTAAAGCTGATAGCATTGAAGCATTTTACCAATTTACAGTTCTTAACCAGGCAATTCCTATATCTATAACAAAAATAATATTTGAATGCTCAGTAAATGGCCTTCAATTCACAAATAATGATGTTACTTTAACGAATTCGATAATTCGAGAAAACTCCAATTCTGCTTTGACACTACTTTCAAACTCAAGCAACTTATCAAACAATTTATTTGTATCTAACGAAAATAAAGGCATTTTAGCCTATAATGTCACGCAAATTGGTCAATCCGTATTTGTAAATAATCATGATAACTGCCTATTGTCAGAGACGGTATCAACGATAAGTAACAATTATATTATCGATTCACATATAGGGCTGCGACCGTTCTATGGTACTAACAATATACAATATAACTGCTTCGATAGAAATTCTGTTGCTATCGCTCCTTGTGCTTCGAATCCGATCATAGCATGGAATAACTTCTATGATAATAATAGGGATATTGAATTGAATCACTATTATGTTCAGGGAAATCTTTATGATTATTGCTCACCTGATATTCACAATAACAATTTTTTGGGTAATGGATTTTATATTCATCTTATGGGTGTACATAGTCTTTATGGTGATGGGGGGGCTCCTAATATGGGTGTTAATGAAAATCAAGTTTATCCATACAATTATTTGCAAGCAACAGAATTAGTAACTCATATTTACGATGCGAACAATCCACTAGCAATAAATTTTCCTTTCACAGTCGCTTTTATCCCTCGTTTATCATCACCTATTTCTCAAGCAGGAGTACAATTATGAAAGTTATCATTCTCGCTGGTGGCATGGGTACTCGCTTATCTGAAGAAACAATACTCAAACCCAAGCCTATGGTTGAAATTGGTGGAAAACCTATCCTTTGGCACATTATGAAGATATACTCATTCTACGGATTTAATGAATTTGTAGTTCTATGCGGGTACAAAGGTTATATGATTAAAGAATACTTTGCCAATTATTTTCTGCATATGTCTGATATAACGATTGATATGGAGTCCAATACAATAACACATCATAACAATTATGCAGAACCGTGGAAAATGACTCTCATCGACACTGGACTCGAGACAATGACAGGAAGCAGAATTAAAAGGGTAAAAGATTATGTGGGAAATGAACCTTTTATGCTTACTTATGGTGACGGAGTATCTGATGTAAATATCAACGATTTGGTCTCTTACCACAAAAATCACGGAAAACTTATCACCATGACTTCTGTTCAGCCGGAAGGGCGTTATGGTTCTCTGGTGGTGGATGAAACTCAAAAAGTACTGTCGTTTCAGGAAAAGCCCAAAGGAGATGGGGCCTGGGTAAATGCAGGTTTCTTTGTCTGCCAGCCCGAAGTTTTTAATTATATCCCGGAAGGTGATAATATAATATTTGAACGTGAACCACTCGAAAGTCTGTCAAAATCAGGACAACTTTATGCTTATAAGCACGAAGGTTTCTGGAAACCAATGGATACACAACGTGACAAAGGTCAATTGGAATTGTTAATCGAAAGAAAAAATGCGCCGTGGATAAAATGGTAAAAGGAAGACCATTTGGTAATTTTTACAAGGACCGCAAGGTCTTTATTACCGGACATACGGGATTTAAAGGTTCCTGGATATCAATCTTGCTAAATTGGCTGGGAGCTGATGTCTATGGTTACGCCTTAATGCCTCCGACAGATCCGAGTTTGTTTGTCATGGCAGAGATAGACCAACTTGTTCATTCAACAATTGGTGATGTGCGTGATTATGATTTTTTACTGGAAACAATCAAATTAATTCAGCCCGAGTTCATTATCCACATGGCAGCCCAACCCCTGGTAAGGGAATCATACCGCAATCCCCGCGAGACTTATGAAATCAACGTGATGGGAACTGTGAATCTGCTCGATGCTGTAAGACAAGTAAAAAGTGTGAAGGCAATTCTAAACGTTACCACCGATAAGTGTTATGAAAACAAAGAATGGCATTGGGGATACAGAGAGAACGAGCCCATGGGTGGATATGACCCTTATTCCAATAGTAAAGGTTGTTCCGAGCTCGTTACGTCTGCTTTCAGGAGTTCTTATTTCAATCCCAAAGATTATGCAGGTCATGGAGTTGCTTTAGCCTCAGCCAGAGCCGGGAATGTAATTGGCGGGGGTGACTGGGCTGGTGACAGGCTTATTCCGGACTTTATCCGTGCTATCCTGCAGGGAGAGAAAGTCAAAATCCGCAGTCCGCATGCAATCAGACCCTGGCAGCATGTGCTGGAACCTTTAACCGGCTATCTTGCCTTATGTGAAAGATTGTATAATTCAGGACCTGAATATGCTGAAGGCTGGAACTTTGGACCGGATGATGCAGACGCTCAAAACGTAGAGTGGATAATCAGCAAAATCTGCAAGTTTTGGGGTGATAATGCAGCCTTTGAGCTGGACAATGCTCCTCAGCCACACGAAGCCAATTACCTTAAGCTGGACTGTTCCAAAGCAAAAGCTATGCTGGGCTGGTATCCCAAATGGAATCTTGAAACCACATTACAATCGATAGTAGACTGGACAAAGGCATATCAGAAAAAAGAAGATATGAGGCTGGTCAGCCTCAGCCAGATAGAACAGTTTTTTACTCCTGCAGATTAAGACTAAGGAAAATATCCAAATGAGTGATTTTAAAGCAATCAGACAAGAAATAATTCAGAAGACAAAAGAGTATTATCAGGCAAAGTTTGCCCATTCTGTCTTTGAACCCGGTAAATCAAAAGTTAATTATTCCGGCAGGGTCTTTGATGCTGAGGAATTGGTCAATGCTGTAGATGCATCCCTTGACTTTTGGCTCACAGAAGGACGCTTTGCCGAAGACTTTGCTGAAAAGATTGCAGATTTTTTGGGTGTTGAAGACGTTATCTTGACAAATTCCGGCTCATCAGCTAATTTATTGGCTTTTGCTGCTCTGACCTCTGAAAAACTGGGGGACAGACGTTTGAAACCCGGTGATGAAGTTATATCTGTAGCGGCAGGTTTTCCGGCGACGGTTACGCCCATAATCCAGAATGGTCTGGTGCCGGTTTTTATAGATGTGGAAATTCCCACTTATAATATAAACATCGCAATGATGCACAAGGCTGTCAATCCCAAAACGCGGTGCATCTTTATTGCTCACACCCTAGGAAATCCTTTTGACCTGGATGCCGTTATGCAATTAGCAGAAGAGCATAATTTGTGGGTGATAGAGGATAATTGTGATGCTTTTGGCAGCATCTATAAAGGAAAAAAAACCGGAACATTCGGACATTTGTCCACAATATCATTTTATCCCGCGCATCACATCACCACAGGTGAAGGTGGAGCAATCTGCACCAATGACCCTCAGTTAGCCACAATAGTGCGTGCTTTTCGGGATTGGGGACGGGATTGTTACTGTGCCGGGGGAGAGAATAATACCTGTGGGAAACGTTTCACCCAAAAGTTTGGAGATTTGCCTGTAGGTTATGACCATAAATATGTGTATTCTGAGATGGGCTATAATCTCAAAATGACTGATATTCAAGCTGCAATCGGCTCAGCACAGATGGACAAACTTGATTATTTTTGTACAAGAAGAATTGAAAACTTTAATACATGGTTTAGTGTTTTCGCTAAGCATCCTGACCATTTTATTCTACCCCAGGCTACTGATGGAGCTGTCCCAGCCTGGTTTGCCTTCATAGTTACACTTAAAGAGAATCTGCCTTTCACACGTGATGAAATAACTAAGCATCTGAATGACAATATGATAGAGACGCGTAATCTGTTTGCCGGGAATATTGCAAAACAGCCTGCATTCATCGGAAAACAATTTCGGATTCATGAATATTTGGACAATACTAACTACATTATGAACAATACCTTCTTCTTGGGGACTTATCCGGGTTTGACGAAGGAAATGTTTGATTATACTTCGAACGTATTGGACATATTCATTCGAGACCAGAAACAGAATGGCAATCGTTAAAAAATATCCTACAAGGGTTTTGGCCATTCACAATCATATTGAAGGAGTTTATACTCTTGAATTAGAGTCCATGAGTAATCCGTTTAAATATAGACCTGGGCAGTTTCTGCATTTTGCGCTTGATGAATATGATTTTTCAGAACAGTGGCCTGAGTCCCGCTGTTTTAGTATGCAATCTTCTCCTTGTGAAGAAGTTATCAAAATTACATATGCAGTTAAGGGGACGTTTACTACCAGAATGCAACAGGAATTAAAACCAGGTAAGCAGGTAACTCTAAAGCTCCCTTATGGTGATCTTTTCACCCAGCAACATAATAAAGTGAATACAGTTTTTATAGCAGGGGGAACCGGCATAACCCCTTACCTATCATTGTTTACTGATTTCAGCTTTGCATCTTACATTAATCCCTGTTTGTTTGCAGGTTTTAGAAGTATGAAACTGAATTTATATGCCAAAGAACTTATTATCGCAAAACAAATTAACGTAAACCTGGATGATACGTACACATATCAGGATAGCCAAGGCATTCTTGATATCAAATTTATCTTGGAACAAAGTGATAGAAGCACTTCTTTTTTTATATCCGGGCCTCCGATTATGATTAAGAATTTTAAGAGCTTTCTTCTGGAACATGGAATACTGCGATTTCAAATAAAAACAGATGACTGGGAATAACATTATTAAAAGAGTTCTTATCACAGGTGCAACTGGTTTTTTGGGTTCTCATATTGCTGAAGAACTGGTATATCAAGGGTTTGACGTTATTGCTCTAAAAAGAAGTACAAGTAATTTGTGGCGATGCGATAAATTTAAAGAACACATCAAATGGATTAATTGCGACAATTTAATTGATGCAGAACCAGAGATAGTTAAAAGTACTCCTGAGATTTTGATTCATGCAGCTTGGAGCGGAGTAAAAGCATCTGAACGAGATAACTGGATTGATCAAGAAAAGAATCTTTCATTTTTTGTCTCCTTGCTCGAAACTGCAAAAAAAATAGGAATACATAAAATAATTGCATTAGGTTCTCAAGCGGAGTATGGAGTATTTGAAGGGGATATAAATGAAAATTATCATTGCAATCCAGATACCGCTTATGGCGTTTCAAAGCTGTGCGCTTCAATCCTGTTGAAAGCTTTTGCAATGCAAAATAAAATTGAGTGGCTTTGGATTCGCCTATTTTCAATATTTGGTCCAAGGGAAGGTAGAGATTGGCTAATACCAACCACAATAAATAGTCTTTTAATAAAAGAAGAGATTGTATTGACTCCCTGTGAACAGCAATATGACTATTTATTTATAAAAGACTTTGTAGCTGGGATAATTAGCGTCGTGAAAAACAGCGACAGCAATTCAGGCATATATAATTTATCGAGTGGGAAAAGTGTGAAAATTAGAGACATTCTTTCTTTCTTGGAAGACAAAATTGCATCCCAACAACAGCTTTTGCAAATCGGTGCATTACCCTACAGGACGAAGCAAATAATGCATATGCAGGGAAATTCTGATCATTTTTTCCGAGTTTTTGATTTTCACCCAACATATAGTCTGTATGAGGGATTGGAAGAAACCATTGATTATTATACAACACATAGTAACAATGAATAGTAATCACAAAACTATTGTTTTGGCGAAAGAGATCCGCAAACTTTCTCTTCAAATGGTCTTCAATGCTAAAGCTTCACATATTGGGGGATCTTTATCAATGGCAGACATATTAGCTGTCTTGTATAGTAATGTTTTGCGATTTAATGCTTCAGATCCATATAATCCAAACAGGGATAGATTCTTACTTTCAAAAGGGCATGCTTGCACAGGGTTATATGCAGCTTTGGCATTAAAAGGTTTCTTCTCAGTTGAGGATTTATCTTCTTATGCAACCGATGGTAGCATATTTTTATCTCACACCAATCATAAAATACCGGGAGTTGAGATTTCTGCAGGGAGTTTAGGTCATGCATTGCCGGTTAGCTGTGGTTTGGCTATAGCAGCAAAACGAAAAAAAAAAAAATGGAAAACGTATTGTCTGGTAAGTGATGGTGAATTGGATGAGGGATCAAATTGGGAAACTATTCTTTTTGCGCCACAATTAAAGTTAGATAATTTAATTCTAATTATAGACTACAATAATATCCAAAGTATGGGTGCAGTTAAAGATGTGATAGATTTAAATCCATTAAAAGATAAATTTACTGCTTTTCGATGGGAAATATTTGAGGTTAATGGGCACGATCATCAAGCATTGAAAGATGTTTTTGTTAGAGCACAAAAATTAAATGGCATACCTAAAGTGATTATTGCCCATACAATCAAAGGGAAAGGCATTTCCTTCATGGAAGATAAATTGTTATGGCATTACAAATCGCCTGACGAAGAACAATTTAATCAAGCCATTAAGGAACTAAACAAACAATGAGAACAGCATTTATCAAGCAATTAATAGCAGAAGCTAAAACTAACAAAAAAATATTTTTATTAGTTGGAGATTTAGGGTATAATGTTATAGAGCCATTTACTGAATTATTTCCAGATAGGTATCTCAATATTGGGATTGCCGAGCAAAACATGGCAGGGATTGCAGCTGGTCTGGCGATGGAAGGTTATTGTGTTTATATCTATTCAATTGGTAATTTTCCAACCTTGCGATGTATGGAACAAATCAGATACGACATTTGCTACCATAACTTAAATGTTAAAATTGTTGCAGTTGGTGGAGGATTTGCATATGGTTCATTAGGTGCTTCTCATCATGCAACTGAAGAACTAGGTATGCTTCGCACTATCCCTAATTTGGTAGTATGTGCTCCAGGAGACCCTGTGGAGGCAAAAGCAATTACTACTTTTACGGCTCAGTATGTAGGTCCTTGCTATATAAGAATTGGGAAAGCAGGAGAACCATCTGTGCACAAAGAAAACTCGGTAGCTAGTCTGTTGCTAGGAGAGATTGTAACGATTAATAACAATGGAGATATTGCCGTATTTTCGACAGGAGCTATGTTAAAATACGTTGTTGATTTCTTGACTAAAAACCACATCAACGCTTCTGTTTTTAGCTTTCCCTTTATTAAACCAATAGATAGGCAAGGTTTGGTTAAAATATTTAATTCGTATAAAAAAATAATTACTATTGAAGAGCACCAAGCTCAAGGGGGGTTCGGTTCTGCAATTCTTGAAGCGATGAATGATCTTACGGAAGAAAAGAGAATTTCGAATAAACCAAATATAACAAGGATTGCTATACCTGACAAATTCTATAATGTAGCCGGGTCACAGGATTATTTGAGAAAACTTGCTGGGCTTGAATTAAGAAAAGATCTTTTTGTTTTATGAATTATCTGTTCAATATTCGAACATTAAGACTATTTACGTGTTAATAGTAAGAGTAAAATGTAATAGAATTTAACGCAACGCGTAACAAAACTATATGAGTAGAACGAAATATTTATGAGGAAACAGGATTATCTGTATAAGGCTTTTACTATATGAGACTTCAACAGTTAAGAATAACCGTATTATAAGCTCTGTGGACTTCTATGAATAAATATATCTTGGACATCGCAAGAACTATCATTCCGCTATACATTCAGAATATAATACACGTATTTTTAAGAAAATACAAAGCACTTAGATATTCACTAAATTCAATCAAATTGCCAATAATTGACATACATGAAGCAGGGGAAGCAATAAAAACCATTAAGGATGAAACTATTGAAACGGCATTCTTTCCGAAAATATACAACCTTATTAATAAAGGTGAATTTGATTACATATGCCCAAAACTTGAACTTATGAAATATCAAAATGCTACTGTTTTCCCTTTTTCAGATTTTATCCAAACTCATGATGGTGCTGTATGGGGAAAATTTCATAAACCTCAATTCACAAAGATTATCCCCCTTGATAAAGACTTTCTGAAGATTAAAAATAAATTGTTTATCAAAAAGCCCAATCATGTTGTTAGGATTAAAACTGGATTCTCTTTATGCGGGGTACATAGTACAGTGTGGGCTCATTTCTTGGTGCAATATCTTCCTAAGTTATATTTGATTCCTGAGTTAAGGAAAACACTCAATCAAGATTTAACAATACTATTGCCAAAATATACTGATTTACAAATTCAAGAAATTGTATATTCCTATCTCAAAAACATTAACGGTGTAGAAATATTAGAATTAGAAGAAAATGAAGTAGCAATTTGTGGTTTACTTTATCATATCGAAAATACAGCGTTTATTGTGGATGATGGACTGTATATTACACCTTGGGATGTACTAATTCCAAAATTTGTTGCACAGTCTCTCAAAAACAACTTTTTAGCGAACTTTGCCAATATCAATATTCAAAAAGAAACTGAGATGTCGGACAAGAAGCAATCTAATATATATATAGCAAGAAGCGGTATACGAAATGTTAGAAACTCTAAAGAGATAGAAGAATATTTCCTGCAAAAAGGATTTATACTTATTTACCCGCATACATATACACTTTTCGAAAAGATCGCAATATTTCAACGGGCTGGAGTTATTGTGGGTCCATTTTCTAGTGGTTTTACCAATATTATATTCTCAAAGCCTAAAACAAAAGTACTTGTTTTTTCAAATTTTCAAAGAACTACTGACACCTACTTTGGATTTATTGCCAAAAACTTTGATATCGATATTATGTTGATTACAGGAGATGATAAATCTTCGAATCAAGTAAATAGCTCATACACTATTCCTCTAAATGATATTGAATCGGCCTGTATAGAATTAGGGATTCTATAACAATATTCAGTAAAATACAGCGAGAAGAATTTATACAATTAAATAAATCAGGATGAGAATATAATATGAAAGGGATAGTTTTAGCCGGTGGGGCAGGCACTAGGTTACATCCTTTAACCATAGCTGTTAGCAAGCAGCTTATGCCTGTTTATGACAAGCCCATGATTTACTACCCTTTATCGGTATTGATGTTAGCTGGAATCAGAGATATTTTGTTAATTACGACTCCTGAAGACCAATTAGGATTTATCAAACTTTTAAGTGATGGAACACAAATTGGTATTAATGTTGAATATGCTACTCAAATAGTTCCCAATGGACTAGCTCAAGCATTTATTATTGGTGAAAAGTTCATTGAGAATGACTCTGTGTGCCTGATACTGGGTGACAACATCTTTTATGGAGCAGATTTACCAAGCAGATTAAGCAAATGCATTGAACCGGACGGTGCAATAATAACAGCTTATCCTGTAAATGACCCAGAACGATATGGAGTTGTTGAATTTGATATTAATAATCAAGCAGTTTCGATAGAGGAAAAACCCATACAGCCAAAATCTAATTATGCCGTGCCGGGATTGTATTTCTATGATAATTCAGTGGTTCAAATAGCCAAAGAAATCATGCCCTCTGCTCGGGGAGAATATGAAATAACAGATGTCAATCGGATTTACCTTGAGAAGGGTAAACTCAAAGTAATGGTGTTTGGTCGAGGGACTGCCTGGCTGGATACCGGAACTTTTGAGTCATTAATGCAGGCATCTCAATTCGTATCGATAATTGAGCAGAGACAGGGATTTAAAATCAGTTGTATTGAAGAAATTGCCTATCGCAAAGGCTTTATCACAAAAGAGCAGGTATTAAGGGTTGCAGAACCGATCCGCAAAAGTGGTTACGGAGAATACCTCATAAAACTAATGAAAAATGAATATTGATTAGTTTAAATTTAAGATTATCCGGAGGATAATATGTATCCAAGTGTTTTGGGTCATTACTTTGAAGATTTCGTAGCTGGAGAAACGATACAACATAGCCTATCAAAAACTATATTTGAAAGTGATAATAACCTTTTCAGTTTAATCACCATGAATCATCATCCTCTGCATACTAATGCAGATTTTGCTTCGAAAAGTCAGCATGGACAGGTTTTAGTAGTCGGGACTCTTGTGTTTAGCATCGTAGTGGGCATGACAGTACCTGATATTAGTGGTAAAGCAATTGCAAATCTAGAGTATGAGAAGGTTGAACATCTGGCCCCAGTATTCATTAATGATACTATTTATGCCTCAACAAAAGTATTAGAGGTAAAACCATCATCTTCAAAGCCAGATAGAGGAATCGTGTATGTCGAAACGACCGCATTCAACCAGAATCAATTGCCGGTTTTAAGGTTTAGAAGACGGGTGTTAATTCCCCTAAAAGGAGAAAATCATGAGTGATATTATAATGCGTAGTTTGATGTTTGTTCCAGGACATAATGAAAAACTCCTGAGTAGTGCATCACGGTCTAACGCAGATGTGCTACTGCTTGATTTGGAAGATTCTGTCCAACCTGAAAGCAATAAAGCTGTTGCCAGAGAGAAAATTGCACAATGGGTTCAATCTGGAGCACTTAAAAATCATTATATTTTTCCGCGTGTCAATGATAGGGAAAGCGGACATTTACTGAAAGATGTGCAGGCTTTGACTATTGAAGGAGTAGATGGTTTTATGTATCCAAAGTCAAAAACAGGAGATGATATTTACTTCTTTGATAAACTTTTGGAAACGATTGAATATGAAAAAAAGATACCTGTAGGAACATACAAGATAATCCCATTAATTGAAATGTCTGCTGCAGTTCTGAATGCACAGGAAATATGCCAGGCATCAAAACGAGTAGTTGCCATTGCTTTTGGATGTGAAGACTTTGTCAGTGATTTGGAAGGAATTCATGATCATGGGGGACAGAGTATCTACATCCCTCGTGCCCTAATAGCACTTGCAGCCAGAGCTAATAACGTGATTCCTATCGATACTGTTCACATAAATGTACATGATTTGGAAGATTTAGAAAAGAACTTGGTTTTAGCTAAATATCTTGGTTTTGAGGGTATGTTGATTTTACATCCCAAGGAAATTGAACTCGCACATAAGTATTTTTCTCCAAGTGAAAATGAATATTTAGATGCAGTTGAAATGTTACGACTATCTGAACAATCCCAAAAAGAAAACGTAGGTGTTGCAGTAATTAACGGTAAGTTTATTGGTCCCCCCATGGTAATTGCTGCAAAAAAGATTATACACAAGTACGATATCATGAAACCCAAATGATTAGTTTACTGAGGTAACATGAGGAAAAAAATTATAATTATGGGTGGAGAAGGCAATGGTGGTGTTGTAGCTGCTTGCATTATTGATATGAATCAACGTTATAATTACATTGATATAGAACTACTGGGTTTTCTAAATGATGTTGAACAAGTCGGAAGCAAAATAAACGGATACCCAATCCTTGGCAAAACCAAGGAATGGGTAGAATTTTCTGCTCAGGAAGATGTAAATTTTATTTTTGCTATTCATCCTGTCGGGCATGGTTCACTTAGAGTACGTTTATACGAATCATTAAATATTCCTGATGATAAGCTCTATACTTTAGTCCATCCATCAGCTTTTATATCTTATAATGCTATATTGGATCCGGGAGTGATGGTAATGTCCAATTCATATATAGGACCTGCGGCTCATTTAAGTAAATGTGTTCTCTGTATGGCTAATACAGTAATTGGTCATAATACTAGCTTATTACCCTATTGTCATGTATCAGTAGGTGCCGTGATTAGTTCTTATGTTAAGATAGGATTGGCATCAGATGTTGCACTGAATGCGACCGTCATGGAAAAAATTACGATTGGGAATTATGCTGTTGTTGGTGCCGGAGCGATGATTACAAAGAATATCAATGACAACGAAGTTGTGGTTGGCAATCCACAAAGAGTATTAAGGTTAGCAGAAGATAAACAAAGATATTCAATATGATTCAATTTGAAAGTAAACACATGTCTACAAAAAAAGATTCTCGTGGATGTCTTTCAATAATTGAAGGGATGAAAGATATTCCGTTTGAGATTAAACGCATATATTACATACATTCTCTCAAAGAAACGGATTCTCTCATCAGGGGACAACATGCCCATAAAGAGCTGCAACAATTTTTCATTGCTATACATGGAGAATTTGATATTGAAATTGATGATGGACATGAGAAGAATTGCTATCATCTGGATAATCCTACAATCGGGTATTACTTAAAACCGGGATATTGGAGAGATTTAACTAATTTCTCTTCAGATGCAGTTTGTTTAGTTCTCGCTTCAGATTATTATCATGAATCAGACTATATAAGAGATTATCAGGAGTTTTTGGATTGGAAAAAATCCCATTCTTAGATGTTAGTAAGAGCTATTCAGAAATAAAACCAGAAATTGATGAAGCAATTCAAGGTGTTCTTGATTCCGGCATGTATATCTTGGGTGAACAGAATTTTCTTTTTGAACAAGAATATGCTAAATATATTGGGACAAAACACTGCATCGGGATAAGTAATGGGCTTGATGCTCTTTTCTTGGTGCTCAAAGCTTGGGGAATCGGAGAAGGTGATGAGGTCATCGTGCCCTCCAATACATATATAGCTACTTGGTTAGCAGTTAGCTACTCAGGGGCTAAACCTGTACTTGTCGAGCCGGATATCAAAACTTTTAATATTGATCCTGATCTGATTGAGTCAGCAATATCAGGAAAAACAAAGGCGATTATTCCTGTACATCTATATGGCATGCCTGCAGATATGACCCCCATAATGGATATTGCTAATAAGTATAATATTAAGGTCTTGGAAGATGCTGCTCAGGCACACGGAGCAGATTATAATGGGAAAAAATGTGGATCATTAGGTAATGCTGCTGCATTTAGTTTTTATCCTGGAAAAAATCTCGGTGCATTTGGAGATGGTGGAGCTATTACAACAGACGATTATGAACTTGCTGATAAAGTTAGAACTTTAGCTAACTATGGTTCAAAGCTCAAATACTACAATGATAGCAAAGGATATAATTGTAGGTTAGATGAAATTCAAGCAGCTATACTTAGAGTAAAACTCAAATATTTGGATAATTGGAATAAAAGACGGCATCAATTAGCAATGTCTTATTCTACAATTTCAAATTATAATATTAGATTACCTTATCAGGACTTGGAATGCAACAGGTACGAAGATGTTATCAGTTATGTTTTACCACTATCTGGAGCAAATGTGATACCATGTTGGCATCAATATGTGATTCAATCTAAAACTCGTGATACTTTAGCTCAAAATCTCAAATCTGTAGATATCGAGACGATGATCCATTATCCTGTCCCACCACATAAACAGAAGGCATATATGGAATATAATCGCATGAATTTCCCCATAGCAGACAAGGTTGCTAACGTGTGTTTGAGTCTTCCTATCAGTCCTTTTCATGATTTGGAAGATATTGAAAGAATAACTTCTACAATAACCGACTTTTCAGTAAAATAACGTTATGGAACCACTTGTATCTGTTTTTATCCCTACCTATAATGGTGCAAAGTGGGTTGCAGAATCGATAGAATCAGTTTTAAACCAAAGCTTTACAAATTTCATTTTAGTATTATCAGATGATTGCTCTACAGATAATACTATTGAAATAGCCAGCACCTTTCAAGATTCTCGAATTATAATTGAACAAAACCCGGTTAATTTAAATCTATCTCATAATTGGAAATTAATAAAAAATTGTAAGACAAAATACTTCAAAATTTTAATGCAAGATGACGTTCTTACTTCCGATTGCATAAAGACTCAGGTTGAAATATTAGAAAACAATCCGAATGTTGGGATAACTTCTAGTTCATGTAGACTAATTTTTATCAAAACCCAAACAAGATTGATCTCAAATGGATATTCTGAAGGCCTTTATGGTGACACAAATAGCTTAATGAGATCTCTTTTACTAAAAGGGAATCGCATAGGGGCTCCATCGCAAGCTCTGATTAGAACATCAACAATGGTTTCAATCCCAAATGATTTAGATTATCCATACCTTGGTGAGCTAAAGTGGTATTATTATATTTTCAGACAAGGATTTTCTTATTATCATGTTTCAAGACCACTTTCCAATTATCGAGTTCAGGGAGAAATGAGAACTTTGACTTTAAAAATAAAACCTGTAGATGAGTATCGTAGTTTTATTCTTAAATATGGGTATTTTTGTGGAGTAAAATTAACAGTTGCTACAATGTGCAAGTTACAATTTGCTGAAATAGTAAGAACGTTAAATAAAACTGTTGTAAGATTATTGTTGCATTTTTATGTATAGTAAGGATTTAAATATATACAAAAGAGTACAACACCCATTATCTATTGTTACACAAATATTCGCATGAGCAATCTGGATCTAAAGATTTTAAAAGATATGCTGGCTAACGGCTATTTTTGTTGATCAGAAAGTTTACATATTGAAGATACTGCATAATGAAGTATAAATTTTCCACAAAGAATAAAATTGTTGGTGAGATATTCCAATTGTTGCAAGGGAACTTTATTGCTACGTTGATTAGTTTTACTAATGTGATTGTAATTGGCAGATGTATTTCTCCAGAGGAATTTGGAACATTTTCAGTTGGGTTTTCCATTTGTATGTTTACAGCTATTGTTAGCACTCCTATAATTAACCTTTTTGCTACATACATTCCCCGATATCTGGTAAACGATGATAGAATCAGTATAAATAATCTATATCGATATGTTGCGAGAATTTTAGTCTTTGTGTTTATCGGAGCCAGCACAATAATTGTACTATTTGCTAGAAATATTTCGAGTTTGTTAAACATAGATAGTGTGATATTTGTTTTAATGGTCTTTATCTATATGATTATAGACACCGCTCTTTGTATGAACAGGGGTGTTATTACAGGTTTCAGAAACTTTTCTGTTTATAACAAAACCTATTATGTTGAGTCAATAAGCCGGATCATCATAACACTAATTCTGCTATCATTTTTTAAGAATGCTACTTTTGCATTTCTACCATATTTAGTTGCAGCTGCAATTACTCTGATTTATTCATTGTTGGAATTGTTTAAAAAGAAGTTTATCAGTATAAACTTTAGCAAATTTGATGTAAAAGAAATCAATGCTTTTTTTTTACCTTTGATCCTTTTATCTTTGAGTTTCATGCTCTTTAATACAGTCGATATGCTATTTGCAAAACGCTATCTTTCGTCATATTACGCCGGATTATATGGCGCTGTTTCCCAGATTAGCAAAGGAATATTAATAATGGGAGGTTCTTTCCATGTCTTGTTATTGCCCTATATGAGTCATAATGCCGCTACGAACCAGAGTTCTTATAAATTGGTTTCAAGAATAATCGGTGGCTTTTTGTTTTTATCAACCATAGCGATAGTTACTTTCCTACTTGCGGGTGATTTCATAATAAAGACCCTTTATGGAGTGGCCTATTGCGGGACAAAAGATGTTCTTGTAGTTCTTTCGATTGGAGCAGTGTTTATGACAATAGCATCCATGTTTGGTAGGTATTTTCTCGTGGTCAAAGCTTACTATCTTTTATTCATCCCGTTCTTTTTTAGTATAATCGAATGCATTTTGTTATTTAGATTTCATAATAGTGGAAAATTGATAAGCACTATCTTTGCAATGTCGATTGGATTATCAGTCGTAGTTATGTTGGGAGCAATTATAATTATCAATTTCAGAACAAAAATAAAAAGAAGTTTGAATTTGGGCGAGAAAAAATATGTTTAAGTTTTACTTAGTAAACGGTTTAGTTTGGTTGGCTATCTTGGTGATGGTAGTTAATTATATTAAAAACAGAAGACTATCAATCGAATTGTCAATTAATTGGGTATTATCAATTGTTTTTATACTGCTGCTTTCATCAACAGTTACGATACTAAACTCCATATCTATTTTTCTGGGAATATCTTATCCCCCAGCGATCTTAATTGTAGTGGCATTTTATCTGGGTATCATCATATTACTGAGGCTAAACATTAACATAACTAAGCTGCAACAAAGTAATAAGCGTCTTATGCAAGATTTGATAATAAATCGTGAACTTGTAGCTAAACAATCTGATATCCTAATCGTATTACCCGCGTTCAATGAGGAAAAGAACATTGCAAAGGTTGTAAATGGTATTAGAGAGAAGTATGATTATGATATCCTCGTGATTGATGATGGATCAAAAGATAAAACATCAGAGATTATAAATTCTTTGAATTGCTTCAGCATATCGCATTCTTACAATTGCGGCTATGGCACTACTCTTGAAACCGGATATAGATTTGCATCCAGGCATGATTATGGGTACATTATTCAATTTGATTCGGATGGTCAGCATAGCGTTGATTCAATAAAACAGCTTGTAGATTCGATTACTAAAAATAATTGTAATGTTGTTATCGGTTCAAGGTTTCTTGCCCAAGACGGACATTATAATCCTGGTATTGCCCGAGGCATAGGAATGACGTTTTTTAGGTTTTTAGTTAGGGCAATAACTAAGTTAAAGATATCTGATCCTACATCCGGATTACAGATATTAGATCAAAGTGTCTTTAATTTTTTCAGTGCAGATAATCGGTTTCCAGATAAATACCCGGATGCAGATATGATAATCATGTTACATAAAAATGGTTTTAAAATTAGCGAAATACCTGTTATTATGTATCCGAATCAAGAAGGGAAATCAATGCACAGCGGAATTCTTAAACCAATATTCTATATGATATATATGATTTTATCTATATTTGTTGTTATGATTAGAAAAGAAAGAGCTTAGAAAGTGAAGCTTTTTTTTTAATCTGCATAAGGTTCTTTAAAATAAATTGAACAACATCGTTGATTATTAATATTGGAAAACTCGATCTATAATTTTGTAACAATTGATGTGGAAGAATGGTTTGACGCTGAGATACCACGTCGCAGGCTAATATCTGAACCTAAACATCTAACTGAAATAGAGGCTCAACTTGACATTTTCTTAAGTATATGTAAGGAGTACACAATTGAAGCGACTTGCTTCGTTACGGGTAAGCTTGCAGAAAGAAAACCCCATCTTGTTCGAAAGCTTGCTGATCATGGTCACGAGATAGCATCACATTCTTATGGACACAAGATGGTTTGTAGTATGAGTCCGGATGAATTCAGACAGGATATTCACAGATCAATTGCAGTTTTAGAGGATGTTGTAGGCGATAAGGTAAAAGGATATAGAGCCCCATCATGGTCTATTAATGCAAATATTAAAAATTGGTTTTACGGAGTTTTGACAGAAGAGGGCATACTGTATTCATCAAGTGTTTATCCTGCAAAAAGCATACTATATGGAATGCCAAGTGCCCCAAAGTATATTCATAAGGTTCAAGACTGTAATATTATCGAAATTCCACAACAGCTTCTAAACCTCGGTTTCGGGAAGCTTGGTTTTGCGGGAGGAGCATATTTGCGACTATTTCCTACGTGGTTTATAAAAGAAATGATATATGTGAAAAATCGAAACGGTCTAAATGTTTTCCTATATATGCATCCATGGGAATTGAAGTATGAAAGATATCCAGTTAAGCTGTCAATATTCGAAAATGTATTACAGTACTATGGAGTTAGGAATAACCTATATAAAATTCGAGATATCTGCAACGCGATAAAAAGTACAATAATCAGGATGGACGTTTTTGCTCACAGGTTTGAATCTTGATGTAACACGGGATGTTTTATTACTATATCAACCTTATTCTATACGGGTTAACATTTCGTAAACATTTATTATCAGAACATTACGAGGAGTTGAAATTAATGTTTTGTGGTTATCCTTACACGGGGTTTCAGAATGAAATTGGACTATTTTGAGGTCTCCAAAGCACATTATTGTGAATATCGGGATAAGATTCTTGATTTAAGAAAAAACGTGTTTCCTGAGGAAGATTTCTTGAAAATGGAATCCATATTCTGGGATTGGCAATTTAAAGAGAACGTATATCAGGATTCTCAAATATTTGTAGTCAATGATTTGGATACTAATCAGATAATAGCACATTATGCCCTCGTACCATATCAAATGTTGTTGGATGGCAAGCTACATCTGATTGGGTTAGCTGTCGATGCTATGGTGCATACAAATTACAGAAAAATGGGAATATGCAGCAAACTTCAAATGTATGCTATAGAACACTCCAGGTATTATGGAACTATCGGATATACTCTCCGGGATGAAATCAAATCAATTGAAAAAAAGGGGGGATACAGATGTGTAAAGTATATACCTGTATATATCTATCCCGTCAACTTCCGGAAGATATTTAAAGTATTTCGAAACGGGACTTTCGAATTTTTGGCACCCTTGGCGAAAATAATATATAAAGCAATCTTCAGTAATAAAGTTAAAAGCTCTATACCATTTGATATAGTAGATCATATCCCTCATTTAATTCTGGAAAAATACAATATTTGGCTTCAACAGATATTCAAAGCTTATTGTCCCAGAGATGAAAAAATATTAAAGTGGAGATTATCAAATGAAGCTGGTGTAGATTATTCGATTTATAAATATTCAGCCCAATCGAATATATATTTTGTCACCACTGTAAAAGAGATACAAGGTTTAAACGCATTGAATATTGTGGATATTATATTTGATAAATATAGCGAGAATGATATTGCGACCGGGCTTGGGAGACTTATCCATAAAGCTGATAAAGAACAGTATGATTGCATATCATTTTTCTGTGCTGATAATGGTTCTATAAGCAAGATTCTCCGAAAATCAGGATTATTAAAAAGCCCTTACTTATTTCAGTTCATAGTTCATAACAGTAACAGTCAGCTTACGTATGATCTCTCGCATCTAAATTTATTCCTTACATATTTTGATACTGACTTATTGTAAAAAAAGGATAGACACTGAGTAAAATTAATAATTTTGTAAAAAAGAAATTGAGTCATCAATTGGGATATACTCTTGAACAAAGCAGTTTTTACCGTAATAAATATCCCCAATTGATACCGGCTAACGTTGTGGATTGTTTTTATGAATTGGGATTGACAACTAAAAATGAAATATTAGCTGATCAGCAGAATAACCCGCCTTTTGGGAGTAATCTCTGTATAGAGATAGAACAAATACAACGTATTCACAAAACATCCGGTACGACAAATAATCCACTATTAATAGCATTATCACATCATGATGTGGTAAAGACTGTCGCATTAGGAGCTAAGTGCTTTGTTCATGCAGGTCTGCAATCAAGTGACATAGTTGTGCACTGTCTGAACTATAATATGTGGTCGGGAGGCTATACTGATCACGAATGTTTGGAAAAAGCAGGTGCTGGTGTTATACCATTTGGTGTGGGTAACTCTAAGCATTTAATAGATACTCTAAGATATATAAAACCCACTGCTATACATTGCACACCCTCGTACTTATCAAAATTGGAAATGCTTATAGCCAGTGATTATAACTTCAATCCTAAGGATTTTAGACTTAAATTAGGTTTATTTGGTGGAGAAGGAGGATTACAGAATCCAAATTTCCGAAAAAGAATTGAAGATATCTGGGGTTTTAAAGCTATCAATGCTAATTACGGACTTTCGGAAATAGCAAGCATGTTTGCCTCGGAATCCCTAATGCAAGATGGATTACTTTTTCAGGCTACGGATTATCTTTATGTAGAATTAATCAATCCTGCCGATTTTACTAAAGTCGAAATAGAACATGGAGCCGAAGGGGAGCTAGTACTCACCCACTTAGACAGGCTTTCTCAACCATTAATTAGATACAGGACAAATGACATAATCAGAATATTGGAGATAGTACCCAGCGGGGTTACACCCGAATTCAGATTTGACGTGGTTGGAAGGTCTGACGAGATGTTTGTTTACAAAGGAGTTAATGTATTCTTGAGCGCTATTGTAAGCTACATAAATAGCTTTCCAGATGAATTAAACGGCGAATTTAGAGTACAAATCAATAAAGAATTGCCTATCGACAAACTAAAACTTATAATTGAGTTAAGGCAAAGTATCGTTATCAACAATTCCAAATTTATTAAAGAATTTACCGAGGGCTTTGTAGACAAAATGTTTTTTCAACCTATTGTTGAAATTGTTCTCGAAGGTTCTTTACCACGAACGGAAGGTAAAACAAAAATTATTCAAAGGATTCTATAGGAGCTATATTATGCAACGATTTACTTCAAACTCAGTACTGGCAAGTGAAATTGCATCCTTTTTAAAGAAAGAATTGCATGGCAAAGATATCGTGATTTATGCCCCTTGCAATTTGCTCACTATAAAAGATAACAGCCTATTAGCAATAGATGACATAACATCTGATATGCTATCCAAGATTAAAACCTTCCGGGAAATATTGGTTATGACAAAATATCCTGTCAAAGATGAAGAGATAACCTATATTCGGACAGACAATCCTATCTTGGATCTAATCAAGACTATAGACGAATTCTATGTAGTTCAAATACCTCCCACGATAGATGTGAGTGCTAAGGTTGATAAGGAAGCAAAGATCGGCTCAAATGTTACAATTATGTCTGGATGTGTCATTGGCTCTAAAGTCACTATTGGAGATAATTGTGTTATTTCTTATAATACAATTATCACTGGTGAAGTAAAAATTGGTAATAATTGCATGATTAAGCCGAATGCTGTGATAGGAAGCGAAATATTTAATTTTGTCTCCAGTGATGATGGGTTAAAGCAGTTTCCTCAAATAGGCAGAATAATTCTTGAGGATGATGTGGTGATTGGTTCGAATACTACTATCGAAAATGGATCATTAAGTGATACAACAATCAGAAAAGGCGCAAAGGTTGATGACCTTGTTAACATTGGGAGCGATTCAGTTGTTGGGGAAAACACTATGGTTGCAGCAGGTGCTGTAATTTCAAGAAATGTCACAATTGCAAACAATTGCTGGTTAGCACCTAATGTCTCGATAATCGACAATGCAAAAATCGGGTCTGCATCCACAATAGGCATTGGGTCGGTTATTTTGCATGATGTAGAACCTTCTACTACCGTAGCCGGAAACCCGGCAAAAATTTTAAGTTTAAAGGAATAGGAGCTTATAATGGCGGGTGCAAAGAACAATATTTTCGCAGAAAAAATTACTCCTTATTTGAGTGGTAAATTAGAGGAATTAAAATTAAAATTCGGGATAAATAGCCCGGAATATAATGCTCTGTCCCTTCAATACGTTTCCAGTGTTCGAGAACAGGATATTCATGAATCTGACAGACAGCGTCATTATCAATCAGATATATGTGTCATGTATAATGATTTGCCTTTGAAGGGAGTTGAAAGACTTTACCGTAGAACAATTATAATTGAACCTTCTTCAGTATGTGCAGCGCATTGCCGATGGTGTCTAAGGGGTCAGTATCCTCTTTTTACGCTTACAGATGAAGAAATTATAAATTTTACCAAATACTGCGGGAGTGATAAAGTTAAAGATAATCTCAGGGAAGTACTTATTACCGGGGGAGACCCATTTATGATTCCCATGAAGTTGGCATTAGTAATTCATGCATTAAAAGAAAATGCACCTAATATTCAAATATTTCGCATTGCTTCAAGGGTTCCTATACAAGACCCTGCCAGGATTAATACAGACTTATTGGATATAATTAGTTCAGCTGCACCTGTAAAAGTAGAGATTGCCACTCATATAAATCATCCGATAGAATTGACAGATGAAGCACAGGAAGCATATATTAAGCTTTCAGAAGTAGTGGAAAATATTTATGACCAGACTGTATTATTAAAAGGCGTCAATGATAACCCAGAAACATTAATTGAATTGTATGACATGTTCCGTTACCTTGGTATTGAAGCACATTATTTATTTCATTGTATACCTATGCGCGGTATGTCACATCATCGGACAACAGTAAAAAAAGGTTTAAAAATAGTAAGTGAACTTACTTCAGCGGGACAATTCTCTGGCCGTTCAAAACCTATGTTTACTCTTATGACGGATATTGGGAAAATTACTCTCTACCATGGTACAATAATTGATAGAAATGCAAATGGTGAGATTCTTCTCCAAACATCCTATACAAAAGAGTCATTCATACAAAACAATCCGAGTTGGGTGATTCCTGATTCAGCACATGAAGATGAAAATGGGTTTTTACGAGTATGGTACCAAGATGGAAAAGATGATTGAGGGGAAAAAATCTAATAATAATTAACTCTGAGACCATGCATATAATAATCAGCATTGATTCTATTGATACACTTGAGAGACAACATAGGATTACTAAGCTATATGGTTCGGCCATTAAAATTATTGAGGCATAAGATGAAAACGGTTTATAGCAAAATCATCATCCAAACAGCTTTTATATTGTGGGCATTATTCCTGTTTGCAGTTTTTTTTTCGGATTACATTTATGCAAGTTTCAATAAAATTATACTGATATTGGGAAAATTAGTTTGATTAATCTCCTGTTTCTCATGATACTAGTTCTATTCTCGTTTTTGATTGGAAGAAGGATACTATCCTCGTTTAAACTCAGTTCTTACAGTCTATCTGAAACTCTTTTACTTTCAACAACTTGTGGGTTTGGTATTATTACTTCAATAATGTTTATACTTGGGGTAATGGGCTTATTCTATCAAAGTGTTATTATACTGACAGTAGTGATTCCATTTATCACCTTATTCTCTATCTGTGGGAGATGTGATTATCTTTTTGTTAAAGAAAAAGTCCGCCTGTTAAAACCTCCAAAATACGATCTAATGTGGGTATTGTTTGCAATATTTATCTTCTACGTGCTATACAATTTATTCAGATGCATGACACCTGTTATTAATGGAGACTCTTTAAGTGGCTATTTGCACGTTCCGAATTTATATGTTAATAATCATTGTATCTTCGATATCGACTATACTGGGGATGATTGTTTTCCTCAAAATATATATATGCTGAATGCACTCGGAATATTGCTTCATTCTGATATTCTGTCACAAATGATAAGCGGTTGGTTACTTGGTCTTTTGTGCGCCTTAGCAGTGTATGTTTTGGCAAAGAAGCTTGCGAATCGCAAGGCAGCGCTCATTTCAGCAATAATTTTTTATACTATGCCTGCTCTTTCCTGGCTAATTTATAGCACTAAGGTAGATTTAGGTTATACACTTTTTGAGCTCAGTTTTTGGATTCTCTTTGTTGAATGGATCAGGAAAAAAGATAAAAAAATGTTATTTGTATCAGCAATATTCTTAGGCTTTGCCATTGGCTCTAAATATCACGCTTTGCTTGCTATGACATTTGCTGCTCTGACTGCTTTTGTTCTTTTAGTAATTAGAAAAGAAAAGTTGGGAATCATAATAATCACTCTCTTTCTGTTCTCGATTATTGCTATAATGATAGGTTCTCCATCCTATATCAAGAATTTCATATATACGGGTGACCCAGTTTATCCCTTTATTACAAATCCAAGCACAGGCAGTGCAGAAAAAATAAACCAATATCACGGTGTAGTTGACTTTGTGAGATTTCAATATAACATGTTTTTGGGAAAAGACTATTTTTTTGTTACTAAGCCCATGATGGATTACCCAATTGGGTTTCTGTCATTACTGTTTTTGCCTTTTGTCTTCAAGATAAAGAAAAATGACAAACTTCTATATGCAACACTTGCCGTCTTATTGGGTTACTATCTCTTTTTGTCAACAATAATATACAAATCTGTTTTCCCATATCCGAGACATTTATTGCCGGCAATAGGAGTATTAGTTGCGATTTGCAGCATAGGAGTAATGAATAGCTTAAATTATTGTAAACAAAGATATGTAATATTAATATTGGTAGTGGGTGTTATCGGGATAACTGTCGTTAATAATGTGCCCATTCTTTCTAAGCAAACAAGAAGTATGATTCGAATGCAATATTCTTATCTTATTGGTAACTATACAAAAAATGAATATCTTACTAACACTCTGTTCAATTCTGGTGGACACATGAATTTCGGTATGATACAACATGTATGGAACATGCCTAATAAAACACGCATAATAACTCTTGATTATGGTTGTGGTTATTATATTAATAGACCGTTTCTAAAAAAAGGATATGTATATGCTGTCAAAGATATTGATAGTCTGTTGAATTCATTGAAAAAAGATAATGTTACCCATATCTATTTTTCAAAATCTGATATGGATAAGTATGTTGCACGTTGGTGTAATGGTAATTATAGTCTGATTTTCAATATGATTCAAAGAATGAAGATTGCTCCGGAGTACATTTCTGCAGATCAATACCTTTATAGGTTAACTGATATTATGCCACAAACAAAAATGTCTGCTCATTGAATATAGTAATTTTTAGTAATCGACTGATAAAGTACTTTAAATCTAAAATACTATCTGGTCACGAACAGAGCGTAGAGCTTAAGAAAAATATTACTGCATCAATCTTTATTAAGCTAATTTCGCTGATAATCGGACTAATATATTTGCCCACGATACTGAGCTTTATCGATAAGTCAATGTTGGGTATTGTGATGACAATAGATTCGTTTGTTACATGGCTATACCTTGCAGACATCGGTATAGGCAACGGACTCAAGAACAAGCTTACAGAGGCGATTACCACAGATAATAAAATCCGGGCACGGCAATTGGTTAGTACTGCCTACATCTCGCTTTTTTCAATTTTGTGTGTTGTCTTTGTAATCGGTGTAATAGTGGCGCCATGCATTGACTGGAATGCTATCCTGAGGGTAAATGTTGATAGGAAACAGTTATTGTGGTCTGTTCAATTTGTTGTTTTTACGTTTTTGTTATCTTTTGGCGTAAGATTGATAAACAATGTTATTCAGGCACACCAGATGTCATTTTTGAATAGCATAACTGATCTTGTTATCAAGATAATGAAGCTTATTGCTATATATATAGCAATTCACATAACCTCAGCTACACTTTTTAAATATGTTTTGATAGATCATACGATTCCAATTCTTGTGTTGGTTGGATTCTCCATATATCTGTATAAAACAAAATTTAAAGATTATCGACCCTCATTTCTATACTATAACAAAGAAGATGTATCAAATATCACTGCTTTAGGATTCAAATTTTTTTGGGTTCAAATAGCTGCTGTAATAATGTTCAGTACGGACAACATTATCATAGCCAGATATTTTACAACCGCTGATGTTGCCGTTTATAATATTATACGGCAATACTATGGGAATATTTGGTTTATTTTTTCTTTTATCTCTGTTTCCTTATGGGCTGCATATACAAAAGCTGTTGTCAAAGAAGATTATGAATGGATAAAAAGAATTACTATAAAAATATTAAAAATTGCCGGGTTGTTATCTCTCCTTGTTATATTAATGTTTTGTTTTTATAAGCCATTTATTCGTATCTGGCTTAGAGGGAAAATTGAAGTACCGGTTTTATTGTCCTTGATTATGGCTCTATCACAAATTATTATGTTACTTACCAGTCCATTTGTTAACTTCATTAATGGAGCAGGTAAACTTAAGCTTTCAATGAGGCTGTCTCCAATTGTAATAATAGCCAATGTGCCCCTATCAATACTATTCGCTAAACCATTAGGAATGGGTATTGCCGGAGTGATTTTTGCTACGTGCCTCTGTAATGGGGTCTCATTGGTTGTTTCGTCTATACAATACTATAAAATAGTGTATCAGAAATCGAATGGGATTTGGAACCAATGAGTCAGGATAAATTAAGGATAGGTTGGATATGCCATTTCAGCAACAGTGAAATTCGAAATGAATTACCATTATTAGATAATAACAAATATCAAGAGTATGCACCTTGGATATGGAACACCATAAATTGTATTAGTAAGGATGATAAACTTGATTTACACATTATAGCACCCCATGTTGGACTAAAAAAGCTAATCTTTGATTGTCGGTACAAGAATGTTGTTTATCATTTCTGGAAATCAGATATACCATTGATTCAAAAAAGACTATGGAAAATTCCTGTGTTACTTAGGTACCCTTTTTGTGATCCGTTTATAATAAATAAATTATTGGTTAGGTTAATCGTAAGTCGAATTAACCCGGATATTATCAATTTACAAGGTGCAGAAAACGATTATTACTCGTCCACAATTATGCAATTTAGAAAAAAATATCCAGTGTTGATAACTATACAAGGTTTCATCTCACACAGTATTCTTGCAGATAATCCAATATATAGAAGCAAAATTGAAACTGAACTGAAAATACTCATGACTTTTCGTCATTTTGGAATACGAACCAAGACAATGGGAAATGATATAATGATCTACAATTCTAATGCTGTTCTGCACTGGCAAAGATACTTTATCCCAATAATCCACAGTTCTGAAGAATTAAAAGAATACGACATTGTTTTTTTTGCCAGATTCTGCAAAGATAAAGGCATTGAGGATTTGTTGCAGGCAATTTTAATTGTGAAAAAGAAGATCCCTGAAGTCTCATTATGTGTTATTGGTTCCGGTTCTCAGGATTATATATCGCAACTCAAATCACTAGCTCTTAGCCTTGACATAGATAAAAATATTAATTGGGTAGGCTTCCTCACTTTTCAAAAGGATGTGCATGCAATGGTTTCAAAAGCAAAAATCAGTGTTTTGCCAACCTATCATGATATAATACCCGGTACAATTATAGAAAGTATGCAATTAGGGTTACCGGTGGTCAGTTACAGAGTAGGCAGTATACCGGAATTGAATGATGTGCAAGAAAATGTCTTGTTGGTAGAAAAAGGAGACATACAGGGTTTAGCAAGAGAGATAATCCGCTTGCTAACAGATGAAAGTTTTGCTAAAGAAATGTCGCGCAGAGGAAATGAATGCATGCGCAGAAAGTATAGCAATATAGATATACTGGGAGAACACCTGTCCTGCTACCGCGAAGTAATAGCTGATTATCAGAAACATTCTAAATCAATATGAGCAAAGGAATATAAATCTATGAAAGCTGTTATCCTATCCGGTGGGCTCGGTACGCGTCTTAAACCATTCACTGAAGTGATTCCCAAACCACTATTACCAATTGGAGAAAAGGCTGTTTTAGAAATTCAAATCGAACATCTAAAACAGCATGGTTTTGATGAGATATTTCTTGCTACAAATTACAAATCAGCCTATATCGAAAATTTTTTTGGTGATGGTTCCAAATATGGTGTTAAGCTTGTCATTAGCAAAGAAGAAAAGCCTCTTGGAACTGCGGGTCCGGTTAAACTTTTAGAAAAACTTCTGACGGAACCTTTTTTAGTTATGAATGGCGACATCCTTACCTTATTAAATTTCAGCGATATGTATAAATTTGCTTGTGAAAAAACATCAATGCTCACGATAGGCACCAAAGAAATTATCACCCCTTTCCAGTTTGGCAATATATCTTTTGATGGTGATTTGGTTACTGGGATAGAAGAAAAGCCGGACTTTAAAACTACAATTCTGGCTGGGATTTATATTTTTAAACCGGGAATTTTACCATTGATACCGTCTGATACATATTATGGGATGGATACTTTAATCAAAACTATGATTTCCAAAGAACTCAAAATAACTCGTTACCCAATCAAAGAGTATTGGCTGGATATTGGTAAAATCGATGACTATGAAAAAGCTCAACAGATTTATGATGAACATTTTAAAGACGGAAACGAATAAATGATAGCTCTTGTAACTGGGGCAGACGGCTTTATCGGATCTCATTTGACTGAAATGCTTTTAGCTCAAGGATACAAAGTGAAAGCATTAGCACAGTATAACTCATTCAACTATTGGGGTTGGTTAGAAGATATTGAAACCAATGATAACTTGGAAATTGTTTGTGGGGATATTCGCGATTCCCATTATTGCAAGCATATTACTCAAGATATAGATATAATTTTTCATTTAGCTGCTTTAATAGCCATTCCATATTCATACATTGCTCCCGATAGTTTTATCGATACGAATGTCAAAGGCACTTTGAATATCTGTCAGGCAGCAGAAGAGAATAATGTTAAGCGGCTAATTTGCACATCTACGAGCGAGGTGTATGGCACTGCACAATATATTCCAATTGATGAAAAACATCCTTTACAACCTCAATCTCCATATAGTGGCAGTAAAATCGGAGCCGATGCAATAGCTATGAGTTTTTATAATGCTTATAAACTACCTGTAACAATAGCGCGCCCTTTTAATACTTACGGACCCAGGCAATCAGCCCGCGCAGTAATTCCCACAATCATATCGCAGATTGCTTCCGGAATAAATGAAATTAAACTTGGAGATATATCCCCAACTCGAGATTTCAGTTACGTGGAAGACACTTGTAGAGGATTTCTGGCATTGGCAAATTGTGAAAAAGCGATCGGAGAAGTAGTCAATATCGGTTCCAATTATGAAATCTCAATTAGGAACACTTTCAATCTCATCAAAGATATAATGCAAAGCGATGTTGAATTTGTAACTGACAAACAAAGATTAAGACCCATAAACTCCGAAGTACACCGCTTATGGTGTAATAACAGTAAAATAAAAGCTATGACTGGATTTGAGCCTGAATACTCAATCAGGGCAGGACTTGAAAAGACAGTGGAATGGTTTTTGAAACCGGAGAACCTTGCCAAGTATAAGTCAGGAATTTATAATGTTTAGAAGGTTGAGAATGTTTAGAGGGTTTAGTAATTTAGATGGTTGAATCAAAACTAAAACACATTTATGGATTCGAAAAACTTGCAGTTTGGCAGGAGATTCGATACTTTGTCACAGAAGTATATCAAATGACAAAATCCTTTCCTCAAGAAGAGAAATATGGACTATCAGACCAATTACGTCGAGCAGCAGTTTCAGTTTCTTCAAATATTGCAGAAGGTTCAACTCGCACATCGTCCAAAGATCAATCGCATTTTTATCAAATTTCATACTCAAGTCTTATGGAGGTTCTAAGCCAAGTTACATTAGCATTAGACTTGGACTATATAACTGAAGCAGAATCTGACAACCTAAGAGCCCAGATCGAAAAACTTTCATATCAAATTAACCAGCTTCATAAGAGCGCACTATCTCGACCCTCTAAACCATCTCAACTTTCTAAACCCTCTAAACCTTCTCCACCCCCTCAACCTTCTCAACTCCCGAAGGCATAAATGAACTCCCAACTCATCATCGATTTCATCCGCTCCCTCTATCCCAACAGGGATATTATTCCCCTCCATGAGCCGTACTTTGGAGGTAATGAAAAGAAATATGTCTTAGATTGCATTGATAGCACTTATGTTTCCTCAGTGGGGAAATATGTAGACAAATTCGAAGAGATGATTTGCGAATACACAGGTGCCAAATTTGCAGTCGCTACCGTAAATGGAACAGCAGCTTTGCATATTGCATTATTGCTTGTCGGTGTTAAACGAGGAGACCTTGTAATCACCCAACCGCTTACTTTTATAGCAACTTGTAATGCAATTTCCTATTGCGGAGCAGACTCTGTCTTTATTGATATTGATAAGAAAACACTTGGACTATCAGCAGATACATTGGAAGAGTGGCTTTTTGAGAATTGCGTTGTTGAAAATTGTTTAGAGCTTCACAGTTTAGAAGATTTAGAGCTTCGCAGTTTTTATGGTTTAGATTCTCAACAGCGGAGTGCTCAACTCTCTCAACAAAGAAACTCTCAACCGCGCAGCACTCAACTATCTCAACCTACCCAACCTGAATTTACTTGTCTTCACAAACAAACAAAGCGTCGCGTTAGTGCTTGCGTTCCCATGCACACTTTCGGTCATCCCTGCGAGATTGATAAAATTGTCGAAGTCTGTAATAAATTCCACATCCCTGTTGTCGAAGATGCGGCAGAATCAATCGGGAGTCAATACAAAAATCAGCATACCGGGACTTTTGGTAAATTCGGAGTTCTCAGCTTTAATGGTAATAAAACCATTACCACTGGTGGAGGGGGAATGATTTTAACCAATGATGAAGAACTGGCTAAACTGGCTAAACATATCACAACCACTGCCAAAAAACCACATCCTTGGAAATTTAAACATGATATGGTTGGTTATAATTACCGTCTGCCCAATATTAATGCAGCTTTGGGTTGTGCCCAGGTGGAACTTTTACCGGAGATTCTAAAAAACAAACGGGAAACAGCCAATAAGTATCAAACCTTTTTTGATCAACAAGCAGACATAGAATATGTTTCTGAGTCTGAAAATAGCTTCTCCAACTATTGGCTTAATGTGATTTTATTAAAAGATCAGGATGCCAGAGACGACTTTTTAAAACATACCAATGAGAATAAAGTGATGACACGTCCTGCCTGGATATTAATGAATAAATTGTCAATGTTTGAGAAATCAATTTGTGGAAATCTGAGTATATCAGAAGAGATTGAATCGTGTTTAGTCAACATCCCGAGTAGTTTTCGGCTTGGAGCATCATCGAAGGAGACTTAATTGTGGATAACATAATCAGATTAAGAGCTTTGACTCAGGCAGACTTGTCCAAAACACTAGCTTGGCATAATCAGGAAGACATAGTTGAATTATATGCCGGGCATCCATTTCCGGTCAATCAGGAGATGGAACAAAAATGGTATGAACGGATTTTAACTTCAAATTACCCAACTACTGTATTTGGGATAGAGGTTATTAAAACTTCATTATTAGTTGGGATATCTCTTCTAAGGGATATTGATTTGCTAAACCGCAATGCAGAAACAGCCATATATATTGGCGATTTGAATGAGCGTGGAAAAGGCTACTCTAAAAACGCTCTACTGAAAACTCTTGAATTCGCGTTTCAAAATCTTGGGTTGCATCGTGTATTTTTAAAAGTAAGGATTGACAATTTAACAGCTATTAACCTATACAAAAAATTAGGGTTCACTCAAGAGGGTGAATTACGTGAAACAGTATATAAAAATGGGGAGTTTAAATCTCTGCTGATTTTTTCAATTCTTAAAGAAGAATATCTTACGGTAATAATAAAAAAATAAGTCGTGACAGTAACAATAATTAAGCACTTTAAACAATTCAGTATAGAAAGCAAGTTAAATAATGTGTTAAAAAGCTACCCATGTTTCATAATACTATACAAAGATACTTTCCCTGTTTCAAACTAATTAGTTTCCGAATGAAATAATAGGACATGGATGAGCTTTCTTAGCGAATAGTTTAGAAACTATTTTATTGTCTTCTTCACTCCAAGTGGGTTAATTATGCTTGTCTGTCATTTTAGGCATAGTATAAATGAAGATAGGCAGGCTTATATTTCTAATGCTTCGAATTTACAAAACCTGAAACTTAGCCCGTAAATGCTCCCGCTTGAATGAAAGTCTTATTTATCAATAATCAACCTTAATTGGAGCCAGCCATCCTATGGCTAGCCACCGATTAAAATGTAAAGCCCGACCAGCACTAATAAGCCGGAGGTTAAACACAGGCTGAGAGGAGTGAGTTAAGGGATAAAAGACAATGATGGATGATACAAAAATACTTCTACCTTATATGCACTATTATCCACTTAATTTGAATGAGAGGCTGTTTTTAGCTATTTTTCCAGAACAAGAAGCAACAAGCGATTTCTTAGTGTATTTTTTCATCTATCTATAAATTCCGTTCAGGTTACTAATAATACCTCACTATATGTAATTCATTTTAGGTAAATATAACGTATGATTTCAAGAATTGATACTCTAAACAGCAATTATAATTGGCTGCGACTTTATAATGAACTTCCGGTTGATATTCGTTCAGTCTTTTTCAGTCCCTCATATTATCAAAGCTATGCGGAAGTTGACATTTCTGAAGCAGAGTGTTTCTGGATTTACCAGGATGAACAGAACTTCCTCTTTTATCCATATATAATTAAAAGCATCAATGATCTTGGTTACAACCTGTATGATGACTATTATGATGTTTCCGGTGCTTATGGTTACAATGGTCCCATAGGAGTTGTGAATGATGAACTCTTTCTCAAGAAATACAATTCCGAGTTAAAAGCACATTTATTAAGAAAGAATGTTGTTACTGAGTTTGTTCGTTATTGCCCGATAGTCGGAAATCAGTATTTCCATACATATCCCACTCAAATTAATGCTCTGGATAATGTTTATATTGATTTGAGCCGGGGCATGGACTGGGTTTGGAATGAATCATTGGAATATGGAGTAAGAAAAGCTATAAAAAAAGGGAATTCTTATGGGTTACGAACAAGGCTATATGTAGGTGATGAAATCAATGAAAATTACTTAAAGCAATTTTACGATATTTATACTGAAACGATGAATCGAAATGATGCAGAAAGTTTTTATTTCTTTGGAATAAAGTTCTTTCATAGTATTACAATAAATTTGAAGGGTCGGGTAATTTTAGCAATAACTTATCTTGAAGACACTCCAATAAGTGCAGAACTGTTACTGGTTGATGGTGAACTTGTTTATGGCTTTTTGGGGGGAACATTGGGTGACTATTACAAATATAAAGCCAATACCTTTCAACGTTTTGAGATTATAAAAAGATTAATCGACATAGGTGTTAAAAAATACTCTATAGGAGGCGGAGCTTCACGGGGGGATAGTATCTATGCATTTAAAATGACATTTGCCCAGCAATGCAAAAGTAGGTTTTATATCGGTACGCAAGTCCATAACGAAAAAATATACAAAGAAATTATCAACCAGTGGGAGCATCAGAATCTAACAGATGAAATCAAGAATAATTTTAAGTTGCAAAGGTATAGAAATAATCTTTCAGGCTCCCATAATCAGAAATAATGCTTTCTGATTATTAAACAAAATTTAATATAAGATAAATTCCCAAAGGTTTCCTGCTCAATGTATTCTCGACATATGAAGCCGATTACCGGCTTGGGGTTGTGAGTAAGTAGTAAAGCAAGCTTGAGAGAAGAACTAAGAAAGAGACTGAAGTAAAGCGCTGTAAAGCAAAGGATAGTGGAGCAAATATTGCGACAATGAAATAGATGGATTTTAGGTATTTTATGTCTGGCAGTGGGAAAATTGATAATGATGGGTTTCAAAATATAAGAAGTGTTTTGCTAAGCATGGAAAAAGGGATTTTTTTATTGGATATAGAATCTATAATCAAGAAATGAATGATTTAATTGTAAAGCAGTGGCAAGATAAAGCCGGTAAAAGCGATCTTCAATATTCAAACAGAATTGTGAAATACCGTTATGGACTACAAAAATAAAAAATTAATTTTTTTCAACACATTAATAATTTTGAAAAGTTTCTCTCAAATCCAGAGATTCTAATCGGTACGGGAGCACAAATTTTTACTAGGACTATTTGTCTTTGATGATGTTATAATCGGAGCTGGAGCAGTTGTTACAAAAAATATTGATGAACCGGGAACTTATGTGTGGATACCAGCCAAAAGGCTTTAATGATATCCACGGGTATAAATTTTGGAACTTATTGACACTTTGGAACTGTCGATATGTAAATATTAATAAGCATAAAGAAAATTCCAATCGATATTACCTCAAGGCTTCTAGAACAAGTTATTCTCGCCCGTTGAAGCCGATTATCGGCTTTGGGTCATGAGCAAATGGTGAGACCGGCTTTGGAGAATGGATTAGAGAGTACGAATTGAAACGCTTTTATGAAGGGCTCTTAGGGCAAATTTCATAAAAGGTTGGAAACAAAGTTCATAATATGTTTATGGTATTAAGAAAACCGGATGGTTATTGTGTTTCAAAATATATAAGGTGTCTTTTTAATCAAGGAGTAAGGGATTTTTGTATAGGACATATAATTCATAATCAAGAATTGTACGATTTAATTAGCAAACATTTGCAGGAAAAATCTGTGAAAGTGCTCTTCAATATTCGAAACGTAATATGAAATATCGTTGTGAACTACCTATTAATTATCCGATAACACCCTCATGCTAAATGTAATAACATCCCTAAATATTTGTAAATAGGATTTAGCAATAAATACATGAATCTATTGAGGAAAATATTTTGAGAATATCAACTATTATTAATATTGTCGCTATACTTGTAATGTTATACGTTTTTTTCCCCGTTTCAAATATCTATATTAAAACAACAGCATTGACCGGCGTCAATGTACTAACTCAATCTTTTGTAATGTATGGACTGATTTTTTTAATTGCACTAAAGAACTATAGAATCTTTGGTTCTAAGCCTTTATTATTATGTTATGTTTTTTACATCATATATTTTGTATTTAGGCTCAGTGGATATTATGATACAGCAAATCAATGGTTTGGACGTTACCATTTTTCAATATTCTTATCTGTATTAATTTATACGTATTATATAGAAAAGAAGGATTATCACAGTTTGGGTTTAGTGTCTTTTTGTGCAGTAGTCTTCGTAGTAGCTTCAGCTATTCTCAATGTTGTTCAGTTAACAAGATTCCCCGCAGCTGCAAGAGGTATGAGTACAGAAGTGGAATATTTTACAATAATCGGCGTTGCAAGATATGGAATAATTACTGGCTTATCTTTCACTATTCCAATCATTGTAGCTCAATATAAACTATTAAAACAAAAAGGTATCGTAAATATTTCAATTGTTATTGTAACATTAGTTTGTCTATATTCAACATATTTATCAGCTTTATCTGCTCCGATTTTAATATCCATACTGGGTGTATTATTTGCAATATTCGGTTCTAGGAAATTGAAGCAATCATCTGTGGCACTCGGAATTTTTGTATTTCTGATTGTAATAACGCCGAGGACTATTATGTCACATCTGTTTTATTTGGCTTCTATAAACACAGGTCAAAAAGACATTTCGATGAAATTTAATGACATTGGCTTATCAATTGAAGAAGGGATAGATGTTTCACAGCCAGCCAATTCAATAGAGTACAGAGCTGAAAGGATACCCCAACTTGTTAAGAAATTTTTGATCAATCCCGCATTTGGTACTGGATATGAAGAAAATGCTCATATCTTTTGGTTAAATTATTTGGCTCAGTTCGGATTATTGGGAACATATCCATTAGTTTTAATTCTGTATAGTCAAGTAAAAGCCAATTTAAAAATATTTGCAGTGGAATATCATTATTACTACTTATTAGCAATTAGTCTTTTTATTGTATTAGGGTTTATGAAGGCTTATTCAGCGGATATGATGTATTTTGCATTTTTTCTATTACCCGGGAGTTATTATATTAAATTCTTGAATATAGCCCCAATAGATGAAGTAATTCATGAGAATGTCAAGCTCTTATGAGTTACAATAAGAAGCGATGCTTTACGCGTGTTTTAGTTATTGGTCAAAGATTCCATAGAAAGGCTGGAGATGGGATTACTCTGTCAAATCTGTTTTCTATGTTTGATCCGGATTGCTTGTTTTCTCTGCCATTGCAATCAGGTGAATCTTTATATGATATTTGTAGAAACGTTTATGAGATCGATCCTCAGGAAGTAAGACAATATTGCACGCTATTGAGAGTATTAAAGCGCACGCATAAGTTATCTTTTATTAATTCAGAGAACTGTTTACAAACTCATAGTTTATCTTCTAAGAAAACGAATTGTGAGCAAAAGAATACTTGGTATAAATCATTAAAAAGGACAGTGTTGCAAATTACTGGATTATATCACATCACAAGTAAATACGTTATATCGGATAAATTAGCCACTTGGTTACAATCAATCAACATAGACGTTATATATGCTCAATTTAGTAATCTTGCTACAATGCGGATTGTAATTGATATAACTCAATTACTTAACAAGCCTTTAGTTATACACATTATGGATGACTGGATCTCATTCGTTGTTAAACCAAGCCTTCTATCATATTACTTAACAAATAAATACAGGGTTCAATTTACTAAGATTCTATCAATATCATCAGCAAGAATAGCAATATCTGAATCAATGGCTATTGAATATAAGTTGCGTTATAACTATAATTTTTATTGGGTTCATAATCCAATAGAACCTGAACAATGGAAATTATCTGCTTTGGCACCAAGTAATTCTACAATGATTATTGGGTATTTCGGTGGAGTAGGTATATCAAATAAAGACAGTCTTTATGACATAGCACGAGCAATTGATAGTATAAATTCACCATTAATAAAACTAAAGGTATTTACTAACGATGCTAATAGGTTAAACAAGAAGATATTTAATTTTATTTGTTTTGAATTACACTCAGCAGTTGACTTTATCAAATATCAGCAGGAAATCTCTAGATGCGCATTGCTCATTCTGCCATTTGGTTTCTCCAAAGACAGTGTCAGTTTTACACTATTATCGATACCTACAAAATTAAGCGAATATATGGTTTCAAGAATTCCTATTTTAGTTTACGCACCTAAAGAATCAGCATTATATAAATATTGTTTTCAATATTCCTGTGCGACTTTGATTGGAAACAGGGATGTCAATTTAATTAGGGAATGCATATTGTCGTTGATGAATAATCCTGAACCATTTAACAAAAAAGCAGAAGTAGCGTATCAGATTGCTGTTAATACTCTATCAAAGGAATCTATGCAGAATAGACTAAATGAAATCTTTCATATTGCAATTCAAGAAGGATATAATAATTATCAAACAATACATTCAAGCTTAATATAAAGCCAGAATTGATGCTAGTATTAATTGTCGAGGACTATGGAAATATATTCTGCATTAGATAAACTACTACGTAATTTACGCTATCTTATTCTACGACTCCATAGAATAGCCCATTTATTGATTTGTTATTGGATTAAAATCCGCTCTCAACAAGTAGAATATAGGAAAATAATTACACTTGATAAATCGGTTTCTGAGTTGATTACAGAATCTGATATATGCTTTGCTGATAAAGTATTGCTTAACATAATTTGGATTTTTAATCGCGAATTAGACATGGGCGATGCAATTAAATGGGATACTGATTACAATAGTGGATTTGCCTGGCCCAAGGGGAAGTACATTACTAAGTATCAGCAGGTAAATATTCAAAATGATGCAGATGTAAAATACCCACGGGAAATAAGCAGATGCCATCAATTTCTATTGTTAGGACAAGCATATTTCAAAACAAGCGATAAGAAATATTATACTAAGTTCAAAACTGATATTCTCAGCTGGATAATCGAAAACCCATTTATGTATAGCATCAATTGGGGTTGCACTCAAGATGTTGCAATTAGGTCAGTAAATTGGATTTGGGCTTTTTTCTTTTTTGAGAAAGAGATAGATGTTGACAAAGATTTTAAGCAATTACTGAAGAAATCACTTTATCAACACGGTCATTACATTTACTGGTATCCTGAGAATAATGGAAGATGTAATTCAAACCATTACCTTGGTGACCTAGTGGGGCAAATATACTGTGGACTTTTTTTTGATGACAAATATGCTAATCAATGGTTGAAAAGAGGTATTGAAGAGTTTTATCGTGAAATTCGCTTCGAATTTCTTCCCTCGGGACCTTCCTTTGAAAAGAGTACTAATTATAATCGATTGGTGATGGAGTTTGTTTTTTCTACGGTTGCACTGTTAAAAAATAACGGGTTTGAAATACCACAGGATATTGTTTTTAGAATGAATAAAATGCTTGATTTTACGTTAGCTTATCTTAAACCTAATGGAATTGCACCAGTTATTGGAGATCAAGATGATGCGAGATTACATCCTTTTACAATACAAAGTAATCTTGATCATCAGTATTTATTGAGTTTCGGATATTATTTGCTTAAGAGAAACGACTTGGCATGCTATAGCAAGCTTGCAAAGAAAGAAAATGCCATTATGAAGTTAAAAACTATTCAGAATGATGTTGAGTTAATTACAAATAAAGAAAATCATATAGATTATTCTGCTATTATAACTAAAAAACAACTTGTTAATTTCCAAGATAACTCATCAGACTCTTTTCCTGATGCAGGATTCTACATTATCAGACATAAAGCTGATTATATGTTTATTAACTGTAGCGGAAAGGGCAAATATCCAGATGTGTATTCAGGGACTCATACCCATTCTGATTTGCTTTCCATCGAGCTTTATATCGATGATAAAACTTTCTTGGTAGATCCAGGTTCATTTGTCTATTCTGCTGATCCGGAACAAAGAATGATATTTAGAAGCACTTATATGCACAATACTATGGTTGTTGACAACCATAATCAAAATGAATTGCATAAAGAAGTTCTCTGGGATTTTGGGTGGGAAGCCATCCCAACGGTTATAAAATGGTTAGAAGATAAGGATAGAGTGTTGTTCTTGGGAGAGCATAATGGTTATAGCAGATTATCTGAACCAGTTATTCATCAACGGAGTATTGAGTATGATAAAAGAGATCGCACGTGGATTATAATTGACAAAGCTCTTGGTAATGGAACACATACCTTTGCTCTCTTTTTCCATTTTGATACATTGATACCTATATCAATAATCAATAACAGTGTGTATACTGATTGTTTAACCGGAACTAATATTAGCTTAGAATTTGAATCAAAAACCGATATTAACTTATCTATAATTGATGGGTTTGTATCAAAAGCATACGGCAATAAGCTACCTGCAAAAATACTAGTTATTAATGCTTGTGCAGCCTGCCCGTTTGAAATAATCACTTTAATTAAGAGGAGATAAATGAAACAAGTATTTGTAACTAATATTGGGATTGTAGTTGAAGATGTTCCAGTACCACTTGTTAAGCCAAAATTTGTATTAGTAAAAGTTATTAGAAGTTTAATTAGTACAGGGACAGAGACATCATCCATGCATAAAATTAAAATGAATTTATCACAGAGACTATCGTATAATCAGGAAGTGCTTAATAAGCTGAACCGTTTAATAAAATCTAATGGCATCAAAGTCGGATTTCAGAAAGTTAAGTCAAGAATCATACCTACTCGAAAAATCAATAAAATGTCTGCATGTGGATACAGTTGTTGTGGTGTCATAGTTGAGATTGGCTCCAATGATACCGGTTTTACTATTGGAGATTATGTAGCATGCGCTGGTTCAGGAATTGCTTCACATGCTGAATATGTTTCTGTCCCTATGAACTTGGTTGCGAAAATTCCAGATGGTGTAACATTTGAAGCAGCAGCATTCACAACTGTCGGAAGCATCTCTATGCATGGACTTAGAAGAGCTGAGACTACTTTTGGAGACACTGTTGTAATCCTGGGTCTGGGGTTATTAGGTTTGATAGCCGTGCAAATTGCAAAAAACTGTGGGTTAAAAGTAATAGGAATTGATTTATATCAGAACAAATTGGACATTGCTACCAAGTACGGGGCAGATGCAGTGTTTAATGGAAGTGATGATAATCTTATTAATAAAATTAACAATTTTACAAATGGTGTCGGAGTTGATGCAGTTTTACTTTATGCTGCATCACGGAACAGCCATCTGATAAATGATGCAATGAAGTACTGTAGACGTAAGGGAAGAGTAGTCATAATTGGCGATGTTGCGATGGAAATAAATCGTGAGGATTTTTATAAAAAAGAGATTGATTTAGTGATGTCAACTTCTTATGGAGCCGGACGATATGATGATAAATACGAGGTAGAGGGAATTGATTATCCTATTGCTTATGTCAAATGGACAGAAAATCGCAATATGCAGGAATTTCTTAATTTAGTAAAAAAAAGACAAATAATATTGGAAGAACTGATATCTAAATCCTTACCGATAGACGATGCAAAACAAGCATTTGAATATATTGTAAATAATCCCCAAAATGCAATAGGAGTACTTTTCACATATGAATCAGCGGATTATAACAAATTTTCGAAAAAATCTATTTACTCCAATGAGGTAAATGAAAAAGTGACAAATTGTTCTCCAAAATCAAGACTTATAAATGTAGGCTTTATTGGAGTGGGTGGATTTGTGCAAAGAACTCATTTACCTAATGCAAAATTTCACTCTAATCACTTTAAGATCAAGGCTATTTGCGATGTTGATGCAGGTATTGCAAAGTGCCTTGGCAGACAATTTAATGCAAAATATATAACTTCAGATTACAAAGAAGTGTTGGCTGATGAAAACATAGATATGGTAATAATCGGAACACAACATAACAGTCATGGAAAATTAGTAATTGCAAGTCTTAATGCAAATAAACACACTTTTGTAGAAAAACCTTTGACCATATACAAAGAAGATTTGACAATAATCGGACAAGCTCTAAAAACATCTGGTAGTCTATTGTCGGTAGGGTTCAATCGACGATTTTCTATTCTTTCTAAAAGGATTAAAGATGTCATCAAAGTGTTTGATACTCCCAAGCATATTATTTATCGCGTGAATGCAGGATATATATCTTCCTCAAATTGGGTTCAAAACCCTTTGGTGGGCGGAGGTAGGATTATTGGAGAAGCCTGCCATTTTATCGATTATATTAGTTTTATGGTAGGACTGAACCCAAGCAATTATTCTTATGCGTACATTCCCAAAAGCAGAATTCAAGAATCCGCAGATAGTTTCTCGCTAATTCTGAGTTACCCGGATGGTTCGGTTGGAACATTAATATACACAACTACAGGCAGCAAAGATCTATCCAAGGAATATATTGAGATTCATACAAATAATCAATCTTTTGTACTTAAAGATTTTCAATCAATAAGTTCTTATCCTAATACGAGAATAAATAAAACCCTCAAAAAGATTAACAAAGGCTGGGTAGAAGAACTGGATGAATTTGCCAAAGCCATTAAAAGAGACAAAGCTCATACAATTGATTGGGAAACAATATCAGCGACAACACGAATAACATTAGAAATTCAAGATGAGATTAATGTCCAGAATAATTAGATTATATTTATTTGGGGAATATAATCCTGTAGTTGAATCTCAGGTAATCAACTGGCTGGGCATACTGTCAAACAAAGGTATAATTACCAATTGTATAAGTATATTGGGGAAAAATAACCAAAAACTAACTGAAGTCGATAAAATGAGCTTGGAAACTAGAATTAACGGTAGTTATTACGAATATATCCATGTTAAATTTCCTTTAATTAGAGATATTGGTTTTGCTATTCTTATTCTTAAATTATATAAACACTATATTAACAAGTGTGATTCACTCATATTCCAGTGTAGGAATGGGTTATTAGGTTCGGCAATTATTTTATTGAAATGTTTACCAAAAGTTACACTGATATTCGAAGCCCGGGCTTCAGGGGTCATTGAATTCATCGATTATTCGATGTTAAACTCCTGGAAAGATAAATTCCGCCTTAAGAGATTGACCTACTATGAATGGCTTTACGTTAAGACAGCTGATACTGTGATTTGTGTATCAAACAAGTTAAAGCATTATTTCCAAAGTAGATACAATATTTGTGACGAAGAAAAATTTAAAGTCGTACCCGGGCTTGCTGATTCAAATCTGTTTTATTTTGATGCGAAATTAAGCAAGGAAATGCGACAAAATTATAAATTGGAGGACAGAGTAATTTTTCTGTATTCAGGAGGAATCTATTTGCCATGGCAAAAACCTGATGTGGTTTTCTCATTTTTCAGTAGATTATACAACCTTTATCCTCAATCTTTTTTTCTTGTGCTTACGAAACAAATCGATCAGGCAAAAGAACTTTTTAGAAAATATAGAATTCCAACTGATTATTTTTTAATTAAATTTGTTAAACCTGAGCAACTGAACCAGTATTATAATTTGTCTAATTTCGGGTTACTTTTTCGCGAGGATAAACCTACTAATAATACTGCTTCCCCAACCAAATTTTCTGAATACATATTGTCTGGTCTTCCGACTCTCATAACAGAAGGAGTAGGTGATTTTTCGGAATTTGTAAATGAGAACCAATGTGGCTACGTCTTAAGTCTATCTCAATTGGAATCTGGAAATCTTGACTTTCTGTTAAGAGACATGCCTTCTATTGAAAAAAGAGAAAAAATTGCCCAACTTGGGTTTTCCGGATTATCGAAACAAGCATTTTCTTCTGTACTTATTGATATAATGAAATCAAAAAGCCTTAAGACAATTTAAGAGTTAATAAGCGATACCGAAATTGTGCTTTGGTACTCGGGAATTTATTGAGATTTGAGCATCAATGATGTACGCTAAAACATATGCATAATATTAGTTATAGGGCGTTAAGCTATAACGTTGGCTATTGATAGAAATTCATGTTAATAACATAATATTGCTTCCATAATACTATAAATGTATTTGAAAATGAATTTGCCTAAATGGTTATCATATCATAAATCCGACTATAGTGAGGCAATACTGTGGATGGCTGAATATTTTATATCATATGTCCCATGAAGGTATTGGAGATAAGCAAAATGGTTATTATACCTAAATATCTACATATCTACTTGAAGGGAGTGGGGAATTATCAATTGAAAATTAGAATGGATGATTTTAAGTAGCAGAAATTATGGTATTTATACATGATTATTTTCCCAGTATAATGCATCGTTATGCAATGAAATATGTCGATATTTTGAAAGTTAATAATATTAAATATGAAATCGTTAATTGTCATCAGCCGGATTTTTGGGACAAGCTAAAAACTGCTGAACTCCTCATTTTCTACGTCGGCACGGATGACATTCATCTCCAGCAGATTAAATCAATCCTCAATGTTATCAACCAGCAAACCTCACTTAAGTGTTTTCCCAATTATGAATCATCCTGGCATTTAGACGATAAAGTATCACAATATTATCTGCTGAAAAGTCATAACTTGCCGGTTGTGGATTGTCGGATTTACTGGGATAAAGACCTGGCTTTGGATTTTGTAAATAAAACACCTTATCCCGTAATCTTCAAGCTGAAACGCGGTGCAGGTTCTCTAAACGTTGTAAAGGTAGATAATCATATCCTTGGATTAAAGCTGGTTAATGCCATGTTTGGAAAAGGAATCACAGCCGGCACAGTCCCGGGAATTAAGAAATCAGTAATTTATAACTCTGATATAAAAAGAGTTGTGTCGAATACTATGGGGAGGGTTCTGGCCGAATTAGGATTGAGGAACAAACCTTATCATTCATTGATGAAAGAAAGAGGGTATGTCTTGTTTCAGGAATTTTTGCCGGATAATGCACATGATACAAGAGTTACTATTATTGGTAACAGAGCCTTTGCTTTCAGGCGTTTTAATCGACCCAATGACTTCCGCTCTTCAGGCAGCGGATTGATAGACTATGATAGTACAAAGATTGATTTATCTATAGTTCAGACAGCTTTCCAGATCTCGCAGGAACTGGGTTTTCAAACCATGTCATATGACTTTTTACTGGATAAGAACGGCAAACACAAGATAATCGAAATGTGTCATTTATTTGCAGATTGGGCTGTTTACAAATGCCCCGGATATTGGGATGAGGAATTAATCTGGCATGAAGGTCACTTCTGGCCTCAGTATTGCGAATTAATCAATTTGCTGGGTAGAGATGATTTACAGCAGCCGGAGTTTGAAGTCTATATGGGCAGAGAGAATAGTGTTTCACTTAAGTAAAGGATAAGCTTGATTTATAAAGTAAATAAACTGGCTTTGGCTATCAATGGTCTTCGCTATGGCGGGATGGAAAGACAGCTCGTAGAATTTATCAAAGTACTGCATAGCAGGGGAATTGAGATTACGTTACTTGCTATGAATAAACCGGGACCTTTATCTGAGATTATTGCTCCTTATATTCACGATGATATCGTCTATCTCGATCGCAGTAAGAGCAGGATTTTGCATTCAATATTCAGGATATGGCAGTTGCTTCGAAACATTCAGCCGGATATTGTACATGTTCAAGATAACTTTTCTACTTTCTATGTACTATTCCCTTCTAAATTACTTGGAATTCCACTCGTAAACGGCTCAATCCGTCATGCAGGAGTTAGTCAGGGATGGGATTACACCATTGAAAGAATCTACTTTATGCTTTCCAATATTATTATTGCAAATAGTCAGGCAGGGCTTGACTATTTTCATATCAAAAGAGGGCATGTAATCTATAATCTGGCGGATTTTTCCCGCTTTGGCAAAACAACCGGTGCTCTTACAGAAATTGTCATGAATGCCAATTTCCATCATCTCAAGGATTATACAACTTTCTTTAAGGCAATGAAAAAGCTAAATGAGAAGGGCAGAGTTACCAAGGTCGGATTAATCGGAGACGGACCTACCAGGCTTAAGTATCTGGAATTGGTGCAGGAGTGGGGTTTATCAGGCATAACTACTTTTTACGGATTCATTGATAATGTGGAAGAAACCCTAACTCATTATGGCATTGGAGTATTGAGCTCAACCCTTAAATACAAGGAAGGCATATCCAATTCCCTTTTGGAATACATGGCAACCGGTTTAATTGCTGTCGGCAGTAACGTGGGTGGAACAGCGGAATTGGTTAAAGATAAAGTTAGTGGATTTCTGTTTGAAGCAGAAAATGCAGATTCTTTGGTTGCTAAAATTGTTTATATCCAAGACCATCCTGAATTACGGGAAGGTATTGTGGCAGCAGCGTTAAAACAGCTTGCTCAGAACCACTCACCTGAAAATAATGTAAATAAATACATGGGTATAGTAAATAATTATTTGAAGTAGATATATGAAACATGAAAAGATCATTAGCATAATGCTAAACACAATGCCCGACATTTTACACCCTTTAAGACGAAAACTACTCCTTTCCTTGCTTAAATCACATGGAAGTAACATTAGAGGCATGTGGCAAGCGCTTATTGATGGATATGAGAGTATTGTGATAGGGAATAATTTTTTCGCTGCTGAAGGTTTATATCTTAGTTCTACCAAAGGGATACTAATTGGAAATAATGTAACTTTTGGACCGGAGGTTATGCTCATCGGCGGAAACCATAAAACAGACATTCCCGGACTTCTGATTAACCAGATTCATTCAGGAGATAAACTGGATGAGATTATTATCCAGGACGATGTATGGGTCGGTGCAAGAGCAATAATTCTATCTGGAGTCACTGTTGGCGAAGGCTCAATTATAGGTGCCGGATCTATTGTCACCAAAAACATCCCATATTACTATATTTGTGCCGGTAATCCCTGCAAACCCATAAAGCCGAGATTCAATAACAAAGCAGATTTAAGTATGCATCTGGACAAAGTAAAAGCAGGTCTGTCATTAGACCATATTTTGCAGCAGTACAATGAGCTTGGTCTATCCATAAAAGATTCGAATTTTGACAATTACTCAAATATTCCGTACTCCCAATCCCAAGCATACCATATACAGATTGATTCAATCTGTTTTTTTTGAGCAACGATGTTATCCCTCATGCTCATTTCTAACATCCTTCTTAACGCAAACTCGAGCTAATCTCAGAATGCCCGCAAAATCCACTCAGCATCCAGGCAGACTCAGTCCGGGTGGATACTGCGTGGACTTCGCGAGGATATTGCGTGGACTCTGCGTTGGACTTTAGCAGGAAAAGGGATTTGGACATGCAAAAAAGAACTGAATTCCTGACAACGGGAATTTGTAGAATATGATAAAGAGAATAATGTCCAAACCGGGACTCAGACAGATAAAAGCTTTCTTAAAAAAGCTGGAGTTTTCTTGTGGGATAAAGCCAAAAGTTAATAAAGGCAATATACCTCATGTGAAGTTCATTCCCAATACCTATAAAGCTGTATGTTTGATATCGGCTGATTTTGAGATGGCATGGGCATCCCGCTATACCAAAGGTGCTAAACAACCGTTAGAAAAAGCAATAAAAGATGGCGAACTTACCCGACGTAACCTACCGGTAATATTGGATATATGCGATAAATATAATATTCCTGTGACCTGGGCGACAGTTGGGCATCTATTTCTAGAAAAGTGTTCTATCGTTGATGGTATTAAACATCCCGATATTCACAGATTGCCATACTTTGAAAATGATTTCTGGAAGTTTGACAAAGGGGATTGGTTTGATTATGACCCTTGCACGAATTATCAGACATCACCTGCCTGGTATGCACCTGATTTGATAAATGACATTCTATCCAGAAAGACAAAGCATGAAATTGGCTGCCACACATTTTCCCATATTGATTGCAGAGATTCAGTTTGTTCTGATGATTCTTTTAATGCCGAAATCAATAAGTGTATCGCTTTGGCAGGTGAATCCGGTGTCAATTTAAAGAGCTTTGTACACCCGGGACATACTATAGGGCACCTGAACAACCTGAAAGAAATGGGATTTACCAGCTATAGAACTGAAAGGGATGACAGCCTGGGTTACCCGGAAAGACACGAGTCAGGCTTATGGAATTTTATTAATACAGCTCAGATAGATGAAGAAGCCGGCTGGAGCGCTGAAGATAGCGCAAAAAAGTTCTGCCAGATAATAGATAAAGCTATAAAAACCAAGACTATATGTAATTTGTGGTTTCACCCGCAAATCAAGTCTGTTGAGTTTGTGAATCATGTTTTCGGGAAATTAGTGAAGCATCTGCATGATAGGGAAAAGGATATATGGGTTGTAACTATGAGCGAGTATGCAGATTTTTTGAATGAAGAGAAATTATGAATAGAAAAGCACTAATAACAGGAGCATCAAGAGGATTTGTATGGAATCAAACAGGCAGGATACCAAGTATTTATTAAGAAATAATCCTCTATCTCTCTTAATTAACCCAAAATCATGGTTTAGTGTTTTGACGGTTTTCTTCAATGTAGTGTGGATGAGACTTAAGTATGTTAAGGAAAGTGTTTACTATTCTGAAGCATCAATAGATTCAATCTGTGAAAAGATTGGAGAACCTTTAGGCGATGTATTTAGTTTGATGAAATGCCAAAGTAAGGATTTACATTTTTTAACAAATTTCAGGACAGGCAAACTAGGTGATACTAATAGCATTGCTAGATTGTTTAACAATCGATTTAAAAGATATAATCAATGTTTTGTCCTATTGGTCAATGGCACCCCTTCATCCTTTTTATGGACTGCATCAAGAGCAGTGTTGATAGAAACAACAAACTTTTTGTATAAACTGAATGATAACTGCGTGGCAATCTATGATGTTTATACTGATCCGATTTTTAGGAAAAAGGGGTGTTATAGGAAGTTGCTTTACTTAGTTTTGCATGAGTACAAAAAAGCAGGATTTACATATGCTGGTCTCTGGGTAATGAAGCACAATTACAATGCTATCAAGGTACAGGACAGCTGTGGTTTTTCAACGATATCAAAAGAAATAAGCTACTCAACATTTATTGGTTTTAAACGTAATAATGTTAGGAAAGTTAATTACCATATGAGCGATTTACTATCATGAATAATATAGTTCCGGTTTTTATTCTAAGCCTATTTGAAACCGGTTTGTTTTCTGCTCAACTTCTTGGTAAAAATGGTATACCTGTCTATGGTTTTGACCATATATCACATAATCCCGGATTTTTCAGCAAGCACATCAAAGCAACTTTAGTCGGTGACCCTATTAATCACAGGGATGCTTTGATAACAATATTGATTCATCAATCTGAGAGATTCAGTACAAAACCTATTCTAATCGCAGCATCTGAATTATATTTGAACTTCATCTATGAAGCAAGAGAAACACTTGAGAAGTATTTTATCATTAATCTTCCAAGTCAAGAAACACTACAGCATATAATTATTAAGTCAGGTCAGTTTGATCTCGCAAGAAAATTCGGGATCAATGTTCCAGATTACTTCGTTGTTAACCACCCCAATGATTTGGAAGTTGTTATGCATAGTAGTCTCCATTACCCATTGATAATTAAGGGGGATGCACAACATAAATGGAAATATGCCAAACTAAACAAATCTTATATTGTCAATAATTTTACCGAACTTCGTGAGTTATCCAGTGCTCTACTATTAAAAGGGGTTTCGTTTATTATTCAAACTACGATTCCGGGACCAATCACTAATAATTATGAATATAACGCCCTTATGTTAGATGGCAAGATTGTAGAAAGCTCTTTAATTCATAAGATCAGGCAATATCCTGTTCCATATGGCGCAGCGACTTGTGTTGAGACATGTACAAATAATGAAATTGAAGAAATGGGAAGAAAATTCGTAATAGAGAATGGCATTGAAGGATTTAGTAATACAGAATTCAAACTTGATCCGAGGGATGGGAAATACTATTTCATAGAAACCAATGTTAGAGTGTGGTTACAAATCAAACTTACCGAATCTTTAGGTCAGAACTTCCTTCTTAGCTATTACGAACGCCAAAAAAAACCTTATTCCGACAATAAAAAAACTATCAAGACTGTTAAGTGGGTTGACCCATTTGGAGATTTGATGTATCTACTAAGAGTAAATAGTACATTTTCGGGTTTATGGGGTGTCATAACTTCATATTGTAATGCTGTTACATTTGGGTTACTAAATATAACAGATATAAATCCCCTTCTAAAAACACTTAAAATTAAGTAAGGAATTGTAATGAGATTTTATGCACGCTTTTCCCTGTCTAAGAACATTAAACTAATTGAGCCTTTCTCAAAGCCTGATTGGGTTCCAAAGGTTCTTCAACACCATAGATTCTTTGTAAGCGAAAATTATTCAATAGATTGCTTTATGTACGAAATTTCCAAACCGAGTATTGTAGAACAGAATTGGGAAAATCCAATATTTGAGACAGACAGTTATTTGCTATTTGTAGCTGGATCAGTTTATTTTAGACTAGCTGAAAGAGACGTGCCCGGAGATTATGTCCCCAGACCTAAAGAAATATTTGATATGGTAATAAAAAACAAAGAAAACATACATACCCGACTTAAAGGAAATTTCTATCTTGTATTGTACCACAAAGATAGCTGTAGTGTTGAAATATATAGTGCTCCTCTTGCTGTTAATCCTGCATGGTATACAATTAAGGACGGCGTTCTTCATGTATCAAATATTGTGGAAAGCCTTATACAGACCAGAGGAGGTCTTGATTTTGATCCAAGGGGATTATATGAGTTTTCTTTGTTTGATCATTGTTTAAAGGACAGAACTATTTATAAAGAAATCTTTATGCTGGAAGGTGGAAAAAAGCTCCAAATAGATCACCAATCAGTAATAAAACGAGATAGCTATGATATAAATAAGTGGTTTACCAACAATCCTGCAAAAAGAAGTGAGAGTTTGGATAAGATTGATTATGCTTTGAAACGGCATATTGGTGAGTTTACGAGGAGTAGTGAGCAATACAATACTTCACTAACCGGAGGATATGACAGCAGACTAAACCTTGCTTATATTCCAGAAAAAGATTACTCTCGAATGCAGACTCTCAGTTATGGGAAAGCTGGTTCAAATCAACTGAAAATTCCGTATCTTATTGCGAGTAAACTTGGTTTTGCACATAACGGAGTAGTATTAGGAGACGATTTTCAGAGCAATTATGCTAATCTTGGAATGCAATCAATACTTTATTCAGGTGGTGTTTCTCCGTTTATTCGTGCAATGTATCCCTATGCATATGGTAAAGTAGCAAGCTTTAGCAGAAGCTGTATGTTAGGACAGTGTGATATGATAAGACCACTTTCAATATCTCAGCCAGCAGGAGCGATATATAACGATTTCAGTTTTAATGTATTTTTCAGTCATGGTGAAGAGGAATTTAAAAAAATAGCATCTGATTTAATTTCAACAGGGTATATAAATCCAGAACTCTTGTCAGGAGTAAATCCTCAAGAGATTTATCATGATATTGTTAATGAACATCTTAATACTTATTCAGATATGGACATTAAATCGAAGTATTGGTTTTTTTTATACAAAGAGAGTATGTTGAAGTTCTGGCATACTGAATGTCATTTAGTCGATATATTCGTTAATGATTTTATTAGTTTTTCTGATTTAGACTATATAGAGGCTCTTACCGCAAGTAAATATTGTGGAATTTATAAAGGACTATTTGAAACAAGAAATTATAAAAAACTTGGAGCTCATGATATATATGTAGATTTGATGGCAATTAATAATGACAAACTCAATTACATCATCTCAGATCGTTTTTATAAACCTATGTGGTACAAGTACACTCCAATAGGACATTTGTTTATTGCATATGGGAAATTCAAACAAACTCATTATCGAAAACAAGGTAATGATACATTTATGGGTAATCAATGGCATCACCTTTTTATTGATGCACATAAAGGCATTATCGATGCAAGAGACTCGATTATTAACTTGAATAGACATCCATATAATAGTGAAAGTGATTATCGAAAAAACAGGTTCATATCTTTAAAAATCTGGTTATCTTTAATGAAGAAAGAACAATCAATATGTTAAATATCCGGATACTTTTAGTAGGTCCAGACTATCATTGCAAAGGGGGGATAGCATCTGTGCTCAGGAATTATCTTGAGTATCCGGACAAACAGGGTGTAGCTTTTATCTTCCTGAAAGTCAGAGGTGATAATTCACCAATCGTTAAACTTATGCAATCAGTATTTGGATTAGTAAAAATGTTTTGGCTGATGATTACTTCTAAAATAGACATCGTTCATGCTCATCCATCTGAATACAACGGATTTTACAGATACATACCATATCTGATAATTGGGAAAATGTTCAGGAAAAAAGTTCTGTTCCATATCCATGGCGGGACGTTTGAAAAATTTTATAATGCACAGAATAATCTGATAAAAAGCTTGATTAAATGGTCATTGAACTCATGCGATATGGTTATCTGTCTCTCGGAATACTGGGCTGCATTATTCAAAAATATGGGAGTAAAAAAAACCGAAGTAATTAAGAACACGGTAGTCCAACCTGATTCTAATCCATATAATCCCGGCTCAAGTAATCTGACATTTATGGGCTTCATCGAAGAAAGGAAAGGACTTTTTGATTTAATTAAAGCGTTTGACCTTTGTAGGATTTCAGATGATGTAACTCTCAATATTTACGGCTCAGGTGAAAATGATGCGCTTAATAGACTTAATGTCGAAATCAACAGAAAAGAAAGAATCGTTTATCAAGGATGGGTTGATGCAACAGAGAGACCGGGTATTTTTAAAGATACCGCAATTTTCATATTGCCTTCATATTACGAGGGATTGCCGATGGCTCTTTTAGAAGCTATGGCTTTCGGAATACCTGTTATCAGTACTCCGGTTGGTGGAATACCAGATTTGATTTCTGACAATGTGGATGGTCTGTTGATAAACCCCGGTGATATTACCGGACTTGCTCTGGCAATTGATTCCCTGTACATGGAAAAAGAAAAAAGAATAAAATTAAGCAGTGCAGCATATGATAAAATCAGATTTAGCTACACTATGCAGCATACGATTAATAAGTTATCCGATATTTACAAAGAATTACTGGCAGGATAGAGTACTTAGTATGAAGACAATCAGATTTTGCGGTCTACCAATAACTGTTTTTGGAAATGAATCACTGAAAGATTCATTACTGGAAATCCTGGAAGGTAATAAAACTACAGCATTTCATGGATACTCGATTGATGTTTTGAATCTGATGAAAGTAATACCCGAGTTGTATGAATTACGTGAGATAAATGACTATTTTGTTTGTGATGGCAGGGGATACTACTATTTTCTGAAATTACTGGGAGTAAAAGGAATCAGAAAGACATCGCTTCCTAATCTTGTCCTTCAGTTAATCGATATTTGCAGTGACTATGATAAAAAGCTGTTTTTGTTGGGAGCAACAAAAGAATCAAATGCACAGGCAATAGCAAATCTCGCGAATATAAATGGCGTAAAACGTGTTGATGGCAGAAACGGGTATTTTACTAAAGAAGATGAAGAAGACATTGTAAAAGAAATAAACGAAAGCAATTCCGATGTTCTTTTTTTGGGGATGAGTACTCCAAAGAAGGACGAATTTGTTTATAGATATAAAGATAAATTAAACGTGAAGATAATCGTGCATTGTGGTGGAATGATTGATGTAATATCGGGTAAAACAAAGCTATATCCAAAGTTGATTAAAGACTTGTGTTTAGCGGGGGTATATAGATTCCTGCAGGAGCCGAGACGTTTAAGCAGAGATTTTCTAAATGTGTTCCCATCCGCTGCGATTGCTTTTAAGATGTTGTGGTCCACAAGGATTTTGCGAACTGAATATGATTACCCAGGAAAAGTAATAGGTAAGATTTTACCAAAACCATAAGGATGAGTATTATATATCCATGCGAGTAGTTAACCACAATTCAATTGACAGGAATAAATGGATTTCATATGTAAACGGACACCAATTTGGAACTCTCTTTCACTTACCTGAAATTCTTGATGTATATTCGAAAACAAATGGATATGACCCCTTTACCTTGTTTGTAACTGATAACGATGATTTGATCATAGCAATGCTGCTTGGATATGTCCAGACAGTCTACAAGATAAATATTGGAAACACGAACAAACGAATTGTGCTGATGAATTCACCAATATGTAATTCTAAAGAAGCATTGGATTGCCTTTTGAATCGGTTTAAATCGATTTATAAAAAGAAAGGGCTTTACGCCGAAATCAGGAATCATTATGACCTTACTGATTATGCAGAAGTTTATACCAGGCATAATTTTGACTATGAAGATCATTGCAATATTCTCATTGACCTTTCACAAAACGAAGATGCAATCCTGGCTGATATGTCAAGCCGAAGACGAAAAGAAGTCAGGCATGGAGCTAAGGAGAATTTTGAATTTAAAAGGATATCAGAGCAGGATTATGATAATTTCTATCAGATTTTATCCGGAATATATGACCACGCAAAAATGCCATTGGTAGATAAAAGTTACTTTGAATCAGTATGGAAGATGGATGACCGCTATAAAGTAATATTAGGTTTGTATGAAAATGAGACTCTGGTTGGTGCAGTGTTATTATTTACCTATAAGCAAACAATATACAGCATGTATGGTGGAAGCAGGTCGGAATATTACAATCGCAGACCAAATGACTATATGTTTTCCCAGGTGTTTCTCTGGGCTAAACAAAAAGGTTACATTGTTTACGACTGGCTTGGAGCAGGGAATCCCAATAAACCCTACGGAGTAAGAGACTGGAAAAAGCAGTTTGGTGGGTCAATGGTAAATTATGGCAGATATCATCTGATAGCCTCACCATTTAAGTATAAATTAGCAGTAACAGCCTTCAAATTATTACAAAAAGCTAAGAAACAGATATGAAGTTCGGAGCTTAAAAACCCTGAATTATTTAATAAATATAAAATAAGGATTCGATATGTTTAAGGACAAGACAATTATTGTAACCGGTGGAACGGGATCATTTGGCAATGCAGTTCTCAGACGTTTTCTCAATACTGATGTAAAGGAAATTCGTATATTCAGCCGAGATGAAAAGAAACAGGACAATATGCGAAAACTGTATAACAATGACAAGATTAAGTTCTATCTAGGAGATGTCAGGGATTATGAGAGTGTAAATTCTGCTATGAAAGACGTGGAATATGTGTTTCATGCTGCAGCATTGAAACAGGTACCTTCTTGTGAGTTTTTCCCAGTACAAGCTGTGAAAACCAATATCCTTGGTGCAGAAAACGTATTAAATGCTGCAATATCCAACAAAATCAAGAAAGTTATTGTTCTAAGTACAGACAAAGCTGTCTATCCGATTAATGCCATGGGGATGTCAAAGGCTTTAATGGAAAAGGTTATGGTAGCATATTCGAGGCAGCAATCTGAAAACGGGACTGTGCTTTGCGGAACAAGATATGGTAATGTAATGGCATCGCGTGGTTCTGTTATACCATTGTTTATAGAGCAGATCAAAGCCGGTAAACCGATTACTATTACCGACCCCAATATGACCAGATATCTGATGTCTTTGGAAGAGGCGGTGGAACTTGTTGTTTTTGCCTATAAAAATGGTAAACAAGGGGATATCTTTGTACAAAAGTCTCCGGCATCAACTGTACATGAATTAGCTCAGGCACTTATCGAAATGTTCGATTCAAAAACTGAGATAAAAATAATCGGAACCAGACATGGTGAGAAGAAGCACGAAACACTTGTCAACCGTGAAGAGATGGCAAAAGCTATAGATTTACCCGGATACTATCAGATACCTGCAGATACCCGAGATTTGAATTATGAGAAATACTACAGCAATGGAGAGGAAAAAGTATCGGAAATCCAGGAATACACTTCAGAAAATACAATACGTCTTTCGATACCCGAGATTAAACAAAAGCTATTAGAACTTGATTATGTAAGAAGCGAATTAAATCTGTAAAATCAGTGTAACTATTATGAAAAAGATTGGAATCACAGGTCAACCAGGATTTATCGGGACACATCTATTCAATACTCTTAGTTTGTATAAGGATGAATATCAGGCTATTCCGTTTGAGGACAGGTTTTTTGAAACCGAAGCTGATATGGATGCTTTTGTTAAGCAATGTGATGTGATAGTACATCTGGCAGCTATGAACAGGCATAATGACCCTGAAGTGTTGTATAACACCAATATAGAATTAGTTCAAAAGCTAATCAATGCTATGATAAGAACCAATTCAAAACCTTATGTTATCATGTCTTCATCATTACAGGAAGAACATGATAATATATATGGAAAATCCAAGCGCATTGGCAGAGAATTATTGAACGAATGGGCAGATAAAAACGGTGCTAGTTTTACTGGAATGATTATTCCCAATGTCTTTGGACCATTCGGTGTGCCATTTTATAATTCCGTTATATCCACCTTTTCTCATCAGATTGCGAATGGTCAGGAGCCAAAGATTGAGATTGATGCTGAATTGAAACTTATCTATATAAATGACCTAGTTTCGCACTTCATTGAAAGAATTGATAAATCAGATGTTCATGATGATATTTCCCAAAGTATTGTTATAGAACATACTGCAGCCAAGAAAGTCTCAGATTTGCTAAATCAACTCCACACCTACAAAGCCATTTATCAGGATAGAAATATAATTCCGGAGCTTTATTCTCCTTTCGATGTAGCTCTGTTTAATACTTTTAGATCGTATATTCCAATGGATAGGTTTCCCATAATTTATAAAAAGCATACAGATGAAAGGGGAGATTTTGTAGAAGTATTGAAATTCAATACTTCGGGTCAGGTATCTTATTCAACCACAAAGTCTGGCATTACCAGAGGCAATCATTTTCACATCAGAAAAATGGAGCGATTCTCAGTAATAAAAGGGAGAGCAAGTATTAAACTTCGAAAATATGGTACAAATCAGGTATTTGATTTTGTTGTGGATTGTGATAATCCCGGATTTGTGGATATGCCTGTCTGGTACACACATAATATCACAAATATTGGCGATGAAGAACTGATTACACTGTTTTGGATTAACGAGGAGTTTAATCCGGCTGACCCTGATACGTTTTTTGAAGTAGTATAAATCTTATAAGTATAATTTTATCGAGATATTTATCTAAAGAAAAGGACAAAATGAGTAAATTAAAAGTTATTACTGTTGTAGGTACTCGACCTGAAATTATTCGTCTCTCATGTGTGATTCCATTATTGGATAAATACACAAATCATGTCTTTGTACATACAGGCCAGAATTATGACTATGAGTTGAACGAGATATTCTTCAAAGACCTTGCCTTAAGGCAGCCGGATTATTTTCTGAAAGTAGACACATCATCTCTTGGCCACGTTCTGGGTGAAACACTGATTAAAATAGAAGATATTATTAATCAAGAAAAGCCCGATGCTATGCTGATTCTGGGAGACACAAATGCCAGTATATCAGCTATTATAGCAAAGAGAAAACACATACCAATCTATCATATGGAAGCAGGAAATCGAAGTTACGATGAGAATGTTCCCGAAGAAATAAATCGGAAAATGATAGACCATATCGCTGATTTTAATCTTGTTTATACAGAGAATTCCCGACGTCATCTTTTATCTGAAGGTCTTCCACATCGAAGAATATATTTAACTGGTTCTCCAATGTTTGAAGTACTCGAACGCTACATGCCGAAAATTGAAAATTCCATAGTGCTGGATACACTTTCTCTTAAACCAAAAGAGTATTTTCTGATTTCTGTACATAGAGAAGAGAATGTTGATTATCAAGACAATTTGCTGAAGATAATTGAAGTATTGAATCAATTGGCTTATCAATACAAACTCCCGGTTATCATTAGTACTCATCCAAGAACAAGAAACAGAATTGAATCAATTTCAAATATCAAACTTGATCCTTTGATTCAGTTCCTTAAACCATTTGGATTCCTGGATTATAATTGGTTACAAATTAATTCAAAATGCGTTATATCAGATAGTGGTACTATAAGCGAAGAAAGCGCAATTTTAAAGTTCTCTGCGGTTACAATTAGAAATTCAATGGAAAGACCGGAAGCTATTGATGCAGGGACGATAATTTTAAGCGGGTTTGATTATGATATAGTATTGCAATCAATTGAACTTGTGATCAATGAAGCTGGAAAATATGCTAAGATATGTCCAGAATACGAAGTAGAGAATACATCACAACGTGTGCTTAAACTTATTCTGGGAACAGCGAAATTACATAAACAATGGAGTGGGTTATATTAATGGATAATACGGGGCAACAATTATGAAGTTTTTAGTAACAGGTGGTGCCGGTTTTATCGGTTCAAATATTGTAAAAAGACTTCTTACGGACGGGCACAAAGTTAGAGTTTTAGATAGCTTTTCTACCGGGAAACGGGAGAACATTTTACCCTTGACTATAAATTCAAATCTGACAATCATAGAAGGTGACTTAAGAAGTTTCCACATTGTCAGAGCTGCAGTAAAAGGGGTTGATTACGTATTACATCAAGGTGCACTGCCATCAGTGCCCAGGTCGATCAATGATCCCATTACATCAAATGATGTTAATATACTCGGTACTCTAAACATCCTTGAAGCAGCTAAAGAATTTAGTGTAAAAAGGGTAGTATGTGCATCATCTTCTTCAATATATGGTGATAGCGAAACATTTCCCAAAATTGAAACCATGCCGATTAATCCAATGTCACCTTATGCCTTGACAAAATATGCTCAAGAACGTTATTGTCAGATATTTTTTCAATTATATGGTGTTGAGACGGTTGCTTTGAGATATTTCAATGTGTTTGGACCAAACCAAGATCCGACATCTCAATATAGTGCCGTTATACCGAAATTCATCAAGTCTATTATGGTAGATAAACAGCCTGTCATTTATGGTGATGGGACTCAATCCAGGGATTTTACTTTTGTCGAAAACAACGTCGAAGCTAATCTTTTAGCTTGTACTGCTAAGAGTGCCGCTGGGGAAGTTTTCAATATTGCATGTGGGAAAAGATATTCCCTTATTCAATTAGTGGATTCGATTAATAAGTTACTGGGTAAGTCTATTGAACCTAAGTTTGATCTTGATAGAGCTGGTGATGTGAAGCATTCTTTAGCAGATATTAATAAAGCTAAAGAGGTGTTAAGCTATGCAGTGAAGGTGGATTTTAACGAAGGCATGGAAAGAACTATTGATTTTTTTAGGTAAAACACGATTCATATATATTCCCATATTGAACTTATGCTTAAGATAGTGCATTCTTATATTTATTGGATATGGGCTGGAGTTCTTCTATTAGCTAATGTATTGCCCTTGGGCGTTGCAGTCAATAACACCGGGAAGAGTATTGGTTTTCGAATTGACTATTTATTTCACAGTATCGGATGTTTGATTTTGCCCCTAATATTGCTCATTGGTCATAGGAAGTCAAACAGAATTAATTCTAATAGAGAGAGCATCAAGCGTTTGATTATATTTTCTTTTGTTTATGCAGGTTTTCTGGAGATTATTCAAATATTTATTCCATATCGGACGTTTAACCTAATGGATCTTGTTTCTAATGTTGTTGGGGTATGTATAGGGGTCGCATTTTTATTCTTATGAGAGACTTTACATTTGAAATTTACTCAATAATGATTACTGTCCTAAAAGATTCTGGTTATTGTTTTCAAACTTTTCAGGAATTCTTAGAAAAGCCATTAGAAAAAGTCGTTTTGATGAGACATGACGTTGATAGAAAATCCAACAATGCACATAAAATGGCGCGCCTCGAACAAAGTAATCAAATTAACAGCACATATTATTTTCGAACATCTACTGAATGTCAACAACCTGAAATTATCAAACAGATATCAGAGATGAGTCATGAGATTGGTTACCATTATGAGAACCTTTCTACAGCAGCAGGGGAATTGAAGATTGAGGATGGGATACTGAGAACGATTAACCGATTATTTTCAGAAACGTTAAAACTCAGAATGACAAAATCAACTAACAGTAAACAAGACTATATGAACAACAATGAAATGGAAAAGCAGCGGGGATTTGAAGAGATTATAGACGTGGTTGATAGTAATTTGAAGAGCTATATTGTTAAATTTTTTGAAATTGGGATTAGGGACTTTGAGTCTAGTCTAATAAAACTACGAAATATAGCCCCGATTAAGACAATATCTATGCATGGTAGTCCAATGTCAAGTATAGATAATCGTCTTCTGTGGTTGAAATATAATTATCGAGATTATGGAATAACGTCTGAACCATATTTTGATATTGATTACAACGATGTTTTTTATATTACAGATGCAGGAAGAACATGGCATGATCCTAAAGCAAATCAACGAGACAGGGTTCAAACTAAATACAATTTTGTTTTTCAAAATCAAAATGAAATTACTAAAGCATTAAGAGCTAAGAAACTGCCTGATAGGATATTAATCAACATTCATCCGGAGCATTGGACAGATTCGACATTTGAATGGTATAAAATTTGGGCAGTACGAAAGGGGAAGAATTTTGTGAAACGGCTAATTTTGAGACAAGCAGAATAGACTTAATAAATCTCTCGAACTACTTTGAACAGACTGGTTATCAAATCAGTCTATTTTTTTATATAGGGACAACTATAAACCGAAGGTTATGCAAAATACCTTGCCAGATTGGGGCAATAATATTACTGAGTTTCTGAGATACGGGATCAAGTCTATATGAAGTTTTTATTTACAGTCTAAAAACAAAAAATAAACATGGATTCTATATGAAACGAAAACTAGCTCAAATTAGTTTTATCATTATTGACATAGGCATTATTATATTTGCCTTTTTATTTGTTGCCTGGCTCAGAGCCGGGACAAAAATAATAGTAGTGCATTATTCCAGATCAATATTAGCTTTCGGACTTATTTGGCTCGGGGTAGGTTTGTGGGGGCAAAAGTTCTCTATCAAGTTGAATCACAGTGGCCGTTCATTTGCCATGAACATGCTAAAAAACGATATAATGGCAATTGTCACTGTCTTCGGTCTGATTTTATTTTTTCAGAAATTCTACTACTCCAGATATATCGTTTTCGGAACTATAGGTTTAACAGCTACTCTTGAGTTTCTATTTTTTGTTGGGCTGTTTTATGCTTTGCAATTCCATAAAGAGAATGCCAGTTTTGCATCTTCATCACTTGTAACAAAGTCCAAACAGTTAGAGGATGCTTATTCAGAAAGATATTTTAAGGATGCAGCTAAAGCCGTGCCAATAATTGATTCCGGCCTGTATATACCCACATTTCCAAATCATCAGGGAGAACCAATCATTCTTTCACTTTGGCAGAACTACTTATTTGATAATAAAGAGTTATTCGATTTCCTAAATATAAACATCGATTTCACAAATTTTGAAAAAGCAAGAACCCTGATTCTCAATTCCGAGATTTATTTCAACATTTCTGGAATTGACTCAAACTCGCTACAGATGTTTGTCAACCTGCACGAAATTAATGATTTTCGGCGGATAAATCAATATCTCATCAAAGTAAACGAAAATCTTATTGACGGTGGGGTTTTTGTATGTTGTGGCGAAACCATATCAGAGCGGCGAAATCGTTTTTTTAGAAACCTTACACCGTATATCGGAGTTTTTGCCTATGCAGTTGATTTTTTAATCAGACGTGTTTTACCAAAGATTCCAATTGTTCAAGGCTGGTATTTTGCTCTAACTAAAGGAATGAACCGAGCGCTTTCTGAAACTGAAATGATTGGACGCTTCTATTTCTGTGGTTTTGAACTGATTAATAAGGACGAGATTGACGATACGATGTATTTTGTTTTGAAGAAAGTCAGACAACCTTCACAAGATCCAAATCCCTCATACGGCCCGATTATCAAGCTCAAACGCAAAGGTTTATGCGGTAAGGTCATTTATATTAACAAATTGCGCACTATGCACCCCTATTCTGAGTACTTGCAGGATTATGTTTATAAAACCAGTGACTTGCAGGAAGGCGGGAAATTTAGTAATGACTTTAGGGTAACATCCTGGGGTAAAATTTTCCGTTCACTTTGGATTGATGAATTACCTCAGATTTTCAATTTCTTTAAAGGTGACGTTTCATTAGTTGGTGTGCGTGCATTAAGTGAGCACTATTTTAATCTTTATCCACAAGATTTGCAAGACTTAAGGTGCAAATTCAAACCTGGTTTGGTTCCGCCTTTTTATGCAGATATGCCAAAGACATTTGAAGAGATTACTAATTCAGAAAGAACCTATCTTGAAAAGAAGCTGCAAAGACCTTTTATTACAGACTGGGTTTATTTTTGGAAAGCCTTCTGGAATATCCTTTTCAAGCATGCACGCAGCAAGTAATAGTTACTCAAAAGCAAAAATCAATAAAGGATAATCAATGATTAAAATCCATCTGATCGTCGGAGCACGTCCTAATTACATGAAAATGGCTCCACTTTATGATGAGTTCTGTAGGAATCCTGATTTGTTCAGAATCAAGTTTGTCCATACAGGGCAGCATTATGATGAAAGTATGAGCAAATTTTTTTTTGATGACCTGAAAATGCCCAAGCCAGATATCTATTTAGAAGTGGGTTCCGGTTCACATGCTGTTCAAACTGCCAGAGTAATGGAAAGATATGAGCAGCACCTCCTTGAGGATAAGCCTGATATAATCTTTGTCGCCGGTGACGTAAATTCCACGGCTGCCTGTGCTATTGATGCAGTTAAATTGAATATTCCCGTTGCACATGTTGAAGCAGGTTTGCGCAGTTATGACAGACATATGCCTGAAGAGATAAATCGCCTTTTGACAGATTCCATTGCAAATTATTTATTAACACCATCTCTTGATGCGGATGAGAATTTGCTCAAGGAAGGCATTAGCAGAGAAAAGATTTTCTTTGTAGGCAACATTATGATTGATTCGTTGGTCAAGCATCGAGAAGTTGCCAAGCAATCCAAGATAATGCAGGATTTGCAGCTCATTCATAACTCTCAAAAAGACAAGTTTTGCCTTGTCACTTTGCATAGACCTTCCAATGTGGATGAAGCACAAGGTCTTAGGACAATCCTAACAGCTTTTAGAGCAATTGGCGAGAAGTTGAAAATCATCTTTCCCATGCACCCCAGAACACGTTATAACATTCAGAAGTTAGGGCTTGATTCTGTTTTAGCATCTATACCCAATCTGATTGTGACAGAGCCTCTCGGTTATCTGGATTTTCTAAATCTGGAAATGAATGCTGATGTTGTGATTACTGACTCAGGTGGAATTCAGGAGGAGACTACTTTTCTGCAAATACCGTGCCTTACTTTACGTGAAAATACAGAACGACCTATTACCATTACTGAAGGAACCAACCAGCTTGTAAAACTCGATACAAAATCCATTTCAGAAGCTGCTTTGAATATTCTTGAGGGGAAGATAAAACCAGGTAGCATTCCCAAGTTTTGGGACGGGAAAACAGCTGAACGCATTGTGAACATTTTCAAACAATTATGAAGGACAAAATTGAATTTGATGTAAAGCTGGATGCCCCTGAAGATTATCCGAATTCTGCAGCCATTACCTGCCCGTTTGATGTGCAGGAAGTATTTGGCACCAAAGCTCGTGTGCCGGTAAAATTCACAGTTGCAGGTTTTACTTTCCGCTCATCGCTGGCTCCGATGGGAGGCTGTCACATGATGGTCTTCAACAAGGAAATGCGCGATAAAACAGGTTTCAAAGCTGGTGGCACCATCCATGTTATTTTGGAAAGAGATTCCGAACTAAGAATTGTAGATATTCCGGAAGATGTAGTCGCAGCATTGAAAAGCAATGACGCTGCCTATCAGGTTTTCATGAAATACTCTTATTCTCATAAAAAGGAAGTCATAGATTGGATTAACGATACCAAGAAACCTGAGACCCGTCAGAGACGGATTATCAAATTACTGGAAACTCTTTCAGATTTGCACAAATCTGATAAATAATTGCAATCGTGAAAAGAAGATCTATAACCTTCCTGCTCTTTCTGAGCCTCCCTCTATTTTTAAATGCTTGGGCAACCTGGCAATCTGTTTCCAATCAGCATTTCAGGATTTATTTCCAAGACCGTTGGCAGAATGAAGCAACCTCGGCTTTGCAGACTATGGAATATTACCGTCCGCAATTGGAAGATCTGACAGGCGGTTCAAAGCAGCAAGTCCCCATCACCATTGAAGACCTGGGAAATGTTGTCAATGGCTACACTGACCCCTTCAAGACCCGGATTGCCCTGTTTGCCTATCCTCCGACTTCGGATGAACTCGCTGTGTGTGAGGATTGGTGGCAGTTGGTCGGCTCGCATGAGTACATTCACATGCTTCAAATGTCCCGTACTTCCGGAATTCCCAAGCTGTTAAGAATCGGTTTCAGCAACTATCTTCTTCCAGAACTCTGGCAGCCGGGCTGGATGACAGAAGGCATCACAGTTTACGGCGAATCCCAGCTTTCTCGCTACACCGGCAGATTAAACGGTGGCACCTATCATTCCATCATTTCGGCTATGGCTAAAAACAACAAATTGCCATCCCCGTCCAAAGCCTCATATTACAGTTTTGACGCTCCGCAAGCGAACTATTATGTTTACGGCGGAGCGTTTTTTTCATATCTGGCAGAAACTTATGGCGAAGACAAATTTGCCCGGCTTTATGATAAAACTTCCTCATCTCTGCTCGCATACTTCAATGGACTTTTGCCGTTAGCTAATCTGGACGGAGCTTATCAAAAAACCTATGGCAAATCCCTCGCAAATCTATGGCAGGAATGGGTCAGCTTTGAACAGCAAAAACCTTACAAACCACCAAGCCGCAGATTAACCGCTGACGGTTGGTTCAAATCTAATCTGCAAGTGACGGACAACAAGCTCTATTACATTGCCGGAAAAGCAGATAAAACAGGTCCCAACAGCTCCTTTTTTAGCTATAAGCTCTATCAGGTGGATATTCCGGCACCTGTGGTCATGGACGACAAAATGCCCGCTCAGGTCTTTCCCAATAACAGAATCGAGCCCGAAGTCTTGATTGAACAGAGTTCAGACTTTCCAGCCGGCTATCATGTTGCCAACGGAAATTTGTATTATACCCGTTCAGAACTGCATAAAGGCTTTGCCAATAACGAGATGGATGGCTACGGCGGCAGCGTGGAAATCTGGCAGCAGGATTTGACCAACGGCAACCACAAGAAACTCTACCAAGGTCAGATTCGTGCTTTTTTGCCTATGCCGGATGGCACTCTCCTGATTTCTGAGGACAATGAAACGCACACAGCATCAACGCTTTACGGTTTTAATCCGCAAACCAAGGTCAAATCTATTCTTTATAAATCCGATATGCTGATTCATACTATTTTAGCAAACGGTGACAAGCTCATTTTGGGAGTAAAAAATCGCTGGCAAAATTGCAGTATTTATAGCTTTGACCCTGCGGATTCCAAATTAGAGCCGATAGTTAATACTCCTTTTTATACAACTCCTGTTTCCGTTGCAGGTGATTCTCTGCTTTTTAATGCCGTATTTGATGGCAAAACAGGTGCTTATGTCTATAATGTGACCAATCGTTATTGTTACCGGTTAGGCGATTTTGATGACATCCGCACGCCGGTTATTTTGCCTAATCAAAGAGCTCTTTTTATCAGCTTAAATTCCGGCGGATATGATATTTACCAGGATGAACTGACTTTGACTCAATATAATATTCCAGAAGATGACATCCCTGAACCGCCTGTTCAAAAAATCGATGCTCAGTATGAAGACAGTGCCCGGAACCACATTTCCGGCTATGCGGAAACCTACTTTGCCAATTTGACCCACATGGCTGTACCGCGACTTATGCATATCCCGATAATAGAAGGCACAAATGACAGCCTTGCCTTTGGCTTTATGCTGTCGGGCAATGACGTGGTGGGGGATTTTCCCTTCTGGTCTGCCAGTTTTGTTTATGATACAAAGTTTTCCCAGCTCAAATATGCTCTTGCGCTGGAAAACAATTTCTTTCGCCCCATCAAACAAATCATTGGGTATTCGAATACGGATGAGCAGTCTTTAAGTTCGATGCAATCCGTTGCTTTGTTTAAAAGAGCAAATTATGGCATGCAGGCTGTCAATGCCGGGTTCAGCTTTCTGACTAAAGACGACTCTCAGCGAAAAATCTGGACTCCATTTGTCGATCTGAACGTTGGTTGGGCAACCGGAAACCTGTTTGCCAGACAGTCAGTACCTTATGAAACCAGGTTTTTTCTCCCATCCGACCGTTATCGGGTCGGCTGGCAGAGCTATATTCAATATCATCAAAAACTTCCGTTTAATTCGGAACTCAAAACCACAGCCCAGATTGCAGACGACAAAGCTGCGAATGAAGATGAAGTGTTTGGCTCAATCCGAGGTTATGACTATGCCTTTGAAACCAATCAGGGAGCCGTTTTTCAGGCAAACTGGTACAAACCGATTATTAAAATCAGAGAAGGGCTGTGGAACCCGCAAATCTATCTTGAGGACGTGAATCTCGGTTTTTTTTGTGATGCAGCCGCTCCTTTTCCCCAAAACGAAGCACTCCGGCAAACTTCCGGAGGCTTGGAAATCATAACCGAACTTGGCTTAGCATACAATCTACGCCTAAATTTTGGCGTCAGATTCAGCTTTAACCAGGACGAAGTAACAATGGCTCAATTCTTTATCGACACCCTCTTCTAAACTTTCAAAAAACCGGGGCATCAACCCCGGATTAGCTTAGTTAAATCATTAAACCCCTTGCGGATGACATTACAAATCGAGTGTCATTTTCAAGGGGTTTCTTTTTTTATGGCTTGGAAACTTGTGAATTGTCTCGGACGAGAGGAAGAATAACCAGTTTAAATGGCTTTTGAAGTGTGTTGCCACTAATATCAGATGTGCTGGTTTCAATGGTCAGCAGGCAGGTTTTATAGTTAGCCAAGTCTCGCAAAGGCTGAATTTGGATGGTTTTGCCTTTCCAACTCAGCACTTTGAAAGGTATATCCAGATTGGATTCCACTTCATTCAAAGTGGCGTGAAACATACTTTGCGTGATTATCTCCGACCAGGTTATTTCCATAATGGGGTGGAGATTATTGACCGATGCGCCATTACGGGGGGTGGTCTTAATGACTACCGGAGGCGTTTTATCTTCAATTTTGCTGCCGTTTATGGTTAACGTGCTCAGGCTATTCACATTTCCTTTGTTATCAACTGCATCAATCAGGTTAAACTGCCATTTACTTGTATCGGTTGGCGCAGTGAGCACCGTTATTTTGTCCAGTTCGTGACTGACTGCAAATATTTGCAAATGTTCTTTTCTGTTAACTGATTGGATGAGTATTTTCTGAAACGACTTGACCGATTTATTCAAGGTCAGCAGGTATTCCCGGTTGGAAACTGCAGTCACTGATTTGAGCGCCGGTTTGACCGTGTCGGCATACGCCATATGAAAATCATAAGCAGCAATCGGCTGATTGGCAATATCACATTCCTGATAAGGCTCGATATTCTCGTCATAACGTCCATTCAGATTCTTATCAATATACGCCCTCAGAATATATGCCATCGGGTTTAAAGCCTCCAAAGCATAACTATTGCCGGTAATTTCCTTTGCCATCACCCAGAGCGAATCGGAAGTCAGCAAATTTAGCTGAATCGGCAAACCGTTATCTATGGCGTTTTCATAAGTTACATTGCCGGAGATGCGGTTTTTTTGCAGCTTGCCATGCTTGTAAATCAAAGTCTGATTTTTGCCTATCGCATTGCCTCTGACGTCTTTTATCCTCGTCGTCAGCGTGAGATAATAGTTAGTGTCCAGGTTCAGCGCTTCCAAAAACTTAATAGTGACAAGATTGGCTTCGTAATAGACTTTTTTATTTGCCACGGGCGGATAAATATACATGCCTTTGAGAAAAGAAGCTCTGTCAATCGCTTTTGAAAAGGTGAGCTCAATCTTTTGGTCACTGATTTCATCAAACTCCACCGGAATTGAGGCTAACACAGTAGGTCTGTCAATATCAACTTTTCCACCGGTCGGACTGCGTTTGCTGCCGCAACTGCTTGCGCTGAAAGCAATAACAAACAGCAGAATGGCTATAAAGAAAGGACTAAACTTAATAACCTTGCTCATTTAATTCCTCCAGACTCAAAGTGTTATGTTCTTTTTGCCGCAACAGGTATTTTCCCAAAATGTCATATTCCAGATTGACCTGATTGCCCGGCGATAGCTTGTTAAGATTTGTATTGGCAAGGGTATGACCAATCAAAGCTACTGTGAATCTATTAGATTTCAGTTCAGAAA
>Ga0247841_10000711_pt1 | contig 83938 bp, 96 predicted proteins | sample LaCruzMarch2015__2_FD_192410 | JGI IMG/M metagenome (GOLD analysis project Ga0247841, IMG submission 192410) | Freshwater microbial communities from meromictic Lake La Cruz, Castile-La Mancha, Spain - LaCruzMarch2015_18m | ecosystem: Environmental > Aquatic > Freshwater > Lake | place: Spain... | reverse complement strand
CATCCAAAATGCGAATCAAGATAAGACGATACAGGAGAGAGATGAATAATGAAAGGCGATAATCCGATTAATAAAATTGGAACGCATATCCATGCTGCGGTAAAATACGGCTTTTTTGATTTATATTTTTCATAAAGGGGATTTAACTCTAAAAGTGAACTTTCTCCATAGCCACCCGGTCTTTTTGACATTATTTCATTGGTCATATAGAAAACAGAAAAAGGTATAATCAAATCAAACGCAATAAAAACATGATACCACTGAAATGCTCCGTTCAATAGAGTAGAAGCTAATGGAATTAATGCAAGTCCAAGTGTAGGCAGAACAATTCCCATCATGTATAAGTTTGTAAGCGGGGCCTTTACAGCATGAGAAAATTTAAGCAATTTATCATAAACACCATCTAAAATAATTTGCAGTGATTTTTCAAGAATCTCAACTCTTCTTGCTTCACTGGGTTCATATAAACTGGATTCGACAAGATTAAAGCTTTCGACAAATTCTGGAGCATATTCTCTCCAGGTTTCAAGATAATTATCTAAACTTTCTTTTATTGTAGAATATCTTCCTGTTTCCACATCCCAAAAGACTTTTCTAAAATCAAGTGAGAGTGGTGGATCTAAATGCTGTGAGGCAAAATTTATCGCCCTTTCAAGATTTGATGTATGTTTCATATAAACAACAGTATAAAGTATGCAAGGTATCATCTGAGAACCTGCTTTAAGCTTCCATTTCATAGCCATCCTATTGGGCATGCTATAAAGATAATAAAATATAAACATAGAAGAAATTAAAAAAAGGGAGAATAACAACATTGGGAAATTTTCAACCCACCCCAAAAGCCATATCGCCACACAAAATATAGCACCAGCTAAAAAACTAAAAATTGCAGAAAGAAAAGCTGCTGAAGCAACTTCACTCGGAGTTAAGTCAAGATGAGAAACACCAATACTTTTATTTAATTTATCATAATCTTTAGAAGAAAGTTTTACTTTCATCATCCCACCCATAGTTCTTGCAAAATTTTCATATCTTGAAAGATTTGGCATCATGTCCTGTTTAAATTGAAGATACTCACTTGAAGAATCCGAAGTAGGAGATGAAGAAAAGGGTGAGCCATTATTTATCTCATTCTGAAGGTTTCGTCCGTATTTCTTAAGAATGTCATCTGCGCTAGGATTTGGCATTTTTTCTTTTCTTTCTTACCTCTTTTTTAGATTATACAAGATAGAGAATATATATAAAGATAACGGGAGAAAGCTGAAGACGAAAGTTTTAAAAGATATAATGACACTATAACCTAAGAGGTGAAAACCTCAGATTAATTCTGAGTAAATTAAAAGATAATAAACAAAAAATCATGGAGCTGAACGATATAAAAGCATTGAATCTCAAGCAATTTCAACATGTTGAAATTAGAATCAAGACTGATGCAGGAGAATTAGAAACAAAATGTGGGTGGTTCATGCAATTAATGGAATTACCTAATGGCATGAAACAAATACCTCCCGAATATAAATCAAGTTACCCCATTGAGCCCCCTTTTGTCGAAATTGCATATAAATTAGACAGGAATCATTGCGGCAAAGATATTGTCCAATACCTACCTGAGAAGATTTTTTGTATGAGAGTTTTAACCCCCGATCTTAAATTCTAATATCTAAAACCTCTTCGCCGCCTTATCTGCCCACTTTTTCCATTCTGGAAAAACTTTATCTCCCACGGGAACGCCAAACTCTCTTGTAACTTTTTCGCTTATCTCATGAAAAACATTATTACTAATCGCATTAAACTCTGCTTCGAGAATTATTGGCTTATTCAATTTATCTGAAATATCAACAATTTCTTTTTTTACTTTTGCTCTTAGAAGAATATTATCATAAACAGCATCCCAGTTTCCTGCCCATCCTTTAACTCCACCAGCAATTGCTTTTATTATTTCAGAATCTCCATTAATCAAATCTTCTGTTGGTTCTAATACATCTTTTTCAGGATTATACTTAAGCAAATCAACAAAGCCCTTCTCTTCGAGAGGATCTTTTGTCCATTGTTTTCTTACTTCTGAAACTTGAACAACTCTTCTACTTGAGTGTATCCCATCAGGACTTTTTACAGGGTTTACGACAATAATACAATCTGTTGCTTTAAAACTAGTTATAGGCACTTGCAAATCATTTACAACTCTATCAAAAACACCATAAGGACTCGCACCATGAATTGTTCCCGCAACAACATTTGCCAATGCTCCAACTCTCATCGCTTCATACAACGCACGTGCCTCAACACTTCTTACTTCACCAATTATCAAACAACTATCTCCTAATCTCAGACTTGTTCTTATTCCTTCATCTGCTTCAACCTCAGTTGTCGTTTTCAGCAATGCACTTCTGACTTTCATCCTCAAAATATCATATTTTAATTTTCTCAGGGATTCTACAGGTAACTCGAGAGTATCTTCAACAGTTATGACTCTATACTTAGGCATAATTTCGAGCATCAAACTTCCAAGAAGAGATGTCTTTCCACTTCCTCTTGTTCCAGCTACAAGAAGTGTTCTTGCCCCATCAACTAAAAAACTCAAAAGGCCTGCTGTAAAAGGATCAAGCATTTTTTGTTTTATAAAAAGGGGAAGTGTCCAAGGAGATTCTCTATGTCTTCTTATAGAATAAGCCAAACCATTTGGGGAAAGTGGTTGCTGAACTACTGCAATTCTCGCCCTGATATTCCCCAAACTAAGATCAGTGTCAAGTATTGGATTTGACTCATCAAGAGGTCTTCCTGACAGCATTCTAAATTTTGAAGCCCAGGAATCAGCATCTTCCTGACTCGGCATGATATTTGTAGAGCATTCGTCAAATTTAGCATGTCTTAAAAAAATAGGGTTTAAAGGTATAGGCGCGTTCACAGAAATATCTTGGATATTCTTGTCTTGAAGTAAAACCTCAATAAGCCCAAAACCAATAGTGTGTCTAACAAGAATTGTTGCGAGTTTGTTTAAGTCAGAATAGTTTAATTTAACTTGCTGACTTTCAGCTAACTCGCCCAATAAATCTTTTGCAACATTAAAAAAAACCTGTCTTGTTCTTTCAGGATCTGTAAATTCTTCTGATTTTGGTTGATGTTCAATAAGGACATTTCGAGCCAGATTAAGAAGCATGTGATGTTCCTCTTTCAGAGTATATTCTGGCGGGGTTATATGGTAAAGAAATTTTACCTCCTCTGGTCTTTTCATTATGGTTACTGTTGATTGATCAAATCCCTCTCCAACAGAATATTGATCAACCATCTCTGCATCTTGTGGAAGTTGAGATACAAGATGAGTAAAAGTAAAATTTGGAATTATATCCGGTCTAAAGATTTTAGTATACAACTGTCTATCGCCTGCCCTATATCCTAAAAGATCGTCAAATGAATTCTGTATTATCTTAATATTAGAAAGCATACTAAGAAACTTTTCAAGGAGATGAATATAAAAAAGTGCATCATATCTTTCATTTTCTGTTTTTAGTTTTTCTGATGCAATCTTTTCTGTTGAAATATAATCCTTGAGCTTAACATAACAAGAGATAGGATCACTTTTCAAAACAGTAAGAATATAACTTAAAAAATTATATCTATCGCCTATCACGGCCGGATTATTGATGGAAATTTTACTTGGAGAAAGTATCTTTTCCTGCTGTATAAGGAAAGTGTATATATCTGCTACTTCCTGAAGAAGAGAAACCTGAGAAAAATCATAATTATAATTTCTCTGTTGAACAAAGACAATTCGAGAAATATTAGGGGTTTTAATAAGATAGTCAATAGTATAGGACATTATCTCAGGATATTCCGCAATACTTGGCACAAACGGCGCCCCCAAATAATTTACATAAAGTACATCCTGGCCCCCTTCTCTCTGGACCTCAAAAGCATAAAGTGGTGTTCCTGGTTTGAATAGCATTTTATTTCCTCGTTTTTTTGATATATAATAAAAATTAGGGGTATTAAAATAGTTTTGCATACCCGAGAATTATGTTTTTACCTCTAAATTTTCCATAAAAACAATTTTAAACCCTCTAAACATGGATATAGCAAAGGACGCTTTTGTTTTCCCACATTTTACGCCTTTGCTAGATAGGAAACGGCAAAAAATTGGAAAAAACTAAATTCGTTTACGATAGAACATAAAGAGGAACATGGCAGAACAAAACCAGCAAGAGGATTATTTTAGTTCTTTGGTTTCTAGTATAAATACAAAACTAAGGGATATAGAAGAAAAGCAAAGCATAATCAAGGACAGGGTTATACTCATAGGAAGCAATCTTATATCAGAAAAAGATAGGGTTGATGAAGAATTGGTTGATATCAAAAAAAATTTAGCAGATATAACTGAGAATTTAAAAAAATTGAAGATGATGCTGAATGGAGTAATAGAAACAAATAACAATTTTGCTAAGAGGTCAGAATTAGAAATTTTAGAGAGACAATTTAAAATGTTTCAACCACTCGAACTTGCAAGAATATCTGATGTTGAAAGTATTGTGAGAAAAATCCTGGATTCAAGGGAAAACAACAAACAACAAAATTAAAAACCTAAAAATACACCTAATACTATGGCCTTACTAGAAAGAATATCTACAATGAAAAAAGAAGGTAAATCCAGCCAAGAAATAATTAAAACACTTGGCGAAGAGGGAGTTTCACCGAGACAAATTAGCGAAGCACTTTCACAATCAGACATAAAATCTGCTGTTTCAGCAGAAGAAGGTATGCAACCGAGCATAATGCAAACTACAGAACAAACAACAGTGGGAATGCCTAGTTCTTCTGAAGCAAATCAAGAGATTTCTGCTCCTTCAGCACCACAATATGCCCAAGAAGATGGCCAACAAAATTATAATCAGCAATCAACAGGACAAGAACAATATGCTGCACCAGAATACAGCGCCCCAGAATATGCACAAGGATACGACTCTTCTCAAGGCAATAATCAAGGTTATGCATCACCTGGCTTAGACATTGAAACAATAAGAGACATATCCAATCAAATAATAGAAGAATCTCTCGATAAATTAAAAGAACAACTCTCTTCAACAGGAAAAATGAAAGCTGAAATGAATGCCAAGATACAAGAAATTGAAAGCAGACTTGGAAAAGTAGAAGATATAATACAACAGCTTCAATTTTCAATAATAAAAAGAATGGGTGAATATGGCGAAGCTGTTTCAGACATATCAAAAGAGATAAGAGCAACACAAGATTCTTTTTCAAAAATGGTTAACCCCATCATGAATGAAAAAAGAGGAATTCAAGAAGAACAGCCTGAAAAAAAGCAAAAACTAATTGAGAAGAAAAATCGAGAAAATAAAACAGGAAAATCTGGTGCTAGTTTTGAAGATTATTTAAGATAATTCTAACAATGTTAACTCAAAGCAGAATATCTCTAGAAGAGAGAACAGACCTTTGCGAAAAAGAAAAAAGAATGTGGAGAACATTAATCAGAGTAAGTTCTTTGAATATGTCTGAAGGCAAGGTTGGATTTATAATTCCTGGTTGGAATGTTCATGAAGTATTATATTTTAATCTAAATCAACTACCCGAAGACTTAAGAAAGAAGACATATCCTCCATACAGATTTCATTGTCCAGCCAATATTGGGGCTAGAAAAAAAGAGGATTTATATCTGAAAATAGAATCTTATGAACTAAGTTAATATTCTTATTTTTCACTTAAGCGTTCTTTGCCAGTCCAGGTCATACTTTTGATTATTTCTTTTTAAGTCAGTATGGACATTTAAAGAACTCACTAAATCTCCTTCTATTAATTCGCCATTTCTTGCAGCGCAAACCAACCTATCAAGAGCAATATCTGCTCCTTCTACTGTTTTTTCTGTTTCAAGAACATCTGAAGCCTTATCGAAAAGACCATATCTAAAAATATCAGGCAAATATTCTTCCCACACTAGCTCTTTATAATAATCGGGGGTTATCATCGCACAAGGAATATCCCCCAATTTATAAATGTTTATGTCACTACTAAGTTACAACATAACGAAAGATTTATAAAGCAACTCTTCTTCCAAAGATTATGGAAATAATATCGCTCATAAACGACTTTAGCGCACTTTGGATTTTTCTAATATCCATGATTCTAGTTTATGCAGGACTCATAAAACTTAAGATACCTGGAAGTAATTGGATTATAGGAGTCTTAAGTTTATTAGTGTCAATGATATTTTTGACAAATAGCCAAGCAAGACACTTTGCCACAGACATTATCCCTTCTTTTGCAGCGATACTAATTGTGAGTGTACTCTTACTCCTAATACTTGTTTTTGCAGCAACAAAGATAGAAGTCTTCCAAAAACCAATTGCATGGATAATCTTTGGAATCGCTTTATTAGTGATAATTTTTACTATCTTCCATAGCTTTCCTACTGCATACCATATGCTTCCAGATACTTCTGATTCCCACCTTAATCATCAAATGGTCGAGTTAAAAGACTATATTTACTCTCATGAATTCAAAGAAAACTTCTGGTTTGTTCTAGGAACAATCGGCGTCTTTCTAGTTCTTGTTTTAGTTAAAGCAGCAAAGTAAAGAACATAAAAAATATTTTAATAAACCTATTCGCCTAGCAAATCTTTAGACCAACAATAAAAAAATCTTAAAAAATAATTACGTTTATCCTGATTTTGCTGGCTTTGGTGGCTTTCCACTACCATCACTACTTCCGCCCCAAATCATAAACGCAATTAAAGCAACAATAATTAATAATACAATAAAAGCAGGCGCATACTCTTGCCAAGCCCAACTACCCACAAAGTTATAATTATTCAAGGAAGAATATGCAACAATTATAAACACTATTGCTGCTACACCAAACAAAATATACTTTATCCATGATATTTTAGAATCTTCATCTCCACCAATAAATAGCCCAAAGAGTATTATCGCAGCCAAAAGTATACTCAACCCTATTGCAAGACTTGGAGCAAAATCCTCTACAAAATTAGGTAAAAAATCATTATACAGACTCAATAGTCCAAGAGCAACAGCGATGATTGCATGAACTCCCTTATTTTCTCCCAAAATTCTCATATTAGAAAGAATACCATATATCAAAGCAAAAACCAGAAGGAATGGGAGAATATACTTGAAAAGACCTTGAGACTCTCCTTTATTAAGAAGGTCTATTATTGACCATCCTGCTAAAAATAATCCTGTCATCACCATTTTGTTATTTATCTTAAATTTTCCTTATTTATATATCTTTTGTTTAAGTTGTCTTTCCGTCGTCTTTTTTTCCTCCGCTAAAGACAACAGCAATGATTGCTCCAACTATAATCACTCCAAAAATAATATTAATGAAATATTTATTTTCAGAATCAAACCAGCCAATAATCTTATCCCAGTAACCCGTGTAATAAAGAACTGCTATTGCAATAGCAATAACGACAACTATTCCAAGTATCATCTTCATGTTTTTATCAAGTGGATCTCCCTTGGTATCCCCATAAACAAAACCATAAAGCAAAAGAAAAACAAATAATATTACAAGCGCAACTGCAAAAAATGGAATAATATTTCTGATAAATTCAACATAAGAAGAAAAAGCTAGAAGTATAAGTCCTGAGACAAGAGCCACAATCGCATTAATTTGCTTCTTTCCTTCTCCTAAAATCTTTGATTTTTCAAGAATAGCAAAAATCAGCACAAATACTAACAAAAAAGGTAATAAAAAATCCTTTATAACTGGATAATTAAAAAAGTATTCTCCTGTTGCCATTCTTTTTTAGGTTAAATTAATTTGATTTGTCTTCAGAAAGGTCTACAGTTGCCCCACCGTCTGAAGATGGTTCGTCTGTATCTGCAATAGGAAGATTTGCTTTATTAATCACAAAGACATCTCCTATCGCTTTAACAAACTGATGGGGAATTATTACTCCTCTTGCTCCATTAAGTCGTACAGCCATTTCTCTTGCAACTCTTATTCTCCAGCTATCAACTTTATTTTCTAGAAGAATTGCTTCTTCAACTTCTCCAAAAAAATCACCAGAATCTGTAAAAACTCTCTTTCCAATGACTTCGCTAACCTTTTTTATGCTTAACATGGGGTAGTATAAAGGGGGTGCTTTAAATAGTTTTCGATTTTACGAAATATCTTTTATATTTAGTGATTTTCAAAGAAAAAAAGAAAATTTTAAGAAAATAGAGATAAAAACCTTTTTATATCCGCAAGTAGTTAATAGATCATGGAAAAAAAAGAAGCAGGAATTATCATCATAGCTATAATTTTTATGTCACTGATAATCCTTCTTCATGGAGAGTCATTAAATTTTTTGTGGATTGGACTTATTTCAACACTGACAATTTTAGTTTCTGTTTTTTGTAAAAAATTAACAGCCAAAAATATTGACATAAAAATAGAGCATGAGATTTGGTTTTTCCAAAGATGGTGGATTGGAAAAAGTTCTCACTTAAAAAATCCTGTACCGGCGGGGGTTATATTTCCTGCAGTGCTCTCTTTAATATCCTATGGATTTATAACTTGCTTCTCTATCCTGCAATTTGAATCAAAAGCCCTTCCTGCAAAAGTAGTAAAAAAATATGGTACAAAAAGATTTAGTGACATAATGGAATGGGATCTTTGCATGATTGGATTTTATGGTATTTTGGGACCCCTTTTGCTTTCACTAATTGCAAAAATAATTCCTTTTTCTATACCCGGATTTAATTTAATGCTTCTTTCAAAATACTCTCTTTATTATGCAATCTGGAATCTTCTTCCATTAAGTAGCTTAGACGGCGCAAAGATGTTTTTCGGTTCTTCCCGGCTTTACATCTTCACATTAATTCTCACAACAATAGTGGGATTAATTGTTTTTCTTGCTTAAATCAAAAAAACAATGTGCCACCACATGTCAAAAACATAGTGTTTTTGAGCACTTGTTTTTAGGATGCTCAAGAATTGAAAGCTGTAACATTCACTACGACCACACAATAAATTATATTGTTTTAAATTCTTGACATAATCAAAATCTTAAGGACATAGAAAAATCTATATAATGCAATCACCTTAAAATTATATGGCTGGATCAGAGTATGAAGTAACTGATGCAAATGCAGAATCTGAATTTAAAGAAATTAAAAGCAAAGAAATAGATGAGACATCAATGATAGAATCTTATAAGGAAGATAAAAAAGATGAGGAAGAAGAAAAGAAGAAAGAACGTGCTAAAAACAAAGATGCTGTCATTATTGAAACAGATAAGTATCAAAAGAAATAATATCTTTTGATTAGTATTTTCTATTGGGCATATATATTAAAACCAGAAAGAATTTTTAAAAATATGCCTAAAGAAACATTAACAAAAATAAACCCCCGGGAATATCAGAGACAGATTTATGAAACCTGCAAGGAAAACAACTGCCTTGTAATCCTTCCAACAGGAATAGGAAAAACCCTAATTGCACTAATGCTTGCGATAAACAGGCAAAAAAGATTTCCTGGTTCAAAAATTCTCTTTCTTGCTCCAACAAGACCACTTGCAGAACAGCATCTAGAATATTTCAAAAAGTATCTTCCTGAACTTTTTGCAGACCTCCAACTTTTTACCGGAAAAGTAGACGCAAAAAAAAGGAAAGAAATTTGGCAGACAGCAGATATTATTTTTTCAACTCCCCAATGCGTAGGAAATGATTTGAAAAAATATTTATATGATTTAAGTGAGGTAAGTTTACTTATTGAAGATGAATGCCATAGATGTCTAAAAAATTACTCCTACACTTATGTCGTAGAAAAGTATAAACAACAAGCAAAAAACCAAAGAGTTTTAGGCTTAACGGCTAGTCCTGGCGCAGATAGGGTGACTATTGAAAGAATAGCAAAAAATCTAAACATAGAACGAATAGAAATACGAACAAGAGAAAGTGAAGATGTAAAAGAATATATTCAAGAAGCAAAAATAGAAACCATAAAAATAGAATTCCCGCCAGAATTTGATAAAATCCGGGCAAGTTTAAAGATATTATTTGATAGAAAAACAAATGAACTAAAAAATAGAAGACTTTTATTCGGGCCACCTACAAAAAGATTTCTTTTAGAAACACAGGGAAGAATAATGAAATCTATTTCTTCAGGCAATAAACATTTTAATTTGCTAAGTGGAGCAAGTGCATGTTCACAGGCAATAAAACTTCAACATGCTTTAGAATTATTAGAAACTCAAACATTAAGTTCATTTAGTGAATATATGCAAGATCTTTTTCAACAGGCAAGAGAAAATAAATCAAAAGCGGTTCAGAGCATGGTAAGACAGCCCGAATTTAATCACGCCTACATTGGTCTTATTGAACTTCTTGCAAAAAAAGTAGAACATCCAAAATTGGAAATCCTCAGAAATATACTTAAAAATTCTATTAATGAAAATAAAAAATTAAAAGTAATTGTCTTTACTCAATATCGTATAACTGCGGTAAAAATAATGAATGAAATAAAAGACATTCCCGGAATAATTCCCAAGGTTTTCATTGGTCAGGCAATAAAAGAAATGAGATCAGGAGAAAAACATGGGCTAAGCCAAAAAGAACAAGGAGTAGTGATAGATGAATTTAAAGAAGGAAAGATAAATGTTTTAGTAGCTACATCAATTGGAGAAGAAGGCTTAGATATTCCTGAAGTCAACGCAGTAATTTTTTATGAACCTGTTCCAAGTGCCATAAGAAAAATTCAAAGAGCGGGTAGAACAGCGAGATTAATGGAAGGAAAAATAATAACCCTCGTCACACTAGGGACAAGAGACGAAGCATATTACTATGCTGCAATGGGAAAAGAGAATAAAATGTATTCTGCTGTAAATTCACTAAAAAAAGAAATGGATAAAATTAGTGCAAAAGAAAATGAAGAAGAAAAAGCCAAGGAAGAAAGCCAGAAAAAATTATTTTAAGAGTATTCTACAAAACATACGTTTTAGTCACTAAATCTTTATAATACCTTTTTATATTTTTTATTGTAAGATGACTAAGAAAAATAGACAAAATGAAGATAGAATAATACTACCCGAACAAGAAGGAACAATAAAGTTAGAAGATAAAGTCATATACTTAATAGGCAGTCTAAAGAATAGAAAATTAATTACTCCATTAGCAAAAGAGTTAAGAAAACTTGGTGTTAGGGAAGTTTTTGAAGATTGGATTGCACCTGGTCCTGAAGCTGATGATTTTTGGAGAGATTATGAAAAAGAAAAAGGCAGAAATTATGGAGAAGCATTAAAGGGCTGGGCGGGTAAGCACATATACGAGTTTGATAGTTTCCATATTGAAAGAGCCGATCTTGGAATATTATGTATGCCTTGCGGAAAATCTGGGCATTTGGAATTTGGAGACATTCTTGGAAGTGGGAAAAGAGGTTATATCTTATTTAATGGAGAACCCGAAAGATGGGACGTAATGTATCAATTTGCAGACGGTATCTACTTTAACAAAAAAGAATTAAAAAAAGAATTAATAGAAAATGGATGGAAGCCTACAGAAAGAAAAGGATTTGCTAATATATTTTCATGGTTCAATAATGCACGTAATCAAGGTATGAATATTGCTGAAGCAAAAAAGTATGTAAAGGATAAAATCAAAGAGATGATGCAAGATTATAGGGGTTATGAAAAAATTGCCTTCCAAGAGAGATATACTTCGGCAATGGAACTATTAAAATAAATTCTTGACATAAAATAATTCAAAGTGAGATTTTAGCTAAAAGAAGAGGTTAATAAATAATCTTCTATTTTTTTAATCCGTGTGGTTCACCCTCTTTAAATCCTGCCAAGGAAACTTCCATAAAATCACCCTTACCGCACAAATCGTCTATTGATTTTACACCATGGAAAGTCATTCCGGATGCAATCCCACCTAAAAACTCTATCAAAATTGGTTTAACCGGTCCCTTGCAAAGCACCTTTGTTTCAATACCTTCTATACTTACTATTTCTTTTTCTGATTTTCCATCAAGTCTCAATTTTTCCAATGTTGCTTTAAAACTTGCCATTCCCCTATAAATTTTGTATTCTTTTCCATCAATTAGAATTTTTGGTCCTGGTGTTTCATCTGTACCTGAAATTATAGAGCCGACCATAAGGTTATCTGCTCCTGCTGCCATCGCTTTTACACAATCTCCAGGATATCTTATTCCACCATCTGCACAAAGGGGAATTTTACCTTGAGTTTCTTCACGAACAGACATAATCGCGGTAATTTGAGGAATTCCTGTTCCAGTCATGAGTCTTGTTGTACACATTGAACCCGGTCCAATTCCCACCTTGAGAGCATCTGCCCCTTTAGTAAGAAAATAATGCGCGGCATCTTTCGTCGCTATATTTCCAATCATAATATCGGTTTTAGGATAATTTTTTTTCGCCCAGTCAAGAGCTTTGCCAACATATTTTGAATGCCCATGTGAGATATCAATTACAATAATATCTGCTCCAGAATTCACTAAAGATTCAATTCTTCTTCTATAGTCTTTAACGCCAACAGCAGCCGCGCAAAGAAAATTTCTTTCTTTAACTTTTTTTACCTCTTCTGATTCTTTTTTTATTGTATTAAATCTATGAATAACGCCTACTCCGCCCATTTTACCAAATGCAATAGCCATATCACTCTCACAAACAGTATCCATATTAGCAGCGATTAATGGAAAATCAATATAATGGTTTCTCGTTATTCTCGTTCTGAAAGAAACATCTTTTCTAGAAGCAATTTTATTATAAAGAGGAATTAAAGAAACATCATCATAGGTATATGCTTTACCAATTATTTGTGCCATATTTCCAAAAACTCAATATGAACACGATATAAAAACCTAATTAGTATTAAACATATATTTTATAAACGTTAGATTCTGAATGGATTTACAACCCTCATAGTTTAAAATGCCGGTAAAACTAAAAAATTCTGACATAAAAAAATAATTAAACCTGTTAATCCTCCGCTATGGATGGCGTTTCATAACATCTTCTCAAAAAAGCCAGAAAAGGTGATAAAGGTAGAAGCAAAGAAAATAATAGTAGATATTCACGAAAAAAATTCTTTCATTCTTGCAAATCTTATAGAATCGGGAGCAGAAACAGAAGTAAAATCCCTTGAAATTGGCGATTATATCATAGGAGATATCATTATTGAAAGAAAAACCATGCAAGATTTTATTTCAAGTATGCTAAGTAGAAGATTATTAGAACAATTAAAAAATATGACCCAGTATGAAAACAAACTTCTAATAATAGAAGGAAAAAACAGAAATGAAACGAACATAAATCCCAACGCAATAAAGGGAATGATTCTTTCAATTTCTCTTGGCTGCAAGATTCCAGTAATAAGCACAGAGAATGAAAAAGAAACAGCAGACTATCTTTTTCTTCTTGCGAAACAAAAAGCAAAACAAAAAGCAGAAATAAGTTTGCATTCGAGAATACCAAAAACAAAAAGCGAACAAAAAAAATATATCTTGGAAAGTTTTCAAGGTATTGGTCCGTTAACAGCAGAGAAATTATTAAAAAAATTTGGAACAATAAAAAATATCATCAGTACGAATCAAGAGGAACTAGAAAAAGAAATAGGAAAGAAAGCGGAGATTTTCAAAATTATTGATGAAAATTATTAAAGTATATTATCTCTTTTTATTATTTTCTCTAAAGTTGGATTCAAAACAAAACTAAAAGCATAGACTCCTCTTTTTTGAGGATCATACTCAACATTTATAATTCCTCTTACGCCTGCTGGTTTGCCTATAAAAGGAACATAAGCATTTATTGGCTCCATTCCTGGATGAAGAACTATTGCATGGTTATCCGCATAAGCAATACCGGGCTGGTGTCTATCTCCTGCAACAACAACATCTGCATTAACATTTCCCTTCCTTAAATGGGTTATGATACCATAAAGTTCATCTTGTCTTTCGGGAAATTTATGCATTCCGAATAAAACTCTTTTTCCGGGAAGGCTTACTGCCCCTTCTCCATTCGGTAGGCGCATTGCTCCCACCCCAACAGGATTACCAATTCCAGGAAATAAAACAATTTTTCCATCATCCCTATACGACTCTGGAAATGCATTAGCCAATTCTCTTGCCTCATCTGAAGTTCTTATAGAAGAATTATAATGATTACCACTCATCAATATTACTTTGCCTCCGCGTCTTATGATTTCTTCTGCATACGGCTTCATTAATAAATTAAAAAGATGCTTCTGTTCAGAATCATTATGTATGGTTATAGCTCTCTGGTTTCTTAGAGATTCTTTCGCAATAAGATAAACTTTTTTTTCGGGGTCCATAGTAGTATCTTTTAGAATTGGTTCTATGACTCTTTGTTTAAACTTTTCAGGAGACATTCCCAAATATCTTGCAGCGCTATTAAAAGTCTTTTCCATTACCCCATGTAAAATCTCATCCCAAGAAGCAATATCCGGAAGTCCATGTTCTCTTTGATAAACTTGACATGCCCTAAGAAATTGATCTTTCGAGTATCGATCTGGATGGTCTGGCGCACCTAAATGTGTATCTCCTGCTACTTCTATTTTTTTAAAATGAAGTTTAACTTCATCTTTCTTTTCTTTAATTAGCTTAATAAGTGCTTTTTTTTCAGCTGCGGACTTAGCTGAACCAAGATTAGTTCTATAAACTTCTATTTCTTCAGATAACAATCCAAATTGTCTAAGATGCATTTCATCAACAACTAATTTTCTATTAACGTAATCTTTGTCTTCTGTATGCAAAACAATTCCAGAAGCATTAGGCCCAGATTGAGCGCGTTTTGTTGTCCAATTACTAAAATTATGACTAACTAACCAATCAAGTCTTTCAACTGATTGAAGAGTTGGAAGATTTATAAGATAGGTAATTTCTTGACCTTCAACAAATTCTCCTTCAATTAAATTCTCAGTATCCTTGAACCAAGGCATGACTCTGAAACCTCCTCCATTATGGCCCCCCAATAAAATAATATCTGGCCTATCGTCTCCGGCCCTAGAGTCAAGTAGTTTTCTAACGACAAGATTTTGGTAATTGCTTTCTAATTTTGCATCACGGATTGAACGGGGCGTTACGGCATCAGAAAAGGTACTTCTAATATTATGAATTAAGAGAAGTTTCTTCCCATTGCTAACAACTTCTTCTGCTTCTACATCTGCTTGAACTGTTTTTCCAGTGCCTATATTTTCTATTACTCCCGTATCAACATGAATCGGCTTTCTATTCGAAACGTGAACATGAGGGGTCTGTGGAATGTCCCACATAAAAAAGTGTTTTGTATAGCTATCTTTCGCAACTACCCAAAACGTCTCCGCTTCAGCAGAACCAACAGGATATTGCCGAGTAAACCTTGTAACACTCGCTCTTTGACTCTCAAGCAGTCTTTCTGTCCAACCTATTGCCTCAGAAAATTTCTCGATTTTTGACTCAAGAGTATCTATTTCTTCTCTGCCCTCTGATTCTTCTTCTTCAAGTTTCCTTACTTTCTGAGTTATTCTTTCTGAAGTTTTATTTGGATTATATGAAGCCCAAAAAAGATATTTTAATATCTCTTGGGAGGTTGTATCCGCTAAATGAACCGGAGATGCACTTCTACCAACTACCTCTGTAATATGATCTCTAACAGTGTCTAAATAAGATTTAAATTTACCCTGGAGTTCCCCTGACAGCCCTAAATCATTAAGGACTCTATCTTTGTAAGCTTTTCTAGTTTCTTCAGGTTTTCTCAGAAAGTCTTTTCTTTTTTGTATACTCTCATAAAATTCTCTTTCTATTCTCCCGCAAAGAGAGTATAATGATAGATTATAAATTCTTGACTCTGCTGCCTGCGTATCTGCTTTTATTTTTTCTTTTTTCTCTTTAGCCCAATTAGCAATTAAAGCATCTTCAATATGCCCAATATTTTTTTTGTCTTCTTCACCAAGTTGAACTCTTAAATCTGTATCTTCAGAAAAAGCACTCATTAAAATCTTTACTTGCTCCCCGGCTACATTAAATGCATCTGTTAAATCTGTTATCTTTCTTCTATCCAAGTTATTAACATGCTTTTCATAAAAATCGGCTAAGAACTGATCGTCTATCTCAAGAATTTTTTCTTCAAGCATTATTTCAGATGCACTTTTTTCTTCACCTGGTTTTCTATTGATATAACCCAAAAACTTTAATGCAGTTAGATTTCCTTTTGAAGCGTAAGGAGGAATATGGGGGATTACACCGCCCTGGATAACAACTTGTTGAACATCTCTCGCAAGATGATTAACGTCTAAAAATAACCTTAATCCCTTCATAACATATTCATGGTCAAATGCTTTTGTTCCAAAACACGGTTCAGCAATGTATAGTGCACCATATCTAATATTTCTTTCTTGTCCATTTTCCTTTGCGAGTTCTTCGCGAGATTTTGTTTTCTTAACCGAAATTTCTAATGTTTCAGGAGGTAAAAAATAACGGGAAACCCTATCTTCCCCCACCCTTTCAACTTTTGAAAATATGTCTATCCCCTCTTTTTTTTGAAGGGTTCTAATAATTTTTTTAGCAGAATCTTGTGAGGAAAATTTGAATTTTTTCCTGATCTCTTCAAGTGTTGGAGCATTTGAAGGATCAAAAGAATGAGATCTCAAAAAATTAAAAATTTTAAACTCTTCTGGACTAAGATAAACAGACCCCTCACTCTCTTTTTGTTGTATCATCTCAAAATAAAAACTCAAATTCTGTTTATAAATATCATTGTAGTAAATGATATATGATCACCAATACATTAGCTCATACTTTTTCAGGAGTATACTCTTCTATCGTCGAATAAACCGGTCCGTCTTCTTTTAAATCAGAGCTCTTAAAGAAAAATCTATCTGCCTCAAAAGTTTCTTTTTTTATTTTCATCTTATGCAAATAATCCAGCAAAATGCCTTTATCAATAATCTTCTTTGGTCTTGCAATAGTAACATGACTCATGAATTTTTTCTCGCCCTCGAATAACCCTATTAGTGCATCATCAATCTGCTTCTGTAACTCAAAAACCTCCTTCCCACCGAGTTTTATCCAGATTATGCTCACAAATCTTTCAGAAAAAACTCCTAATTCTCCTAAATGCGCAGAAAAACTATTAAATTTTATTTTCTTCAGCCTTTCTTTTACTTCCGCGATTTTTTCTTCAGATATCTCTCCTAAAAATTTAAGCGTTAAATGCAAATTTTCAAATTCTGTAAACTTTCCATAAAAGAGATTTTTCTTTCTTATTGTTTCTTGGATTTCTTCTATGTATTTTCTAGTTTCCAGGGGTAAATCTATACAAATAAAACATCTCTTCAAATTATCTTCTTCGATTTTAATTTCTTCTACCATTCTGATTATTCAGGTATGAGCGCGAAAAATGAATAATCTTTAAAATCCGCAAGTTTCTTTACTTCCTCAAGCTTAACCTGCCTTATATTTCTCTCAAATTCGTAAGAATCTTCTGCTTTTCCAGAAATTTCATGAGAAAGTAGATTAACCATTTGCTCTTGAGAATCCTCCTGGCTAATCTTATTATTCCCTATCAACTGTTCCTTCGCCTCTTCAAGCTCTTTCTCAGTCAAATTTTTTATCTTTTTAAATTCAAGGAGAATTATCTCTTTAACTTTCTCTACATTTTCAGCAGATGTTCCAACCATTATAAAATTATATCCATACTCTTTTCCACCAACATAATCTCCCTTAACTGCATAGGCAAGATTTCTTTTTTCTCTTATCTCTTGAAAAAGTCTCGAGGACATGCCGCCAATCATTATGCAACTTAAAACCTGCGCAATGTGTCTCTCTCTTTTAGAAGCTTCAGGGACATGATAAGAAAAAACAAGATTTGCCTGATCTATGCCCTTTTTCTTTTCAATAATTGTTTTATTTATCTTTTTAACATCAATTTTAGCATTAGTTTTTCCCTTTCCATCAAAGTTTTTTTCTGCAAAATCACAAATCTCCTCAAAATTTGCATCACCAACAACACAAAGGATCATATTTTCTGGAGAGTATATCATTCCAAAAAGTTCCTTTAATTTCTCCTGATTATTTTTCTTCATTGAAAATTCTGTTCCGATTAGAGGTATTGAAAAATCATCTTTGTAAAGTGTCTTTTTCAAGCCATTTTCTAGAACATAGAGTCTGGGATTATCTTTATACATTTTCATTTCTTCAAAAATAACCTTCCTCTCTTTCTCTATCTCTTCTTCATCAAATTTTGGGTTTTTTACCATATCACTAAGAACATCTAACGCAACGTGGATGTGCTTACTTGGAATCTTACACCAATAGGCCGTTAATTCTTCATCTGTAAATCCATTAAGCACCCCCCCATTTTTTTCTATCTCAGTAGAAATTTGCTTTGAATTTCTTTTTCCTGTTCCTTTGTAAAGCATGTGCTCAATAAAATGAGAAATTCCCTTCTCTTCTGCCAGTTCGTTTATCCCGCCTTGACGAACAGCAAAGGCAACGCTAACAATCTCATTTTCTCTTTTTTCAAAAAGGATAGTCATTCCATTCCTAAGTTTTTTTCTTTGAAATTTTGATTTTTGCATATTATTAGTTAAAATATCTTTTTTAATTTTAAAATTGAATTATACTCTCCTTCTTTTATAGTCTCAAACTCAATTTTTATATCTTTCTTAAACTCAGGCATTCCCAGAACTGCAGTCTCAGCTTCTCCACCTTCAAAGTCTATTCTAAATTTATATTTTTTACATAAACCTAAAAGTTTTTCATAACTCCCTTGGTCAATAATCTTTCCTAAAAAATCTTGCCCTATTCCTTCACATGCTATCTTAGTAAGAATCACCTTAAACTTACTGCTCAAAAGTTCTTCCCATATTTTCTCAGAAGAATATCCCCAAAGCGGTGCATAAAACTTTAATTTAAGTTTATCGCAAATTTTCTTTATTCTATCGCCCTGATAGTTGCTTGCTATTCCTCCAACAACAATCGCATCTACTTTCCCAACAACTTTTTTAAGTAGTTTTTCTAAATCCAAAAGTTCCTTTTCTTTTTCTGCCTTACTTTTGAGAGTAATAAGTTTTATTCCAAGCATCTTTGCCTGTTCCTTTAATAATAGAGTATAGGGCGTATGAAACATAAAGCTCTCTTGTGTTTCGGGCATAATTGTCAAAAGATACTTTACTTCATGCCCTTCTTGCAGGACTTTATGCAAGGCTAGGCACGAGTCTTTTCCTCCAGAAAATAGTACTGCCGTATTCATATTATCTCAAAAGAGTACACATTATTAAAACTATCTCAACCAAAACCAATTTAAAACCATCCAACGTTATTTTAGCACCTAAAAATGCCAATAAACGCCGGATATGAATTCACCGCAGCAGAAAAAAAGTTTGATGCAGCTCAAACAGACGAAGAAAAAATAACTGCACTTGAAGAAATGTTAAGAACTTCTCCTGATCATAAAAGCAGTCAGAAGTTCAGAGGAGATATAAAATTAAAAATAAAGAACATAAAAGAGAAGGTAATTAAAGATAAAAAGAGAAAAAAGAGTTCTTCGAGCAAAGAGGGGATAAAAAAAGGTGATATGCAAGGCGTCCTTATTGGTCTTACAAATTCTGGCAAGTCTTCCCTATTAAAAGTTCTTACAAATGCAAAACCAATGATTGCAAGCTATGGATTTACCACTCAAATTCCCGAAGTAGGAATATTAAATTATGAAACCTGTCCAATACAAATAATAGACTTGCCAGCAATAGGAAGTGAGAACTTTGAGACAGGAATAATAAATACTTCAGACACAATCCTAATTGTAGTAGAGAAAATACATGAAATCTCACAAATAGAAGAGCAAATAAAAAGGGCAGCAGGGAAAAAAATTATAGTATTCAACAAGATAGATATTTATGATGAGAACACAAAGAGAAAAATAAAAGAGACATTAAAATCGAAAAGATACAATTTTGTCATGGTTTCTTGTAAAACAGAAGAAGGAATTAATGAATTAAAAGAGAAGATATTCAAGTCCTTTGATAAGATTCGAATTTATACAAAACAACCAGGTAAACCTGAAGATAATGATCCCATAATAATGCCGCCAAAATCTCTGGTAAAAGATGCAGCCAGGATAATTTTTCATGGAAAAACAGATATAATAAAAAAAGTGCGAATCTGGGGTCCAAGCAGTAAATTTGGTGGCCAGGAAATTGGAATAAAACATGAATTAAAAGACAAAGACGTTTTAGAATTTAGTACGAGATAAAAAGTTACTTTCCGTAAGCTTCTTTAGCAATCTTTTCAAACTTATCCTTATTCTTTCTTATGGGTGCGAGAATATTGTTTATTTCTCTTGCAAATGCCTTCTTTAAATCCATTGGATGAAGTTTTTTATCTATAAAATCTTTTTCTAGTTCTTCATAATTAGAATATTTTTTATTTCCCCCAAATTTTTCTGGTCTTTCTACAAGGAATGATTCATGATTATCCTTTTTCATAACCATAACAATATATTTCATAAGCGGAAGAAGTCCATTATTCAAATCTCCTTCAAGACAATATGCTTTGTTTATCTTTGCCTCAACTGTTTTTTCATCATCAAGCAAATCAATCTTTGACTCTTCAACACTTGCACTCATTTTTCCACCTACAGTTAAACCGGGAATAAGTGGATTCATAATCTCCACCCTTGGTTCGTAGTCAATTTTAGGATGATTTTCTCTTGCAAGAACCATGATTTTTCTTTGATCTGTTCCACCCAATTGACAATCTGCTTCTAAATAAATCTCGTCCATTGCTTGCATTATGGGATAGATTAATCCCGAAAGTTTTGGATTATCTCCTTGCTTTACAACATCAGAAGCCGCCTTATTCGCATCATGAACAGATACAAAGCTAGACATTCTCAAAACATCGAACATATATTCTGGTTTTAGTTGAAAATCACTTCCCTTCACAAATTCCACATTCGTTATATCCACGCCCATTGCTTGAAGAAGTGCAGGAATTACTGCACTATAATACTCATATCTCTTTTCAAGAATTGGCCATGCAACATTATCAAGAGCAGCATGCAAATCTGCAAGTAAAATCTTTAATTTAAAACCGGCTTTTACTAAATCTGCCATTTTCAGTGCGGGTAATAAATAACCAATATGGGGCTTGCCTGTTGGTGATGTTCCCCAATATACTACTGGATGTTTTTTCTTTTTTAATAATTCAATTAACTCTTCTTCACGAATTATTTCAGCAGTATTTCTCTTTATCAAAGTCAACTTTTCTTCAACACTCATTTCCTTTCCAGGCCTATCCTTTTTCTCTACCATAAAAAACCAACATAATAATACTTAATAAACCTTATTGCCATGAAAGACAATAAAGATGAATAAAACTCTAAAAATCTGTCTTGCACTCTCGCTTTTTGGAATTCTTTTATTAACTTTTCTTTCATCACATATAACACCAAAACAAGAGGTCATAGAAAATATAACAGAAAAGCAAGTGGGAAATTATGTCTCTATAAAAGGTAGTATTTCAAATATAAGAAATTTTGAAGAAAGTGAATTTTACATTCTAACAATAGAAGATCCTACGGGAAAGATAACTGGAACATTAAATTCAAAAAATTTATCCATAAATCTGACTCAAGAATATCTAATTATGGGAAAGATAGCAAAATACGAAAATGAAACTCAAATAAATATTGAAAAAATAACAGAAAATGATTATTGAACTTATACTCGCGCTCCTTCTGGGCGTCCTTATCGGCACGCTTACAGGCATCACTCCAGGCATACACATAAACCTAGTTTCTGCGATTCTTCTAGGAATCTCCGCTTCTCTTCTTGCACTCGTCTCCCCTCTTATTCTCGTAGTATTCCTTGTATCAATGGCAATGACGCATACTTTCGTTGATTATGTTCCAAGCATTTTTCTTGGAGCGCCAGATGAAGAAAATTTTCTTTCTATATTGCCAGGACATGAAATGCTCATAAAAGGAGAAGCATACTCTGCTGTGGTTTATACTCTCTATGGCAGCCTTTCGGGTTTGTTAATAATCTTAATATTCTCTCCGCTTTTCTTTTTCTTTCTACCAATCGTTTATCCCTATGCGGAAAGAATAATGCCATTCATTCTAATTCTTGCTTGTATTTTCTTAATCTATTTTGAAAAGTCTTCAAAATTATGGGCATTTTTAATATTCATAATTTCAGGATTACTTGGAATAGCAATATTAAATCTACCAATAAAAGAGCCTCTTCTTCCTCTATTCACAGGTTTGTTTGGAGTATCTTCTCTTATGACATCCATAACAAAAAAACAAAAATTGCCAGAGCAAAAAATAAGACCCTTGAGCCAAATAAGGCTTCCGGCAAAATCCTTTCTCAAATCTATTCTTGCATCTATCATAGCTTCTCCACTGTGCAGTTTTCTTCCGGGCATGGGCAGTGGGCAAGCAGCGGTAATTGGTAGTGAAGTAACCGGAGACTTAGACAGAAAAGAATTTCTAGTTTTGTTAGGGGCGATAAACACTATTGTGACAGGGCTTTCATTCATAACTCTCTACACAATAAACAAGGCACGAACAGGCGTCGCTGTTGCAATAGAAAGTATAATTCAACTTTCGATAAAGGATTTATTTATTATAACGGGTGTTATTTTCGTTTCAGGTATAATCTCTTTTTTTGTTACAATATTTGTTGCGAAATATTTTTCAAGAATTATCTCAAAAATAAATTACACTACTCTTTCAATAATCGTTATTCTACTTCTTTTTGCAGTTGTTTTCTATTTCTCTGGCTTTCTTGGATTTTTAGCCATGTTAGTTTCATCTTGTGTAGGATTAACTTGTATTTATGCCGGAGTAAGAAGAACACATATGATGGGAAGTTTGTTAATTAGCACGATTTTATATTATATTTTATGAACCTAGACACGCCCGCCCCATCTCTCCTGACAAAGAAAGTTGCTTCCCCCAATTTCTCTTGAATTTACTCTTTCACCCTTAAGAGCGCTGCAATCAAAATATTCTCGATTATAAGTAAAAATTCTCTTATTATTTCCTGCATTGCAGAAAGTTTCAGCAAAAGAACAACCAAGAGAAACAGGAACATTATATTTTCTAGAGAGTTCTTTAGAAAGAACAGCAACTGCGCTTACCTGAGCTTCTAGCAAAAATAGATATTTTTCACCTAAAGCAAATCCCTGATTAATAATTCTTAAAATATTTATTCCCGGATTACAATAATCATTTTTCTTGGAACAAACATATCTAAAAACATCTTCCAGAGCATCTTTATTTTTAGACATAGCAACAAAATTAAAAGAAAAATTAATTTTTTCACCCAATATTCTATCAACTGTTGCGTCTAAGCAATCAAAAGATCCTTCATTTCGAGTAATATTATCATGAACCTCTCTATTCCCATAAAGAGAAATGTTTATTCTATCTACAAATTCTCTTGAAGAATTAATCAACGCGAAGGGCTGTTCTCTAAAATAAAAATTTCCTGAAGTCAAAACTTCAACATACTTTCTCCTTTTCTTTGCTTCTCTTAGAAATTCGAGCAATAATGGATGCATAAATGGTTCTCCCCCAGAGAATCTTATTTTGTCAAAGACGGGATTCTCATCCAGCACCCGTATTACTTCTGGTTTGGTAAGTTCAAATATTTGTTCAGATTCTCCTCTTTCTTCATCTAGTCCTTGCAAGTCCCATTCAAGTAAAGCGCAGCTAGGACAATGAACACACTTATTCGCACAATTATTTGTAATCTCAATAGTTAATTCTTTCATATCAGAACCACTTCCCCAACGCCTCCTGCTTATCTTTATCTTTACCAAATATACTTTCTATATACCTCTGCGTCAAAACCAAATTTTGCTTCAAATAATCTGGAACATTATATTTCTCTGCAAGCATCAATGCCGGCTTAAGATATTTTATTATACTCCCATACGAAATTGTAAAAATAATATTTCCTTTATTGCATTCTGTACATTTTCCGGTAAGCGGCGGTCTTCTATATTTAGCATTACAATTCGTACACCTAAACTCTTGCTGAGAGAACTTTCTTAAATTTCCTCTTAAATCCCTTATAAAATGTCTGTCTATTATCAAGCGAGCCACATCAGACGTGTCCACTGCTCTTAATTTTTCTACAATATCCATCTGAGCTGCTACTTTCTCAGCCATATTTGGAATAGTCTTATAAGATGAATTAGTTACCCCATTATTAAAGTCATAAGTGTCATGTGTAAATCCTGTATTTTTAAACGGGTCAATTCCTTTAGCCAAACGAGATTTTACATTTTCAACTTTTACCTCAGAAGAGTGATGCCCGCCTTGTTCTGAAAGTTCATAGAGTTCTAAAGGATAATTAAAAACAGTCTCAAAGTCCAAAATTTGATCGTCAACTTCTCCTGCCCTTATTCTTGCATTGAGTACAAGTGGCGCATCTTGTGTACCTCCCCTATGAGACGGAAGAAATTGTCTAGAAAAATTAAGTAGAGTATCTAGCAATAACATCACCGCAAGTTCATCACCATCACAATCTCTACGACACGCAGCATGAATATAGGGCGAAGCATATATTGTCTGTGTTTTTGAAAAACCAATTATTCTTCCTGCGACACATGCGCAGTTATGGGGAGAAATTAATGCAACCAAATGTCCTACTAAATCTTCCTTTTTCTTAACATTATAAAAAGGTTTTTGTTTATAAAAACGGACGAGAAGTTCGTCTACAAAATTAGCAATTTTAACAAATACATCATCGCCTCTTTCATCCAAAGTATCCGGACAGGATGAAATCAAAATATCATGGGGTTTTAGTTCTAAAATTTGATCATTGTTTTCAAGCGCTTTTTCATAAACATCTTTCTCGTATCCTAGTTCTTTTAATCTTTCAAAACTTGTTTGAATTTCTCTTGGTTTAAAATGTGTGATTGGCGCCTCTGTTGCATCGTATCTTATTGTCCCGTCTTTATTAACACAAAGATTATGTTTTGCTCTTAAAATTCCTTTTGCTAAATTTTCCGTTGTGTGGTTTTCATTGGTCGTTCCTTTCACTCCCTTAATTAATGGCGGGAATTCTTGTTTTTCTAATCCTACCATTTTTAAAGAAGTTTTAATCATCTCTCTCATATCCACCCTCTTCGAACAATATCTTTGTCCGATCTTATGCTCCGGACAAATTTTGGCTTCAAATTTCTGATGACAAATTTTGCAATAGTGCATCATCTTTGTTATTTCACCACAACACTCACATTTGTAATAAATTGTTTCTCTTGAACATTTAGAACAAAAATAGATTGGAAATTCTGCGTGGACAAACCCTCCTTCTTCTGTAGCATTAACGCTTCTGAACTTGCCTCCTTCTTCCCCCACAGGAAAAAGAACACTAGGGCTTCCAATAAGCTTTCTCAATTTTGCTTTTTCTGGTCTACCCATTCTTGTTCCGATAAAACTCCCGGCCTTATCTTTTATAATATATTTAGACAAGGTGTTTACAATCTCAAGAACGGCCTTGTCTTTCTTTTCTTCTGACTCTTTAATTTTAATACTCATTTCTTCACCTAAATTATAATTATTTTTCAAAGATTCAAGAAAATCAAAATCAAAGCCAAGATTAACGAGTAAAGAAAATGCATTTTTCCGGTCAATAACGACATTTTCTATAGTTACTTCGTGTTCGACACCCAATAATTCCAATGCTCTTTTTGCTCCGGCATATTTCCCTCTTTCCGCCTCCCTAAATGGAAGGATAATTTTTCCTTCTGAAACTATACCCTCAGCAAGATAACTTAATAACTCTAAAAATTCTTCTTTTTTTATTTGTGTCCAAAAAAATATGTATTCGGGATGAAGCGAAACTCTGAAATCTTTACTGAGTTTTATTGATTCGCCAAGGGATATTTTCCTTGAATCTACCGACTCTGTAACAAAATTAGAACTTTTTTCAATAACTTTTTTCTTTAATTCTAGCATCCACCATTCTTCGACATAACCTGCTTTTATGAGGGGATAGTTTCGATTTAGAACATCACCAAAAGAAAAAAGAATATCACCAAAATAGATAATTTCTTTTACTTGGATGTAAATCTTTCTTGCTTCTTCAAGAGAGTTTATTTTTTTAACATTACCATTTATTAATTTAACAATCGGTCCATCCAGGGTATCGCAAGAAGTAATTATACATCCTTTTGTTGGTTTTTCTATTTTTAATTGTGTTCCTGTTGAAAGAAATCCGTTTGATATTCCCATTGTAGCAGGGTGAATGGCTGCTGCTGAAAAACCTGTTGTTCTAGACCTTCCATATCTAAATCTAAATCCTCCAGACCTTGAAGGGTGCCCAAAAACAGGTCTTCCTGCGACCAGATCCTTGATATAGGTGGGACTTGTATCTGTTGTTCCCTTTTCTCTTTTTTTATGCAAAAGAACATATTCATCAAGAAAACCCCAATCTGAAATTTTAAATCCTTTTGCTTGCAAACCTTTCAATAGTCTTTGGGCTTTTTGGGCTTTTTGGGCAAGACCTTCTGCGAAAATAAGGCACATACCGCCTCGAATCATGTTTGTATCAACTCTTATAAGATCTTTATAATTTGAAACTTCTCTGTCTTCACTTGCGTCTCCTGCAATTTGAATTGGAAGATTTCTTGCAAGAAACAACGCTTCTTCTTCTGTCGGGAGATATTGAAGATTAGTAACTCTTTCATGGTAATCGAAAATCTCTGTTGTGAATCGTTTTATTTCTTTTTCGTCAGGATCAAACTTAGCATAACCAAAGGTTTCTCTCATGTAGTCTATAAGAATTAGAGCCATGCAAGCTGCGGTTGTACCTGCACTCCTTATTGGCCCAGAGAAATATGGAACAAAATATTCTTTCTCTTCTTTTGTTTTATTTAATTTTAATTCTGTGAATCCTTCTATGGGAGAAGAGACTACACCAAGAGTTGCGTAAGCAAAACCCACCCTTATTCCTGCCTCTATTGCTTGAAGTAAGTTTTCAAACTTGCAAAATTTTTCTTTAGCAATTTCTTCTGCAATTCTGAATGCTACAGCATAATCTAATTGGCCATATTCTTTTTCTAAGGCGAGTATTCTTTTAACTATTCTTTCGTCATTAATTTGAGGATAAAGAACACTAATGAGACCCACAACTTTTTCAGCTAGCGTTCTTGCAATAGGAATCTCTACTTTATCAGAAGGATCTAAACCTTTTTTCCTTGCTTCTTCAGCAAGACTATAACAAACTCTTACTTTATCTTCTAATTCTTGAAAATATTTTTGTGTCATTTTATTCATATTCCCCCATTACCCCAAAAATATCTTGCTCATATCTATCACCTTTCTTTGTAACTACACTCCTACATCTTTGATATTCTTTTCTAAAAGCCTTTATCATTAATGGATCACTTGGGATTATTGCCTTTCCGTTTAAAAAAGAGTCCCAAAACCATTTTAACTCACCTTCTTGACTATTATGATTAGAAATATCTTTGGCAGTTATGAATTTAAAAAAATAAATCTTAAAATCAAAAATTGCCTTATTATTTTCATATATTGTTTCAAAACAAAAGCCAGATGGTGCACAAATTTCTGCTTCAATCCCAGTTTCTTCGCTTAATTCTCTTACTGCTGCTTCCTCTGGAAGTTCCTCTCTTTTTATTTTCCCGCCAGGCATCCCCCAATAGTTCTGGTAAGGTTCTTTAATTCTATTAATTAAAAGGGTTTGCCTTAAATCGGGCCTTTGAATGCATAAGTTAACTATGTTCATTTTTTTGCCTCGCAAATGACTTCATTTTTTTTCTCTTCACAAGGCTTTTCTTTAGGTTCTTCGAGTTCTGAAAAATCTAAAATTTTCATCTCTCTAGTTTTTAAATTAAGCATTGGGACCTTGCAGGGATCAGGAATATTTCCAACCTTCTCTTCAAAAGGAGTAATAGACTGCCAACATGAACCGCAAATAATAAGGATATTGTTATACAAATCTATATCTGTCCTGTGCATATCTCCTGTTACAATAATATCCGGGACTGTTTTAATTACCAATGGATCCTCCTTTTCAGAGGGGATATAAACATTTGCTGAATGTATTGGCGAAAGATGTCTATGCTTGAGTATATGCTTGATTATCTTAGAAGGATTATGGTTTGCCTTCTCCAATCTCAGAATTTCAAGTTCATCAATCCAACCATGCATACTAGCCCCGTGATATATCAAAACATTGATTCCTTCTTTGTTTTTAACGCATCCAATTTCTATACTTGCAGGATTACTTACTAAGTAAAGATTTTCAATTTTTGTAATTTCCCCACCAAACTCTTCATCTATTGGTGGTTGCGGCTCAGGTAGACGAACAGCGTCGTGTTGACCCGCACATAAAAATATTTTAATGTGTTTGGGAATTTTTTTAAGATATTCGGCCAATTTTGCATATTGATTTTTTACGTTCTTTATAGAAAGCATTTCTTCCTGTCCTGGATAAACTCCAACCCCATCAACATTATCTCCTGTAATGAACATATATTTTATCTTCTCTATTTTTTTTCTTTGTTCATCAGAACATTCTCCATTGAGCCAGCCAAGAAACCTCAAAAAACTCTTTTCAAGAAATCTGGACGAGCCGAGGTGAATGTCTGAAATAAATAAAGCATAAGATTCTTCTTCGAGCTTTTTCTTTTCAGTTATACACGCTTCTGGGAAAATAACATCATTTACAAATGCCATCTCCTTTCCACCAGAACACCTTAAACCAATAATATCGTCAGGGATTATCTCTTTTGCCTTTTCAAAAAGTTCTTCTTTATCCTTATTTATTAGAGCAGTTGTTTTTCCAGTAAAGTCTTCAACTTCAATAAAAATATTTTTGTTCTTGGTAATCCTCTTTTTAGAAACCATCGCAATTATGGAAAAATCACGATTATTCCCTATCTTATCTATGGAAATGAGATTATTTAACCCCTTTCTCTCTTTTAAAATATCTCTAAAAAATATATACCTATTTCTAAAGTGAGTTACAAAATCTTTTACTTCTATTTTTTTACAAGAAATAATTTCTGAAGAGAGAATTTTAAAATCTGGATAAGATGTCTTTATTTTTTCTACTCCTTTCCTGATTTCTTCTAAAGGGGGTTTTTTCGTTGTTAAATCATCAATAAAAAAAGCATTAAATATTTCTTTTTTTTCAGGATATGTAACATAAACAAAATCTTTTATTTGATTAAAATTTTTGAGAAAGGTATTTTTTGTGATTATTCTGCTTCCAGATATTAAAAAGACAGTATTCAAAATCTTTTCTGAAATGTTGTTATCATTAATGCTGATAAATAGATTAATCATTTCAGGATTTAATAAAAATCCTTTTTTCGCAAAATATTTTAGTTTTTCTTCATTCATTGTTTAGTCCCCCAATCTTTTTTTGTGTTGTGAATTGATTAGGCAACAAACCGTTTACAGTCCTAACGAGTTTCTCAATATTACCTTTGCTTTGTCAAGCACGGTTTTTGGTATGAGCAATTTTATTTCCTTTGTCCTTCCATATCTACCTTGACTTATTACTATAGCACTTATGAGTCCAAGCATATCAAATTCTCCTATGATATCTCCTACTCTTCTTTGTGTGAGTATTTCTATATTCATTCTTTGGCAAATTTTTTGATAAACACCGTAAACATCTCCTGTAAAAATTTTTTGATTACCTTCTTTGAATAAACTTTTTTGTTCTTTTAATTTCTCTCTATCCTCTTCAAGATTAATTATTGCATGCAGAACAATTTGAAATTGTTTTGGGACTGTTTCAATTGTGTCTAGTGTTTTATCTCTTTCAATTTTCTCGTTTGATTCATCTATATGCTTTATTAAAATTTTATGATCCCCATTTCTTTCCGCTATTTCTCCAGCAACTCTCAATAAATCTAAGGCTCTTCTAGCATCTCCATGTTCTCTCGCCGCAAAAGCAGAACATTTCGAAATTGCTGCACTATCTACGACATTATCCTTAAATGCCTCTCTTGCTCTTTTGTTTAATATTCCCTGAATTTGTATTGCATTATAGGGTGGAAAAACTAATTCTTCTTCAGAAAGAGAACTTCTTACTCTCGGATCAAGTGACTCAAGAAAACGAAGATCATTACTTATTCCAACAAGGATTATTTGTATTTTTGTCAGCTCAGAATTGAGTCTTGTAAGATTATATAAAAAATTGTCAGATATCTTCTTAACAAGATGATCTATTTCATCTAAAATTATTATAAAAAGCTTTTCGTCCAATTTTTGAAGCGTATTCAAAAATATACTATACACCTGGTCTGTTGGAAGCCCTGTTGCTGGAACTTCACCACCTAATTTTTTAACAAGTTCAGCAATAATTCTATACTCCGTGTCTGCAACTTTTTTAAGTTTACAATTAATATATTCTATTCGTAATGGATTTTGAGAACCTTTTGCTCTCTTTAACAGTTCGTCTTTTACATATTGGACAGTAAGAGTCTTACCTGTTCCTGTCTTTCCATAAATAAAAAGATTACTGGTTTTTTGACCGATTAATGCTGGTGCTAGAATAGAGGCTACTTGTTCTATCTGTTTATCTCTGTATGGTATTTCTTCAGGAGAATAGTTTGATTGTAAAACAGATTTATTTTTAAAAAGAGTTCGAGAACCAACAGAATCGAAAATTTTATCTATATTCTCCATTTTTATTTATGTTGCATTTTGGATTTATAAATTTAGTTATATACTAAAATATATGTTTTTATGTAGCCTTTTTTTCCTTTGGAAAAAGATGGAGCTATACTCTTTTCTATCATCGAAAAAAACAGATTTTTTAGGTTTTTATACTCATGTATTCATTAAAAAGAAAGAACACCGATATTTCGCTTGGAGATATGGTCATGAAAATCACTAGTTAACCACACCCCTTCATATCTTTAGGAGATTAATTTAAACAAAAAATAAAGATAAAGAAAGCATAAATCTGATATAAATATTATATACTGTAACATCTATAATCTAATATATATAATATATAATATAAATATTTATAAATAAAAAATAGAAAAATAAAATCTGATATTTTCTTTATAAACCTTTCCAAAAGAACTCATGGGGTGAGGTATAAATGAGAATTAGATTTAAAATTAACAAAATTCAACTATTTAATTAGGAAAATTAGGAGATATAACCAACTAAAAAAATCATAAACATTTACAATTTGTTAACAAATCTTGAAAAAACACATAAAAATTCAATATAGAAATCTTTATAAATAACCCCTTTATACAATATAATATGGCTACAGAAAAAAGAACATTAAAAGAGATTGCCGGAAGGATGATTGTAACAAAAGAAGGTAAGAGACTAGGTCTTGTTATGGATGTAACATTCGAAGGAAGAACTGGAGAACTGATTCACATTGTCGTTAAAGATCCTACTCCATATGCAAGAAGCTTGAATTTAGAAAAAACACAAAAAAGCGAAACATTAATTCCTTATAATTCAATTGTTGCAATAGGGGATTTTGTTGTTGTTTCTGAAGAAGATTTAATCTAACATTTATTATTAAAATTTGAACTATCATAATCTTTAAAAACTATCTTTATTATTAAAAAATATGAAAATAATAGGTTTTTCAATAAAAAAATTTTTAGCAGAAGTTAAAGAAAGCAAAAGAACAAACTTAGAGGTAACATCTAACTTAAACTTAGAAGAAATAAAAGAGCTGAGAATAGAACCGACAAAACAACAATCCATTCTTATCAGTTTTAAATTTTATGTAGAATATAAGCCGAATGTTGCTAGAATAGAAATTAAGGGACAATTAATTCTTCTTGATGATGAAAATAAAACAAGCGAAATAATGAAAGCATGGAAAAACAAAAAACTATTAGAAGAGATAAAACTCCCTATTTTGAATTTTATTTTAGAAAAGTGTAATATTCGGTCCTTAGGAATTGAGGAAGAATTAGGCTTACCATTACATATTCCACTTCCAAAATTAGGTGCGCGAAAAATCCAAGAAAATCAAGAGAAGGAAGAATCTAAAGAAAAGAAACCAGCAAATTATACTGGATAAATTAATATTTAGGAGGTGTTCTACTCGCAAGTAGCTCTTCACAAAGAAGAGAAGGTAGTCAAACCTACTCGCTCGCCTCAGACGATTTCTGAAATACAAAAATGCCAATAGACATACGAACCCAAAAATTAGCTAAATTTGTTGTAAATTACTGTGTATCAGTAAAACCCGATGAAAATGTAGTAATAAATGGAAGTACAGAGGCAGAACCATTTATTCTAGCACTATACAAAGAAGTTGTTTTAAATGGAGGTCATCCAATTTTAAAAATTGGGATTCCCGGAGCTACACCCTTTTTCTATAAACATGCGAAAAAACATCAGATAGCAAAATTTCCAGAGCATTTCGATTACATGGTAAAAAATTCCCAAAAATATATCGGGATAGATACTGAAATAAATACAAGAGAACTTTCGAACTGTGATCCTAAAAAGATTAGTGCAAGAGGAGTAATAACTCATCCTATAAGCGAGTATATTTGTAATTCAAGGCCAAAGATGATAAGATGCACGGTTGGTTTTCCATGTCCCGCTTTAGCACAGGAAGCAGAAATGTCTTTAGCAGAATATGAAAATTTCGTCTATTCTGCGTGCCTTCAGGATTGGAAAAAAATAAAAAAATTGATGGAAAAAGTGAAATCCCAGTTTAAAGAAAAGAGTAGAGTTCATTTGTTTGGAGAAGGGGTTGATTTAAAATTTAAAGTTCACGGAAAGCTTGCAAAGTCAGATATAGATGGAGAAAACTTACCAATGGGAGAGGTATTCATGGCTCCGCTCAGGGAAAGTCTTAATGGGTGGATAAAATTTGATTATCCAGCAATAAAATCCGGTAAAGAAGTTACAGATATTTATCTTAAATTTGAAAATGGTCAAGTTATTGAAGCAAAAGCCAGTAAAAACGAAGATTTTTTGAAAGAAATGCTAACGACAGATACTAACGCCAGCTTTGTTGGGGAATTTGGGATAGGAATGAATCCTAAAATAACAAAATTCACGAAAAATCTCCTTTTTGATGAAAAAATAGGCGGAACAATTCATCTTGCTCTAGGAAGTGCATATAAAGATAACGGGGCAGGCAATGACAGTGCAATTCATTGGGACATTGTCAAAGACATGAAAAAAGCAAAAATCGTTGTAGATGGCAAAGTTATCCAAGAAAAAGGCAAGTGGAGAATTTAAATGACAAATAAAATATCTACATTTCTCAAGGAAGCTTATTGGAAAGCATGGTATTCTTACGTAAGTAAAAAAGACAAAAATAATGAACTTACATTTCTCAATTATGGATTTCAGGGAGATAAAACCGGACCAGTTTCAAGAGAAGAAAATAGATATTCAATACAGCTTTATGAATTTGTAGCAACCTCCATTCCCGGAGGCATAGAAGGAAAAGATATACTTGAGGTAGGTTGTGGAAGAGGAGGTGGAGCTTTGTTCTTGGCAGAGACTCATAATCCAAAATCTCTTGTAGGCATGGATCTTTGCAGTGCAGCAATAGATTTCTGCGTGGATAATCACTATAATTCAAGATTATGTTTTTTAGAGGGAGATGCCCAAAACATTCCTTTAGAGAATAATAGCCAAAATGCGGTGATAAATATAGAATCTTCTCATAGATATCCAAATATGAACCAATTTTTAAAAGAGGTTAATAGAGTTTTAAAACCGCAAGGTTATTTTTCGTTTGCAGATTTCAGAGCCTCAAATAAAATTGATGCCCTCAAACAAAGTTTTTTGGCTTCAGGTATGAAATTATTAAAATCAGAAATAATAACCCCTCAAGTTTTAAGGGCATTGGAACTAGATGATGAAAGAAAATTAGAATTAATTTCTAAATTAGTTCCAAAAATTCTTCACAAACCAGCTAGGGAATTTGCTTCTGTAAAAGGTAGTGCCTCTTATGAATCTTTAGCCAAAAGACAGAGAGAATATATCTATTTTCTAATGCAAAAATAAGAAAAAAATTAATTTTTTGAGATTTCTTCAAGAAGACTATATCCTTTTATTTGCCTTCTTCTTATCTCGTCTTGAAGCTTTTTCTTGTGATCATAATCTCTAGAAAAGAGTGGATCGTTGATGTAAATCTTATAGGGTATTTTTCTATGCCTTTCTAAATATAATAAGCTTTTCCAACCCCATTTTCCTTCTGCTATTAATAAGTTTTCTCTATGTTCTTTAGGAATCCAACACGAGAGGGGAAAAACAAAAACATCTCGTTCAGAACCCGAATCTGATTCATAGGCTAAACTTGCAGCACCCGAATGATTTTTTCTTTCATTCAAGGGCATTACACTTCCATCTTTATTAGTACAACATTCTGCTAAACCGTCGTTAGTAGTTATAATCACATCAGAAGTATTTCTCAGCCAAAAAATGCTTAAATCCTTTGTTTTCTGATAAGCCTTCATCAGTTCGTTCCTTCCTCTCTGGTTCTGGTCAGTGTTTATCTTTACAGGTATAAGCTCTAGACGTTCGTACAAGTTTTTCCTCCTCATAAAAACATTTTCAGCAATCCATCCATGTACCTTTTTATCAAAAACTGCACCAAGAAGGATACCATCAAAATATAGACAGTGATGAGTCACAAAAATACAAGGATCATTTTTTGGCACTTTCTCATTTCCGGTTATTTGAACATCAAGATATCTTCTTATAAAAGGCTGGAGGAAATACTTCACAACCCGATCGTAAAAATTTATTTTATCTTCTCTATTCTTGAGAAGGGCAGCATAATCCTCACTATTTGTTTGTTCATTCATTTTAATTTTTCCTAGAAATATCTAGGGTACTAATCACCCGAATTTATTAATATCTACTAGTTTTTTAACCTTTCGCTTTCATGTTCTGAATGTCCTTAAATTTACCAAAATCTCGCACAATCCAATCATTACCAACAACGTAAACCTTAAAATTTTCAATTTCTGAATAAGGGACAAGTGAAAAAGTTTTTTCATATTCGTCTATATTTCCTCCTTCTACGAAGGAGAAAAAACTAGGCACCACAATAACTTCTTTATCTTTGAATTTGCCGATAAGAAAACACTTGTACTTCTCCCTTTTAATATTCTGCTTGTCGCTAAGGGTTATTGTGGGATGAAGGTGAGATATAACAATATATTTTATTTTTGGATTATTAATCTCATGAAAAGACTCATTTCCGTGTGTAAAAAGAATGTCTTTATTAATATGAAACTTTTTGAATGTTTTATTTGCTAGATCTATTCGGTCATGATTACCTTTTATAAAAACTATTTTTTCATTTCTAACATAATTTTGTAAATGCGTTATTAATTGATGGATATAATCTTCTTCAACTGCATCATAACCGAAAAAATGCTTAATATCACCCAATATAATGACGACATTAACACTATATCCTTCTTCTTTAATTCTCTCGAAAATTTTGTCTAAATCTTTTTTTGTTTCTTCAAGTTGATTGAGAAATACATCTGTGCCAGACTTTCTTAGCATATTCTCATATCCTAAATGCAAATCTCCTATAGCAAGTATTCTCTCAGAAGGAAAGAATACGGATTTTCCAATTAAGATATATTTGCGCTCTATTTTATTTTGTTTTTTCATTTTTTTGATAAAAATTAAGGTAAAGATAGCTTTTTATATTTCTCTTTTCTAGATAAATCGATATATTCACAAAAAAGAGAAAATGCAAATAAAATTATTTGGTGCAGCGCGAATTGTAACAGGCTCTTGCTATAGTTTATCAACAAAAAAAGAGAAGATTCTGATAGATTGTGGAACATTCCAGGGCGGGAAAGAAATGGAACGACTGAACTACGAACAATTTAACTTTAATCCAAGAGATTACGAAGCATTAATTTTAACCCACGCCCATCTAGACCATTGTGGAAGAATTCCAAAATTAGTAAAATATGGTTTCAGGGGGAAAATTTATGCAACAGATGCTACACGTGAACTTGCTTTCATAATAATGATGGATTCTGCAAAAATTTCTGCTAAAGATGTGGATTATGAAAATAAAAGAAGGCGGAAAGAAGGACTACCATCACGAAAACCATTATATAACGAAGGAGATGTAAAAGCCGCCATGAAACTTTTTCGGGTTGTAGAATACGATGAAGATGTGAAAATTACTAAGAATATATTCGCGAAATTTTATGATGCAGGTCATATTCTCGGTGCTTCATCTATTCAAGTTCAAGTTAGAGAAGGAGATAAAAAAACTCTAATTAGTTTTTCAGGGGATATAGGTCAATCACAATCAGTAATTGTTAAAAATACAGAACCAATAGTAAATTCAGACTATGTTTTTGTAGAGTCTACTTATGGTGATAGGCTTCATCCTAAGATTGAAGATAGGGAAAAAGAATTTGCAAGGGTAATTAATGAATCTTATATGAAAGGGGGTAAACTATTAATTCCATCATTTACTGTTGAAAGGGCGCAGGAATTACTATACTGCATAGGTAAATTTAAGAAAGAAGGGCTTATTCCCGACGTAGAAGTTTATCTAGACTCTCCAATGGCAATTAAAGCTACAGAGGTTTTTTCAAGACACCATGAGTATTATAACGAAAGAATAAAAAATGGTCTAGCTGAAAATGACAATCCTTTTGATTTTCCTAAATTAATCTACACAAAAACTACAGGCGAATCTAAAGCACTAAACTTTATAAAAAAACCATGTATTATCATAGCAGGAAATGGTATGTGTTCTGCAGGAAGAATAAAACACCATATCCGAAATAGTATTGATAGCGAAAAGAATACCTTGCTGTTTGTTGGTTTTCAAGTACAAGGAACCTTGGGTTATTGGATAAAAAAAGGTGAGAAGAAAGTGAGATTACTTGGTTTAGAGCTAGATGTTAATGCAAAAATAGAAAGTATAGATAGTTTTTCGGGTCATGCAGATTATCTAGAATTAATACAATGGTTGAAAAATTTTTCGCCAAAACCAAAAGAAGTTTTTATAACTCATGGCGAAGAAGAGCAAAGTCTAGCATTTTCAAAGAGGATTAGCGAGCAAGGTTTTGTTAATTCTGTTCCAGTAATGGGCGAGACGATTGAGCTTTAGAGGATAACTCCTTTCAGAATATTATTTAATTTTTTCAATTCTCATCATATTTGTGTTTCCAGTCTCATAGCTTCCAATCCCAGCAGTGACTATTACTTTGTCTCCAATTTTAACATATCCGGCCAATTTAGCCCTCTCTATCGAGTCTTCGACAATACATTTTTCATCTTTATTCTTTGTTGAGATGGGAATAACGCCCCAACATGCGTTTAATCTCCTTCTAATCACGGGGTCATAACAAACTGCGATAATTGGTTGCTCAATTCTAAATCTTGAGATCATTCTAGCAGTCGTGCCCTTGTGAGTCGGTACGATTACCGCCTTTATTCCATCAGAATTTGAAGCAGCATAAACAGATTTACTTACAATATCAGAAACACTTTCAGCAGCAATTAGTTTGTTCATCTTTTCTCCCAAATTAATTCCATTTGTTTTGTCGAATAGATATTCTTCTGCTCTTCCTAGAATGCGATTCATCATCTGAACTGTTTCGATCGGATAATTTCCCTTAGAAGTTTCTCCAGAAAGCATTAAAACATCGCTTCCATCCAAAACAGCATTAAAAATATCACTGACTTCAGCTCTCTTCGGCTCCTTGCAATCCATCATAGACTCGAGCATTTGAGTAGCAGTAATGACCATCTTTCCGCGGATGTTGCATAATTCTATTAATCTTTTTTGGAAAGCGGGTACATTTTCTACGCCTTGTTCCATTCCAAAATCTCCTCTTGGGACCATCATAGCGTCAGCCGCTTCTACAATTTGTTGAAGATTTATTTCTCCCTCATAATTTTCAGGCTTTCCTATAATCAAAATGCCATCGCCCGCGAATTTTCTTACCTGTAGTATATCTTCAGCAGTCCTCGAATAAGAAGCAGAAACATAGTGAAAATTATTTTTAACTAAGAAATCCAAATCTCTTTTATCTTTTTCAGCTAAATATTCCATTGGAATGCTCACGTTAGGAATATTCACACCCTTTCTTGCTTCAATGACTCTACCGTATTCAACCTCACACAATATTTCTTTCTTTCTCACATCCCTAACACGCAATCCCACATTCCCATCATCTATAAGAAGAATATTTCCTGGAGAAACATGTTGGTACACCTCGTTGCATTGAATGGGTATCCCACCACCGCTTTCAGAAGAAGGAATAATGGAAACTTTGTCTCCTACTGTAACATTTACTGTTTTGAAATCCCCAAGTCTTATTTTTGGTCCTTGCAAGTCTCCAACAAGAAATATATTTTCATCTAACTTCCTAATTTTTTCTACGAGTTCAGAATTAGAAGCATAACCTTCTGGAGAAACGTGTGACATGTTTAATCTGAATCCATCCACTCCTGCTGACATTAGTTGTTCGATCCTATCAAATGAGGCCGGCCCGAGTGTAGCCAAAATTTTTGTTCTTGCCATATTTTTGTATAGAGCAACACTATTTAAGGATTTCTATAATGTCATCATAAAGTGGTAATGGTTAGATAAGTTTAGATGAATCTCTAATGCAAAACTGATTTTTAACTCCAAGAACTTCTCACAACATAACTTTATAAACCAACTTTATCACATATTTCTATAACATGGGAAATTTTAGATCAGATAGTCGGGGCGGATTTGGTGGAAGAAGTAGAGGCTCTGGAGGATATGGCGGAAGAAGTTCGGGTGGAAGATCTTTCGGCGGAAGAGATAGAGATTCTGGCGGATTTGGTGGAAGAGAAAGAAGACCTCTTGAAATGCATGAAGTTATATGTGCTAAATGTGGAAAAGAAACAGAAGTTCCATTCAAGCCAACAGGAGATAAACCAGTATATTGCAGAGATTGTTTTGATAAAAACGGAGGAGACAGAGGCAGAGATTCAGGAAGAAGTTTTAATTCATCTAGTGGAGCAGGAATGTCTGCAGAACAATTTAGCCAGATTAATGCAAAACTTGACAAAATAATCGCATTCTTAGAGACAATTGAGATTGAAGAAGAAGTTGACGAAGATGCAGAAGATGAAACAGAAGTAGAAGAAACGAAATAATTAATCTGGCTTATAATTTTATATAACTAGTTTGTATTTTTAGTTTAGAAGGTGTAGTTCTTTTCATACAGGATTACCTCTCCCCAATCTCCTTCAAATGCAAAGCATGCATTCTCTTCAAAAAATCCTGCTTATCCTCAATACGAATAAGATCAGAATGCCCCTGCAAAATCAAACCCAATGAAAAAGGCGAAGGAATTTTTGTCTCACGAATCTTTATTTTTACCTTCTTTTCATCTATCCACTTTAAAACTAACTTAGCATTCTCAATATCCATTAAATCTTCTAAGACTTCTCTTTTCGCCTCGCGCAATATCGGAAAATCATTGCCCATTTTCTTCACACTCGCAAGAAGAAAATGACTCTTCATCTGTTGTTTTCCCACACTTTTATTCACGCCCTTATAATTTCTAAGTATCATTAAACTTCTTCCTGCGCAATGTCTAAATCTTCTTGCAAGTATATCTGTTTGATTAATAGCTTCTATTAATATTTCTTTTAATTTTTCAGGCTTTAAAACATCAAGTGCATTTTCAATATTCAAACTTTCTCCTGCAAGATAAAAACCATTGTCACTTATTCCAATTTCAACATCTCTTTGTCCATATCTTCCAACAATAAAAGCAATTGCCCTTGAAAGTGCATCATTAACTCTTCTTCCATACATGCTACTGAACAAAACATAATTTTTTTCGGATTTATACCTCTCTACAAGTATGGTTTTACTAGTGGGAATTTCAGAAAATTTAAATTGCTCATTAAAATATTGATATATGCTTTCTGCTGCCTGATCCGTCGCATAGAGATGTTCTTTAACAAACTTAATAATTTCTTCCTTGCTATCTTCTTTACTAAACCTCTCATTCATTAATTGCCTGAATCTATTTATCTCGCAAGCAGAATCAAAACTTAAGGGAAGAGACTCAGAAAACCAAGAAGGAATTGTTGGATTTCTACTAACTCCACCCCGAACATAAAGATTCATGCCTTTTGTATAAAGATAAAGATATTTTTCTCCACCCAGAACAAAAACATCTCCTTTTTTCATTCGTTCTAAGAATCCTTCATCAATAAAACCTACATGTTCTCCAGATGGTGCAAGTTTAACAGTAACAAAACTTTCTTCAGGTATTGTTCCGATATTAGTCAGATAGATTACTCTTGCAAGTTTCCCCCTTTTACCTATTTGTTTTGTCTTTTCATCATACCATATTTTTCCATAAACATTACTCTTCTCTAGCCCATATTCTCCAGAAAGATAACTTATTACAGCAAAAAAATCTTCTTTATTCAGACTCGAAAAACAATAACTTTTTCTTATAACTTCTAAAAGATTATCAGAATCCCAAATCTTAGTTATTGCCATTCCAAAAATTTGCTGGCTTAAAACATCAAGACAATTTTTAGGGAAAGTTACTTTGTTTATTTTTCTTTCAACAATCTCTTTTTGAATTACGCAACATTCAACCAAGTCATCTCTGTCTGTAACAATAAATCTGGCTTTTATTGTCTCATGAAGCTTGTGGCCCGCTCGTCCAATTCTTTGTATTGCTCTTGCACTCGATTTGGGAGAGCTCAACATTATTACTAAATCAATATAACCAATATCTATTCCAAGTTCAAGTGAAGTCGAGCAAACAACAACTCTTAATTTTCCATCTCTTAATCTTTCTTCAACATTAAATCTTTTATTTTTACTTAATGAAGAGTGGTGGGCAGCTATATCTTCTCCATATTCTGTAGGAAATATTTCTTTTAGTCGATTAACAACTCTTTCTGTTGCAGCCCGAGTATTTGTAAAAATAAGGGTAGTTTTATGCTCTTTTATCAAATTATTTATTAATTGATAAGTATTTTCCATTATTTTTCCTTCTTCAACAAGGTCTTTTACAGGAGTAAGAACAGCTAAATCAATTTTCTTACTGAATTGAATATTTGCAATCTCAACTTGCCTGTCGTTAGCTATTCCAACAAGGAATTTTGCCACTTCTTCTAGAGGTTCGATAGTAGCACTTAATCCGATTTTAGTTGGCCAGACTTTACTTAAATTATTAAGTCTTTCTAGGGTTAGACTAAGATAACTTCCCCTTTTATTATCGAGAGCATGTATCTCATCCACTATACAAAACTCTAGGGCATTCATTTTTTCTGAAAAATTCTGAGAAGTGAGTATTATTGCTAGGGTTTCAGGAGTAGTTATAAGGATATGTGGAATTTTCTTAGCCATTTTTTGTCTTTCATATGGTGTCGTATCTCCTGTTCTTAGCCCAATTCTTATTTTTTGTAGTTTTATCCCCTTCCCCTCTGCAATTGTAGTTATTTCTTCCAATGGTTCTATAAGATTTTTGCTTATATCTCGTGAAAGTGCTTTAAGCGGGCTTACATAGACTGCATAAATCTTTTCTTCAAGTTCATTTTTCTCAGCAAGCATTATAAGATAATTTATTATGCTTAAAAAAGCAGTAAGAGTTTTCGTCCCTCCTGTTGGGGCAGAAATAAGAGTATTTTTTCTTTCCCAAACATTCATGACTCCATAAAGCTGAGGCTGACTAAAACTTTTAAATTTTGAGAAAAACCATTCTCTTACAAGAGGATGAAGAATTGTTTTTATTTCTTCTTCTTTTCTTTCTTTAGCTATTGATACTTGCGTCATATTTGTGGGCGTGTTATTATATTTAATATTGAGTGGTGCTCGAAGATACCAGAAAGAGTCTTTTTATAGATTTTGCTACTTTAATTCTTCAAATAAACTTTTCATTATTCTTCTTGTAGTTTCTTTTTGATATTTAATATGCAATCCTTCTTTAATTAACTTGGCGAGATGCTTTGGCTCAGTTATATTAACACATTGAATATCTTCAAGTTCGTTGACACAACCCTCGTTTCTTTTCTCGTTTTCTTTTCTAGGTTTAAAGGAATAAGTCTTTAATTCTTCCATCAGATTTTTCTTATAATTTGGTCTTAAGCATTCAGGAATAGTGCTAATAGTGTAATTAACCCATGCAGCGAGATTTCTTCCATATTTTCTCGCTCTCCCTTCTTTTTCCAATTTATTATTTTTAACCTCGGACATAACTTCTTAGAGTTTTAAAAGAATTTATCAAATGGAAAATAATTGTTTAATAGCAATAATTATTTAAAGCCAATTTTACTTTCTAAACTATATTTTTCTTAGAGTATGAGTTTATCAAGCAGTCAAAAAAGCATTTAAAACCTCAATTGCTTTAATATATCATGCTTCAAACTGTATCTGCACTAATAGAAGATGCATTAAAAGAATATCCCCAAGAAATATTTATCATAGAGAAAAATCTTTACAGGAGAAATACATATACCTATCAGCAAGTTTATGATAAGGCTCTTTCTATTTGTGCGTATTTTAAAGAAAAAAAAATTGAAAAAGGAGACAAGGTAATGATTTACCTCCCTAATTCAAGTAATTATGTTGCTCTCATTTGGGCATGCGCATTAAGTGGAGTTATATTTGTCCCAATAGATTTTAGTAATAATCAAGATTTTGCAGAGAAAATATACAGAAAAGTCGGAGCAAAATTAATTTTTTGCTCTGTCTTCAAAAAACCAGAATCTTGCAAATGTTTCTTTAGTGAGGAAATGTCGACTCTTTATTCAAAATATGTGCCAGATATCTCCATATTAAACAGAAAAATCAGTGCAAATGATATTTTTGAAATAGTTTTTACATCAGGAACAACCTCTGAGCCGAAAGGAGTGATTCTTACAAATGAAAATATTTATTTTGATGTCATTGCCATGAGAGAGATAATAACTTTGAATTTAAAAAGGAAAACAATACTTTCTATTCTCCCACTAAGCCATCTTTTTGAACAAAACGTAGGTTTATTTTGCTTACTTGAATATGGGATATCGATCGTTTATATTCAATCAAAAAAATCATCCGCTATCTTAAATTCAATCCAGAGGGAAAAAATAAGCATGGTTGTTTCTGTTCCCTTATTCCTCCAAACTCTTAAGGAAAAAATAGAATTCGAAGCGCAAAAATTAGGCGAGCTGGAAAAGCTTAATTCAAGTTTAAAGAAATTCACAAATTTTCCAGGTATATTTAAGAAAATATTTTTCCACAAAATAAGAAGGAAACTGGGGAGATTAAGATATTTTGTTGTTGGCGGAGCAGAACTTCCATTAGATGTAGAAGAATTCTGGGAAAATCTGGGGATAGAAGTTTTTCAAGGATATGGATTAACAGAAGCCTCGCCTGTAGTAACCTGCAACTCCCCTACTGAGAAGAAAAGAGCAAGCTTAGGAAAGCCATTAAAAAATATAGAAGTAGTATTGAAGGACAAAGAAATTATGGTGAGGGGGAAAAATGTTTTCAAGGCGTATTATCAAGATAATAAAAAGACAGAAGAATCACTGAAAAATGGTTGGTTTCATACAGGGGATTTGGGTTCTGTAGATAATGATGGTTTTTTGAACATAACTGGAAGAAAAAAGAATATAATTATCTCCTCTTCTGGTTTGAATGTCTACCCAGAGGATATAGAAAAAGTCATGGCTGGCTCAAACGAAGTAAAGGAGTCAGTAGTTTTAGGTCTAGATAATGGAAAGAGAATAGTCGCGGTTATATTGCCCAGAAAATCATTAAATAACAAAAAAATTCAATTATTGCTTCAGCAAGTAAATTCTAAGCTTCAACCACACCAAAATCTTTCAGATATAATTCTCTGGCCAGAAATAGAATTTCCAAAGACTTCAACTATGAAAATAAAGAGAGGGGTTATAGAAGAAGCGATTCTTTCAAAAAACCAGCAAAAAAAATCAGAAAACTCTCAAGATAAGCTAATAAATATAATCTCTGAAATATGCAAGAAATCCCCAAGAGACATAAAAGAAAGCTCTAACCTTGTTTCATTGGGATTAGATTCGATAAAGAGAATAGATATTTCCATAAAAATTGAAGAAGTTTTTAATATAACTTTCGACGAATCAGGGATAAATGAAAAATCTAAAGTTTCAGATCTGAGAAACATGATAAAACACTCAAAAAACGAGAGGATAATCTCTGGAATTAATGTACTTAACTCAAGATTTTTTAATATTTTAAGGGTACCTCTTCAGGTGCTGATACTTTTATTTTCAAAATTAATCTTTAGACTTGAAATAAAGGGTATAGAGAATATTAATTCAGTAAAAAGCAATGAACCAATTATATTGGCCGCGAATCATACGAGTATGCTTGACACATTTGCAGTCTACAGAGCATTGCCTCTCTCAAGAAGAACAAATACTTTCGCCGCAGCAGCAAAAGATTTCTTTTTCAAAAATTATATTCCTGCTATTTTTGGAAGATTAGTTTTTAATGCTTTTGCCTTTTCAAGAAAAGAGAATATTAAACAAAGTCTCGTAGACTTTGGTGAAATAATAAATAGAAATAGTAATGTTCTTATTTATCCAGAGGGAACAAGGAGCAGGAAAGGCAATCTTCTTGAGTTTAAAGCAGGAATAGGCATTATGGCGCTTAATACAGAAACGCCGATAATTCCAATTAAAATAAAAGGCAATTATGAGATAATGTCTGTTGGAAAAATCGTCCCAAAGTTTGGAAAAAGGGTTGAAGTAATTTTTGGAAAACCACTAACATTCACAAGAATGCAATCTGCTCAGGAGATTACAGAAAAGGTTCATAATGCAATAAAAGAACTCTAGTTAATTTTATGTCTAAGCCTCTAAAATAATCATGACCCCCAAAAAGATTGCAGTATAAATTAAACCGATTAAGATTATATGTCTTTCTGAGATTTTTCCAAGTTTTTTTCTTAAATATCCTGCTAAAAATCCAAACATAAAAAATCTAAATGCTCGGGATATACCCACTAAAAGAAAGTAGGCTAAAGCATTAAAATTATACTTTACTATATTGTTTGTCCATATCTTAAAAGGAATAAGAGTTATCGATTGAAAGATTGTTGCATAAACTCCATGTTCTAAATAAAGCTTCTCGACAAAATCAACATTTTTCTCAGAAACAAATGGAGTTTTCATGAGTATTTCGCTTGCTTGATTAAAATAACTGTCCGTAAAAGCATAGTACGCAATGCCGCCCAGAAGGGAAATAATTAAAGCTGCAAATATAAATCTTTTATATCTTTTAGGAGCAAGAAAACATAATAATCCTATAATAAAATCCGGGGCAATAAACCAAAAGCTTGCTTCGAAAAATGCCCATAGACAGAGAAGGGCTAGAGCCCAACCACTTAGGCTAAAAATCTTAAATCGGTCATAGACTTTCTTGTTAGTTTGGAAGTAGTCCATAAAAACGTAGGTTTTTATATTTTAAATTACTTCCTATATCCTAAAATATGATAAAATGCGGCATAGACATGGTTTTGAATAAAAGGTTAGAAAAAAATCTGACAAATCCAGACTTTCTGATGAAAGTCTTTCTTCCTATCGAACTAAAAACTCATGAAAAGCAAAAATTACCCGGAATTTTTGCACTAAAAGAAGCTGCAATGAAAGCATTAGGAAAAAAGATGAACTGGCTCGATATTGAAGTCATCTCAAAAAATGGAAAAAAGCCAGAAATAAAGATTTCAGGCAAGAAATTTAAGAATATTGATGCGAGCGTCTCGCACGATGGAGAGTATACGGCGGCGATGGTTGTGGTTCAATAATATTGATTAGAATTATTATCTATACTTATTTTCGGCTGCTCTTTTGAAATATTCTCCTGTCCTTCTCAATGTAACACCAAGTACTCCACCAATTTCCCCGCCCCGTACCATATTTAATTCAAATTTTGTAAATATTTTAGGATAGTGGGATAAACTCTCTGTAAAATTATTACCTGCTTCAATCATTTCTTCTAATTCGCCGATTACATTTTTAGAAGGATATTCTGTATTCTTACTCAATTCTTTTAAACCCCTTAATAATGGAAATCTTGCGTCGCATAAATCTGCAAGTTGTGTATAAAATTGAATTTTACCCCTTTCCTCTGGAGAATATGGTTTTTTACTTAAATCATATTGTTCAGTAATAAGATCTCTTAGTTTGAAGCACATAGTGGGTAATGTCCCGGTTTCTTCCCCATGATAAATATATGCGGGTGCATTTGGATGAAGTCGCACGCAAGATGGATCTTGTTGACTTAATTTTATTCCATCGGCCAACATATTTCCTTCTTTTATTTCATCATGCATCGTTTGTATTGGCTTGCTGTATTCTGGAAATGTATCTTTTAATATTGCAAATGCTTGAAGTATTGGCACACCAGAATTAATCATTATTCCAAGCATGTCCCAGACCATTGATTCGTCTTTATTGAGCTTATATTCTATACTTTTATCTTGTGAATCCATGTCTATAATAAAACTTAAAGGTTTATTAATATTTATGTTATGAAAAATACTATTTTACGTAACTGGCTTCGAATTAAGACTTTTTTGATTTTAGGGTGAACCTGACTTGAAACTAACAAAATCTTTATCATTCATCATAGAACTTACTAGTGAAGTATCTTGTTCATTCCACACAGACTTATTCTCCCATTCTGAAACCAACTTTTCTGCTTCAACATACCATATTTTTGCAGAGCCGAGGTCACCTTTTCCAATAGATTCTTTTGCTTTGGATAATGTTCTGTTTATCTCTAAAATGGAAATTTTTCTTAATAAATCTTTTTCTTTAAAACTTTTTAAAAGAACTCTTAGAGGTTTTTCATCAAAATTTTCATCAAAAATATAATGAATCTCAATTAAGTAGGTGTCGTTTTCTGGGAGGGTTATTGTATCAGAAGGATTCTTAGCCAGAATAAAAATTTCGGACATCTTTCTATCTCCTTCTTCGTAAGTATACTGGAATGCATCACTACCATCAACTTTTATTCTCTTTGATTCTAATACCTTTTTATCTGAAAATCTTGAGTTTAGAAAGCTTTCGCTAAATTCAAAGTTAGGAATAGATTTTGTTGAAAGAGAATTGACATCGAAGACATAATAGGGCTTGTAACTACCATTTACCCATGCTTGCGGACTTTCAAGAAGTTCAGCGTAAATTGTTAGGGTGTTTGGATATTTGAAAGTGTAAAGAGTTTCTTCATTACCATATTCAATATATTCATGGTGGTCATGGCTATAAAAGTAAAATGCAATTAGTACAGCGGCTAGAATCATGCAAAAAATCAAGAGTAGCACAAATAGTCTTTTTTCTTTTCCAGTTTTTTCTTCTTCCGGTCTAGAAATAGGTTGTTGTGCAATATCTTTTTCTTCTTCCATCTTTTTTGTTTTGTGTAATCATTAAATTTATATGTTTCTTGATAGCACAGTTAGACTAAAGTAATAAACAATGACTATCACTCTGAGAACAGAGTCAATTCTGTCTAAAATACCCCCATGTCCGGGGATAAGATTTCCAGAGTCTTTTACTCCGAAATATCTTTTAAATAAAGACTCATTCAAGTCACCTATCACTGAAAAAAATCCAATCATACAAGCGAGAATAACAAGTTCTAAAATTGAAAAATAGTTTTTTACGGCAAAATACATTATCCATATTCCAATAGCTGCTCCAATGATGTCTCCTAAAACGCCCGCATAAGTTTTATTTGGGCTTATTTTATCAGCAATTTTAAATCTTTTAAAATAAGTCTTGGAAAATGCCTTCCCAACAACATACGCACCTATATCTGCAAGAGGAACAGCAAAACCTATGAGAAAAAGTAAAGCATTTGTGTCGCCAATACCCAAAGCAAAATCAATGTTATTATTTAGGTGTCCAAGAAGGATAAAGTGGCATAATGCAAATATTATCCAAATCGCTGCATAAAGTGAAAGAGAGAGATTAAACAGCCCTTTTCTATCATTAAGTTTTATAGAAACAGTAGTTAATCCAAGAAAATACATTAAGGGCAGCATATAAAAAATTCCTTCGAAATAAGAAGCGATAATAACACTGACTGCTGAAAATACACATAAGTAGATAAAGTAAAAGTTTGGAAGCTGAGCAATTTTCTTTATTTCAAAAAGAGAGAGCAGGATTATGGCTAAGACTAGACATAGTGAAGGAATTCCGCCTAGAAATATGACAAAAATAGATAATGCTCCAATTACAAGCCAGCTAAGATATCTTTTACCCAGCTCTCCTTGCCACAATCCCCTAAATTTAAATTTGTTCAATGCCCATATCAGGACTAATCCAGCAATAAAGAGCCAGATAAATCTTTGGAGTATAGGGTAGAATAAAGGGTTAGTAATAGGATTGATTATGTTTGGATCTTGCATGTTATCTTTTGTATAATTCTTTTTTAATCGCTAAAAATCTTTGGACTATAGTAATAACACTCAGAACAATAACAAACCACAGAAACCAGTTAATTATTTCTGTTTTTGAAAGTAAAGCAACAAAGATACATGCGACAGAAAGCCAAAACATTCTATCTGCTTTTCCCATTAATCCAACATATTGTCTACTACCGCCAGCAGCTTTTCCAACTATTCCTAGATAGCTAACAAGAAGAACACAAATAAGTGCGAAAAGGCAAAGGACAATATTAGTATACCCTGCAAATGCTAGCCCTATGAAAAAAACACTATCTGATAATCTGTCAATAAACTCATTAAGAACTTCTCCAAACTTTTGATTTTTGGCCTTGACTTTTCTCGCTACCATTCCGTCAAGTGCATTAAATGCGGTTCTGATAAAAGCTAAAAGTGGAATAAAAAGCAAGAGATATAGATTAATTGAAGAGAAAGCAAGGATAAATCCTGCAATAATAGAAACAACTAGCGCAAGAATGTTTATTGTTGTTGGCCCAATCTTAAATCTAACTAACAAATCCCTATCTTTTTCTAGCAACTTTTGAAATTTTGGCTTTATACTGTATATTCTCATATTCTTCCTCTTTTACAAACTCAAGAATTAGTGATATATAAATTATTTGTTTGTGAGAATAAATTTTGAGATATATTTAAAAACTAATACCGAATAACTACTACAAGAAAAGAGCATGAAACTATCAAAACAAAAACGGGATAAAATATCTGAGCAGATCCTTTCCCATATATTCTACAGTTTTCCTAAACAACTTTTTACAGTAGAAATTGCAAGAGAGATTGCCAGAGATGAAGAGTTCGTAAAGAGTATTTTGATTGAATTAAAGGATAAAGGACTTATTGTTCAGATAAGAAAAAACGAAAAAGGGAAGTCATTTATTCGAAGACAAAGATGGCAGCTTTCTTCTAAAGCTTATTCTGCCTATCAAGGTCAAGTACAGCAAAGGCTAGATCAACAAGAAAAGTAGTTTGATATCTTCTTTTTAAAGTATGTTTTGAATTATCTAAAGCTTTAAATAAAAAACAAAATAGAGAATATTATGTTTATGGAAAAAAGAGAAAAAGAAGTGAAAGAGGCATTTGAAAAAGTTAAGCAAGATATCTTCACTCTCGGAAGCGAGATATCTGCATTAAGATTAGAACTTTTAGAAGTAAAAGAAGGTTTAAAATTGCTTGGAGAACATTATTCTGACTTAATTTTTCAAGAAAATAAAACAATTAACACTCCAACAGATAATTATCAAAATCCAACATATCAAGACACTCCAACAGATAATCCAACAGTTCCAATAGAAATAGGGGGGTTAAAATGGCAAAATTTTGATACTTCCATCGGAAATCAAGGGGTTCCAACAGACAGACAGACAAACCAACAGACAGACAAACCAACAGGTTTTAAAGAGGAAAAGTCGATAAATCAGAAGATTTTTGACGCCTCAGAGATTCTTAATTCTCTTGATTCTCTAAGGAAAGAGATAAGGTTAAAATTTAAGACTATGACTCAGCAGGAAATGCTAGTTTTCTCGACGATATATCAACTCGAAGAACAATCTCAAGGAGGCGTGGAATATGACCAAATTGCAGCAAAATTAAGATTAAGTCCAAGTTCAATAAGAGACTACACTCAAAGACTCATATCAAAGGGCATACCTATTATTAAAGAGAAGGTAAATAACAAGAAAATTCTCCTAAGAATCTCCCCTGAATTGAAGAAAATTGCTTCTTTACAGACAATTATTCAATTGAGAGGGATATAATGATTATTTATCATTTTTCTAAGTAAAGTCTTCAGATTTAAGTATTTTAGAGCCTTAAATCATCATTTTTTCTTTATAGTTCAATATTATTCAATATTCGTTGTAACGAATTACTATTATATCTCGCTCTAGCTAAATGCCGCCATCTTTTATTTTTCTGGCATTTTAGGCCATAAAGTGTCAATTTATCTAAATTATCACTTTATCTTTGCACACTATTTTTTTTGCTCGCTAGCCTCACTTTTCTGCGATTAATTAAGATATTTTCTTTATATCTCTCTATTTTCTTCAATTTTCTTTGATCTTATCTATTATTCGCACTTTTTAGCTAAAAAAATGAATTTTTTGTTGTTTTTACCTATTTGCTAACTCTCACTTTTCCACATTTTTACGTATTTTTTAGCTAATTTTGATCATTTTTGAGGTTTTTTCCTCTTTTTAACCCTCACTTTTCTTCTTTTTTAGCTATTTTCTATTAAATTTGGCTTATTCTTAGCCCTTATCTTTATCCTTCTTATCAGGATTCCCTTTATCCTATCCGGTACAAATAGTCGTTTTTTGTTGTTTTTTTCTATTTGTTCTTCAATAATTCCTTCACATTTTTGTCTAATTTTGTTAATTTGGCCTCTAATTGTAGCACTATCTTTTCCAAGCATTGCAGCTAGATCTTCATAACTTAATTTCATATCAGAATTAACTAAAATCATCAAAATTGCTTTTTCAGAAATAGATAATTTATTAAAAAATGCTGTTTGAACAGCTGTTTGAACAGCTGTTTGAACACCTTCAACAGCTGTTTGTTTATTAAACACTGTTTGTCGCTGTTTAAAAACGGGTTGAATTCTGTTTTCTTCATTAATATTTTTGAGTTCTTCCAGCTCTTTTTTAATAGACGCCAATTCCTCATGAACCACGATTATTTCATTTTTTATGCTAGAATCTGTCTCATCAAGATGTTTTATCCATTTGCTTATATTCATAACATCCTGTTTAACACTGTTTAAAGCTGTTTGAACAGCGCCCTTATGCTGTTCAAAATCATTTTCGACTACCTTTTTCTTAAACCAATTAAACATAATAATACTTCAGTTTACCGTATTTATAAATCTTTTGGGAAAGAAAAACACTGTTTAAACACTCAAAAAATAAAATTAAACGGCTGTTTATATAAGTTTAAACAGCAATAAACATCTAATTTTATCGTCGATAAAATACATTTTAGGTGTTTAAACAGCCAATTTTAGTATTTTTTGTAGGATTATTATTTAGAATTTTATTTAGATTTAATGTTAAAGATTAAGCGATAAAAAATCAAAAAAACATGTAAATTTTAAACATAAAAACATTTAAAAAATCGGTTAACTTGAAGAAGTAATCACTAAAAAAGGAGGTTAAAAAAAAATGGCAAAATTAACTGCATGGATTGTGACTATAATTGGTATCTTGCTCGTATGGGCTAGGATAACAACTTTACCGCAATTAAATGCTAATCTAGTAGGTTGGCTTATTGCACTTGGTGTTTTGATCATCGGCATAGGAAAGCTGGTGAGAAACTACAACAGAAAAGGAAAGAGATAATCCCTAATTTCTCTCTCTTTTTTTCTTACCTTTTTTTATTTTATTTGCTGCGATTTTTTTGTTAAAATTTCATATTTCTGCTCTTATCACTTAGCTAACCTAAGTTCAAATTTTGCGGGTTTTTCAAAAAAATGGGGCCCCAAAATCCCCATTTTAATGTGCAAAAATCCAATGGATTTTTGCTAATTTCTATATCATACAATAAATAAATACTTAAAAACTAACAAAGCTCACCAAAGTGAACAAAATGATAAGAAAATGTACGCAAACACGATGCCCCCAATATACAAATTCGAATATCAAACAAGGCCCAAAATTGGCGATTGTACGTTTTTGTAGTGTCCGTGGATTAGAAGTACAGCAAAATTATGCTTCTAACTATTGTGAAACTCCGATGTTTGGAGATTGTCTTTATTTAAAAAAAAGTCAAATTGAAATAATTGTACAGAGCTCACCAAAGTGAACAAAATGCCAACACAAACAGTTCAAAAAACAAAATATAAAATATGCACCACGAATTGTCTAGCATATAAACATCCGGGCGATTATGGTTGTGAAAAAGGCAATTTTGCATTTCAACCTCCTTTGGGAAGAGCATGCACTTTTGGTTTGCTAGAAGGAGAGCTGGAAAGAACTCCTGAGCAAAGCTCAGCTTCGTCAGCAGATAAAAAAACAGAAAAAGTAATCCTTTATGCTTTAGGTAGAGCACCGATTACCCGTTCTAGGTTGAATCTTTTGCAAGACTTATTTCCCGAACGTTGGTTAGGGTAAATTCTTCTTCATAAATTTCTGAAATAACTAAGCTTACCAAAGTGAACAAGGTTTATTTTTTGTCAAAAATTTTTCTAAAATAATCATAAAAATCAACATTTTTCCGAAATATTTATATACTTAGGGCACCCTAAGTAAACGTATACTATGGTTTTTATACCCTAAGTATACGAAAAATCAGAGAAAAAGAGGTAAAAATGCATAAAGCTCCACAAAGTTCAAACTCTTCCAGTTTAGCTAGGCCTCTTGCTGCAATTTACGTCAGAGTTTCAACTCAAGATCAAGTTCAACATGGTTTTAGTTTAGATGCCCAACAGGATTCACTTCAAAACTATGCAAAGGCAATTGGATATGATATTTTCAAAGTTTATCGTGATGAAGGAAAATCTGCAAAAGACATGAATCGGCCAGAAATGCAGCAGATGTTAAGTGATGCAAAAGACAAGAAATTTTCAGCGATTTTTATCTACAAACTTGATAGGTTTTCAAGAAGCTTAAAGGACCTGATTTTAACCATTGATCAGCTCAAAGAATGGGGCATAGATTTTGTCTCTTTGCAAGATAAAATTGAGACAACAAGTGCTTCTGGAAAATTGATGTTCCATGTCATTTCTGCATTCGCGGAATTTGAAAGAAATATTATCGGAGATAGAACAAAATTTGGCATGGAGAGGAAGGCTAAAGAAGGAGGGTTTATTACTCGCGCCCCGCTAGGGTATAAAATGTTCCATAAACAACTTATAATCGACCATGAAAACATGGACAAAGTTAGAAACTTATTTAAGACATTTATCGACTCAGAAATTAGTCTTACACAACTTGCCCAAAAGAATAATCTAACTACTTCGGGGTTAATCAAGCTACTTGGCAATAAAACTTATCTTGGAAAAATAAAATTTGGAGATCAAGAATCTGAAGGCACACATCAGTCCATTATTGATTCAGAAATTTTTGATAAAGTACAAGAAAAACTTGCAAAAATGAGGGAAAAATAGGACGGTATTATAAAAAAACGCCTTTTTAAGCTCAACAATCAATTTTTTTATTTTTTATATGTCTTTCCACTAACCAAAGCCAGTTTTTTTGCTAGAAATGGCTTAAATTTAATTTTTAAGCCATTTAAGAACCAAGATGAACCCATTTTTTCAAGAAAATTTTTCGAAGATTAGCAAAATCACACAAAAATTCGAGAAAAAGTGCCTAAAATTAGATATTTAAAATGAATCTAACTTTTTCAGCCTGAAAATACTTAAAAATCCGTCAAATTTTAAAGAAAATTCTGAACTTTTTTCAAATCAAAAACAAATTTCTCATTTTTGATGTTATTTTTTACTAAAATTAAATTTATTTTCTCATTTTTTTCTATTTTCGAAATATATTTAATAATTATAATTATTTTTTTCATTCGCCAAAAATGAAATAAACTATTTTTTGGTATATTTGCTAAATTTTTTCTCACTAAATTAGAAAATCCATAAAAGAAAAATCCATAAAAAATCATTTATAAACAAATGTAGAGTTTTTAGTTAAATTGATGTAGTAATTTTAAACTAATATTTTAATTAAAAATTTAGGCACTTTTTTGAATAAACTCTCATAAAAACTAACTTATTTTTTGGCATTGTACTTAGTGCCTAAGTTCAAACAATTTGCTAAATTTTTTTGTTAAAAATTACAAAAATTGAAAAAAGTCAGTGGCAAATCTCTCACTTTTACTAAAATCTGAAAAATATCATGTAAAATGTAATAAAATAGAGGTTTTTAACACTAAATTGTCAAAAATTGGGGTTTTACATATTATTTCTAAGTGAAAAAGGGAGAGTTAGTGTGAGAGTTAATATAGCGCGATAAAGGAGACTTGAGAGTTAGAAGCAAGAAAAATAGGGGAAAGTTAGTGAAAATTGGGTGAGGAGGGGTATTGGGGAGAGAATTAGACAGTTTTATCTGGAAAACATGAAAAGAAAGAGCTTTTAAGACAAAAACTCCAAAAAATTTTAGTAGTCTAGAAGAAAATGTGAGAGTCAGCGTTATGGTCATATTTTTAGAAGTTTTGGAAATTTTGAAAAAGTGGAGATATTCAAACTTCAATTTACTTATTCGGTTTGACGAATTAATATTTTTCTACAAGTAAATGAAAAATTAAAATTTAATAAAAATTAGAATAATTATTTACCGATGAGTTTAATTTTTAGTCTTTATTATCTCAATAGTATCTCTTATTCCAGATTTAAGCGAATAAAGTTGTGGTGGTCGATAAGAAACATCTCTCTTAATTGCTTCTTCCTTTAGAATATCAAGCGAAAGTATTTTTTTCGAAAAATTTCTTTTATCAAATTGCTGATTAAAAACAATTTCATAAATTTTTTGAATCTCACTTAAGGTAAATTTTTGGGGTAATAATGAAAAAGCGACCGTTGTGTACTCAAATTTCCACTTTAATCTTCTGAGAGAATAATCCAGAATTTTTTTATGATCAAAAGCAAGAGCAGGAATATTTTTTACTGAGAACCATTGGACATCTGAAACATCAGTTGAAGCAGCAAGTTTAATTTTATCTGAATTAATTAATGCATAATAGGTTATAGTAATGACTCTTTCTCGAGGATCTCGGTTAGGTTCACCAAAGGTATATAGTTGTTCTAAATAAACATCTTTAACCCCCGTTTCTTCATGCAATTCTCTTTTTGCAGCTTCTTCAAGTGATTCATCAAGTTTCACGAAACCCCCGGGAATCGCCCATTTGTCTTTAAATGGTTCTATACCTCTTTTGACTAACAAAACTTTTAACTCTTTATTCTGTATTGTAAATACAATTATGTCTACGGTTACAGCGGGTTTTGGATACTCTTTTTTCAGATTACTCATTTTTTGATGATAGTGTAAAGAATACAATATATATAAACTTTTTCGACAGGATTTTTTAGAAAATCCAGTCCGTGCTTAGGAATGTTGAACTTCTAGCTTCCCTAATATTTCGGAGAAGTTGCTGGTTTTCAGGAGTATACTTCGCACCAGCAAGAGATCTTGTTGAAAGAACTTTAAGAGCATCGCTGATAGATAATACTTTTTTAGCAGAATTTTTTCTTCCTCCAAAGGGAAATGTGTCTGGTCCTCTTTGGCACTGGCTGTTAAGATTAACTCTGGAAACAAGATTTACTAAAACATCTACTGCAGGGCCAATAATCCTCGGATCTCTTCCAAAAAGCGCAACTTGTTGGCCATATTCAGAATTATCAATATAATCTAGAGGTTCATCAATTTCATCAAAGACGATTATTGGAACAACAGGTCCAAATTGCTCCTTCTGATAAATTTCCATGTCAGATTTTACGCCGGTCAAAACCGTAGGTGAATAAAAAGTATTAATTGTCTGACCACCTTTTACATTTGCAACTCTTGCACCTTTTATTCTTGCATCTTGAACAAGAGATTCAAGGAATTCGGGTTTTCCTGCTTCTGGGAGTGGAGTTATAGCAACACCCGGAGTCCATGGCATGCCCCATTTTAAATTATCAACTCTTTCACAGAATTGAGAAATAAATTGGTCTGCAATTTCTCTTTGGACAAATATTATCTTGTGCGCAGTGCATCTTTGACCATTATAAGATAGAGCTCCTGCAACATTTTCAGCAAGTGCTGTTTCAAGATTGGCATCATTAAAAATTATCGCAGGATTTTTTGCATTTAATCCCTCTATACATTCTAATTTATTGGGCTCAGGATGTTGTTTTTCAAGGATACTCGCAACCCCTGCTGAACCAATAAAAGCAAGAACATCAATTTTTCCAGAGGCCATTATCGGCCCAGTTATCTCTTTTCCGTTTCCATAAATAATATTGATGACACCCGGAGGAAAACTTTCTTGATATGCTTTTAACAAGGGTTTGTGAAGCAAAACACCATATTTTGCAGGTTTGAATACAATAGGATTTCCCATGATTACTGCAGGGATTAATGTTGTAAATGTTTCGTTTAAAGGATAATTAAATGGCCCCATGCACAGTCCAGTCCCAAGTGGAGTTCTTCTTATTTGACCAAAAACTCCTTCTTCTACAACTGGCCTTGAAGAAATTCTATCTAAATTTTTAAGTTCAGATATAGTCGCCCCAACATAGTCTATTGTTCTATCAAATTCTTTTGCAGAATCATTATAAGATTTTCCAATTTCCCACATAAGTAAATTAATCACTTCATCTCTTGATTTAGCCATGTTTGTTAAAAATGTTTCAACATGATTTATACGTTTTTCAACAGACATTGTTGGCCAAACTCCTCTTCCTCGGCCATAGGCCTGAACAGCAGCATCTAAACATTCAAGCGCTGTCTCTTTATTCATCAGAGGATACTCTCCAATAGCTTTCTGATAAACTCTATCTCCTTCTCTTATGCAGACAGGAGATAAAACTTTTTGCATTTCTCCATTCCAAGTTTTAAGCTGTCCGTTTACAAGATATTCTCTTTGAGAAATAGGGTTTATGCGATATTTTTCAGGAATATCTCTTTCTTCAGGAAAAAGTGTTGAGTTTGTGTCTGCCATTTTAGCTTAATATACCCTAAAATTTAAAATGCTTTATAAATCTTTCTTACGTATTAACTTTAAAGTAGTTATAAAAATCTACTTGTCACTAGTTCTAGCCCACTCTTTTATCTGTCCTGCTAAATCTTCTAAAGAATAAACAATTTTTATTTCCGGTCTTGCTAGTCTGGTTTGTATCTCAACATCGGTTTTTCTAGCATATTTTGGATCAACGCCAATAAAAATCGGTTTTTTATTCGCACTTTGTTTTCCTAGTTCGTAAAGAGTGATAGGACATAATGTTTCAGGAGGAAACCAGAAGGAAACAGCAGAAGCTCTTAAAAGATGATAATACTCCCAGGTTATTTGCTCGCTTTCTATGTTTGGGTTGTCAGTAGGAAAATATTTTCTTCTGGGGTTGATAATAGTGATGTCTTCGTTCCAAATCATTCTTACCAAATCTTTCTGCCAATTTCTACATTGGCTTATTCCACCAGCCAGAAACAAGCTTTTTCTATTCCGAGATATTCTTCAGGGCATTCAACATATTTCATTTTTGATAAAGTTGATTTTGTTGAATATATTCTTCAACCGCCCCGGGAACCATATTTGATATAGATTTTCCTTGTCTTACTCTTGCCCTAATTTTAGTAGAAGAAATATCTTCTGTCGGGATGTCCAATGTTGACTCAATGTTTATTCCCGGATTGAAAATTGAATAGCCCGCTCTATGAAGAACAATAAATTTTGCTTCTTTTTGCAGGTGTTCATAACCATGCCATGTTGAAATTTGTTTTAAGATATCTGAACCGATTATCCATGAAAAATCATGAAGATATTTTTGTTTAAGTTTTCTTAAAGTGTCGTAAGTATAACTTTTTCCATCTTTCCTTAATTCAAAGTCGCAAAATTTTATGTTTTCTAAATCAATAAGGGCAAGTTTCACCATCGCGACCCTATATTCTTCTTTGTCAAGAAATTTATCAAGAGGATGTTTTTTGCAAGGCATAACCCAAATTTCATCTACAAGATTTTTTTCAATAACTCTGTTCATAACGGATATATGCCCATTATGAATAGGATTAAAACTTCCGCCGAATATGCCTATTTTCATTTTTCAGCCCCCGTAGGAATAATTACTTTTAGCGGAGATTCACTTATTCTTATTTCTAAGATAGAATCTCTTTGGGCGTCATATTCTAGTTCTTCGGCACAATCAAGACAAAATCCGCCCCCATGCCCCTTAAACTTAAGTTGGACATAATCTACTTTTATTTCGGGTTTATCTGGAAAAGAAGATCTGATTCTAAATTCTCTCGAGTTTTTCGGAAATGGTATAAAAACATCTTTCCATCCTGTTGAGCCCGTGCCTGTTGCTATAACCATCCCCGAATTAGCTAGAGATATATCTGTTGTCTTGCCATTATAGCTATAACTCATATCATATCTGGCAAATGAACGAAGCTTAACACCCTTTCCACCAACTAATGTTTCGTTCATTGGTCTTCCAATAAATTTGCCATCCAAAAAGACATTTTGTCTTGTCCATTCTTCAATATTATAATCTCCCGCGAGAGTTTTTCTTACAGCATCGGCTATATTATGTTGACAAAGAGCACCTTTGCTTTTTGGATCATTTTTGATATTTAATTGAGGTTTGTTATGATTAAAATACGCTGCAGCTATGGCTGTTCCATCTCCTCCGGCAGAAAAAACATAATCATATTTCTCTACCATCCATCCAGCTATCTGCTCTCTTGTAACAATATCATACTCGCAACCTTCTTGTCTAAGAATATCTTCTATTACCTTATTATTCACATCTTGATTTTCTTTACTTTCATGCAGACTTACATCAGGATGATTATTATGATAATAATATTCTAATGACGACATTTTTCTCAAAACTAATATTTTTGGTTTTGCCATTTTATTTCTTCTCGAATAATTTATCTATGGCTTCTCTTGCCCTATTAAACCTATTATCATAATTTCCACTTATAGTAACAAATGGAATTTTTCTTTCAGCGTACATTTTCTTCAGTTTTTCGTTATTAGCTTTTCTTACTACATCTTCCCCTGCAAATCTTGTTCCGTCGTTAACCCATTTAACATCTGGTTCGAGGTATAAAACGAGGTCATAATTTTGCAGTTTGATTATTTCTTCTAAAAGAGATGATTTTTTGCCTCGAAAATACATATCTAAATAGTATTGAGTTATGACTGCTTCACTGTCTATAAATAAAATCTTATTGCTTTCTTCAGACTTTTTACTCTGTTCCAAATAATGCTCCATCGCAATAAGAGGAAACATTTCAGCAGTTAGTTGATTTCCGTATTTATCACAATAATCTCTGCCTATTTCTCTTACCCAATTAGTATTATAGAATTTTGCAAGTTTTTTAGTAAGTGTTGTCTTGCCGCAACTTTCTGTTCCTATAAGTGCAATCCTCTTGGTAAAATAAGGTCTGACATGCGTTGGAAGTTTGTCCCAATTTCCGTATAAATTTTTTCTTAGTTCTGTTGCAGAGATAGTAACTGTTTTTCTTGGGTCATCAATAACTACATGCTTGGCTTGAGGATAATATTTTTTAAAAAGTTTATTGTATGATGTTTCAGAGCTAAAAACAAAATCAAGAGGTTTACCTATTGCTGCTTTAATCATATTTGCTCCTTCTTCCCAATCGTAATCGCGGTCCCAATGCTCGTCTTCTACATGAATTATTTTTATATTATCTAAATCTCTAAATGTTGCTCCAAGCCATGAAAGTCTGACATCCGCAGGAATATATTTCATTCCATCTCTTTCGCATAATTCTCTATCTCTATTCTTTGAAGAAGACAAAACAACATAAAGTTCATCTACTTGGTTTGAAGCAGTGAGTATTGCATATACATGGCCCATGTGAAAAGGTAGAAACTTTCCTCCTATGAATCCAACTGTTTTTTTATTTGGCATTTTTTGCCTCCTTCTCGAGCTTTCTCCAATTATAGTATCCATATATTGCATTTACTAAAAACGCTGTCCACATAACTATCATGCTTATATCTGAACTTCCTTGAACGATTCTGTAAACCCACATGTATATTGATACTACATCTACAACTATCCACAAAAGCCATTGTTCTGTTACTCTTCGAGTCATTAATATTGTTGCGACTATTGAAAGTATAGTGGTTGTTGAATCTACAAATGGTAATCTTCCAGTTATATGTTGCAAATATAGTCCATAAACGAATATAGCCGTTACAGAAACTACAAACCAAAATATTTTTTCTTTCCAACCAAGATAGTTTACAGAGACATCATCTTTTGTTTTTTGTTTATTTCTGTGTTTTATCCAGAAATATAATCCTACAAACTGCATGGGGAAATAAAAATAGGCATTAAGCATAAAATCTCCATAATACTTGTTTTGGTATGCAACATAAGCATAGGCTACGATATTAACAAAGCCAAAATAATAATTACTTATTTTTCCTTTTGCAACTAAAATCACACAAATCATCCCAGTTAAGGATGCAGTTAGCCCAATCCAATTATCATGCCATACAAAAAAGAGCCAGATATTTACAGCTGTAAAGGCAAAAAGCCAAATTCTTTCATATAGATTCCAATCTTTGAAATATTCTTTAAGATAATTTTTCATTTTTCATCCTCCATGCTTTATACTTCTCAAGAACTTCACCGTGATCAAAAGCAAGTGCAGGAAGATTATCTAGGGGGAATAACCTTGATCCATCACTATCAGCATCATCATAGTCTCCACTTTCATGCGGACATTCTAAGTATTTTTTTATAATATAAACATGGTCTATAACATGCCCCCTTGGATCTCGAGTGGGAGAAGAATTTACACAAAGTAATTCTATGTCTTCTACTCTTGCACCAAAAGGAGTTTCTTCTTTTAGTTCTCTTACCGCTGTTTCTTCTAAACTTTCTCTGTCACAATTAAGAAATCCTCCAGGAAGAGCTAACATCCCTGCGTAAGGCGGATGTTTTCTCTTGACAAGATAAATTTGATTATCTTTTTCAACAATCATACTTGCTGTTGCTGCAGGATTTTTGAAGTTTAGTTTAGCTGGCATTTTAGGTATACTCCAATGTTATTTTAGCTTTTGGCGGATTGACTACTCGTGCTTTTCCGATAGCGTTTTTATTTCTTCTTTCAATATCTCTTAGGAGTTGAGTAGAATTCTGAAATTTTTTAAATCCAAATGATTTTTCATATTCTCCAATATTTTTTTGAGCTTCTTCTATTAGTTGTGGATGAATAAGAAGCTCTTCTCTTGAAAATCCTTGTTCAAGTCCGTTGCAATATAGTTCAACAACTGTTTCATATTTATATCCCAAATCTTTGAATGCAGTTTGTCCTGGTTCTAAGCCAGGAGATGAAATCCTATTGGCTAAATCCGGAAATCCGAGATATGCGGCTAATTGTCGAACTAGTCTTTTGGGAAGCATTCCAAGAGGAGAGACTCTTACTGCTCCGTCTCCAAATAAAGTATAATATCCTACTCCAAAATCTTCGTCTTTATTTCCTGTCCCGATTAAGATTTTATTTTCAAGAGCAGCTTGTCCATGTAAGACTCCTGCTCTTAACTCAGCTATCTGGTTTCCTCTATGAAACTGATTAGCCATAACATCTGGCTGAACTAAAGCTTTCGCCACTACAAGCGGTTCGATATTTATGAGTTTATATCTTATTCCTAGTCTTTCTGCAACTTTTCTTCCATCTTCTTCATCTGCCCTCGCATTTAGTTTTGAAGGAAGTAAATAGCCTACAAGTTCAAAAGGTGATTGAGACTTAAATTGATTATAAAAATCAAAAGCCCTTTTTGTAAGAGCAGCAGCACAAGTAGAATCAACTCCCCCAGATAATCCTATTACTCCCCCCGTTTTTCCTTCTCCGATTATTTCATCCATTAAGAAACTTCTTATCTGGCTAACTACTACTTCTGGGTTCATTCTCGCTAATTTTATTCTTCTGTATTCTGTCATTTTATTCTTCCCCCCAATTCATTTATTTTGATTAAAGTGGGATTATATTCCGCTCCTGCCCCGAGATATTTTTCAAATCTTTCTTCTGCTTTTTTCTTATCCCAAACCCTGTCCCAAAGAGGATTCCAGCTAACATAATCATAAAGTTGGTAAATTGGTGTAAAGTCCTGTTTAAAATCTTTATAGTCAATAATTATGTTTGTAGCAATATAAACTCCTTTTTGTTTCAATTCTCTAGCTATCTTCATTGTCTCAAATGTAGCTTCTACATTTCTATTCATATCTCTAAGAACATTTGAATCTGCGCTTTGCACAGGTGAATGAAAAACATTAAGTAATCCTCTTTCTGCTAAAGTCAGTAAATCTTCTTCACATTGTACTACTGTTGATGGTTCAACATTTCTTATAGAAAAACCTTTATTATTTTTCTCAGCTATTTTTCTCCAATCTTTTATTTGATTTACCAGAGGATTATCTGCTATAAGCAGAACATTATCAAAAGCGAGAAATTCTCTTTCAAGTTTTTCTGCGTCATACTGTTCAAATTGCCCCCTCGTTTTTCTTATAGTACAATAAGTGCATTTATTTGGACATCCTTTTCCTATTCTAAGAGGATACATATTCCTGAATAGATGACCATTTTTCTTTTCATTATCTGTCTCTTTGAAACCTTTAACCCAAAAAGGTTTTTCAAAATGAACCAAAGTTCTATCATGAATAAATTGATAACTTTCTCTTGGAGTTTCAAGTCTTTCTGCAGAATCCGGAAGTTCTATATCTTCGCGTTGTCCAAGACATTCGCTGATAAAATATTTTTTATCTGGAAACTGCATTTTATATCTTTCAAGTGTCCTAAAATCATTCAAAATAGCCAAATCAGTTACCTGGCATGAAAGCACAACTAAATTATCTGCTTGGTTCGGATCTTTTGTAATCTTTTCAGGGTGTGCATTAGCCCAACTAAGTCCGTCTGCCCATACAGACATACAGGCAGAACTTGTCATGAATACTTTTCCTTCTAGTTCTCGTATTCTTTTCATATTAAAATTGCTCCAGCATACCTCCAATCATATCTTAAATGTCCATCTGGAAAAAATATTAATTGCCTTAGATCTTCTGAATAAGGTTTATGGTTCAAACAATCAGTCATGCAAACGTTTTGGCCCCGATAATCATAAACAACTCCACCAAAATCTAAAGTTCTTAATCGAACAGCATTATTTTCTAAAAATTTCTGAATATTTTTCTCGTTAGTTTTAGGAAGCAACATTTTCCGAGTATTATCTGCAACTATTTTGTTTTCTACTCTCTCTGGAACTTCTACTGGCTTAAGTGTAAGCTGTTCAACTTTATTTTCAGCGCAGAATTGTATCAATTTTTTAACTTCTTCAATAGAATCAATATAATTTTTTACAAGTATGCAGTTAAGTCTCACCGAGAACCCAAATTCGTGTAGATTTTTTATTAATCCAGTTAGTTTAAAATATTGGGCATTTGGGGTGTATATTTCTTTGTTTCTCTCATCTTTGTAGTGAACTACAGAGATTACAAAAGTGCTTAATCCATTTTCTTTCCATAATTTCAACTTTTTATAATAATTATCAAAATTTCTGCCTAGAATAAGAGCATTTGTTTGCAATTCTATTATCGGAAAATGATATTTGTTCAATCTTTCCAAAAATTCAGTTATTTCGTCGGGGTAAAGCAGTGGTTCTCCTTTTCCAGTTATAAGAACAGTATTAACAAGATTAATTTTTGCGAGTTGGCACGCTTTTTTAAAATTATTCCAGTTTACACCCGGCTTTTCACAATTCATTCCATTTTTTGGAGTCATTTTTGATATGCAAAATGGACAATTGGCATTACAATTAGTGTTTCCGGCCAAAATATTGAAGGTTTGAATTTTCATATCTTTCCCTCCAAAACATCTTTTGTCGTGATGAGCTTTGCTCCAGCTCTTACCATTTCTTCAAGCGCTTTTTTACCAAAGTCCGGATCAACCTTTCCTTGGAAATCTATGCCTACTTCTTCCATGGCATCTTTTATTACATATAATTCCAAATCTCTCTGATATTTGTCTCTAAGATTTGCCATAGCGAGAACTGCAGCCTTAACACAATAATCTGTTGCAAACCCATTTACAACAATTTTCTTTAAATCATTATCGAGTGCAAGTTTTATTGTTGCTTCAAAATTTGGATTTGTTGCAACATCATAGCTTTGTTTCTCAAATATTAGTTGCATTCCTTTTTTTGCTGCCTCAAAATAGATTCCCAGTTCTTCTTTAGTATAATTCCTAACTCCCAAGAAAGGTCCGTCTTTATTTCTTATGTAAATATCTTTCTGAGGCTCGAGTTCTCTAAGTCGTAGTTGTCCTTTTGTTCCATTCATGCAATGATCATCAAAAACTCCACCCTTATTTCTTATTAATTCAGCATCTTCGTAAAAGTGTCTATCTACAGAGCCTAGAACCATCCATCCATTTTTCTCGGCATATTCATGCAACGCAAAAATATTCGGAAGCTTTTCTTCTGCACCATATGGCAATGCTCGCTTTGGCTTGTTTGCTTTTACGAATAGTGCTCCATCTCTCAAGCTGAAGTCGTATTGTATGTCTATTTCGTATAGGGCTATTTTTTGTCTCATTTTAATATTTGCACTCCTCCCGAGTATATGCTGCAGGATTATATTCAAAAATTTTCATGAAGCGAGCAACATCTTCGGGCTTACCCATTGTCTTTGCAGGATTATCACTTAGCTTGACAGTCCCATATCCATTTGATTCTACTGCTTTTACAATTAGTGAAAGAGATTTCAAACCAAGATCATTTGTAGCGTTTGTTCCCCAACCAGCTACAGTTGGTATTCTTTTTCCAAACTCATTTGTAAGTCCGATTATTGTTTTAGTTTCAAGTCCATCACTCGGAACAAATAATTTTGTTCTTGAATCAATTTCTCTTTCTTCGTAGAATTTAATTTGAGTATCTGCAAAAGCAGCAGGATTTCCTGAATCTTGTCTTAATCCTTTCCAATCCCTTGCTTGTTTTTCAGTCATATCTTTGAAAAAGAATTCAGAGCCATAAGTATCAGTTAAAGCTATAGACAAACCTACACCATATTCATCCCACCATTCTTTTAATACTTGATTATGTGAAGCTCGAATTTCATCATCATTTCCATGCATTATTCCAGACATTATCATAAATGTCTCATGAGCCATAGTGCCCATTGGTTTAAGACCATATTTCATAGCAAGACGAACATTTGAAGTTCCAACCATCTGATTTTCTAACTTATCTTTAAAATTTGCAACAACATATTCTTGCCAACTTCTGCTAAATCTTCTTCTCGTCCCAAATTCCATAAATCTTACATCTGGATTTTGATTAAGTAAATTAATTTTTTCATCAAGCCTTCTTTTACCCTCTTGATAAACTGCTTTAACTTGCTCTTCAGTCATGTTTTTTGTTAAAACCCTATAGTAAAGTTCATTTTTAACAGATAAATCAAATGTTTCCCAATATATTGCACTTTTCCATGGCCCCCTGAATTCTGTTTTAAATTGACCATCTTCTACTCTTAAAGCATATTCAGGCATTCGTAAATTTTTAAAGAAATCAAGATAATCTTCTTTGAACAAATCTGCACCATTATTTTTTAAGCTCCGCATATACTCTATTTCTTCATCAGTTGGTTTCAAGCTCTGAATATAGTCAAGTTCTTTTCTTAAGTCCCCCTCATTTATTACCTCTGCTAATTTGACACTTTTTGTTCTGTTAGTAGATGCGTATTTTACAGGAACATCAGGGTATCTATGAAAAGCAAATTGTCCCATTGTCAACTTATAATGATCTAAATCAAGCAGAGATCTTATTATCGGTCCTTTTTCGTCAAAATCGAATTGTTTTGTCATATTTGTCTCCTCCCTGCTGCTCTGAACCTCACAAAATCTCCATCTCTCTGATCACTTTCATATTCAACTTTCCAACCTGCTTTTTCATATTTTTCTTTTATCGCGCGATATATGGGACTATTATAATTAACATACTCAGATAGGTCAATACAAACTCCGTTTATATCATCGGGTTTAAAATCCCGAGTTAGAGTAGCATCTATTTTCATTTCTAATGCTCTGATCTTTTGTCTATTTAATCGAAAATTTTTTTCCGCTATTTGTTGAGGTTTTATTACCATTTTGTTTGTTCTTCTTCTGCTTATTTTTTGTTATTATATTAGTGTATATTATACACTAAGATATTGTAGATAATACACTATTTAAATGTTTCTATTCTAGAGAAGATATATGTTTCTCTTGAATTTTGGAGCTTTTTCATATTAAATTTTCCCAGAAATCGCTGAGGTGCCGAATCGCCTCTTTGTTTCATCTAGTTTAGAAGTTATTTAAGTATTGCGGTGAGTAGCTCTGCTAGCAAAATCCTTATAGAAAAATATAATTTTTCCATTTAATCAACAATCTTTTTCCTAGATTGAATTAAACCTGCTATTGCTCCAATAAGTGACAAGAAATTCAAACCGAAAATACTGAAAATTAAAGCCATCCAACTTCCTTTTCTTAAACTAGGGGGTTCTTTCATTAGATTTGCGGATCTGAATAGAAAATATCCTATCGTTCCCCAAAATATTGCGACGCATAATAGAATTAGCATATATTCGGGATACTTCACCATCATTTTGATTGGACCCCGTATAGCAATTATTTGAAACACTGCCCCAATAGAAACTATTCTGCTTATCCAGTTTATCATGTTTTTTATAGTTAGACCTTGCTAATAAACAACCACTGTCGTGAACGACGGCGACAATAATTAGATATCTTTATATATCCGAAAACCTTTTTTGATTCATGGAAATAATAAAAGAAGAAAATTTCATTGAGTTTGGAATGACTCCTACGGAAGCCAAAGTTTTTCTAGAGGTAGTCAAAGCAAATGAGACAAAGATAGGGACGATTATAAAAAGAACAGGACTTCATAGAGGTACGGTTTACAATTCTATAAATGATCTAATAAAAAAGGGATTTGTCAGTTTTATCGATGAGGATAAATCAAGAATATACAAACTTTCCGGAAAAAATATATTCAATAATATTCTAAATGAAAGGAAAAAAGACATGGCAGATAAGGAAAAAATAATTAGTTCTTTCTTTGAGGAGATAGAAAAAATTCAAAATATGGAGAAGAAACAAAGCGTAAGAGTTTATTATGGGGTTCCAGCATTTAAATCTCTCTTTTTAGAGATTTATGACGAATGCAAAAAAAATAACTGGGAGTATTATTTCCAGGGAATGGGCGGAGAAATGCAAGACGCTACAGGAGAAGCATTCTACAAATATACCCAGAAGTTGAAGAAAAAATTAAAAGTCAAATGCAAGGTCATTTTAGACAAGAAAACGAAAAAACATTCTTTCCATAGGGTTGTTCATGGCAATATTAGATATATAGATTCTGACAGAAACTCTCCGATAAATATTTGGATGTATGGAAATATAGTTCTATTGATACTATTTGGAACAAACCCTCTGATTTCAATAAAAATAGAGAGTCAAATAACTTCAGAGGCATTTAAAGGTTATTTTGAAAAATTGTGGACCATTGCCCGATAACGTTTAGATGTTTTACTTTTCTAGTATTGTTCAGAAGAAGATTTAATTGTTATTCTGGATTCTTTGTTCATAGACCATTTTCGCTACCCGAATCACTTCTTCTCCCACATTGCCCCAAGGGCAATACTTAGAAAAATCTTCGGGAAGAATAAATTTTCTTTTATTTATTTTTCCGTTTGCAGGGTCAATTGTCTGAGGTTTTATCATTTTAATTTTAGCAAAGTATCTTAATTGACAAAAGATTTCTCCGTTATCTAAATTTTCAATTTTTTGGTATCCCAATGGTTGCATATCTTGTAAATCTAGATTTAACTCCTCGTCAACTTCCCGCATTAGTGTTTCTTCGGGTGTTTCTCTTGCTTCAGGAGTTCCGCCAGGTAAGCACCAGTCTCTAGTGTAGACTATTGCAATCTTTCCGTCTTTACCAAAACATATCCCGGAAACTTGATTTATTTTGTTAATCTTAGAAAAATCTTTAGTAGGATGCCAGGTAGCTCTGAAATTTGCAAATTTTCCTTTTATATAATCTTTGAATGTCTGTGTTATCATATTGTTCTTTTTCCTACCTTAGCATTTTAGGAGAGCATTACTTATTTTCAAGTTGAGAAGATTCAAAATTTCTAACAATACCCGAAATCTCAGAGATATCATTTATTTCGAACTCTGCTCCGCTGGCACCTTTTTTAGGAGGGTTTTCATCGCCATATCTTGCATAAATTGTATGCAGGCCAAGCTTTTTGGCAGTATTAACATCCCTTGAGATTCTATCTCCTATCATTATTGCTTCCCTAGGTTGGATATTAAGCCTTCTTAACGCAACTTTGAAAGGTGCAGGAAACGTTTTTTGTTTTCTGGCATCAGCTTTAGTAATGATAACATCAAAAAATTCATCTAGCTTAAGAGAAGCAAGCCTCATCCAGGCTTCCATTATCGGTGCATCACTTACTATCGCAAGTTTGTAACCCTGTCTTTTTAAGTCGATTAGTGTAGGAATAACTTTAGGATAAGGAACTAAGTAATTTTCACGCATTTTTCGGTAGGCAATAGCCCCATAAGAAATAAGTTTATAGTTCTCTTTCCCATATATTTTTTTCGTGAATTTTTGAAAAATTCTTTGAGATTCTAACCCATGAATTTCATAAAGCTCGTAAAGAAGCTTTAAAGCATTTTTTTCAGACATTTTTAAGCCAGCAGATATCATCGCTTTTATTGCGGCTTTGCAGCATTCACGCTTCATTTTCATAAAATCAATTAAGGTGTTGTCAACATCAAAGAGTATCGCTTTTAGAGTCATAGATTAGGCAGTATCTCTTCATTTAAATCTCTTTCTATTTTTTGTATAGTCTTTTCAATTTCATAAATCTTTTTCACACAAAAATCTGACCTCTTATCATTTTTCCCTATCAAAATAGTAATTGCACCCATACTTTTCGGAACCTCCAAATCTTTTTCATAGTTATTTCCTATGCAAATATCCTTCTTTCTTACCATGAAAAAACATTCGACGCACGGTTTTTGCTGACTAAAACAATCTGCTCCGTAATAATCGTCTATTAAATCAATTATTCCGATTTTTTCTAGCGTCTTTTTAACAAGATTTTTGGAAACATTGCTTAAAACAATAATTTCAAACTTTCTTTTTAATTTTTTAATTATCTCTCTTAATTTTTCGTCTTTCTTTAAATCTAATTCTACTTTCTCAATTAGACTATAAAAAATATTCTTGCTTATTCCTAATTTTTTTAAAGAAGTGATAGTTCCCTCGCTTTTTTTTAGTTCTAAATATTCCTCCTTCTTTTCTCCTAAAAAATCTAAAATGAATTGTTCCCTTCTCTGTCTTAAAGAACTATCGGCGTATAGAGTTTCGTCAAGGTCAAATATAATCCTTCTTTTTTTGTCCATTAAATACATTCCTCTAAGTTTTTTATTATTTTTTGTTTTTTTGTCAACATATTTATTGCAAGCTTTTTGAGCACTTCTTTTGGCGTTGTTTTAGTATCAAAATTAATAAAAGAGAGAAAAGATTCCCCAATAAAATATCTCGCTCTTTCTAAGGTAGAATCATCGAAATTTGTCAAAAAGGCTGCAGCAATATCTAATGAGGCTGTTTTTTTGTTCCCAAAATAATCATAATTATTGAAAAAAACAGATGCGCAATATCTCCCAACATCTTTTGCAGTATCATTAAAATCTTCTTCATTTGGGTCAATGAGCTTTATTCCATTATCAAAAAGAAGATTCGCAGCATTAAGGTCGTTATGGCTTGGCCTTGACGCAACTTCCTTGAAGATGTTAAAATCAAAGTCTCTGAGTTCATCATCAGAAAAAAATCTCGCTGATTTTTTTCTATATCTCTCAAAAGATTTTCTTATCAAATGCCTTATATCCTCTGATTCATGATAACCATTTTTATAATTCTGACCCAATATGCCGCCACAAATAACCATTTTTTCAATTTTTTCATAAGAAGAAAGGTCAAAGAAACATTTTCCGTCAACAAATTCCATTAAATAAGTGTTATTTTCCTGAACAAAAACTTTTGGGATGATATTGGGATAAATGCTTCCAAGTCTCTTCACTTTCTCTGCCTCACTATCACTTTCAAGATTATTTATCTGTTTGAATACATACCGCCCATCTTCACAGTTTATTTTTAGAAGCAGGTTTTCCTTTCTCCAGATAGAATAAAGTCGATCTATAGAGAGAATGTTTTTTTCTCTAAGGAAACAATCAATTTTAGGATATTCTTTAATAAGTTCTTTATATTCCATCTTTTTTGTTTCTATTAGGAGAAACAAAAAAAAGATATTATTAACCCAATGTTTAATAAAAGATAAACCAAAAAGTTTATAAAATAAACTCATGTTAGCCACATGAAAAAATGGTAATGAATATATTAATTCCAGAAATGGAATCAAAGCCTTCCAGTACAAAAGACGCCACAATAAGTATTTTAACAACAGATTGGCCTCTTTCCCTAAGACAAATATTTTATAAGATTAGAAAAAAGTATAATTATTCTAATTCTTACCAGGCTGTTTATAAGGCAGTTAAGGAACTTAAGGAAAAAGATGTTATTGTAGAGCAGGATAAAAAGTATATGATTAATATAGATTGGATAAAGGAAGTTCAATCATTTACAGATATAGTAGAAACGAATTATTATACAAAAGAAAAAATCCATAATCTTTCTGGGCTTTCTGAGTCAAGGCAAAAAGAAGATTTGATTGTTCTTAATTTTGAAAGTATTTTTGATGCAGAGAAATATCTTTATTATTTTATGAAGTATCATTTGGTAAAGACCAATAGGGATAACATTTGTTATTCCACAAACACTGAATGGCGGCCAATTTTCTATCTTAGATCAGAGTATAATTATTACACTAAACTTATAAAGAAAGGCCATAAATTTTATTTTTTGTGCTCGGGAAAAACAGAACAAGAAGAGTTTTGCGGAAAATTTTACAAATCTCTTGGAGTAAATTTCAAATCAACAAATGAAAACTTTTCAAATGATACGCTTATTTTTAGAGATTTTTGCATTAACATTATTATTCCAGAAGAGGCAAAAATAAAGCTAAGAAAGTTTATGGGAAAGAGAGAAGTAGGTTTGCTTAAAGATATTCTAACTAACAAATCTTCAGTAAGAGTAATAATTAATCGAGATAAGAGCTTGGCAGAAGAATTGAGGAAGCAAATTATCGGAAAATTTCAATAACATTTAAATCTTTGAATTACATATAGAATTTATGAAAAAAGTTAAAAAATCCCGAAGCAAGGTTTTATTTTGGCTTCCGAGAGTCTTAACAATATTATTTATACTTTTCATCTCCATGTTCGCTCTAGATGTTTTCAGCACAGGGCTCGGACTTTTGGGAACAATTATCGGATTGTTTATGCATCTTATTCCCACAATTATTTTGACTCTAATTTTGGTTATATTTTGGAGAAAAAGCGCAGTTCTGGGTGGCATGTGGATTGGATTTGGAATTTGGTATATTGCTATGATGCTTCCCAATATGATAAAACAGTTTGAGTTTTATTATCTATCTTGGATTATTCAGTTTTCAGGAATAGCATTTGTTGTAGCGTGGTTGTTCTTTTTAGACTTCAAAAAAAGATAAAGGTCATTTTTTGTTTTCACCACACCTTTAAAAACATACTCTACTTTATATTCAAATGTCAATAAAAACATGTAGAGACTGTAAAAAAGAATTTGAAGCAAAATCAACTTCAAATTCAAGATATCCGAGAAAGTATTGTGATAAATGCTCCGCCGAAAGAAAAAAAGAATACGCAGACATACATAACGTTAAAATAAGCGATTGCGAAGATGAATAAAATTTAATATATTTGGGCGTATACTTCTTAAAACATATTTTTCAGTAGCATATAAGAAATCATGATAGCTTACTAAAATTATCTTAGCATTCTCAGAAGTTTTGATGGAACAAAAATTTCTGCTCGTCTTATTCTTTTAAATTGCTTGTTGAAATAATATCCACCCATATCAAATTTATAAATTTTATTTTTATTTTCGATATATCCCCCTATTAAAAAAGGGTTATTATCTTTCAAAATTGATTTATGAGATACTTTCCTTATCGCAATTACTAATTCTATATAATCTAAGCCGAAAATTTCTTTTTTATCCTCATCACTTAAATTAACTCTAGCTGGAAGAATTTCTTTAATGCCCTCAACCTGAATTTTTGAAACAGGATGAGAATGATAACCCCCGATGTAATTTTGGTACAAACTCCAATTGCTTCTATCAAGGCAGACTAAAGAATTAACTTGGTTTGGAGTTCTTTTTGCTAATTGTATTGGGTGTGCAGATTCAATAATCCAATATAGCTCATCTTTTTGTCTTTTGCCGAATAATGTCCCGGTACATTCAATATGCAATGTTTCATGGGCAGACCTTAAAATTTCCTCAAAAGGATATTTCTCAATCTTTATTTCTGCTCTTTTGTTCATAAAATTTTTTCAAGAATTTTCTTTAACTCTTTATAATTATTAGCAGTCAATAATCCACCAGATTTTTCTTGATTTATCAACTCTTTTTTTGCCCTGAATAAAATGCCTTTATCTGCGCCATAAAGCATCTTTAAATCATTATAACTATCCCCTATCGCGATAACTTCAAATCCTGCACTCTTGAAACGATTTACCATTTCAATTTTTCCATCCTCCTCTCTTATTTTGTATCCAATTATCTTATCATCTTTAACTTCTAAACTGTTTGCACACATAAAAGGATACCCTATCTTTTTCATTAGAGGCATGATATAATCATAGTATGTCCCTGTTAAAATAACAACCTGTGCTCTTTCTTTTAACCAATTTAAAAACTTTTTAGCTCCGCCAAGAGGTTTCATTTTTTCCACAACTTCTTTCATTTCCTTCATGCCAAGATTATTTTTCTCCAAAATTTCAAGTCTCATTTTCATGAGTTTGTCATAATCAGGAATATCTCGTGTGGTTAACATCAACTCTTTTATTTTTGTGGCTTTGCTAAATTCTTCCCAAAATTCAGGGAGCAATACTCCTTCCAAGTCAAGGCATACTATTTTCATACTCTTTGATTAGAAAGAGTGTTTTTATTTATTGCTATAGTCAAAAATTCTATAAAAATTTAAATAGGAACGATTCATAATAAATTATGCAAAAAAATGCAAAAGAGAATGAAGAAGAAAAGATAACTCTAGGATATATTTTTTATGGACTAAAATTCGGCGTAGACGAAAGGCTTTTTCTTAAATTAGCGAAGAAGAAAAACATAAATCTCGTGATGTTTAACATTTACAAAAGTTTTGATAAAAAGAAAATTAAGAGAAAAGCAAGAAAATGCATTTTAATTTTCAATAATAGCGGAGAAGAAAAAGCGATAAAAGTCGTCAAGTATCTAGAAAAAATCGGATCAAAGGTTATTGAAAGTTCTAGGAGTTTTTATCGGGATGAGAATAAATGGGGACTTTATTTAAAATGCAAAAAAAATAAGATACCAACACCTCGAACAATAATGCTGAAGAAAGACATGGTTTCTGCTTTAAAAGGCTTAAAAAAATTTGATGAATGGCCAGTTATATTAAAAAGAATATATGGTTGTCAGGGAGATTTTGTCAGCAAGGCAAAGAATCTTAATGAGGCAGAAGTAATAATAAACAAGTTTAACAAAAAGGCAAAGACAAGTTGGCCGATAATCGCCCAGAAATTTATCCCGTCACCAAGTTATAGGGTTACTACCATCGGCGGCAGGATTGTTCAGACAGCGATTAAGCAAAAAGGTTCTTGGAAAAAGACCGGCGTATACACAAAAACTTTTAAAAAGTTTAAGATAACTCCAAAAATAAAAGAAATAATAAGAAAAATCACTGCCGCTTCAGAAATTAATGTTTGCGGAATTGATTTATTGAAAAAAGATAGTAGATGGTATGTTCTTGAATTAAATGGACAACCTTGTTATGGTTTCTTTGAAGAAGAAAGAAAAGAATTAATTGATAAGGTTCTTAACTTTCTAAAAAAAGAGGCAAATGCTCTGAAAAAATCGGATTAGATTATCTTTTTAGGGACCTTGTATAATTTATGGAGTCGATCTATCTCATTTAAATCAGCTTGGGCAGTAATTAATCCTTCTTCATTTGTTATTTCTTTCAACATTTTATGGGGTGAGCAGATAGCAGAATAGGATACAAGGTCTTTTCTTTTTGTTAGGGGATTACACAATGCGACAAAATAAAAATTTTCATAGGCTCTTGTCATAACAAGCGAACGAAGAAGTTTCAAATCTCTCAATTTATATTTCCTCTTGTAAATTCCCTCTTCATGATGCCATTGAGCAGGACAAAATACTATTTCTGCACCGGCTTTTTTAATTCTTTTAAATAAGTCGGGCAATATCAAATCCCAACAGATAACAATGCTTATTTTTCCAAAATCTGTCTTAAAGACCTTGGTGTGATTTCCAGCAATTACTGAATCACTGTCCCCAGATAGGTTTATCTTTCTATACTTTCCGACACTCTTACCTGCCCTATTTATTAGAAGTGCAAGACTATAGGTTTCCCCGCGGATAATAAAATCATCATTAATTATGCACCATATATGGTTTGTCTTGCATTCATCTTTTATTTCTTTTATAAAATTATGGTTTAAGTCAAAAGGATTTTTTCTGTTATTTAGAGAAAGACACCCTTCTGGAAAACAAACAATGTCTGCACCCCTGGATTTTGCTAACTTTATGTATTTCTTGATTATGTTTACATTTTCTCTTGATTTTCCAGAGTATTTTATCTGTGCAAGAGCGATAATCGGCCTTTTCCTGTGCTGTCTGTTATTTTTTAGGGCCATGATATAATTCCATAAAATCCGGGTATAAAAACTTGCTCTTCCAATACTTTTTGATAAATTAACAACTTTTCAGCGAATATTTAGGCACTACGCCAATTTTTGATATTAAAAAGAAAGAAAGTTCAAAATTGAAGCAAAACAGACCCAAAGAAAATAGGGCATTAAAAGCCAGAAACTTGCTTTGTTTATTTTCCAGGAAAGCAAAAGCATAGAGATTATAGAAAGCAAAAGCAAAATTATGTCAAAAAAGGCAATTTTGGGATTTTTCATTGCGAAATAAAGAATACTCCAAAAGATATTGAGAACAAAATTTATTCCAAATACAACACTCATCGCTACTCTTTCTTCTTTATTTCTAGAATTTGTCCAGCAGAGGTATAATGAGATAGCTATGAGGAAGAAGAGAATATTCCATACAATAGGAAAGACAATACTCGGCGGGGTTAATGGAGGTTTTATTGATTCATACCAGTCTCCCCTTGTATTTTGCGAAGTGAATATACTGCCTATGAAAGCAACAAAGTAGACTATAATAAAACTGATTATTAGAACCTTCCAATTTATTCCAGTTTTTCTTTTTTTATCTTTCATGATTGATGTTAATAATTTTCTTCTAGAACTTCATAATACGCTTGTGGATGCTTGCAGGCAGGACAAGATTCAGGCGCTTCTTTGCCCTTGTGGATATAGCCACAGTTTCTGCATTTCCAAACTACAATTTTTTCCTTCTTGAAAACTTTGCCGGTTTTTAAATTTTCAAAAAACTTTCGATATCTTTTTTCATGATGTTCTTCGACTTCAGCTATTTCTTTGAATGATTTTGCTATATCTTCAAAACCCTCCTTTCTAGCAATCTTCTCAAATTCAGGGTATATTCTTCCCCATTCTGCTTTTTCTCCACCTGCTGCAGCGAGAAGATTTTCTTCGGTATTACTAATTTTTCCTGCAGGATAAGTAGCAGTTATTTCAACATCTCGTCCCTCAAGATAGTTGAAGAAGATTTTTGCATGTTCTTTTTCGTTTTCTGCTGTTTCGAGAAATATGGCGCTTATTTGTTCATATCCTGCTTTTTTTGCAACACTTGCAAAAAAAGTATACCTATTTCTTGCTTGGCTTTCTCCTGCAAAAGCTTTAAGCAAATTTTTTTCTGTTTCACTTCCTTTTAATTTACTCATGTTCAAGCGAGGAAGCAGATATTTTTAAATTGCTTGGTTTTTTATTACTACATCAAAGTAACACTATACAAAGGTTTAAAAATGCTCGAAAGACTTTATTTTTATGACTGACGAGTATTTCATTAGCAAAATAGCAGAATTAAGAGCAAATATGAGAGATAGATCCCAATCCCTAGTAGATCTTGTTGCAGAACCAGATGGAAAACAATATATTCAACCATTAAACTCGATGGGAGAGATGAGAGAAGATTTAGCCCTAGCAGAAAAAGAGGTATTAGATAACCATATTATCAAAACCGGAGTTCCATTAATAAAATCTGTGATTCTTTCGAAATACTCTGGTCATGCAAGAATAGAAATAAAAAATGCTCAGTTTGAAAGGGCAGAAAAATTGGTAAAACATTATCGAGATTTGAGTTGTCAAGCTTATTTTAAAAATTCTTCCGCGGAATTTATTTTTAATACAAAACATCTCAGACCCTGGAAAAATTTGAGTATTTCAGAGGGAGATATTCTAGATATATATGCACATGACATTTTGGAAAATGAAAAAAGAGCTAAAAATCTTATTGAGAATATGTTAAGATTATTAGGAGATGAAAGTTCTGAAAAAGACCCCTATGCCCACTATGTTCATAGAGATGTTGATGTATTATGCCCCTATGGATTACATGCAAGACCATCTGCGTTTGTGGTAAAAGCGGCAAATAAATATCCCGGAGAAGTTTATATCGTTCATAACGGAAAGAACATTGATGCTAAAAGTATACTTACCCTCATGACTAGTGGGATTACTCAAGGAGAAAAAATACAAATTGCTTATGAACCTGATTGTGGGGACAATACCTCTGAAGTCCATGATCTTATTAAAGCAGCAATAGAAATAAAAGAGTAATATTTTCTTTTTCCTTAAATTTTTCTTGTTTTATCTCTTACTCTTTCCACCATCCAACTTTTTAGTTGGTGGAAAGTATGTTTTTGAAGATATAGTTTCCAATTTCTAAATCCTTTTTAAGCACTAAGGGGAGATTATTATATGTATCATCAAGGGAGGCAGGAAAGAATAGAAGAGGCTGTTTTTGATTCAATTGAAGAAATTGCAGAAGAGTTTGATTTAAATGTTCCTTTCTATCCAAATGTCCATTGTTTGGACGAATTAACAGAATTTGAAGAATTATGTTTGCCAGATTATTTTAAAGAGGATTTTGATGAGATTGGAAAAAACTTAGATGCGCTTTTCATACAAAAATCTTGTTCAATTATTTTAGGTTTAAAACCTTTCAAAAGTGATTTGGGGGAAGAAGCAACTCATTTTGTTCATTATATCAATTCGAGAATTAAAAAACGAAGAAGAGAAAACTCTGAAAAAGAATTTATTTTCTGTATAAGCGAAATGTTAGGTTATTTTGGTTCATTATTTTTGGGGGAAGAAAGAATGAATCAATATTCTCAATGGCCTGACCCTTATTCACAAAAAGGAGAATTCAAGGAGTTTTTAAAAGAACTTAAAAAGAAATATTCCAAACCAATTTTTTTGATGGATCATCTTATTCATCAACAAGGATATTGTCTTGGTGAACGTTTATTTTATGCTTATCAAAATTCACATATTTCGAAAAGAGAAATAACTAATCTATTTAGAAACAACTTTGGTAGAGAAAATGATGGTAGAAGGAAATTTGTAGAAATGAGACAAAAACTAGGCTGGCCTATTAATCTTCAATAAACTTTATAACTTCCCCGAACATTAGCTTTTTATGGAAAAAGAGGACATTCAGAAAGTTCAAAATGAACTTTCAAAGAAAACAAAACTTGTTGCAATGTTGGCTCCAAGTTTTGTTGCAGAATTTGACTTCCCGGAAATAATAATTCAGCTTAAACAACTCGGTTTTGAAGAGGTAGTTGAATTAACTTTTGGGGCGAAGATGGTAAATAGGGAATATCATCAACAACTTGAAAAATCAAATAATTTGATTATATCTTCTGTATGTCCTGGAATTGTTTCTACAATAAAAGAAAAATTTCCAGAATATTCAAAAAATCTTGCGAGAATAGACAGTCCAATGATTGCGGCAGCAAAAATATGCAAAAAAGTTTATCCAAAACATAAAAATGTTTTCATAAGTCCATGTTATTTCAAGAAAATTGAAGCAAAAAGTTCAAAATTCGTTGATTTTTGTATAACTTATCCAGAACTTAAACAAATTTTAAAACAACAGGGCCTTGAAAATTTAACAATTGATAAAAAACAAGAGCACAAAATATTTTTTGATAAATTTTCAAATGAATATACTCGAATTTATCCGCTAGCAGGCGGATTGTCAAAAACCGCACATTTGAAAGGAGTATTAAAGAAAGAAGAAACAAAAGTTATAGATGGTATCGCTGAAGTCGAAAAATTTCTCAAAAATCCGGATAAAAAAATAAAGTTTCTTGATGTTAATTTCTGTAAGGGTGGATGTATAGGTGGTCCATGCTTTTCCAAAGATATTTCTCTTTCCGAAAAGAGAAAAAGAGTTTTGAGCTATCTAAGAAGAGCAAAACATGAAGATATCCCAAAAGGAAAAGAAGGGTTGATAGGTGAGGCAAAAGGATTGAAATTTAAGTTTTAACTTTTCCACAATCCATGCAGGTTGCAGTAAGCTCTAGCGTTTATTACCCTAAAACAGAATTTTGCTTCAGGTTTGTCTCCGGGTTTCAAGAAAACTTTTGAAGTTTGTTTTCCATCCGTTGCTTCAATCCATTCAATATAATGTTTTTCTTCCATAGGGTGTTTTTTAATTCCTACTCTAACTTTTTTGCCCAACTTTCCAATTATAACCGGGACATGTTTTTCTTTTGAAGCAGAATCATCTGCATTCTCGGTCATAAGATTCATTGGCTGGCCACAGCAAACAAGTGTTCCCCCACTAGCATGAACGACTTCTACAATATTCCCGCATATTGCACATTTGTAGACTTCACTAAGTTTTGTCATGATATTATCTATTTTCCAGGTATAAATAGATTGCTAAGTTAAGATTCTCCTATGGTGTGCCTCAATTATATTCTTCAAAACCATTTTATTTTTAAATGCAGTTTTATTGATAATAAAATAATGTCCAGGAAAAGAAAAGAAAAAAAGCTGGAAAAGCCTTCTTCAAGAATAAGGCATACCCATCAGATGATAATTCCTTTCTGGGATAGTGGGGAAAGTAAGAGATTCATTCCGCTATGTATCTGTCCTTTTCATCATGGCGTAATTAGTAGGTTGCAAACTGAAGCTTATTCGTGTTCAAGTGATTGCAGACACTATCAAAAACACTTCCTTGAGAATAGCCATTATTTTGAAGTTGATTTTTTAGTTGAAAATTCTAAAGATCGGCTCCAGGGAACTTCAAAGGTACAAAAATTAACCCCGTTTGAGGAGAAGAATTCACCACCATTTTTCTGGGTTTTAGATAGGGGCAATAGGGTGTATTTCTTGAAATACGCAAAAGCAGGACTTGTTCCAGACTTAGAAAGAGATCATTTTAAACTTTATATAAAAAACTCAGGTAGAGATTATGCTACCGCCAAGCCATGTTAACATTAGAAAATTCTTCTCTTTATGTTGGATTAGACGATTCAAATCATGGAGGTACAACTCAGGGCGAGATAATAGTTGCATCTTTCTCTTTTTTCCATGAAGATAGTATTGTAAGAGATTATGGAACAAGCAAGGATGATTCTAGAGTTTCAAAATGGTTTGAGCAAGGAGAGGGAAAAAGAAATCTGCGATATTGCATTTTAACAAATGAACGTTTCAGAAGAGGAAACCAGAATTTAGTCTATGCTGCACCATATTTAGTGAATGATTTTCTTAAAACATGTCAGCAGAAGATAGACTCACTTAAAATATATCTTGATGGAAATATGTTTAGAGAGAGTAAGATAGCGCTAAGAAAAGAATTTGAACCTGGAGTAAACTCATTTGTTGTTGATAATTTTAGAAAAGAGCAAAAGCTCCACCATTGCCCATTTGTTATTTATGCGTCTCATGTTTTATCAAATGCTATTCTCAATCAAGATTATACTGTAATTAAGCCAGACAAAATTGTAAATGTTCCAGATTAAACTTATAAACAAAGCATTCATTCTTATTCTGTAATTAAAAAAGAGAACATGGCAAAAATTTTAATTGGTCCTGCTGGAACAGGCGGAGCAGAAGTTGAAAATTTCTTAAAAATAAAAAAACTTGGTTTAGATGCAGTAGAAATAGAGTTTACTTATGGAGTATGGATGACAAAAGAGCAGGCAGTGAAAATCAGAGAAGCGAATAAAAAACTTGGATTGAAATTGAGTATACATGCACCATATTTTATCAACTTGAATTCAGAGGATAAAGCGAAGATTGGCGCAAGCAAGATGAGAATATTAAAATCTTGTGAGATCGGAAATCTACTTTCAAGTGGCGAGAAAGTAAATATTGTTTTTCATGCAGGTTTTTATCTTAAAGATTCTAAAGAAAAAACTTTTGAGAACATAAAAAAACAAATTATCGAAATGCAGCAAATCGTTAAAGAAAAAAAGTGGAATATCCTACTTTCTCCAGAAACAACAGGTAAGCCTTCGCAATTTGGGGATTTAGAGGAAATTTTAAGATTAAGCAGACAAACAGGATGCTCTTTTTGTATTGATTTTTCCCATCTCAAGGCGAGATATAATGGAAAAATAAACTACGAAGAGATAATTAAGAGACTGAAGGATGAAAAAGAGATTCACGCACATTTTTCTGGAATAGAATACACTGAAAAAGGAGAAAGAAGACACATTCTTACAACAGAAAAAGAAATAAAAGAGCTTTTTTCACATATTAAAAATTTAAAAGCTGAAATAACCATAATAAACGAATCTCCTGATACAATGGGCGATGCATTAAAGATGAAGAAGATTCTTGGAGAAATGTAAGATGGTAAAAGCTATAATCTTAGATATTGGGGGAGTTATGTACAAAGAAGATACAAACTATCCCCGGTTATGTAAACAATTAGGATTAGATCTTAAAAAATTTATGATTTTATGGCATAAGTATCGTGTTTCAAGTTCAACAGGAAAGATGAGCCCCAAAAAATATATGGCTGCAATGGCCAATGGGCTTAAGGTGAGCCCTAAAAAATTACATGAAGCATGGAGATATATTAAAATTGATGAAATGAGAAAGATACCTAGAATGGAAACGCTTGTTAAAAATTTAAAGAAGAAAGGGTATATTGTTGGAAGTCTTACAAATATAATGGGTGTGCATCACAAGATGAGATTAGAAATAGGAGCATATAATCATTTTCATTTTAACATTTGCTCTTGCGAAGTAGGGCTTAGAAAACCAGATAAGCGAATATACACTCTTCTCTTGAAAAGATTAAAACTTCCGCCAAAAGAAATAGTTTTCATAGACGATTATGAAGTCTGTTTAAAGCCGGCTAGAAAGCTGGGCATCAAAACAATTCGATTTAAAAATTATAAAAGATTAATCAGAAATTTAAAAAAATTTGGAGTTAAAATTTAACATGAACACCTCACAAAAAAAAGAGCTACTCGAAAAAAACGGCTTTAAATGCCAAAAATGTGGCTATTATTCTCCTGTGGAAGGCAATCTTGAAGTAAATCAAGACAAGGTTTTATGTTCAATATGCAATATATTTGCTCCAGAAGACGAAAAAATTGAAGAATATGCCAACGAAAAAATTGATTGGAATGTTCTTGAGCCGTTTAGAAAATATTGCAAAAATATCAATCTAAATAAAAAGAGAGGCATGATGGATAGGTATAAACAAGGGAACCTTATGGCAAGACCTGCTTTTGGTTATAAGGTTATTAAGGGAAAATTAGAATTGGAGCAAGAAGATGCGGAAAGAGTAAAAGATATTTATTCTGAATTCTTGAAAGGAGTAAGCTTAAATCAAATTTCAATAAAATATGGCTTCTCTGTTAATGGAATAAAAAAAATTCTTAAGAATTTTACCTATTTAGGTAAAATAAAGTTTAATTCTCAAATAATTCAAGGAAGCCATCAGGCAATAATTTCTCCAGAAATTTTTAATAATGTTCAGAGAAGGTTTGAAGAGATAAAGAAAAACAAAGAAAATAAATAGATATACTTCTAAAATAATATAGTATTCTTATCTGTAAGATTTCTGTCTCTTCGCACGTGCTTTACTATCGCCAGGCTTGTATGTTTCTTTTCTTCTAGTATCAGCAACTAGCATTCCCTTATCATATTCTACAAAAGCTTTCTTTAACTCAGCAGACTTTGTAAAGGCAATAAGTGATTTAGATATTGCAATTCTTGCAGCATCAATCTGACCTTCATGACCGCCGCCAGCAATCTTTACAGCAATATCAAAATTAAAGCTACCTAAAATTTTCTTTGTTATTTCAATAGGTTCAGATATAAGCAATTTATGGAAAAATGTCAAATTTTCATAAGGAATCTTGTTTACAGTAACTTTTCCGCTTCCTTCTTGTATTGTTGCTTTTGCTACAGCAGACTTTCTTTTTCCTGCTAATGTTAGTTTTGTTTTTTCCATATTTTTATAAAAGTTTTTTTAATTCACTAAGTGTCATGTAATCACATTTCAGTTCTTTTTTCTCAAGTACAATTATTTTATCTTTCTTAAACTCTTCAGGAAAGCCGTTATAACACTTTATTCTCTTCCATGCTTCTCTTCCTCTTCCAACTCTGTAATCTGGTAACATTCTTCTTATCGCTCTTTTCATTAATTTTTCTGTGTCTCTTGAAGGATATGGTCCTTGGAATCTGTCTCCACCTATTTTTCTGGTTAATTGGAATTTCTCAACAATATCTTCTTTAGTTCCTGTTACAATAATTTTTTCAGAATTTAAAACCGCAATTTCATTCCCCAGAAGAGCCTGTTTTGCAGCATAGCTTGCTAATCTTCCCATTATTTGTCCTTCTCCATCAATAACTAATTTGTTTAAGACAACTTTATTTTCGTTTTTATCTGCTTTCATTTTATAATTTCTCCGTCAACTTTTTTATTTTGCTTTAAAACGTCAAGAATATTTTTAAATTCACAACCGGCCTTTTTGAGTTTGATTTTAGCTTTCTCTGAAAAACCTAGAGCATAAACCTTTAATTTTCTATTAATTTCTCCTGAACTTAAAACCTTTCCAGGTATTATCACTATCTCTTTTTTGGCCTCATTTATTCTGGTAAGATTAATCTTTGCTTGCTTTCTTGTTGATACACTTAAAGCTCTTGCAATTTCAAGAAGATTGTTTTTCTTTGCGATAAATATAGCTTCTGCTAGATAGGTATTAGTCTTATTATTCATTCTTTGATTTATTATGTTCTTGCTTGTTGTCATTTTTAGTTGTTTTTTAAAATATTATGCGGGAAGAAGGATTCGAACCTTCGAAGGCACTAAGCCATACGGTTTCTCTGAAGTTCGTCCGGTATTATTATTGGCATTTTGCCTCCCGAACTCCTTCGCCTTAGCCGTATCCGTTTGACCGCTCCGGAATCCCCGCATATAAAAATTATGCGAGGCGAGTTTTAAAACCTAATGATTTACTTGATTTTTTTAACTAGTTCATTTAGGTTTTTAGTAAGACTTTTAATCGCCTCAGTGAATATTTCTTTCGCGCTAATCTGTCCCCATGATTCAATGTTAACAATTATTTCTTTTCCCACATTCTTTCTATTATCTTCAATAAGTTTCTTGAACTTTGCATCATCTTTGTTATCTTCAACA
>Ga0247841_10000710_pt1 | contig 83986 bp, 93 predicted proteins | sample LaCruzMarch2015__2_FD_192410 | JGI IMG/M metagenome (GOLD analysis project Ga0247841, IMG submission 192410) | Freshwater microbial communities from meromictic Lake La Cruz, Castile-La Mancha, Spain - LaCruzMarch2015_18m | ecosystem: Environmental > Aquatic > Freshwater > Lake | place: Spain... | reverse complement strand
GCTAGAAAATAAAAATTATTTTGGGGTATGTGCTATTATAAAAAGAAAAGATAAATACTTTGATGTTTCCTCGTTATCCCGGGGGGAGCAAAGTTTAATATTGCTTGCATTAATTTTTGCAATTCAGGAGTATAGGAAAAGCAACTTAATCTTTCTTGATGAAGCTGATTGTTTGTTAGATAAAAAGCATTCAAAGATGCTATCTCTTTTATTAAAAAAATATTCAAAAAATCAGAATATTCTTATAACCCATAATGACGAGATAATAGAAAATGCCCGATTGTTATATGGAGTCTCTATGAAAAATGGAAGTTCAAAAATAGCGAGCTTAGAGATTAGCAAATTAAAAAATGAAAAATCAGAAGTTAAAGAATTTGAAAAAGAACTTCTTGCTCTAAATCCAAATATCTCAAAAATATCTAAAAAAATATTCAAACAAATTTTAAAGATGATTTCTGAGCCAAGTTTAATTGGATTGGATGCAAGCGATTTAATAAAGTTATTTAGTGAAGGAGATATAGCTGTTTATTCTGAGAAAATTGAAGATATTTTAAAAGAAACAAATCTTAGTTGGAAAGGAGTTTTATTTTTATGTGAATGTCCTATAGAACTGCCAATGGAAGATTTTTCAAAAAATATTCAAGAACTAACTTCTAAATTAAATCCAGATTGTAATGTAATTTTAGGAGCAAAAATAAATCCAAAAATCAAGAAAACTAAATTTATTTTAATTGCAATAAAATGAGAGTAACTAAAGATAAAATAATTGAAAATAGAAAATCTTGTGTGCTTATGGTTAAAGTAGACCATAGCAAGAACACAGAAGAACCAAGCTTATTATTTTGCACAAAAATAGAACTGATTAACAATCATCTCATGTTTTCTATTTATAGTCATCTAGTGTTTAAAGTGTGGCTTGATAGAGAAAATTATCTAGATATAAGTGAGGCACTTAAAAATTCAAACTTGGAAATTTTAAAATGAAAAAAGAAATTGAAAATTTAAAAGATTATAACAAATTCAAGCAAGATTTAATTAAGCTTATACTTGAAGCAAATAATGAAAATTTAGAAAAATTAAGAAAAGCTTATCCAGAGCTTGTTGAGGAATTTAGAAAATGATAGCGATTAATATGAAGCATTTGATTGTTTATGAATGCATTGTTGAATTGGAAATAAAAAAAGGAATTCCTGTCAAGAGAAGTGACATTTTAAGAAATATTATTGAGAAAAATCATTATAAAATTAAGATTAGTAAAGAAGAAGCAAATAAAATTATAGAACATTTAACAGTTACTGGGGCAATATTTATTCCAAGAAAAGACTATGTAGCAAGATTTGTTAGCTGGAAGACTAAGTATATTCAGGAGAATTTAAAAGTAACAAAATGAGACTTTTCATTTTAGTATCAATAATTCATATTTTATTTGGGCTATTTTCTTTATATTTATTAATAAAAGTAATTTTCTTTAATAGTTGCTTAATTTACTTGCTTTTTACCTTAAGTTTATGGTTAAGCAATTGGATTATGCTAATAAAAGCAAGAGAGAGGAGACAAAAATGAAGAATAAAGCAAACCTTTTAGGGTTTATTGCTGATCATATAAACAATAAGTTATGCAAGAAGAAACTAGAGATTTCTTATATAAGATTATTTAAAAAAGGAGATTTGCACGAATCTTTTCCAGACAAAGAAGGATGGTATCTCTCTGATAAAAAAGAAATACTCATAAAGAAAAATGCTTCTTTAATCATGCAAATTATAATTCTTTGTCATGAACTTGCTCATGCTTATCAGTGGCAGATTTTAGGAAAAAAAGGCAAAGATATGCATGATATTTATGGTGGAAAAATATACCAAAAATTTATTAAGGAAACTGATAAAATTTTAGAAATTAAGTTAAAATGAAAACTAAGCTTCTCTTTGTCTGCTCAGGAGGTTTAGATAGGAGTCCAACAGCAGAAAAAATAATAAATATGGAATTTTCAGATAAATTTGAAGCTAGAAGTTGTGGGCTTTATCCTCTAACTAATTTTAATGAAGTTACAAAAGAACTTATTAAATGGGCAGATTTTATCTTTGTTATGGAGCAACAACATAAAGCAGATATCTTAGAAAGATTTCCTTTATTTGTAAAAGATAAACCTGAGATTATTGTTCTTAATGTTCAGAATGAATACACTTATAGTGATCCAAAACTAAGAAAACTATTAAGAATCAAACTTAAACCTTATCTAGAGAAAGAATTAAAAGGTATTGGGGATTAAGAAGAATATGCTAAAAATTAAATCAGTATATGATGCAATAAAAAAAGATGATGGATTAAGAATATTATGTACTCGATTTAGGGGAAGGGGATTAAAAAAGAGTAGATATAATTGTTGGATGGCAAATTTAGGTCCTTCTGAGAGATTATTAAAAGATTTTCAGAATAAGAAGATATCTTGGAATGAATTTAAGAAAAAATACAAAACGGAATTATATTCAGATAGTATTTTAGATAAAACTAATAAAACAATCAAAAATCATGGTCAAAAATTTACATTAAGAATGATTAATAACTTATCAAAAAAACAAAATATAACCTTAATGTGTCATTGCAATACTTCTGAACAGATGTGTCACGTTAAAATATTAAAGGGGTTAATACTTAAATAAAACATGGCAGTCTACTCAAATTCAAAAATCTCAACTTTTGAAAATTGTCCTAGAAAGTATAAGTTTAATTATATAGAACATGAAGAGCAAGATATTCAAGAAACAATAGAAGTATTTATGGGAAAAAGAGTTCATGAAACTCTTGAAAAGCTGTATAAAGACAAAAAATTCAAAAAACTAGTTTCTAAAGCCACTTTAATCAAATTCTATAAAGAAAGATGGGAAAAAGAATATTCTCCCGATGTTCTTGTTGTAAAAAAGGAATTTACGGCTGAAAATTACAAGAAAATGGGAAAGAAATTTATTGAGGATTATTATAATAAATATAAACCATTTAATCAATTAACAATTCTAGATTTAGAAACAGAAGATATGATGACTCTTTCAGATGGGAGCCGATGGCATGTAAGAATAGATAAGTTCGCCTGTGACAAAGACGGAAATTATTATGTTTGTGATTATAAAACAAATGCAAGCATGAAAGACCAAGAAGAAGCAGATTCAGATAGGCAGTTAGCTATGTATTCAATATGGGTTAAAGACAAATTTAAGGATGCAAAATCAGTAAAACTAATTTGGCATATGCTTGCTTTTGATAAAGATGTTGTTTCAGAAAGAACAGAAGAGCAATTAAAAAAATTAGAAGATGAAACAATCTCAATAATAAAGAAAATTGAGCAAGCAACAAAAGAAGACAATTTTCCTACAAATGTAAATGTTTTATGCTCTTATTGCGGGTTTAAATCAAAATGTCCTTCATTTAAGCATCAAGTTGAGTTAGAAGCAAAAGAAGAAGTTAAAGAATTTAAGGAAGATGATGGAGTTAAATTAGTTGATGAATTTTCAGAAGTAAAATCAAGGAAAAAAGAAATTGAAGATAGAGAAGATAAACTTAAGGAAGAATTAATTGCCTTTGCAAAGCAGAAAGGAATTGACATTATTTATGGTAGTAATATGAAAGCAAATATAAAAGAGTTTGATAAATTAGTTCTCCCTGAAAATGAAGAAGATTATAAAAAGTTTATAGAATTATTAAAAAGTAAAGGGCATTGGGAAGAATGTTCTATGATTTGCTATCCTAAAATTCAAAGTAAAGTCATAAAATCAGAATTGCATCCAGATTTGATTGAAAAGGTTAAATTAGAAAAAGATAAGAGAATAAGTCTAAGTAAGAGGAAAGACTTGGAGGAAGAATGAAAATAAATGAGGATAAAGTAGTAAATGCAGTAAAATTATTTCTAAACAGAAAAGGCTATAAGGTTAAATATAAAAAAGATAAAACAAGTCATGGGGTAGATATTAAAACGGACTATCACAAACAATATAGAAAACAATATTTAATTGAGGCAAAAGGAGAGGGAGGAATTAAATCTTATTCTGCTTGTCCAGTAAAACATAATTCGTTTTATTATTTAATTGGACAAATTATCTCAAGAATGGATATAGAAGGTAACAAACCAAACCGAGGGAGGATTTATGCTTTAGCCATTCCAAAAAAGTGGGAGCTAACTTTTAAAAATAAAATTAAATCTATGAAATTTGGTTGGAGAAGTTTGGGATTAGTAGTTTTTTTAGTCGATGAAAAAGGCAAGGCTGAATTAAAACCAAACAGATATTTTTTAAAATAAAATCATATTGGGGTAGCCCGAGTTGTTAGGACTAGTAGGGGCATCGAAAGATGCCTCTGCTATTTTTATATAAAAAAAATAAAAAAAATAAAAGCGAGGGGTTTTAATCCTCGCCGAATTTTATGACTTGGTATTTCAATCGAGGATCTCCTGAAGAGCTTCTTCTCTTGATACCACAGGCATTTTGCCAAACTTTTCTAGTTTTGTTCCATCTAAAGCCAGTTTGCTTAAGGAATGTTAATTCCTCTTGGCTTAGTCTCTGTTGGAAATCAGCCCAAACCCAAAAGCCTACTGCGTAGCAGGCCTTGATTAATTCAGGCTTGTAATCTCTAACAGCTTTTATGACTTCTAGCTGTTTAGCATTTTCTTGTTCATTGTTGTTTTCCATTTTCATTGCTGCCTCCTTTCAGCTTTTGATTAAATTTTTTTATCATACCCGCCTTGAAACGACTGATTTTTACATTTTTAGAAAAAAATATCTCTGGAAGAATGACGAGCTATATTTTTTACGACCCTGTGTCTTGAAAAGACAAAGCAGATAAGCCCGAAGCCCTCTGAAAATTAGGATTAAAGCGAAGCGTGTCTTGTGGGAACCCTCTGGGGCTAGACTTAATCTTTATTTTCGAGTTGGCGAGGAATAGCTTATTTGCTTTAAGGGGAAAAATCTAAAATGAGGGAGTTTAGGGTATAAAGATAAAAAAATTAGAAAAGCGAAGAAAGGAAAGGCTGAAATAAAGGAAGACTACAAGAGAAAATGCTTAATGCAAAATAAAAGCGGTTGTTCAGACTGAATTAAAAGGCAGAAGTAGGAAGATTTGGGCTGTAAGACTAAGCCAGAACTAAGCAAAGTAATGGCTGATGGAACAAAGAAAGGGCAAAATGCTGTTAAGAAGAAGCAAGGAGACTAAAAATACCAAGCAAAATTGAGGATTTCCCGAGCTTTATGAATTTTTTATTTTTTTAATCAAATGAGAATAATTCTTCTTTAATTTTTATTAATGCATTTTCCCAGCGAATTTTTTCTTGTTTGCTTTTTGCTTCTTCAATATTCCTTTTGCAGGTAAATATTTGGGCCTCTAAATCTTTTTTTCTACTATATTTTTTACCTTTTATAGGGGTTCTAGTAATTGATGGAAAAGAAGTTATAAAAGAATGCCCAATCAAAGGTTTTTCTTTATATCTCCCCCCTCCAACAAAATTCTCTTGATTAACTTCGGAGGCATTTTCTTCATCTTTATAAGTTATAACTTTTTTATCAACAACGACTTTTTTGTGTTGTATCTTCTGTTTGCCTTCAGCCTCATAAGCAGTTAACCAGGGAGTTTTTAATGGCTCTTTAGAATCAACTTCTTCAGATTTTGGAGTATAAACTTTTACTAAGACTTCTTTATAACTTTCAGAAACATACTCTTTATTTGGTATTTCATTTAAACTTTTAATTACTTTTTTTATTTGAGCTTTATCGTCTATAAATAATCCCGACTCAATCATTCTCCCCCACGAATCTTCTGTCAAATTCATAGAAGAAACTAACATCTTGCATTGCTCTTCGAAGATATAAACTTTAGAATGTATTTGCTCTTTCTTAAATTCAATTTCAAGATTTTTTATTTCCTTATATTTTCCCGAGTTCAAAAAATCAATTGTATCTTTATCTACAGGGCAACTATTATTTTTTGGCCAAGAACCTCCCAGAATTATTTTTAAATTAACTTCAGGATTTAAATCAAAAATCTTATTTAATACTCTTTTATGAAACAAGCCCAAAGAACAAACAATAATAACTTTTTTATGTTCATTTTTTATTAAAGGTTCTAAGCACTTTGGCAAGTCATTAAGAGTATGTCCACTAAATACAAAATTAGATAAATTATTTATTCTTAAATCTCTTTGTTGAATAACTGAATTAAACACTTCTATTGCTTTATTTACAGAATCTTTATTATTTGTAATTGCATTAGTCTCAAAATAATTATAAAGAGAAGCATCATCCAAATTAGCAGAACCAGTTAGCAAAACTTCGTTATCTCTAATTATAAATTTTGAATGATTTAATGAATACTTATCAATAGCTGTTTTAATATTATTTGCTCTGAAATATTCTCTAAAGTCCCATTTTTTGTCTTTATTTCTATTTGAAATAATTCTTATTTTAATACCTTCATCTTTTATACAATTAAATATCTCAATTAGTGTTTTATCTGAAAAAACGTTTGTACAGATATCTAAACTCTCTTTTGTATTTGCGATAAAGTCTCTAAATAAATTAAAATTACCCACTTGCGAGTACACTCCGTCTTCTATATTGTTATAGTCTTGTTTGGGCATTTTTCTCATTTGTTCGTAAAAATCATTGACTTCTTCAAGAGAAGGCTCTTTTTTTGATTCTTTAAAAATTAAAGGCAATAGTTTTTTATCAATAGAAGACTTTTCAAATATTGCAGAAGTTACCTCTTTTTTATCTTCTTGAATTTGAATGGGGCTATTAATTTCTTTCACCTCTTCATTTACAAGATTTTGATTTTGCTTATTGTCTATTTCTCCTATAAATTCTTTTTTAATATTGCTCTTATTAGACAATTTATTTCCTTCTAATCTCTTTTCACAATACTTCTCATGCTGTTCTGCCTCTTCTTTTGTATTAAACTCTTTGTTACAATACTCACACACCCATTCGAGATACTTTTTTGTAGGTTTATACTTCTCTTGGACTAATTGTTTGTGGCTTTTTTCACATATTCCTGCTCGTTTTTTAGACAAATAAACATTGTTACAAACCTCACAACGCCATTTTGATTTGACTTTTTTTATTTTACTTTTGCAGTCTTTTTCACATTTAACTGCTTTATTTTTAGAGAAGTATTTTTTATTACAAAATTCGCATTTCCATTTCATGTTTATGCAGAGGCTATTGAATTTGCCTGAATCAAAGAAGACAATAATGCAATTGTCATAAGGATGGTTTCCATAGAAACAAAACAAGCAATAACAAGCCCAATAATCGCCAGTATCTTACCTCTTTTTTCAACTTTATCAATCTGTTTAAGTGCTAAAATACAAAAGTACAATCCTCCAAAGCACAAAACTGGAAAAAACGAGAGTATAAACCCTATAATTGAATTAATATTCCATTCAGGTCTTACTTCTTTAACCATAAAATAATATATTCTCCCAATGTTTTAAATCTTTGCCTTTAAACTTTAAACTTTAAATTCAGACCACAATTATGTAAATATTTAAATATATCAAGATGCTCGTTTTTAGATGGCGGACAAATGTTCTAAATGTGGGAAGAAAATCGGCTTTTTTGACTGGGAGAAAGTTGTTCGAAAAGGAGATAAACTTTTTTGTGGAGACTGTGCAAGCAAAATAAAGACAAAAACAGAAGAACCTTTTAAAAAAATGTCAAAAGAAGCACAATACTTTAAAGATAAAATTGATTTTTATAATAATCGCCTTTTTTTAAATGGCATTTTTACTATCTTTTGTATTGCAATTTTAATATATTTAGTTTATACCACTTATCTTGGAAATGGTTTCTTTATTGTAACCCTGGAATCGATTTTCTTTTTTATTCTTTCAGTAATTGGTGTTTTTTGGGCGATTTCACTTCGTCAAAAAAGAGCAGAAGCAGAGTTTGAACTTAAACAAAAGCAGAATATCAAAAAGTAATTGTTAAACTTTAAAGGTTATTTAATTATATAAATATTTAACTAGTCTGACGTCTTTTTTCTTATAATTAAACAATAAAAGGAGGTAAATAAAATGATTGGACAAAAGACTATTTTAGGATTGTCTTCTAATAGAGAAATTCGGATGATTGAAATATCAAAAGAAGAATATTTTTCTCTTAAGGGGCAGAAAATTGAGATAGAAAAAAAGAAAGTTCTTGATAAGGGTATAGAAAGAAATATTTTCTTAAAAGAAGATTTAGAAGAATAAAAGTAAAATAAAACAAGCGGGCTCCGCAGAGCCCGCGTAAGAACTAATTAACAACTTTCTGCATGTAAGTTGTTGGCTTAATGTCTGTGATTATGGTTTTATGGATAATCCATTTGCCATCTTCACTCTTGCTTATTCTTGTTTCCAAGACAGGCTGTCTATTAAGCTGTTCTTTTTTTGTTTCGCTTAACTTTGTTTTTTCTTGCTTTTCCATTTTTGTACCTCCTGTTAGATTTAGATTTGAATTTTAACTTAGCCCCGAGCTTGCGAGGGGCTATTAAGTGGGTGGACAAAATCGCAGTTTTAGGCGATTTTGTCGTCGTGATAGTATCAGGATTTTGCGAGAAACTCACGGACAGCCTATTGTCCGCACTAACATTTTTGATTATTTGAAGAATTTTAGTTGCTACATTTCTCTTTTCATAAGTCTCTCCAAATTGATAATATTTAGAGACTATATTTTTATCAGTTACAACAAAGAACCAATTCTTTCCATAATTTTGATTTAGAACTTTTACTTTTTCAATTAGTTTATTTTTATCTCTGTAATATAAAACTCCGGTTTCAACTTCTATAGCATACTTCTGATTATTAATTTCAAAAACAATATCGGGTTTAGTTGTTTGAAATATTTGAATTTTGTCTGTAAACTTTTTTAAGTAATCTGCTATATCAAAAATCAAGCAAAAGTGCTGTGGGCTTTCATTAAATCTTGGCTTTATCATGTAAAGCTCTTTTTTATTTGAAAGAATGCTTGTAAAAGCATATTCTTTATAGCCCTTAGCAACTAGGTATTTTATATCTTCGAGTTTAAGCTGTTTGTGTTTGTAAAAGCCTTTATGCTCATCAAGCATAATATTTACATCCTTGCCGTCCAAAGTTTTCCTGCCTAAAGGCTCTTGGAAAACTTCTTTCGATATCGGTTGTTCTTGTTTTTTTGGTTTTTGTTTTTTATTTAAGGCAAGAATTTCGTCAGGGTTTGTTGTTATTTGTTTATGCTCTATTTCAGAAGCAACGATTTTTATTTCAGAATGTTCGTCATCCATAAGCAATAAGCCTTCTCCAACTCCTGCTGTTAAAAGAGCAACTCTTTCTGCATTGCTTAAATGAAAAGTTTCTTGAACAGCTTCAATAACCGCTGGCTTTTGCCTAAGCAAGATAGTATATGAAGTATTAGCTAAAACACTTCTTCCTGCCTGAGAATCCAACATACCGCCTACTTCTTGATTTATTAAGAATAATCCTAAATTGAACTTTCTGCAAGTCTTAACTATTTCAAAGATATAAGAAGCATCTTCAGTTCTTGATAATAAAGCCCAAGCTTCATCTATGACTAATAATTTTCTTTCTAAGTCTTTCTTCATCTTCATATAAACATAATCAAGAACAAGGAACATTATGACGGGTTTGACTTGTTTAGGCATATTTCCTATATCAAAGCAGACAAATCTATTGTTAAAATTGATATTGCTATGCTTATTTAAGAAAGAAAAAACACCATTAACATAAATGTCTAGTCTATTAATCAGGCTTCTAATTGTTGTTCTTTCAAGAGTTATAGCTCTTTTTTCTAATCTATATAATTCCATTAAAATATCTTCAAGAATAGGCGGAGTATTTTTCCATGTTGCCTCATCATCCATAGTTATCCCTTTCCTTTTGTAAGCCTCTGTTAGTGCCTTATCAATAAATGATTTTTGAGGTTCTGTTAGTTCTCCTAACATAACAGGCATTAAGTCCATTAAAGCAAGCCTTTTTTCAGGATAGTCATGCCCCATTAAATCTAAAGGATTAATGATTGTTTCAGAAGTTCTTGATAAATCAATTCTCTGCCCTTTAAACTTCTTGACTAAGCTGACATACTCGCCTTGAGGGTCTATTACTATTACTTTTGTGCCATTTAATAGATATCTCGAAATAAACAGCTTAGCCATATAACTTTTTCCAGAACCTGAACTTGCAAGACAGAACCCATTAGGATTAGAAAGCTTGAATATGTCTCTTATTATTGGAATTTTATTTTTATTCAAGCCAAACCATATTCCTGTCTTGTCAAACTTAAAGAAAGACGAAGTAAAAGGGAAAAAAGCAGAAAGGGCAGAGGTAGTAATATTTCTTTTAATCTCAAGAGTATTTTCAGAAATAGGAAGGCATGACTTAAATCCTTGTATCATTCTAAATATGGCTTGCTTTGGAATAATCAGCAAGGCATTAAGCTCTGCTTCTATTTTTTTAGTCAATAAGTCTAACTCTTTCTTATCATTTGCTTTGCAATTAACATATAAAGAAACATTAAACAGCTTTTCTTTTCCTTTTTGAAGTAATTCTAAGGTTTTTTGAGTATCTGCATACTTTATTTCTAAACTAGGATTATACTGACTTTTCAGCTTGGCAGAGTATAAGTCTGCTCTTTGCTTTTGCAGTTCTTTATTTAAGCTAACCATTGTATTTTCTTGAGAATAAGGCTCAATATGAATAGATAAATCAAAATTTCCTGAACACGAAACTATTCTATCTAAAAATCCAGAGTCTACTATTCTCGGATAGCCATGAGCATAAACAATTCTACTTAAGATTTGATTTTCATTTGTTTCTTTCTTCCTAAATTTGTCTTTAATCTTAAGATAATCAAGATTATTGTTGATATCAGCAGGAAAAAGTTGAGAGCTATTGCAGATTTTTCTAAAAACATCTTTTAACTGCTCGTTATCTAATAAAGTAGTTTTCAGGTTTAGATTATTAAACCTGTCTTCGCATATTTTTACCTGAATATCTATATTACTAGATTCAGGAATAATCACATAAAAGTTTCTATTCATAACACTATTATCTTTTATTATTCTCTTAAGATGTTTTTTATATTGTTGAAATATATCTTTTGATTCTGCTTGAAGATTTTTCTTTAAAGTTTTAAGATATTCTTTCAAACTTAAAGTTTCAGTAGTCATTAAAAGTTGAATTGGGAAATCTAAAGAATTTAGGAACTTTTGAAAGGAAAGTATTATTGCTTCTTGCTCTCCTTGGGGTTTTATTGAAAAATTTATAGGCTCTACTTTTAAAACAGCCATCTTTTTCTTTTGAGTATAGATAAGATTTTGCTTTATCTGCTTAAATCCTATAAAGGCTTGAATTTTCTTTTTTATTAGTCTCCTATTTCTAAACCATAAAACCCAATTTTTAATTTTAGTTGATAAGTCAAAGAACATAAATCCAGATGCCAAAGTTATCGGAATAAAAGTTAGGAATACTCTTACAGGCAGGCTAGCATTTAACTTGAAAAAGAATGAAAAAGCAAAAGGAAAAAATATTAAGCCATAGGCTAGCTGTCCGAAAGTAAGATTAAACACAATTTTCTCTTTATACTCTAATTGTTGAGGTATTTCATACATTTTAAGCTCCTGTTAGTGTTCCTACAGCAGAAACAACTTTTGTAATCGGTGTTATAACTTTTAGTGCAGATTTTATAATTACAAATAAGATTAAAGCAAGAGTCCCAAAATTAACAAGCATAAAAGCCCCAATCATAACTAAGATTTTGATATTTTGAAAAATACTTATATCTAGTAATTTTGATGAAGCAAGAAAGATTATAGAATAGAAAAAAGTTAGGCTTATTGTTGCAATTAAAAAATTTATAATTAACTTTCCATAGCTCTTTAAGGGCTCTATAAAATAAAAGAATATTCCTATTGGAAAGAGGATAACTCCTGCACTTACAATAAGATATCTTAATGATAGCAGAATTAAAGTCATAAGTATGCTTGTTAAATAAGGCATAATCAAAACTAGCTCTAAGCCAATATTTGTAATATTATCAATTGTTAAAAGAAAAAAGTTTCCGCCAATCATATTAAGGGTAATTGTAGACACAGAAGAAATAATTTCAATTATAAGAGCATAAAGATAATAGCTTGCTTGAACTAAAACAATCATAATAAGAATGTTTGAAAGCATTGCCTTTGCTTTTTCTCTTTCTTCTGGTGAGTGTCCTGAAAGAATGAATTTAAATCCAACATACATTAAAAGTATTCCATAAAACATAGAAAGAATATAGACTATTACACCCCAGACTCCTGAAAAGATGTCTGTATTTACAGGAGAAGTTAAAAGATAATGAACTAAATCTAAAAGTGGTTGAATAGGAGCATTTAGAATACTCAAAAGAAAATTAAAGAACTCTTCGGCAATGCATCCTGCTAAATTAGTAATTCCACAGTCAGCACTCACTAAGCTTAGAAAAAATAAGGGCAGAAAAAATAAGAGATTTTTTAATCTCATTTTTCTCCTAAAAATTATATCTAAAGTAGTAGTTTTTAGCAGTCCTGTAAAAAAACCAGCCCATAAATCCCAAAACACTTAAGTTCCATAGAACAATTAAATGCTCTTTTTTATTGACTGCTATAAGCCAGCTAGCTTCATTGTTATTTAATTTAGCTGAAATTCTATTCTCAAACATAACTGCTTTAAACTCAACGTAATCTTTAGCAAGCTTAGTCTGATTTGCATAAGTTACATTAAAGAAAATATTGCTAGGAAAGATTGAAACTTTTATAATATCATTTTCAAAATAAGTAGTCTTATCTGTTTTCAGAGTTATATCTATTTTATTGAAGCTTAAATCACAGCTTTTAATTTGAGAGCTAAAGTGGTCTGATAGCTTTATTTGACAATTAGAACTATCCTTAACATTAAATAGAATTTTATTTTGGGCTTTTTCAATATGAATATTATTAAATTTTGAAGTTTTCAAAGGCTCTGCTCTCAGAGTTAAAATATAGTAAGGCAAAGTATAATTTAAGCTGTAAACATACTTATTCTCCTGATAAAAGGAATTGCTAAAGCTTAATGCTACTTGAGAAAAATTAGTTGCAGTTAAAACTCCTTGAGTAATCCCTGAATATTGATTAGTAACCTTAAATGAGCTATTAGCTTGATTTTGATAGAGTTTAGCATTAAAGCTGTCTGATAAAGTTAAACTATCTGTTCTTGACTCAGTATAATCAAATTCGCATCTATACTCATACTTTCTGCATTCACCATTAGAATAATATTTAATGCAATATCTATTATTTTTGTAATGATTTACATTATAACTTGCTTCTATTCTTAGTTTTGAAACAAAATTAAGATTTTCAGGATTTGAATTTAAAATATAGGCAGATATTTTGTTATTCCCTATTAGATTATCATTAAGATAAACGCTAAGAGTCTCTTTTATGCCAGAAGAATAATAAGAAGTCTTGCAGTCCCCGTTTTCTGTCCCTGATGGCAGGCTTATCCTGTAATTGTAAGCTGTCAATAGCTTTCCAGTCTTAGAAGCATAAAGGATATTGTTCTCAATGATTGAAGGCATTAAAGCCATTATTTTTATCCATGCTTCTTTTATAATCCCTGCTGATTGAACTCTGCCATCAGGGCTGTGGGGAATATTAAGATTAGTATTCCAAGAATAAATAAAATCAAAGTTTGGAGAGGTTTTGTTTGCATTAAAAATATCTGCTATTAGCAAATCTTTGTCTGCTTGACTTAAATCAGTATTCTGAATAGAGTTGCAGACTTGCAAATCTCCGCCAGTCAGACTATTGCAGTTAAAGGCAATAGCTGAAGGCAAGAGAAAAGCCATAGCTATAATTAAGGCAATTTGGTTTTTCATTTCTAATTTCCTAGCACAAGCTTTACAATAAGCGGTGCCGCCCAAATTACTGCTAAGCCAATCAAGACATACATTATCATATTCTTGGCTTTGTCTCTTTTCATAGGGTCAGAGCCAGAGGTAATGTATGAAATTCCAGCAAATAGCAGAACTAATCCAGCAATTATAGTTACAGCATATTTTACTAAATCATATATTGCTTGTATTGGCTTCAAAATCTCGTCATATGTTGAATTGGCTGCACTTGCAAAAGTGAGTTGCAATACAAACATAGCAAGAAACAAAGCAATAGGCAAAATTATTGATTTAGCTTTTCTGCGTGCTTTTTGTGGCATTTTATAACCTCCCGGAGTTTATTTTTAGGATGCTTGGCTTTCAAGAACTCAAAGCAAGACTCACACAAATCTCCTGCCTCGCCAAGTTCTCTTCCGCACAAGATGCATTTTTTGTTTTTCATGATTTTTCTAAAGAAGAAGTATATAAATCAAGTCTGAAGAAAAAAACATATGTTTTTACATATGGGAAAACATTAGAAATTTTCTTCTTAGTCTATTTAAGTAATTTGTTTCTAAATAAGTTATGAATAAACAAGAGATTCAATCTTCTCAAGATATAGGGGAAGAAATAATTTTATTGCTTAAGGAAATTAATTTTAGATTAGACAATATTATCAAAAATAAAAATGAAAAAAAACTCGAAGGTTCATTTTTGGATAGAAACAGAAACTAAGAGAATTATAGAAAAGAAAGCTGAAGAAAGTGGTTTATCTATTAGTGAATATTGCAGAGAGATAATTAAAGATAATTCTAAATTTTTAAAAATAGAAAATGCCCTCGATAAAATAATTTATATTCTCAACAATAGAAAAATATATAAAGAAGTGCATATTAATAATTCTAAATATTAGGCATAATCAATAAATGCCGTCCCAATATTTAAGACAAAACTTCTGCCCGCCGGTGTGGGCGTTTATTCTCATTTTAGTATTTTAAATTTTATTTAGAAATGAGAATAAACGCAGTATATCACTTCTGATACAGTTAGCAAAGATTATTAAACAGAAAAACCCTGATAAATTTATGGATGTTCAAGCAACTCAAGAAACTATTAAGTGGGCAGTGAATGGAGTCACAATCCTCCTTATGATTATTGCTGCTTCATTGGCAATAAAGAAAAAGAATGATATTTGTCTAATTGTTGCAATTATGGGAAATCTCGTTGCCTATTATTTTACTAAGTCTCCACTACTTTGCATGATTATCTCTATAGCTTGTATTATTTGGGCAATAGTTTCAAAATCTAATCAAATTAATAAACCTAATTCAGAAGTTACAAAATCTTCTATCAATGAAAAAAATATTAGCAAAAAAGAAAAGATGATTAAATGCAGATTTTGTAAAAAGTCCTATTCTTCAGAATATAATGGCTGCCCCTATTGTAAAAAGGTTTAAAAAGTTTAAAAGATATCTCAAATAATAAAATGACAAAACCAGGACCAATAATTGGACTCATTATAGGAATGGGACTCGTACTATTCCCCATAGTGGGATTTATGATTGGAGAAGCCTCACTAAGTGATTCAAAAGGTAAGATGATGGGCTTTGGTTTTATGATATTTGGAGCGTTTATGGTTTTAGTTAATATTATTGCATTAGCCAAAGGCACTGATGATATCCTTGCTTCATCCAATGATTCAACTTCTTCCACTACACAATCTAAAACAAAGTCAGAAGTTGAGCCAGAATCTGTAGAAGGGGAAGAAGAAAAAATGATTAGATGCAGATTCTGCAAAAAACGTTATAGCTCTGAATATAATGGTTGTCCTTATTGTAAAAAGAAATAAAATTTTATTTATAATTAATTTTTAAAATATTAAATAAATTCTAAACAATCTTGCCCTTTTTACCTTTTATCCTTTCAACCCTAACTGTAACTTTATCCTTATAAGCATCTGTCAATGCAGGCAATAAATGAGATAAAAACTGTTCAGCAGTCATTCTTCTAACAATTCCCTTTGAACTTTCTTGAGTCCATCCTTTATCATCTCTACAATAAATTTGTTTAGAACCCTTTTTAGTAGTCATTGTTATTATACATTCATCATTTTTCATACTATTAGTAAAATTAATAAATATTTAAATCTGCTTGACAAGGATGATTATCCTGAAAAATTAAAATAACTCTTTTTGGCTTGTTTGATTATTTATTTTGTCCTGCCCTTTCTTTTCTAAACTATTTATTCTCTTTTTTTCAAGAGAATTTATCTTTTTGAATTGTTTAACCCCTTCTGCCATGATTAACTACTAATATTAGGGTTATTAAACCTCTTTATTGCAGCAATTAGATAATCTATGGAATTATCTGTTATTTTTTGCAAAACCATAACCTATTAAAACTCTAATTACTAAATGTAAATATAAAATATAATCAAAAAAAGAGTAAAATGACTGCCCTAACAGATATACTAACAAATATACTATCGCCAAAAATTTTAGTGGAAAATATTGTTTTAATTGGACAAATAATTAGTGTTATGTTGCTAGTTATTTTTGACGATTTTTTTACAGAAAGGCTAACATTTAGAAGTATTGACGCTTTAAAACGATTTATTCTTCAAAAATCAAAAGAAAAATTCAGAAAAAAATATAGATTTATAATAAAATATTCTTTTGAATTTATTGCAACAATTCTCTTTATTGCTTATTTTTTTGCAGGATATTGGGTTCTCTCAGAGTATATAGTTTTACCAATACTAATAAGGCTTCAAGATATTCTTCTATTATTAATAATCATTTCTTTCTTAGTAATGTCTTGGATGTTAAATAACAAGCAAGCAAGAAGGAAATATCTAGGTTATAATTAACTACAGCCTTAGAATAACAAGACTTTCTTATTTGTTTTTTTGATTTAGAAGTCAGGGTTTAAGATAATCTTTCTATTTCTTATTAATATTCCCTATATAAATTTCATCATCGAATTTTGCAGGAAACCTATGTTCCAATGTATCTCTCCAGTGACCAACAGTGCTAAGAGAATCGCCAATAACTAACATTTGTACAACATAATATGGCTTTAATTCATTTTGATTTCTTCCAGGGATTAGTATAACCTTTCCTTCTTCTACTTTTAAATTCTTAAGCATAGTATTGGTATAATAAACAGAGCCAGTAGTTGTAGGGATCAATTCCTTATTCGAATTATCTTTATTTATGCGCCATTTAAACAACACTGGAACACTTTCATCGTTAATAGGGGAAGTAATCATTTTACAATAGACTGTAAATAAATAACTATCTATTTCTGCTTTTTTTGCTGTTTTTGGATTCACTTTATAAAGAATAGATGTTGGAAATCCCGCATACTCTGCAAGTTTTGCAGGAAGGTCTTCTTTTCTTGAAGGTCCTATAATTTCTTCTATAAGTGAGTCTTCCAGTGTCTTATTAAAATGAAAATTCTCAGCATGTCGTCTTGGATATTTTAATCCTTCGTCAAAAAATCCAAGTTTTTGAATAACAAGTCCTTGATTATATAATTGATAAAGTTGTTGAAATGATTTTGGGTCAAGAATCATTCTCTCATCAGCAAAAGATAATTGTCCATTTGATTTTATAATCAAATATTTATCTTTTGCAGCTTCTAACAACCTATCTGTATTTTTCTTATCAAGATATTCCATTTGTGCTGCTCTTCCACTCGTATCAACAGTAAAGGGCCAAATCATTATAGGGCCTTGTAGTTCACCTATTCTCTTTTTTAATCCATCACTTCCCAGAGATTTTTCATCATTAAAATAATCTCTAAATGCTGTTGGAATTACAAGCAAAGGATCTATATTTTTTGGCGCTTGGGCCATTATTGGCTTTTCAGAAGTTTGTTTTTCCTGTGAAACTGTTTCTGTTGCAAAGTAGCCAAATCCAATTGCAGCTAAAAGACCAAGTGTTAATTTATTAAATGTCATTGTTAATTATTTGACATATTCTTAGTTTTAAAAATCTATCTATCTCTCTTTTTTGTGCTTCTCAAAGGCATATACCTCTAAGACATGTTTTTAATCAAACAACTTCTGTCTCAAAATAGAAAAATCTCTTAAAAGTTCCATCAAACCATCTTTATTTCCATTAAACTCCCCTCTTTTTTCAAGCAATTTTTTCATTGCATTTTTTTCAATTTCCCATATTCTTTGTTTAGCTACCCCAAACATTCCTGCAATCTCGGGCTGTGTTAAAGGATGATGTTCTCCTATTCCAAATCTCTTGGAGATTACAACAACTTCTCTTGGATTTAAGACTTTTTTTAAATATCCTGTAACCTCTTCCCTCATCTCTTCAAAAATCTGCATATCTTCTTTATATCTTGGGTTGAGTTTATTAAAATCAGCTTCTAATTCTCTTTTCCCCTCATCCTCTATTCTTTCACACTTTACAGGAGCTTGGGAAATCTGGTATGCATTAATAACTTTTTTCCTATCTATTCCTGTTTCAACAGCAATTTCATCAAAAGTAGGCTCTCTTCCTTTTTCCTGCACATATCTTCTTATAACATCTCTAACAGGAAGAACAGCAGAAGAAAAATATTTTCTATTAATTCTAATAAAATTCCCTTGTTTATAGCAGAAATTTATCATAGCATTTCTTATACTCCATGTTGCATATGTTGAAAATTTATTTCCCCTTTCAGGCTTAAAACCATCAATAGCAGGGCATAATCCATGAGCATTTCCTTCTGAAATTAAATCAAATAAATCTAAATTTAAGCTACTCCAATCCTTTTTAAACTGAAACGCAATCTTAGCCACAAGCCTCTGATTTGCTTTTAAAAATATCTCTTTTGCTCTTTCATCACCTTCTTTTATCCTTTTCATAAAAAATACTTCTTCATCTATATTTAGAAAGCGATTTTCCATTAATTTTTTCAAATAATAAGTTTCATCACCTATTTTTTTATCTTCAATTTCACTTTCAAGAGAATCTTCTTCTTTCTTATTATATTTTATTAATACTTCCTGCAGATATGCTTCAAGTATCTCTCCTCTTACATAATGCTCCTGACTATTTTCAGGAGCTTTTTCATATCCTCTTGGAACCTTTCCTTCAGAAATGTCAAATATAGTGTCAATAAAAGGGTAAAAGTTAGAAGCAACAATGTGTCTTGTAGATTCTTTTATCTTTTTAACTCTTAGTTCTCCTGTTTCTTCTTTAAAACCTAATATTCTTTCTATACTTTCAACTTCCCCTATCTCTGCCATTAATTTTAAAGGCATTGCAAATATAAATATTCTTCTGTATCATCAACCCAATCAAATCTAGTGCTTCCCAATTCTAATAAACCTAATATCAGGGAAATAAACTCCACCCTTTAGGGTGGAGAAGTTGAAAAGCAATGTCAAGGATATTTCTTATCCTTGAGCACTGTCAGAAATCCTAGATTTCTGAAGCTTCAGATAGTTAATTATTAAAACCCTTATTGATTAACTAAATTATAAAAGATGGAGATAAAAATATTTGGAGCAGGAAAAGAAGTTACTGGTTCGTGTTTTGCCTTAGAGACAAAAGAATCTAAAATTCTAATTGACTGCGGTATGTTTCAAGGTGGCAAGGAAATGGTAAGGATGAACTATGAAGATTTTGGTTTTTCCCCGAACCAATATTCTGCATTAATTTTGACTCATGCGCATCTAGACCACTGTGGCAGAATTCCAAAACTCGTAAAATTTGGTTTTAATGGAAAAATTTATGCAACAGACGCAACTCGTGAGCTGGCCTATGTAATCATGATGGATGCAGCAAAAATAGCTGCAGAAGATACTGAGCATGAAAATAAAAGAAGGGCAAGAGAAGGTCTCCCTCCAAGAAAACCAATTTACAATCAGATTGATGTAAAAAATACAATGAAGCTCTTTTCAGTGATTAATTATGATGAAGATTTTAAAGTTGGAAAAGATATTATTGCAAGATTTTATGATGCAGGGCATATTTTAGGGGCTGCCTCTGTTTTATTTAAGATAAAAGAAGGCAAAAAAACAAATCTGGTTGCATTTTCAGGAGACTTAGGACAGCAAAATGCAGTTCTTGTGAAGAATACAGAGCCCATAACAAAGGCAGACTATGTTTTTATGGAATCAACATATGGGGATAGATTACATCCCCCTATTAATGAGAGAAAAAAAGAATTAATTCGGATTATTAATGAATCCTATGGGAAAGGGGGTAAGTTGATGATTCCAAGCTTTGCAGTTGAAAGAGCTCAAGAAATTTTATATTATATCGGAGAATTCATGCGACAGGGCCTAATTCCAAAAATGAAGGTTTATCTTGATTCTCCGATGGCAATTAGAGCAACAGAAGTTTTCAAAAAGTATACAAAATATTATAATGCTGAAGTTAAACAAGCAATTAAAACAAGGAAAGATATTTTCAGTTTTCCAGAATTAATTCCAACTTTGACTGTGGAAGAGTCAAAAGTTATAAATGAAATTACAGAACCTTGTATAATTATAGCTGGAAATGGCATGTGTTCAGCAGGCAGAATTAAACACCATCTAAGAAACGGGATTTATAATTCAAAAAACACAATTTTATTTATCGGCTATCAGGTTACAGGAACTCTAGGTTATTGGATTAAAAAAGGAGAAAAAAGAATAAGATTATTGGGGCATGAAGTAGATGTCAAGGCAAAAATAGAATCAATTGATGGATTTTCAGCTCATGCTGATTATAAAGAGCTTTTGCAATGGGCAAAAAACTTTTCTCCCAAGCCAAAAAAAATCTATCTTGTCCACGGAGATGAAGATCAAATAATTCCTTTTTCAAAAAGATTAAAAGAAAATAATCTTGCTTCCTACAGTCCGTCATTAAGGGAAACAATTAAAACATAAATGGGAAAATGGAAAGAGAAAAGCTGCTTCAGATAGTTAAAAAGAAACTGCTCGTCACATTAGAATTAAGCAACGGAGAAAAACATACTGGAACGATTTTTTATGTCTCAAATTTAAATAAAGATGGAGATTGCCTGATTAAGTTAAAAGACACAAAAAATAATTATATTACTACAAATCTAAAAAGTGTGTCTTATTTTCAGGCAAATCTTCAAGCATATAGATAGTTTTATTGCGGAATTTTAATAGTTCTTAAAGAACCATCTTTCGCAAGATTTATTATCTCAAGATTTCTCTAAAATCATGGCATTTTTTGAATTCCTAAAGAAGATATTTTCAGAAGAACAGAAAGAAGAAGATAAACCAATAGGTATACCCATAAAAGACCTTTCTACAAGACTAGAAGAAGAGGTAAAAACACAGGAAAAACTAATAGAAAGCATAAAAGAAAAACTAATCCAAGATATCTCAACTTTTAGAAAAGAGATTGTCAATCAGATAAATATCCTTCAAAGTGTTTCTTTACAAAAAAGAAAAGAAGAAGAAAGAATGAAGCTTGTTGTTAAAGAAAATCTCTATGTTTATATTTCCCATATAAAGAGGCTGATAGAAGACTTAAATAAAATTTCAATCCTCCCACCAAAAGACTATATTCCAAAAGCAGGCTATATTTTTAATAATTTCTCCCAAACTTCAAGAAATAGCTTTGAAAAAGCCACAATTTTAATAGGAGAAGAGATTGGAAAGGCAAAAGATATTGTTAATAATCTAATATCTTCCTATAACTCATCTTCAAAACAACTTGAACCAATATTAAGTAAAATTAGCCATATTAACTTGTTAAATTCAAACATAATAGAACAGGAAAATATAAAGAATTCAGAACAAGAGATATTAAATATCAAACAAAAAGCAGAAAAAGAAATTAAAACAATAGAAGAGAGTATAAAACAGCTTGAAACTCAGATAAAAGACTATAGAAATTCAGATGATTATAAAAATCTGGAAATTGAAAAGCAAAAAAACCAGTCTGAATTAAAAATCATAGAGCAGGAAATACTTAAGATAAAACAAGGAATAAATATTAAGTCTCTATCTAATATCTATCATATCGACAAGAAAAAGCTAAATCTTCTTCAAAGATATTCAGATAATTTTATAAACACATTAAAAGAAGATTCAAAACTTGAAATATTAACTATGATAAAGTCAGATAATTTAAAAGAACTAAAAGATAAACTGATAACTCTTTCTCAGCAGATAAAACAAGAAATAGATGACAAATCTTCTATAATTGAAAAACAAATCCAGAGATTAAGATCTGAAATAGTTGATAAAAGTCAGGAAATAGAGCAGTCTGAAAAAAGAAAGATAAAACTAAAGGAAAGACAATCAGAAGTAGCTAAAGAAATTTTAGAGAAAGCAAAAGTATTAAAAATAGAAATTATTTCTTAAAAATACAAGCAAAATAACTTCACAAATCATAATCATCCCAACTTAGGCTGGGATGATGGCAGGCAAGCTCGCGGCGCTTGCCTGCTGTTATTATTTTCCATTATATACTTTCCAGCACAATATTCTTTAAAAAGTCAATTTCGCTATTTTAATTATGAGAGGTGATTATATTGTTTATCCTGAAACATTGGAAAAACTGGAAAAAACAGGTTTGGCTGTAAAAATTGATAAGCTTCTAAAAAGTAAAAATCATCCATATTATGCAGGACATGTTTATAATGATGAAATTAGGGGGGAAATAAATGATATGAAGAAAAGAGGATATTTTGAAACATTTCCTAAAGAAGAAAAAGCATTATGGCAAAAAAAAGCGCAAGAACTTTTTGGAAATCCTGAAAACTATTTTTGGGAAGTTAATAGGAAAAGTGGGGTTGTAAAAGAAGAAGCAGAATTAGAAGATTTGCTCCTTTCTATTGGAATAGTTGCATCAAATATCTTAAAACCTCATGAAATATGGGATTATAAAAAATTTGGATTTTCCTCGATTACAGATTTTACAGGCAGTGTTGGCGCTTTATTTATGACTAAACAAAAGGGTGGTTGGAGAGAGGGGTATAAATGGGTAAAAGAGGTTGGTGGACAGGTATTTAAAAATGAGATTACAGGTGATATGAATTGTGATTTTAGACTGCATCAAGATGATATAACCCCTTACAAGACATTAGATCCTTTTGGGAGTGAAGTTGGTTATCGTCCGCAATTAGATTCAGACAGAGGAGGAGTTTATGGCTATCATTCATGTGAGGCTCAACTTTTAGTTTCTATTTTAAGATGGATTGAACAAAAGAATATTAATTCAGAATTATTAAAAAATAATGCCAAGGAAATTTTAACCTGGGCAAAATCACTTAGGCAAGGAGGAGGAACATGTGCAGAGCATTTTGGAGGATTTGAGCAAAATCCTATGTTATTTTTTCCATGTTTTGAACTTCCTGTTGTTAAATTAAATGCAGATAATTCAACAGGTAATAACACCATTGATATTGTTGGAACAACAGGAGATGGATATTATGGGATGTTTGTAAGTTCTAAAAACGAATTGGTTTTTTCATACGAAAATCCTAAAAAGAAAAATATTCTTAAAAAAATTAATGCTTTTTTTCAGCCAGACGAAGCAGACCATTTAATTAAAGGATTATTTTATCAATCAGCTAAAGGATTAGGCAGAACTTCTGTAAGACAATTAATAGATATTTTAGAATATAGGTATTCTCCAAAATTTGAAGAAGATAATGCTCGTTTCAAAAAAAGAGATTAATTACTAATTAACATACCTATAAAACAAAACCAAATATCCCGACTTATCTCTTAAATAAAGACTGTCTCCTTTATCATTCCAAATACTTCCATTATAAGGTATTTTAATTCCTTTATTTCCCTCTAAATTTATACTAATTTTCTTAGTGTGAGAAGAAGAATCATCATCAATTGTCCAATCCTTGAGATTGCATGAAAAGTCACACCTATTTCCAAGAATAATATACTCTCCAGGGTCTTTCCAGTTTAATTCTTCAAGTTTTATACAATCCCCACATTTATCTTGAGATTTTTCCCATATTCCTATTCCCTTTGTTATGGCAGTTTCTTCTGCTTTTCTTAACTCATCTGTATACTTGTCTTCATTATACGTGTAAAAGTGAGCATACCCATTTTCAAGTATCTCTTTATTCAAAAACCTATTATCAAGAAAAACATATCTTAGATATCTTCCATATAAATCCTTGTCTTCAATGGTTTTTTCAAGCTCAATCTCTTTTCCTGTAAAATTTATAAGAAAATCTTTAGCTTCTTGATATCCTCTTTGATTTTTCTCAGGTGTGTTGATTCCTAGCATCCTTATCTTTCCAATAGAAGTTTCAATAGTATCGCCATCCACAGCCCTTGTTAAGTTTGCCTTTTCAATCTTCTCACTATAAACTGCTTTTCCAGTATATTGTGAAACCAAGAAACCAGAAAGAAAAAATACAAAGAGTATCAATATATAAATTAGTATACGAATTTTCATATTATTCACAATAAGTTGAAGTTTTTAAGATTTATTTAGGACATTCTCTTGCAGAAAGTAGATTATCTTACCATTATATCACTTTATAGTAATAACAAATACAAGGGTTTAAGTAGTTGAGATACTATGCTAATGTATGGAAAAAACAACAAATACTAATAAGAACGTAGACATTTTAGTAATCATAATTGTAGCAATACTTGTAGTCTTATTTGCAGTCGTGGTTAGTTTTGTATTTAATTTTAGCATTGTTGAGAATATTGTAATGAGCTGGATACTCACAACTTTCTATACTCTATTTGTATTCTTTATGGTTGATAAACCATTCATAAATAAAATTCAACCTGGAAAGATAATTGAGAGGATAGTTGAAGTTATAAAAGAAGTACCTATTGAAAACAAGATAATTGAAATAGTTGAAAGGATAAAAGAAGTTCCAGTCTATATCAACACCCCAATAATCAGAAAAAAACTAAATATCAAAAGATATAACTATGTTGCAAGTTCAGAAGCAGGAAGATATCACAAAAGAAGTTGCAGATTAGGAAAGCTAATAAAAAAGAAATATGCAGTTCATAATGACAGCCAAGCTTTTTTTAGGAAAAAGCATTTCAAGCCATGCAAGATGTGTATTGGAAAGAAAAGAAAGATTTCGCAAGCTTTAAAAAGCCAGAAATTAGGTTAAAATAAAATGGAACAAGAAGGATGGAATTATGAACATGCAAATCCTGATGGAAAAACAGTTTTTATACTTAGAGATACAGGGCACATTGTGCCTGAAATTCAGGAGAAACTTTTAAAAGAAGCAGATAGATTAATCAAACAGCATTTTTTTAATAATCTATTTGTAGAAGGATGTCAAGGAGAATATGTATCTGGCTTTTATCATATTCCTTCAGAAGAACTGGTAAAACAAGAGATTCAAAAAGAAATGGGTAAGTGGTCTGCTATGGATATATTGGCCTATAGATTCAGAAAAGAAATAAGTAATGGTTTCTTTAGAATGTATGGGGTAGAAGATAAAATTTTATTTGAAAGACAAAAAAATGCTGCAAAAAGAGTTTCTCAATTAGGTGTAAAATTTCTGAAAAAACAAGATACCTCTGAAGAAAGGCTTGAGTTTGACAGAGAACTTCAATTATTTTATTCTCTTTCATACCAAAGAAGTCAAGCAGCAGTAGACATGCTTGTAAAACAAATGGGTAATTTATCTATAAATACAGCAGGATTAAATTTTGGAGATGGGCATTATAAAGACATGACAAAATTACTAAAACAAAAAGGCATAGGTTATATTTCTTATTTTCCAGGGAAGCCAGATATTCCTAAAGAAAGTGCTTTGGAATATGCTTTAAATCTTTGATTATCTCCCTATTTCTGCCAGATAAACAACTTAACCTGTCTTGGAGAATAAACATCATAAGTTCCTGAAATAAGGAAAGAATCAGCATAAATGTCTTTTTCAATGTAAAATCCAAGCCCGCAAATATCCTCAAGAGAGCATATTTTTGTGCTGAAATTAAACATCAAAGGTAGTCGGGATTGCACAAAAATATTAATATTGTCTGTTTTATTCACAAGTATATCGTTTCTCAAACTTTCATTTTTAGAAATATCTTTTAATATTGCCCTTCCAGTATTATAAGCATAATCATTAATCCCAGAAGTTTGAGAATTCCTAACAGCAACAAAGATTAAAAAAGACGAGATTATAACAATTGCAAAAAAAGCTTCAATAATCCTTATCCATCCCTTTTTACCCCTTAGATTATTTACCATGCTCTTATATTCAAAATCATAGATTTAATTGTTGCATTCTCATCAACCACTTCAACGTTTAAATTTTGCGCCTGAACACCTGTTCCTGTTGGTTCTTTATTTAACGCCCTAAAAACCTCTTTTCCATTATTTTCCATTAAAACTATTCCAAAATCATTTTGTTGAGGAAATACCATGTCTTTTTTAAGTTTATCATAATCTTTATCATAATCTTCTTTAAACTTTTCAAGATTCTTCATAAAAATAAATTTTTTCTCTTTTGTAACTCCAAGAGTGTAATTGCTTCCACTTCCACTATTTATTTCAGTGCAACTCTGAGAAACCCCATTTTCTATAAAATTATTTGAAATAAACAACTCATAAACCTTATCCCCTTTATATTCAATATAATCTCTGCCAGATTTATCCTCGCTATTAATTCTTAAACCATCAACTTTGGCTATAATATTCTCTCCTGTAATGCTTTCTATGCCAAAACAATTACTAATACCTCCAATCAAATTTTTGCCTAAAACAAGGCTTGTTGTGGTTATTTTTATATCAGTCTTATCTCTTACTGCTTTCTCAAGCACAGTCAAAATACTGCTGTCGACACTTGTTTTTTTAAGTGGATTAAAAAAACTAAACATAAATGCCAAGAAAATTATGAAAATTGCAAATGACAGCATAAATTCTACATGACTTGCCCCATTTTTTCTCATAGTTTTAGCATTTCTCATTTTTTATACTTCCTTTAATTGTGCTTTCATCAATTTAATAATTTCTTTCCTAATCTTCATGTTACATGAATATTCTGGCTCCTGTTGATATTAATAATGACATAATCACAAGTATTATTGAGTGTTTTAACCCTGCTTTTATGCTTCCTGATGAAATCTTTCCAATTACCAGCCCTGCAAAAAATCCTTGGGTTATAAGCAGATACAAAAATGTATTTGAAAGCTGTTCTGGATCTAAAGGAGTTGAGCTCACACCAATATCCCCAACCCCGCCAATATTAGTTATTCCAGAAGTCATAGGCAGAATTTTAAACTGCATAACTAATATAATTATTATAAATATAAAATATATTATATAGCCCTGAACAACAAGGCTGTATATTGCAGACTCTCTTTCTTTTTTCAATTTCTCTATTGCAGTTACAGAAGAAGCAACAGAGTCAAGTATTGTTTCTATATTCCCCCCTGTTCTCTCTGCTTCTTTTATTAAAGTTATAGACCTCATTATGGTCTTATTTCCAATATCTCTTGCAAAAATATCAAAAGCATCCCTTACAGGAATTCCCAAGGTAATTTGGTTTGCCATTTTTCTTATGTGTTCTGTTAAAACACCATAATCCTTGTCTTTCACATTAATTATGCTCTTGCTGATTGGAATTCCTGATTTAACTCCCTCTACAAGGTCTCTTGCTAATTCCAGAAATCTTTCTTCTTTTTCCTGTTCTTTTTTAGTATCAAGGACAAGAAAAATAAAAAAAGGAATTGCAGCAATGACAAAAGCAATTCCAAGTATAAAATAAAATATCTTTTCTCCTCTTAGGAATATAACATCAACAATTACAGTTAGAACTGCAAAAATCAACCCTATAATTTCAGCCTTGTTTAGATTAATTAAATTTTTTAGTTCCATTTTAAATTTGAGTGAAACGAAAATTTAAAAGCCCGAGGATATCAATCTTCGGGATTTCAAAAACATTTGATAATTTGCTCATGCGAAGGCATGCGTTTATGTTTTTGAATTTTAGTTCCATTTTTTGTTTTTGAATTCTTTTTTCATTTTAAATTTGTTTTCCATTTTTAGTATGTCGGTTGTTTTATCTGAAGGAATATTATAAAAAATACATTTACCAATCCCACTACTAATACTATCAAAAGACTAATCATATCTAATCCAATATTCATTGTCCCTAATCCACCCATACTCATAAGGAAAAATGTCAGCATTAGCACAAGTGGAGCAGCAATAACTATACTAATATAAATATTCATAAATGTCTCAGCAAGCTTCGTATATTGCTCTCTTTCCATCTTATAATTAAAAAGTAGGGTTTCTGCTCTTTTATCTAAAAAATTTGCCAAATTAGTGCCAGAAGTTATTGAATTTGACAATCCTGTAAATAATTCTCTTAAACTTTCGCTTGATGTTTTTTCAGCAGATGCTTTTAATGCAGAAGTCACATCATAGCCGTAAATATTAATATAATTCAAAACTTTCTCAAACTCAGCCTTTGTATATGGGTGCTCATCTCCGCTTCTTGCAATAATTTGGAACATCTTGCTGGGTTCTATTTCAGATGCTGCAATAGCAGACATATTAATTACAACAAAAGGAAGTTCTTGGTCAATCTTCTTAGAGATAGAACTTGCCTCTGATGATGGATATAGATAAAAGGCTAAAAAAGTAATTATGGGCAATGCCAAAACTATCCAAAAAGTCTGAACAATCCTCATAAACAAGCCCCCAGAAGCAACACTTATAAATGGCGGACTAGCAGAGAAATTAATAAATAACAACAATACAAATATAAAACAACCAACAAATAAGGATATTAAAACAAAAAACATCATTATAGAGAGATATGTATTGAGCAAAAACTTTATATTTGCCTTTCTCAAGTCCATATTAAGCTTTTTAAAATACCCTTTTTTTACAATAGAATTAGATGTTTCATAGAATAACTTGCTTGATATTTTTGCAATAAAACTTCCTTTAATTCTTTCTTCCTGTGGAAATAAATCTTTTAGTGTCTTAATAAATGAACCCATAAGGCTTGCAGATTTAACAAAATCCTTCTTATCTTCTTCTCTTATAACTATGGAAGTCATCTCTGCTCCTTCAATACTTGGTTTATTATATTCAACTTTAACCATTTTATTTTCAGCCTGTTTTCCACCAGGCAGTTTTTTAATTAAAGTTATCTCGTCTAAAAGAGAAGGTAGCGAATTATTTATTATAGTAATCTGATTTTTTATAGAATCAAGATTTTTATCACTTGCAGAAAGGTTATTTTTCTTCAAGCTGTTGCTGATTTTATAAAATTCCTCAGCAAGTTTTTCTTCATGCCTGATGTTTTCTTCCAGCTCTTTTATCCCCATTTATCTCAACATCCTCCCTATCTTCTCCTGTAGTTCTAAAATGTCTTTTTTAGCTTTCTCTAATTCAATATATCTGTTTTGATTATATGCTTTTTTTAACTTATCAAAAGAATCTCCTATTGCGTGAACTGCTTGCAACAACAGAGCCACATCACTTTCTTCCATTTTATATATTATCTTATCCCCATTCCTTTTAGAACCATATCAGGATTTTTATAATAATCATTAACTATTTTTTGCACAAGATATGCATCGAAAATTTTTCTTTTAGTCATTTCTGCAATAAGTTTTGTTCTTTTAGAAAGTTCTGACATTAACTCAGCTTTGCTTACACCAAATTTTTTTGAAATTTTGTCAAACACAAAGCTTGTTTTCTTAAAAGAAAATTTATCAGTTCTAGGCTCCCATAAAAAAGGTGTGCTAATCTGAGACTCTCCTGTTGGTTTAACATTTATAATTTCTGCAATCTCTCTTAATCTTCTTGTTTCAACTTTTTTTGCAACAGCATGAGTCATTATTGCAACAATATCCAATATATTTACAAGTGTAGGAGATAATTCTATTGGCGGAGTTTCAAGTCTTTTTATTACAGTATCAACAGAGTCTGCATGAATTGTAGAAATAGAAGAATGTCCAGAAGCCATTCCTTGGAAAAGGACAAAAGCCTCCTGTCCTCTTACTTCCCCAACAATAACATAATCAGGGCTTTGTCTAAAACTATTTTTTAACAAAGAGTATAAATCAACTTCACCCATCTTTCCCAGCCCAACAGCACTTCTTGCAACAGAAGGAAGCCAGTTTTCTCTTAGCAAATTCAACTCCCTAGTATCTTCTATTGAAACGACTCTTGCCTCAGGAGGTATAAAAAATGAAACTGCATTGAGCAGTGTTGTTTTTCCCGACGCTGTTCCACCTGTAATTAGCATATTGCATTTATACTGAACAAGAATCCATAAATAAGCCATCATATCTGCAGATAGTGTATTTGAAGAAACAAGCTGTGTTGGTGTCCATGGAATTTTTGTAAATTTTCTGATTGTAAATGTAGGACCTTTGCTCGAAATATCAGTAGTATAGGTTGCATTAACTCTGCTTCCATCAGGAAGTGTTCCATCTAAAATAGGAGACGCATAGGAAATATATCTTCCTGTTCTTTGAGCTACCTTTTCAACAAAACTTGCAAGTTTTTCAACATTTTCAAATCTCAAATTTGTTTTTAAGTTTCTATAAACCCTATGAACAACATAAACAGGAGTGTTAATGCCGTTGCATTCAACATCTTCTATAAAATAATCCCTCATCAACGGTTCAATTTCATTCAACCCTATAAAATCTCTAAATAAATAATAAAACATCTTAATATAAGATTTATCAGAAACACTCAAACCTATCTCATCAATAAGCATCTTGGCTGTTTTATCTATATAATCTATAAGAGATTCCTGGCTTTTTTCAACAACAACATTCAAGTTAATAATTTCTTTCATACCCTCTTCTATTCTTGTAAGCATCAGCTTTTCTTTGTCATCAAGCAAAGGCTCTTCAATATCATAGGCCATTTCAGAATTCTCTTTATCCCAATAAATATGTGCAGATGCATAGGGTGAAATTAAAGTGTATCTAACATTTATTTTAGTCTTGTCTGTAGCAGTTGCAAGCCTTGGAATTGCCGGATTCAAGTTTAAAGCTATTGTTTTAGAATCCATTTTATCTTTTTTATTTTTACCTCTTTTACATAATTCTATTTATCTATTAAATATGAAAATATTCTATTTAAACCTATCTTTAATAGAATATTATAATCCCTTATCTTCCTGCAATTTTATCAATAATCTGATATCTTGTAAATATTTATATTTCGCTTTATTCAAACTTTTAATAATAATTAATATATAATAGAATTTATTTTATCAACCCCCAATCCAAAAATAAAGTTACCCGCCAGCCAAACCAATATCAATTTTTGGATTGCCTTCATTGCTGAATAAGAATTTATAAGGAAGAGTTGCCTGCTGAAATACCTCTGCCTTGGTCTGTTTATTATAGCTTAAATCCAATACTCCTGAATAATCAAGCCATATTTTTATATCATTAACCTCTCCTTTTGATTCTGTCAATACTTTAAGCTGTCCAATGCTTAACTTTGCCTGAGTTATTATTTTGCCAGGCTCTGAATAGGCAATCTTTGTCCCTGTTATCTTAATTTCTATTGTATCATTTATAGGACTTATTGTCATTTCCCCTTTTTTCAAATTAAATACTACTAGTCTCACATTTCCAGGAGCAACAACAACATCAGAAAGGGTTTTATCTATACTTGTTAAAGCCTCAACAGTCTGGTCTATTATTGCCTTGTCTCTTATTGCTTCTATTTTAGGCCTTGCAAATGCCAACAAAAGCCCAATTATAGTTAATCCTATTAAAGTATAAATTACTGTTTCAATCCAAACCTGTCCTTTTTTATTTACTTTTCTCATATTTATATTATCTGCATCCACCTATAACTGATTCACTTTCTTTGCAGGTTTTGCCATTTATTATTGGAGCAATTTTCACTTTATCAACTTTAAACGAAACATTAAACACATAAGTTAAGGATTCACTTTTTCCAGGTATTTCCAGCTCTTCTATTGATTTATTATAATACATTCTTACTCCCTCTAATTTAGCACCTTTTTGAAGCCTAAAACTCTTTGATGTGCCCTCTCCTTGCAATGAAATTAAAATGCTATCAAGCTCAATCTCTCCTCTTTTTACACTAATTCCTGTTTCTTTTGTTCCATAATTATAACAAGTCAACTTTTCTCCTGTATCTACTTCTAATTTTCCAATAGCATCATAACATTGTTTTCCTTCATTCAGATAATTCTTTACCATTGGTATAATAAAAGCAGCAACAATTGAGAAAATAGCAACTGTTAAAGCAATTATCAGCAAGACAGTTACAATCTCTGCCAACCCTTTTTTATCTTTTTTTAAATCCATCTTTAATATAAACAAATTTTAAATTGTCTTTCCTTTGTCTTCACCACAGACATATAATTTATTCTCATTATTAGCTGTTCCTATAATTGCAGGAATAACAATAATTTTATCATAGTTTACAGACGAATTTAATGTTGTTGTCTGTCCTGCAGAAAGTCCTTGAGGGAATGTTATTGTCTCTGTTGAAGTTTTTCCACTAGATATTTTCTTTAGCCTTACTCCTCCAAGGGGGATGTGGCCTGAATTTACAATATCAATTCCAGAAGCAAACTTGCTTACACTTAGGCTTATCTCATCACAAACCTGCTCTGCTGATTTACCATTTTTTTCAGTAACATCTTTAAAAAAACCCCTTGCCCAGATAAATATTAAAGCCCCAAGTATAACTACAAGTGTTATTAACAGAACACTTGCTATAATTGGGCTGACTCCTTTTTTACTCACTCTTTTTCCTATCTTCATATATATACTTAGTTTATCGTCTATTTAAATTTAATTGCAGTTCAAGTTTCTAATAAGCAAACCCTCTTTACACATTACAATTTGCTTATCTTTTAATAAATATGGTTCTATCTCTATACTTGTTAAATTCCCATATTTTTTATAATCAAATCTATTAACAATACTCTCTCCTGAGCTTAATTTAGGGTTAAATTTTATCCTTCCCGGCTCTCCAATGATACCTATTTCTCCAAGCATAATTATTCTTCCCCTATCACTCTGATTTGCAGCTCTTATATAATATCCAAAAATATCAAAAAGCCCTTTATTTTGAACTTCTAAGTCAAGAACTTTTGCAGAGCAATTATAATCTTTTATTATTAAAGATAAATCATCAGGGCATTTTGCACTGTCTTTTGGCATTTGAAATACAACCCATGCATAAACCAAAGAGCCTATTGCCATTACAATAACAATTAAAAGAACATATGCAACCATTTCGGAAACAGCTTTTTTATTTGTTTTCATGTTTTTTAACCTCTTGTGACATATGTATCATTTCCTATTTTTTTAGTTAGCACAAAATAAAAGTTTTCTCCTTTTGAAAGTGTAAATTTATATTCTTTATTTGTTATATTTATTACAATATCCTCTCCAAGTCTGGGAAGCATAATTGGTATTAGTGATGTTCTTTTTTTATCTTTTCCTTCTACATCAAGATAGACAGGAGAATCTTTTCCCAATCCCAGGCTTATTCTCCCCTTTGTTACATTTGTATATACAAGCATGCTTATATTGTTTTCGTTTCCATAGACAAAAACCTTCTCACCTTTTCCAGCCATTTGGTCAAAATAATCAGAATAACTATCTGCAAATTCTTCTATCACTCTGCCGGTATATCCCTCTTTATAAATTCCATAGGTTACAACCTTCTCACTTTCAATTCCTAAATCTTCGCTTAAATCATAGAACTTTGCAGGCCTTTTGGCAGTTGTTGCATAATTAGTTATAGTAATAATTCCTGCAATGACTACAACCAGTGCTACTGCAACAATTATATAAAATTGTCCTTTTTTCCCTCTTTTAATCATCTTTATAGAATATCTTTTGGGTTTAAATAGATTATCCTACTGTTGTATTGTTAAGTTAGCGGTTGGTAAAACATATGTTTTGTGCAGATAGTCAAGAATGAAAATTATTTTTTAAGAAGAAATTTAATTAAAAATCGCCATAAAGGTTTGCCAAGATAAGAGTAATGTTAATATCACTAATATTACAGTCAACCAAATCATAATGTTGGAAGATTTTCTACTGGATTTATCAAACTCTTTTATTGAGTTGTCTAATGAGCATATAGTTTTTCTTAACTTAATATTCATAGCCATCTGATAATTATCTGCATGTCTTTCATTTTTACCTAACGAAAGAGCCATTATTTCTCTATCTCTGAGATTGACTAATTCATCTGCCTTATTCAACAACTCACCACTAATTTTTTCAGTCATCTTTTATTAATAATCTAAGAAGGTTTTAGCATATTTCCATCTTAAATCACTAATTGGTTTTAAAACTCCGTCTCTAATTACATACCAATAATCCCAACCATTATTAGATTCTTTGCCCAAAATTTTGGCACTTACACTATGAATACTCCCCACTTCTCCGTTGCTTATCGTTCCATCTGCATTAACTTTTGCCTTATTGTTTCCAAATTTATCAACTAAAACTTCGCCGACTTCAATATAACCCTTTATTAACAAATTCCCAAAAGGCACTTTTGGTTTGGGTTTTTCTATATTATAACAAAGAGTATCTTCGTCAACAGGCACGACTTTTTTTATTCTATCCTCGGCTACCTTTTTATAAAATGCTTCTTTTTCTATCCCAATATATTCTCTTCTCAATAATTTAGCTATTGCTCCTGTTGTCCCAGAACCCATAAAAGGGTCTAAAACTATATCCCCCACATCAGAAGAAGATAAAATAACTCTATAAAGTAATTCTTCTGGTTTTTGTGTGGAGTGTGCTTTTACTCCATTTACTTTTATTCTTTCGTTACCAAGACAAATAGGGATATACCAGTCACTTCTCATTTGTCTATCATCATTAAAAGCTTTCATAGATTTATAATGAAACTTATATCTTGAATTTTTATTTTTAGAAGCCCAGATTAAGGTTTCGTGTGCATTATTGAATCTTGTGCCTTTAAAATTGGGCATAGGGTTTGTTTTCATCCATACAACATCATTCAAAACCCAAAATCCCAAATCCTGTATAATCTTGCCAACTCTAAAAATATTATGATAAGAACCAATAACCCAGATAGTCCCATCTTCTTTTAAAACTCGCCTACATTCTTTTAGCCATTCAATAGTAAATTTATCATAGTGTTCAAAACTTTCATACTTATCCCATTCATCATCTACGGCATCTACTTTAGTCTGGTTTGGTCGCCATAGTTCGCCTTGCAATTGCATATTATAGGGCGGGTCTGCGAAGATTAAATCTACTGAATTATCTGGGAATTTCTTTAATTCCTCAATACAATCCCCTAAGAGTATTTTGTTCTCCACTTCTTTTATATCCATATCTTTAGTTAGTCTTCTCATTTTTAAATACTTTGCTTATTAGCCAGTTTAATTAGTTCAAGCCACTTATTAGGATTTTCAAGCTTTAAGTCAGTAGCTAATTCATAAGGGCAACAATCTATTCCTTGATGTTTATTTATGAAGTTATAATATATCTCAAAACCCTTAAGGATAGCATTAGCACTTTTTATTGAACCATGGAATCCTCTAAATATTTTTGTTCTTGCCCTTAAAGAATTATGTAATCTTTCAATAGGATGGTTAAATCCCTCGCCTTTAAGTTGTGTTACTTGATTATGTTCAACATTGAATTTACCCTGCTTTAGGCTATAACCAAAAACCTTCTTAACTGCATCAATATATCCATAATATCCGTCTGTTGTGCATATCTTAATTTGATTAGCTGTTTTGTTTTTAGCTCTCTGAATAACTACTTTTATTTGTTTTCCTGCTCTACTCTTACAATATTCAGAAGCAACCATAAAACGAGTATCTGTATCTATTGAATCTATGAAGTAATTAGTTTGCGTTCCTCTCTTTTGTGTTGGGCTTATTCTCCTTTCATATTCTACCTCATCAAATTGAACTTCTGAACCAACTCTTAATTTTAGACTATCTGTAAATTTATGAATTATTTTAGCATATTTCACAACCCAAGAATAGACAGAAACCCAAGAACTATTATGAGGATAAAATGCCTTAAAGTGCTGTTGAACTTTTCTTGTGCTTACTCCATTATAAAATAGGTCTAAAGCACAGCTTATCTTTTGAGGACTATTTCTCATCCTAAAGAAACCATCATCAAGAGTAAAGGTAGATTGACAATTCTTGCATTTATATCTCTGAATAAGTCCCCTATTCTCAGTTTTTCTTTTAGTCCATTTAATTACATTCTCACTTAAACATTTTGAGCATTTTATCGTATTTTTCATAGTATTATTCGGTATCCGAACTATATAAACCTTTCGGTATCCGAAGACCTACCGAAAGATATAAATACAAGGCATCTCTTTTAATGTTAGTAAATAGCAACTTACTAAGATAAATAGAAAAATTTAAAAGGGCAATTAACAAAATGGTTATTATGACAGCAGAAGAAACTTTTTTAACGGATTTTGAACTTAAAGAAGATATAATAGAATCTTATAGTAATAACCCTGATATAAAATTCGATGATTTAAATGTTAAGAAAAAAATAGAGGCATTCCCAAGTGGAACACTATTAGAAATTAATAAAAAAATAGGTTCGCCAATTACTATTCTTTCTGTAAAAGAAGTTAATGAGGCACTGCTTTCTTCCGCTTTTAAGTAGTTAAAGATGGTTTCGGTAGCATATTCTCACAGATTATTATGCGACTCTGAATTTATAATTTGGCTATCACAACAAGTTGGAAGAGAAACAATCTTGTCTTATCTTATGCACATAAAAAGTTCATCGCAAGATTGTAAGAGGGAACATAATATAATTCTAAAACAAGAAGCAGAAGCTTGTAACGAAAAGATAGAAAACAAATATATGGGCGGTGCTTTTAAGATAGTAGAAGAGCCAAGTTTCTTAATAAAATATGATGACCTTATTAGTAAGACTTTAGTTTTTGGTATAAGTTTAACAGAAGACCCGCCTTTTAAGTGTTATTTATTAACTTCTCCTGAAAAAGAGATGGAGTATAAAAAAAGCAAACATTATGAAAATGTAACAACGTTACAAATCATATCTGGAGAAAAAGCTATAAGAATAATAAAAAGTTTTTTTAATGCTTTTAGTTATGCAAGAGATATTGGAAGATAGTTAATCTTCTTCAATAATAATCTTTTTGTTCTCTGTTTTTGCCTTTAACTTTTTATTTTTTAATTTAGAATCCTCTACAACTTGCTTAGGCAAATTAATTCTGTATCTATAATATCTCTTGCCTTTTACTTCTTTATCAAAAGCTTCTAATATTTTCATAGAAAAATTAGGTATCCGAAGTTTTTAAATACTTCGGTTTCCGAAAAATCTAAAACTTTGAATGTATCTCGGGTATTTTTTTTAGTTCTGCAATAAAATAGTTTAGATTTTCTTGTTGGTCTTTTTTCCTTTCTTGAACTATCTTATCAAAATCTAAACCCACTAACTTACAAAATTCTTTTCCAGTCATAGCAGAATTTTTAGGAAGTAGCCCCTTAGCTCCTCTTTCTATTTGTTCATGATTTGTTGCATTAAAACTACAATAGAATATAGAAACATCTTGTTCTTGGAGTTTATGAGTTTTTATTAAATGTGCTTTTGTAGTTAATAAACTTTCAACTTCTCCCGCAACTTTTTTAGTATCAAAAGTATCACCATCTTTAATCTCAATAAGCATAAACTTACCATTCTTCTCTACAACACAATCTATAATTATATCATGTCCGTCCTTTATGCCCTCGAAAACTCTATTTTCCTTATTTATTTTTTGTATAGAAATTCCATGAGTATCTTTAATTTCATTTGCTAAAATACCCTCTAATTCGTTGCCTGTTGAGATTACGGCAGACTGAACCTTGCTCATAAGCATACCTAATTGTCGATTCCCAAAAAGTCTTTCATATCCAGAGGGAGTCTCATCTTCTCCTCTACCTTTTGCATTACTAATTAAAGCCATGAAAAAGAGAGATAAACCTTATTTAAAAGACTTTCCACCAACCGCTAACTTTACAATACATCCTACTGTTAATTTAAATGTTAAACTCAAAAAATATGCAGATAAAAGGTTGCTCACTTCCAAAAACCATTTTAAATCAGCATATTAATGATGTAACTCGGCAAGATAAGCGAACTTGTGCAGCTTATCTAAAAGATTAAATTAATAAATTTTATATCTTTATATAAAAAAAGTGTAGACTCGAGAGTTAGCTTGATAAAAGATACAAAATTTATCTTATACCTTCTCAGCTCTGTAACCCCACAAGCACCTTAACTCGTGTTTAGGGCTGCTTCATTCCTGACCTGACCCATTTCGCAAAAGCAAGATCGAGCAGGACAAAACCTCAACGTTGGAAATAAGGACTTTATATCCCTAGTCTCACGCCCTCCCTTGCAGCTTGCTTAAAGCCCGCTAGCATAACAGCGCAGGGCTAACGCGCCAGCCTAGTCTACTTTCTATCTATAAATTAGCCATATTTAAGCTTTTCCAATAGGCTGGAGCGTTAGGTGTTTATTAGAATTAGTTAGAATTCAAAACCCAAAACAATCCCTATATTGATACATAGATTTAAACTTCCAAGCCAAAGAAACTTTTGACATTTCTGTTTCAAATCCCAAATCACCATTATTATTTGCTATTTGTATAACAGAGCAAAAATTATTATTAGTTAATCCTTTTAAATATTTAGAGTCAAGAGTCAGAATTATATCTGATTTTTCTTCTCCTTCTTTAACTTCTCCTTTCTTTATAATAAAAGACTTTTCCCATTGTCTTTGCCCTGAATTAAAATTATAAAATTTTAATAATAAAACAGCATTGTCTGGAATATCATTAACCATGCTGCTTCTTGACAATTCAGGAGCAAGATTAGTATAATTTAGAGCTATTGTAGGACCTATAACACCTACAACTTTCTTTTCAAACAAGAATTTATGAATAATAAACACCAATAAAAGCGCTAAAAGAATAACTAAAACAGAGATTATTAAGATTTTAATTTTATTCATAAAATTAGAATTTTTTTGACTTTAAATCTCTTTCTATAAACATCTAATCTTCTATAGCATAACTCTGCCTATTTTTAATAACAAGAACTATTAAGATTGCTACTATTATAATTGTAATTCCACCCAAAAGCAATAAAATAAGCAGATTATTACTCATAATATCATCTGATTTCTTGCTTGGTGCAAGATTTTGAGTCTGTGCTGTAGGAGAAATGCTTGAAATTGTTTCTTTTTTCTCTTCACATAAAATTGGTATTGTAACTTTTACGCTTTCTTTCAAATCTCTGAAAAATACATCAATATTTAATGTATAATTTTTATTTGAAGCATTAAGGCTGTTTATTGCAATTTCTTTTGTCACTTTCTTATTCTTATCTAAGTCAAACTCAGCACTTTCAAATTTTCCAAATTCAGAACTTGCTTTGATATAAACATCTTTAAGATTATTTTTGCCTGTATTTCTTATAATAAAGTCTCCTGTTATTTCTTCTCCGCAGACATAAACAGGGAAGAAATTCAAATTTTCTATAGCCACATCATAACTTTCTTTATTTATTTTTATCTCCAATGTTTTTTCATTGCACAAATCATCATCATTGTTATTGACATAAGAATGTATTACAAACTTGTGGCTGCTATCTGCATTTGTTGGTATTTTTAATGAAAAATCAACATCACTATCTTCATCTTCATCAATGCTCACACTTTTTGTCTGTCTTACCAATTCCCTATTATCATTTAAATCATATAAAGCAATTTCCAAGTCAAAATCCTTGCTGTCATTAAATCTATTATTAACATTTATAGTCCCATTAATAGTTTCGCCAACATTAAACTCTTCTTTTGCATCAGGATCTGTTATTGTAATAGCAATCTTGCTTGAAGTCATATTAGCACTGCAACTTTCTACCTCACTATAATTATAAACACAAGACGCCTTGCAACATCTGTCTGAATCAGAAGCATCAACATAACTAGAAGAACACTCATAATTCTCTCCACAAATACTTCCTGATTGAGCAGAACAGCTTAAAACACTTCCTGCTTTATAACTTGAAAAACCAGAAACATAAAAGCTTAGTTTTCCACCACTATATGTAATATTAGAGCAAATACTATCAGGACATACAGTGCTAAAATCATTTTCATTTGTAGTAAATGCAGAATTATAATAGATTGTTGGTGTTTTATTATAAGTCAATCCATACATTTGGATTTTTGCATTTTTATTTTTTAAACTAGTATAATAACTTGTATCAATTCCAGTTATTCCAGACCCGACAAAAGAATTAAAATCAAAATCATCAACATTTCTTAAATCAACATTTTCTAAATAATCTATTCTTCCATAATTTGTTCTTTCTAATGTAAATTTAGTATTTGAAAGCTGAGAGTCATTCATGCTTTTAAAATTAGTAGTAGCTCCATCATAACTATCTGCTAAAGGGTATGGGGCAGATTCAACAATCCAAACCCAAAAATCAGTATGATTAACAATCCAATCTTCTTTTGTTGCGTTTGTAGCATTATCAGCAGGCTGGGCTTTATCATATATTGCTGCTATAATCATTGCACCTTGATAAGAACCATTTCCAGTAAAAGTATATTCTGTTCCATTTCCAGCAACACTTGTTCTGTTTTTAAATTCAGCATTAATTTCATCAATTGTTAAATTCTCTATATCTTCAAAATCAGAAAGCCCGCTTATATTAATTCTTTCCCAGCTGACATTTATATAATTTGAATCAATATCATAATAGCTAATATTAAGTTTTACACTTCCTGATTCATTAAGCCTGACAAATACTGCTTCAGGATAAACAGAATCAAGAACAGGAGCATCATTTACATTAGTTACATTTATTCTTATTGTAGAATTATTCCCTTTTCCATTTTCATTATCTATTGCCCTTATTGTGCAGTTTGCAAGCCCATAAAAATCTTGAACTGGCTCTGCAATCAATTTGAAAGTAACAGGCCCTTCAGTTGTAAAATTATAAATATAACACTCAACTTGGCTTTGATTCTGACTTGTAATTTCAAAACTATCAACATTTCCATCTAAATCACTTGCATAAATTGATAAATTAGAAATTATAATATTATTTTCAGAATCCTCATAAATACTAACATCAGGCAATGAGCTGAGAATTGGAAGTTGATTTGCATTATTTACAACAACTTTGAAAACACTTGAATTAGTAGCATTTGAAGCATCTGCAATAGTTGCATTAAAATAATATGTTCCTGCATCTGTATAATTTGTCTGCCAGTAAAATGTATTTTTATTAGTTAAATCCTGTATGAAATTATTAGAATTATTTACCCCTGTTATATTATAGCTGATATTTCCAGCACCAACCCCATCTCCATCAACATCACTTGCATTTATATTAATTGTTATAAGCTGTGTCTCATTCATGCTTAAATTTTGCATGTTTTCAACAAAATAAGGAGCATCATTTTCAGGCAAAAAGAAAATCATAAATCTTTCAGAATCCCAGTCAGTGCCATCTGTAACATTTACATTGCAATAGGTTGTTCCATAAAAATTCCTATATCCTGTAATATTAAGATTTAAGCCATTAACACTGCAGATAACCTGGCTTAAATTTTCACTTGCTCCGTAATAAGTTAAAACATCATTATCAACATCAGAAGCATTTAATCCTATAATGCTATAATTATCTTCTTTTATCATCTGAGTTCCAATAGAATCTAAAACAGGAGCTCTATTATTATTTAAAACACTTGTATTTATTTCCTGAGTTGTATTAAACATCCCATCTGTAACTCTTACAACAAAGCTGTAATTTCCAGCATCACTAAAATTTGTCTTCCATGAAAATGTATTGCTAAAATTAGAATCTTCTATAAATCTTGAACTATTTATGCTGTAATTTAAACTATTTCCATCTGCATCACTTGCATTAATCTTAACTAAAATAGTCTGATTTTCAATTACAGTTAAATTATATTCTATGCTATTAATTACAGGAGCATCTGGTTCATTTAATATAAATGTTCTATTTTCAGACCTTCCTGTATTTCTGCTGTCTCTGCAGTCAACTCTCCATAAATAGTTTCCATCATCAAGATTATAAACACTAAAATTTCCAGTGCTTCCATTTGCAATAATCTGGCTTTCTTCTGCCTTTAGAACATTTGAAAAATATAAATATAGGGTGCAGTTTAGCAATAATGCAGTGTCATCAAAAGCAGTATAATTAAAATTTACAGTTGAAACATTGATAAAACTATTGTTAAAAGGAGTTATTAATCCAACAGCAGGTCTAATTATATCTCCATCATTATTCTTTTCCATTGTTCCTTCTTTAAATGTCCAGTCGCTAAGATTATTAGTATCAATTCCATTAGGACTTCTCTGCCATGTTTTATTATCTCCCAAACTGTCGCTCAATGTTGGGGTATTATCTATTAGTGCTTGGCTTGAATTATAGATAGTTAAATTCTCTCCTGCATTATTTAATCCAGAAACATTAACAACATAATAACTATTATTTTCTAAAATAGTCTCAGTCGCATTAAATTTTATTAAATGTGATGTTGGCCCGCTTGTTCCATATACTCCTTCCCACAATTCCCAGTTAGTTATATTCACAGGGTTATTTTCAGGATTATATAATTCTACCCACTCGCTTCCATTCTCAGGATTTATTTCAATTTCATTAATAACTATATTTCCTGTCTGCACAAGAGAACTTATTTGTATATTATCTCCTCCATTATTAAAACCAAAAAATCTTAAAACATCTGAAAATGAAAAAGCATAAACAGAGCTAGAAACAAGTATTAAACTTATAATAAGTGCAAATACAACTATCCCTTTTCCTTTGTTCATATTAGTTTATTTCACCTCTAAGTCTTGTCAATTTATCCTTTTTTTCATTTATAAACACTACTATACTGCAAAATATAGTTTGATTTATACTGTTTGGTAGTAAAATAAAAGATGTTAAAATTAAATTTATTTTAGTATTTTTAAGGATATTTACAAATAGAAGATTTTTTAAATCCTCTTTTATAATCATAATCAGTCATGAACCATAATTTATGGAAAGTGCATCAGAAAACCGTTAGGTTGTCTGATTATGCGAGGGTAGCAAAGTGGTCAAATGCGCAGGACTTAAGCTACAGGTTCTCTTTAGAAAAGAGAACCTCTAGGAGGGTAGAGAAACTATATTACCTTCCCTGAAGCTATAAGCAATCCTGTGGCTTAGTGCCTTCGGAGGTTCAAATCCTCCCTCTCGCATGTTTGAGCTTCCGCAGTGAGGACCCCATCAGGGCTGACGAACAAGGAATGGCAAACATTCGTGAGCTTCTGCAATGGACCCTCTCAAGGTTGACGAATGAGAAATAGATTTATTGGATTTGAACCCATTTAATATTTAACAGCTCTCCTTAATATCTCGTGTATCAACTAAACACGATTTTTCTTCACCATTTACAAGCTGTGTAATTACTAACTTGACTTGATTCTTTTTATCCAAATCAGAAACATTAAACACATATGTCTTCTCGCTGTCTATCTTAACCACTTCACAATATCCACCATATTCTGCTGAATAAGCTCTGACATCTGAACATTTTTTATTATCTTTAATAAGCCATCTTGTAGAATTTTCACCAAAAAAAGCAAGCTTGATATTTCTTAAAGTCATTGTGTCTGTTTTTCTCTCAATATCCACTGCAATTTCTCCACTATTCAAATAACAAGCATTTTTAAGAAAAATAGTTGGAACAAGAGTGCTTGCTTCAAAACAAGATATTTGTTCTCCAAAATCATCCCGAACAACTTTTTTAACATTTGTATAAATAATAAATACAGCAGAAAGACTTAAAGCCATTATAATTAAAGTTACAATTATCACATTTATTCCTCTTTTCCCTCTTATTTTTATTTTTTCCATCCTATTTATATTCTACACGAAGTAGCTCCAACATCATAAACTTTTACTTCTAAAATCTTCTTGCCTTCATCATATAAATTAACTTTTTCTCCTTCTTTTTCATTTGGCATTGCTAAAACTAAATTCCCTTGTGCATCTTCTATCCCTCCGCTTTCATTATTATCTGAATATAGCAAGTTTGAAAAATCAGCATCATACAAACTTCTGTTTTTTCCTTCAAGATTATAACTATATCTGAATCCTGCTTTATGTAGGTAGTTTGGAGAACATCCTTGTTGCAGATTTTTATCAACAACAGAAAAATTTCCATTATTATATTTGAACTCAAGAGAAAGATAATCCTGGCTGCATAAATTAGCATCACTTCCAACAATAGTTATAATTCCAATTAAATAAGCAATTCCAAACAATAATGCTAATATTTTTTTATACATATTTGGCTAAATTCTCCTGAACAATTTTCTCATCAAATGCTCCATAATTTGAAGTGCTTAGTGTTCTCATAACTCCTGTTTCAACAGGTCTATAATATGAATCTTTACTGCATCCTTTAAAACAACCTTGATTGCCTGATTTAAAACTATCGCATGAAGAAACACAATTCTTGCTTCCTCTTGGAATTGTTGAAGGCACATACTCATCTGCCAAGTTAGCAAAAACATGCCCAAACTCATGGATTAAAACTGATTTTTGACTTGCAACATTTAAACTCATTAAATTAGTATAAGCAGAGCTTCTTATTGAGGCAGATTGTCTTGTCAAAACAATCACATAATCATTAGGACACACAGAACTTGCCTGCATTAATTCTCTTGAATAACAGATTAAAATTCCATTTTGAATATTACAACTTGGGTTATAATTTACAGAATAAAAATTAAATTTATCTTTGTTTGCTTTAAATGGCTCTACTTCATCAATATAACTTATATAATCATCTGCTTCTTTCTCACTTACTCCATTAAAAAAGAAAACAATATCTATTTTTCCATCAGGCTCTCCGTTGCTTAGTATTGTTTTGCAATTTAACCCTTCTGAAGGAAGTGTAGGACTTTTAAAATACAAAAATATTCCAAGAACTATAAGTATTGCAAAAAATGCTACAAGAACAATATAAAGAGACTTTCTGCTTCCAGCCCTATTGTTTTGCACTTCTTCTGAAATATCTGCTCCCTCTTCCATATATTTAATGAGAAAATCAAATATAAAAACCTTCGGATTTTATATTTGATTAAATTTTAATCCCAATCTCTACCCCCTTATTTTTCATATGCTGATTATAAATTATATTAATAATATCAAGAAAATAAACAAACTCTGCAGCTTATTAATTAAGTAATTGGCAAGTATTTATATAATTCAAGATATATTTTAATTTATTCGGCCTCTATAGCTCAGTTGGTAGAGCATCGCTTTCGTATCCGAGAAAAAAGCGAGGGTCGGGGGTTCAATCCCCTCTAGAGGCTTTCTCAATTTTATGTCAGAGATTAAAACCCCATCCTTTAGGATGGGGTCGTTACTTTACTGGTTTTAATCTCTGAGCATCCTAAACACAAAGGGCTTCACAAACTCCACCCTTTAGGGTGGAGTGCCCTTTGTGTTTTTGATATCAATAAAATTCTTATTTTCAATTTTGCTGGGATTGAACCGAGTGAAATCTAAATTATTTAAATTTAAACTAAAAACTAAGAATAATTATTGAGCAGCAGGCAATGCCTTTTGTTCAACAGGAGCTTGATAGCCAGTAATTGTGTTTGCAATTCTTGTTTTGCTTTCTTCAACAATTCTTGCAATCTCATTAGTATTTTCTGTATTTTCTCTTCTTGATTGTTCTATTAATTTTACAGACTCAACTTGGAAAGATTCAATAGAATCTATTAACATTTTTACTGATTTTGCATCAAGTTTCTTTCCATAGGCTGCTTTTACTCCTTCTGTTAAAACTTTTGTCCCAACAGTTGCAGCATCTTCCAAAGCTCTATTTGTACCCTGTGCCATTGCTTCAAGTGTTCTTGAAGCTTCTGCTAATCCAAATAATGAAGTATATGTAGCATCAAGTAATGTAAAAACTGATTCATTTGTAGCAAAGAATGATTGTGCTCTTATATAAACCTGTTCTTTCACACCATGAGATTGTCCTAATCTTAAAGAAACACCATCTCCAACACTATATCCTTCTCTTGTATCTTCTGCCACATTTTTAATAAGTTGGTATTTCTTATCTTCTAAATCAAAATTTTGTCTTGCTTCATCTCTTGCAAATTCCAATCTTCCTCTCTCAGCATCATCTTCTCCTTTAAATTCTGTAACAGCTTTAACAGCCTCTTCTAAACTTTTTTTTGACTCTGCTAATCTTCCTTCCTGTGTTTTTAAAACCTCATATGAAAGAATTTCAGATTGTTTAACAGCTTTTCTAAAATCAACATATCCTCTAATAATTTCAGCTTCTGTCATAAGTTGGCTTCTTGTATCATCTGTTACAGCAAGATAGGTTTTTCTTATTTTTTCAAATCTTTTATGAGGAGTTCCTCTTGCTAATCTCATCCAATAATATCCTAATTTTTCTCCAAAGCTAACTTTTTCATCTTCTAAATTTCCGATAAGTTTTTTTAAATCCTTGCTTACAGAATCAAATAATGCCTGAACTTTAAGATATCTATCATCAATTCGCATTTCACCAATTTTATCTCTTGCAAGTTCATTAAAAGCACCCATATATCTGACTGTTCTTGCAATTGCAACAACTTTAGCTTCCTCAACATCTTTGATTTGTTCAAGTATTACAGCAAGTCTTGATTCTTCTGTTCTTCCTATATCTATTCCAAATTTATCAAGAACTTTAATAGCCCCAGTAAGATAATCTCCCATTACTCCTCTTTCGGGTTTGGGATTATCTACATATAAATCAAGTGCTTTTGCTTTTTGTTCAGCCATCTTTTTTGTAGATAAAAAGGCTTTATAAAACTTTCGATTTTGTAACTATTATAAAATTTCAACAAAACCACAATGTTTATAAATAACTATTTTATATAAAAACAATGGGTAATATTATAAAAGGTTCTGATGCAAATTTAGGATTAGACGGATTTCTAAGAACAATGGATGTTGCTGATGCTGTTAAACAGCAAAGAGAAGAAGTTGGAAAACAACTCGATTTAGATGAAGCAAAAGCAGATTTAAAAAAAAGACTTCTTGCAACAGCAAAACAAAGCGGAGATAGGATGACGGAATTAGATGCTGAAACCGCAATTAAAATTTACTTTTCAGGTTTATACACATTTCAACCACCAAAAAAAGGAGTTTCAACAGCATTGGCAGCAATGTATGTTGAAAGAAGAAGAATTGGTTTGTATTATGGGGTTCCACTTCTTGTTGCAGGCGCAATAAGCCTAGCAATCTGGGGCAGTGTTACAGCTATTAAAGAAAGCAACTTAAATAGGGAAGAGAGGGCTGTTGAATCTCTAGTTGAACAGGGTTTAAGAGATAGCAAAGATCTTGGTGATAGATTAAACATTCTTTCTACCTCTCCTGTAAGGCAATATCTTCCATCACAAGATACAGCTGAAATAAATTTAATAACAGGAACAGCCCAAGCAAAATTAGGAGAAAATAAAAGTTTCTTTTCACAATATTGTCTAAATGGTTCTGCAAGAGAAGCAGTCACAAGACAAAATTATCTGGATGTTAAAAAACAAATGGCTTTGGTTCAAGCTTCAATCACAGGTGTAAAATCAGAAGTTGACAGGGGAAATAATATAATCACAACACAAACTAAACTTATCTCTGTTAAACAAGGATTAGATGGTTTAATAGAACAAGTAAGAGTTTCAAAACCTTTAGAAGTTTTTATGCAAAGAGCAGAAGACTTTTATTCTCGTGGAATTACAGCTGTTAACAATAGGCAATTATCAGAAGCTCAGCAGCAACAGGATAAACTTAGAGAAATAAAAAGAGATGCTGCTGATTTCTCAGATTTAGATAAAAGAATAGAACAAACTTATTTGACAATAAAAGGAATAGCAAAAGAACAACTAGCACTAAGTAAAGGGGAAGGTATTTATCAAGAAGCAAGAACAGCAGTCACTGCTGTTAATGTTGCAAACCTGAGGCAAGCAGCTTCTGCTTTATCTGATTTAAGCAGTGTTCTAAATACAGAATATCAAGATATTATAATTGGTGGAGATAGAAGAGTGCCAGATGATAATAACACCATAATTAGATATTATATTAAATTAGAAAGACACGACAGCCAGGGGAATATTATCCCAGTAATTATAACTCATGAAGAAACAGGTCAGAGAGTAACAGTTACCACAAGAGGAATAAGAGTTGGGGAAGTTAAACTAGGTTTTGGCACCCCAGAAAGTTATGATGGTCCTGAACCAGAAGCTTATGCTCAAGTAAAAAAAGACAGAATGGACAATGGCGTTATTGATAATAAGGTCTTTGCAAGAAAACCAAGAGGATATATTACTGATCAAAAAGTACTTACTGTAGGAGGCAGACCTGTAGATAATAAGGGAGAATACCCCTATTAAATAAAAAATGGCAAACGGAAGCGATGTTTATGATGTAATCAAGCAACAGATTAGGAGTGTAACTTCTAAGAGTTCAACTCTTGCTACACAATTAATTAATTGTGAAAATAAGATAGAGAGTTTAGGCGATGAAAGAGAACAGATTTTCTTTAGATTAGCAGATGTTTATACTCCTGACGAATTAACAGCAGATTCTGTAAAATCAAGTTTAAGAGAATTTCTTGGAGAAGTTAAAAGAATTTTTTCAGAAAGACAAGCAAGAAGACAGGAATTAGAAAGTCTTATGACTCATTGTCAGCAAAAAAGAGAAAGTGCAGGGGAAAGAGCACAAAGCTTAACAACAAACCTAAATAAAAAAGCAGAAGAAAGAGATAAGACAAGAAAGCAAATAGCAGAAGAGCTTCAGGCAAAACCAGAATATTCAAAAATGCATGAACAAGCAACAAAAGCCAAAGAAATTCTTGAAAAACAAACAAGAAGAATAGGTGAAGCACAGGAAGAAGCAGAACAAAAACTTCCTGCCTATGAAGATAGCAAATTATTTATGTATCTTGTCAACAGGAAATTCAGCACTTCTAATTATGAAGAAACAGGACTTACTGCAAAATTAGATGCCTGGGTTGCTAAAATAGTTAATTTTGCAGAAGCAAAAAAGAATTATGATTTCCTAAGAGCAATGCCTGAAATGATGAAGCAAGAAGTTGCTAAAAGGCAAGCAGATTTAGAAAAAGTTGTTTCAGTAATGCGGGAATTTGAAAATGTTGTAGAGAAAAAATATGGCTTGCCAGAAATAATCGCAACAGGCAAAAGCTTAGAAGAACAAAGAAAAAAAGCTCAAACCGAAGTTGAGTCAAATGATTCTCAATATAATCGATATACGGAAGAAAGAAAACAGATTGATGGTAAAAAAGATCCCTATGTAACAGAAGCTATTAAAAATCTCAAAACATTATTAAAAGGAGAATCTATCCAAGAATTAAAAGCCAGAGCAAGAGAAACTCCTGGAACAGAAGATGATAGGCTTGTTGTCAAAATAGAAGAAATAGATGCAGAAGTTAGAAGATTAAAAGATGCTGCAAAACAAGCACAACAAGATAGAGATGAAACAGAACAAAAATTAAGAGGATTGAAAGATATAGAAAGAAATTTTACTTCTAATGATTATGAATCTTCACGCTCAAGAATAGATGATGGCTTGAATATAAATCAACTTCTTTTAGGATATTTAGCAGGGACATATAGTTCGTCTCATGTTAATACTAAAATCGCAAGCAGTCAGCATTTCAAACCAAAAGAAACATATCAATCCTCTTATAGTTATTCTCCTAGAAGCAGTTATGGTGGGGGTAGTAGTAGCAGCTTTGGTGGTTTCAGTGGTGGCGGTGGCTCTCACTCAATCGGTGGTTTCAGTGGTGGCGGTGGCTCTCACTCAATCGGTGGTTTCTAATTCAAATTTAAACTAAAAAGATTTATAAATACTAATCAAGGAATTCTAAAATGAAACAAAAAATTAAACGATATTTAGATGAAGAAGAATTTTTAGATAGAGGAGAAGAAGCAACAGAAGGATTTTTAGCTAGACAGATTAGCGATTTTGACTCATGGATAGATAATATAACAAGTAAACATATGGATGGTCTTATTTCTTCAAAAGACTATCACAGTCAGATGGCTAAAAAGATTGGAAATTCTTGTATATATGATATTTTAAAATCAAGAATGAGGGGTTATGTTGAATGGAGTCTTGAGCAGATTGCAGAGCTTTCAGGACTGCAGGATTCACAGCAAATTATTGATTTTGGATGTGGAACATGTCTTGAAACAGCTTTTCTTGCAGAGCATTTTAATAAAAGTGAATTTATAGGAATTGATTCTTCAAAAGAAATGATAAAAAGAGCAGAAGAAAGAATAAAGAGAAGGACAATAAGAAATCTAAAACTTATTGAAGGTAATTCTTATGAACTTGATATAAATAAAAATGCGAGTTTAGCTATTTGCGCTCATACTCTTAGTGAGGATTGTTGTTTTAATGAGGAGATACACTATACTCTAGAAAAAAGTAGTAGGATTAAAAGAATTAAAAGATTTTTAATTAAATCAGGAAAATTATTAATAGTTGAACCTTGTAATAATGATTATATTCCCCAAGATATAGAAAGGGGAGTGGGGTTGCTTTATTTTGCAGGTTTTAATAATATTTCCTATAAAGTTTATTCTGAAAAAAGCACACCCTTTGCAGAAATCCTGCTCTATGGAGAGTCTGATGGGGAGATTGAAAAATGAACCCATTAGAAGTAAAATTATACCAAGACGAAACACTTAAGACGCGAAATCCAGGATTTCTTAATAAAATGGCTAGTTGGTACTTTAAACCAAAATCTTTTGAAAGAAATGGAAAATTATATGAATTATTTGGAATAAAGATATTTAAGAAGGGTGTAGTGAAGATTGGAAAAAAAGTTGCTGGAAATGAAAAAGTCAACCATGCTAATAATTATTATCTTTGGGATTCAAGTCAAGAAGGATTAGAAGCTTTTGATTATAAAACAAGAAGAAATGAATCAATACATCTTACTTGGGCAGCTTATTCAGGGATACTAGCCTCAACAGAGTTTATGGCAAATAATCTTGGCAGTTGTGAATTTCAGACAGGACTTATAATACTTAATCTCTATTGTGTAATGCTTCAAAGATATAACAGAGCAAGATTGCATAATGCTATTGATAGAATTGAAGCAAGAAAAATTAATTCAACTCACAGCTAAAAAAACTCTTAAACCTTCTTAAAGTATCTAATTTGTCTCTATAACCCACCTTGCTTGAATTTATAGCATGATTCAGCATCTCAATGCTTGAATCATAAAGAGGTTTGTCAACAGGATAAGGGATTCCATCTTTTCCCCCATGAGCAAAAGAAAATCTAGCAGGATCTTTCCATGAAACAGAAGAGCCATAAATTAAAGAGGAGATTAAAGCCAAAGCCCTTAAAGTTTTAGCACCCATTCCTTTTATCATCACAAGTTCTTCATAGGTTTTTGGCTGAATTTCATAGGCTTTTTCCAAAGCATCAAAATTTCCCAAATCTATTTTTAAAATTTCGTGTCTTGCAGGCATATTTAACTTTAAAGTCTCACACATAAGAGGTTTATCTGTAAATTCCAATAGTTGTTTCTGATTTCCTGCATTTAAATCGAATTTTCTTAAATGGCACGGATTCTCTTTAATTAAATCAAGAGAAATTTTCTGAGTTTCTTCACTTTCTTTTGAAACTAAATTTAAAACTTTATCCTCTCTCTTCTCAGAGACAATTGCAGATTCAGGCTCAACAACAAAATTTTGCACATCATCACTTAACCAATGATATCTTCTTGCAAACCCCCTTATCTCTCCCCCTTCAGAACTATTATCTTGCATTCCCTGCTGAACAACAGCCCATTTTCCAGAATCAGAGACAAAAAAAGCATGATGATAAAGTTGATAGCCTGCTTGCAAAAGATTATTATCAACTTTTGCAGAAATTTTGCTGGCATATTTTAATTTTTCTATCTTGTCTGTAGAAAATCCAAACTTTTCCCCTATATTCAACAAATCATCTCCTGTTTTTTTGCTTGTCTTTCCTTTTCCTCCTGCCATTTCAACACCTAAATCTTTCAAAGAAATTTTCAAAGCCCCTGTTGTTGTCGTAGTCAAGCCAGAACTATGCCAATCAAATCCTAAAACACACCCAAATGCCTGAAAAAAATACGGATTAGATATTCTTTTTAAAAATTCATCTTTTCCATATTCATTAATAATTATTTCAGAAATTGGGCGTGACAGTCTAACCATTCTTTCAAAGAGCCATCTAGGAGCATTTCCATAGTGTAGGGGTAAATCAGCTATTCCTGTTTGCATCTTGAGCACACCTCTTGCTTATAATGTTTTCAATATATCAAAGTTTAACTAACTTTCTGGCAAATTTTTCTCCCTAAAGAATTGTAATAAAACTTTAAAAACTCCAATCAATAAAAATTCTAATGATAAAAGAAAATATTGTTAAATATTTAATCTATTATATCTTAATTATTGTAGGTTTAGCCATGGTAATCTCAACATCTTTAAAACTCTCAGGAATAATTGACTTTTCATCAGATTGGTTATGGCTTCTGGCAGCAGTTGGTTTAATAGCAGAAGCCACAATATCAATAATAAAGCAAAAAAAGTTTGACAGAAAATTTAAAATTATAGAAAGGTCTGACATAAACTATTATGATAAAGAATAAAATTCTAAAATCGAAAGATTTATAAGTAGCTAACTTATTTAAGTCCAAGGAAAGAGAGTTCTGATAAGCATAAATAACTATATAAAAAATGGCAGAAGAAATAAACCTCGCTCAAAATTTTCCATACTTATTAGCAACAGGAGTTATTTTTGGAATAGGAATTGGAGCAGCCGTAACAGCCACAATCATGCATTCTTTAAAACCTAGAGATGATAGAGATTTAAGAAGAAATAGTGATGAAGCAGATAAAATAAGAGCAACTAATGAAGTAAAATTAAAAGAAATGGAATATGCAGAAAGAGAAGCCAAACACAAAAGAGATTTAGCTTTATCTGCAAAGCAACAAGAATATAGATTAAGCTTAGCAAAACAATTAGTAGAATTAAATCCCTTATTTGAACAATATCTTAACGATGTAAGAGCACAACAAAAGGAAGATCCCCAATATGTTGAAGCAAGAGAAGAATATCGTAAGGAATTAGTTGATGAATTTAAGGAAAGTATGACTGATGCTGGTTTGTGGAATAATGATGTTAGTACCTGTCCAGATGACGATGCTGTTGTTTCTTTAGAAACTTTAGTAAAAACAAAATTTCCCTCACAATTAAGAGAAGTTCCTCTTCCTGCTCCAATTCAAAAGGTTATAGCTTTAATTGATGCAGAATTAGGAATAGAACCAGAAGAAGAGTAAAAATCATAATTTTTTTCTAAAACGTTATTAAGAATTAGTTAAATTCAAAATAATAATATTTAAAAACCACAAAAATAATAAATTCTTAGAAAAGGGAAAATGAAATCACTCATGAAGCAAAATCAGGGGAAAGGCGAGCAACTTCACGAGGCAAATAAAAAGCAAATCAACGAGTGGGGTTGCGAGAAAGTAACGAAAACCGGAGGTTGTTGTTAATGACAAATGCATCACATGTTCAAAGACAAATGAATGAGCTTCAGAATTCTGCTCAAATTCAAGAGTTATTTGGAAAATTAGTTTCAGGGCGCTCTGGCTATAAAGCAGTAATAGAAGTTACAAAACCTGCCCCTAAATGCTCTAAGTGTGGGGCAATTCTCGAGGGAAATGAAAAATTCTGTCCTGAATGCGGTCAAAAGGTAGAACCAAAGACAGAACAGAAAACATAATCAGAATTTTCTAAAGATTTAAATACCAATATTATTCTAAAAGGAAATGGATTATATAAGAGTATCAAAACCCGTTGAAATATATCAAGAAGGAACAGATGCAAAAGTTAGATATCAAGAAGAGGATATTCAAATAGATGAAGCTAGATTAATTTCCAATTTTGCTTGTTTAAATAATACAAATATGCAGTGGGGCATGTTAGAAAATATTATGAAAATAGAACCTGTGAAGGGAAGCTGTTTTGTTGTTGAAACAAGAACACCAGAAGACGCATATTATTTAACTCATTTGCTAAAAAAAAGAAACACTCTATTTTCTCGAAAACCCTTTGTATTTTTAGATTTGAAAGAATTTAATCGAGAGGATAGATGGCCAAACTATGTTGGTGCTATTAACACTTGCTTATCTGATTCAGAAGAAGTTGGGAATGTTTTTGTAAATATTCATGAAATCCCCGAAGAAGAAAGGGAATTTATATATTTTGGAAAACAGCACGGAACACTTAGTAGACATTTCTGGATGATTATGAACATGAGTCGAGAGAATCTTTTTTTCAAAGATAGAACTACTCAAACACCAAGAAATAGACAGCTTGGACTTTTCCTGCCTTCAAAAGAATATACTGCTTTTTTAAACCATGCCATTCATTTAGCAGATTGGGTTATGCCGAAGATACATCCTTTTGAAAGCACATAATTCAACCAATAACTTTTAGCTAATTAACATATATTTTCTACAACAACAATCTTTTTAATGTCTTAAAGTTTATAAAAACATGGCAAAAAACACAGATGATACTGATACAGTAATAATTATGCCTGAAGATTCTACAAAGCCAGAAACACTGGAACAAAGAAAAGCAAGATTCAAGCAAAAATATGAGATTTTATCAAGAAAGGAAAAAAAGATTATTTATCAACTTGCAATAGCTTTAATTACCAGAAGTAATAACGGCGAAAAAGGATTAGAGGGCGTAACAATGCCTGAAAAGTTTTACAAATCAAGTGGGATAGATACTGTAATAATTCCTTTAAAACAATATATTGAAGGAGAAAATCTTGGGGTAATTAATTATCCTAGCAAAAAAGGAGCAAATATGTTTGACTATTATCCTTATGCGGGATTTGTTCCTTTGGCAAGACAAAAGTAGACATTAACTAATCCCCTCAATTATAAGTTGCCCAGGATGATAAAATAGTTAGTATTATTAATAATTAAAAGCACAAATTAAATAATCAAGGCTAATAATCTCTATTGTAGTTAAATTTATAATCCCTTTTTAATTATTAAATTCATGAAAGAAGTGATATCAAACCTGTTGGCAAAGCAGCTTGGAAAGACAAATGAAGAGATTTTATCAAGCTTAGAAGTTCCTCCTTCTCCTGAATTAGGAGATTTTGCATTTCCTTGTTTTTCTTTGGCAAAAGAATTCAAGAAAAATCCAGTAATAATAGCACAGGAAGTAGCATCAAAACTCAAACTCCCTGAAGAAATAGAAAAAATCCAAACCCAAGGAGCTTATGTTAATTTTTTTGTAAATAAAAATACTCTAACTTCAAATATAATTAAGAGTATTTTGAGTGAAAAAGACAAATTTGGAAAAGGGAAAGACAAAGAAAAAATTATGGTTGAATTCTCCCAGGCAAATACTCACAAAGCTTTCCATGTTGGCCATATTCGAGGAACTTCAATAGGAGAAAGTATCTCAAGAATTCTTGAATTTCAAGGAAGCTCAGTTATAAGGGCTAATTATCAAGGAGATACAGGCATGCATGTTGCAAAATGGCTCTGGAATTATACAAAGAATCATCCAAAAGAAAAAATAATTGCAGATGAATCTTGGATAGCTGGGATTTATGTTGACGCTGTTAAAAGATTGGCAGAAGATTTAAAACTTCAGACAGAAGTAGATGCTATTAATCTAAAATTAGAGCAAGGAAAAGATAAAAAATTAGTTGCTCTCTGGAAAAAAACAAGAAAAATCTGTTTAAATGCACTTGAAAAAATCTACAAAGAGCTTAACACAGGGTTTGATAAATATTATTTTGAATCAGAAGTTGAAAAAAGAGGAAAAGAGATAGCCCAAGAATTAGTAACAAAAGGCATTGCAAAAATATCAGAAGCAGCAGCAATTATGGACTTAAATCCTTATGGATTAAGTGTATGGGTTTTGCTTAGAAAAGACGGAACAGTTTTATATTCTGGAAAAGACTTGGCTTTAGTTGAAAAAAAATTTAAAGATTTTAAATTAAACAAATACCTTTATATTGTGGCTGATGAGCAGAATCTTCACTTCCAGCAGTTGTTTAAAACACTTGAACTAATGGGATTTGAAGGTAGAGAAAAATGCTCCCATATTCATTATGGTTTAGTTCGCTTACCAACAGGAAAAATGTCTTCAAGAACAGGAGATAATATTCTTTATTCTGCATTTAAAAAAGAAGTTGTGGACTATACAAAATCAGAAATTAAAAAAAGATATCCTAATATAAAAGATAAAGAACTTAAAGAAAGAGCACTGAAAATCTCAATAGCTGCAATAAAATATGCAATGTTAAAACAAGAGCCAAATAAAGTTATTGTTTTTACAAAAGAAGACGCTCTTAATTTTGAAGGCAACACTGGTCCTTATATTTTATATTCCTATGCTCGTGCAAGTTCAATAATCAAAAAGTCAAAAAAGAAGCCAAATATAGATAAGGCAGTCGGGAAAGTTGATGAAGCCGAATCACTATTAATAAAGAAGCTTGGGAATTTCCAAGAAGTTGTTTCCCAAGCACAAAAGCAGTTAAATCCTGCTTTAATTGCAAATTATTCATTTGAACTTTCTCAAATTTTTAATGAATTTTATCACGCTTCTAAAGTCGTAGATAGTGATAAAGAAGAATTCAGGCTTGCTTTGGTTCAGGCCTTTAGAATAATTCTAAAATCCTCAATGAATTTGCTGGGAATAGATGTTGTTGAAGAGATGTGATATTTTTAAGCAATATATTAAAATAAAAAATAACTTCTAATTATAATGTATCAATATAAAGATTAATTTAATCCAGAACACAACTTATTTATTTTTCTTCAACAGCTAAAAAAGCCCACCAAGGCTTGCTTATTGAAACTTCACCTGTTTCTGCATTGATTGTTGCTTTGACTTCCATTTTTTTGCTAAATAATCCCAATATCTTTGAGTTCTTTTCAGCTTTCAACTCATAATTCAACTTAGTATTCTCGCCTTTTCCTGTTTCTTTTAATTCAACTGTAAAGTTTAACTCTCCCAGTCTTGCTATTGCAGTCTCACTTGCACTTGAAGGCATAACTTTAATTTCAGCCTTTCTTCCATTTGATAAACTAACATTTAATTTTTTATTATTCTCTAATTTTTCTTGTGTTGCCTTAATATCTTTAGCAATAGAAACATTGGTTTCTTCAAGAATTGGTGTTTCTTGAGTATTATTACCTATATAGATATCCGAAACGCAAGTATACATAACTCGATATCCTTGAGTACAAATTTCCATTTGTCCCTCTACCTTGCATGGATTTTCCTCAAAGATCATTCTTTTTTCTCCTAATCTACATATGCAATTAGGTTCATTTTGATTTTCTTCACAATAAATAACTTTTGTCTCATTAGTGCTTGCACTTGAATTCCCACCATAAGTATTATTAGCACCACAATTAGCATATATTATTAGTTCTCCTGTGCAAGAATTATACCACCCTTCTGAACGTGTTCCTATTGCTTTACATGTTTGAGTACAACCTTGACTATTATTTCCACCACTTCCGCAATCAGCAGGGCAGTTGCATTTATCTTCAGCAGTCGGACAGCTTATTGATGTGCAAGCAACATTCTGACAAACCCCGTCGCCACAAGTTTTCCACCAATTTTCAACACAAGTTCCAGCAACACCATTATTTGTTGCTACACAATATTCTCCACTTACACTTGCAGTTGGCTTTACTCCTGCATTTTTGCTACAACAAGATGTAACCCCAAATTTAGAATTAACATAAACATTTTCTCCTTCTTTCGCACATATTTGAGTTTGATTAGTAGTTGCTGTAGAACTAGTATTATTTCCAACTATTGTCTGATTTGTTGTTGCTCCACTATTTGTGTTATTATTGCTTCCAGAACTATTATTTACAGCCATAACACCAACTAATAGTGATATAAGTAATAGTGGAATTATCCACATTATTTTCTTCATAATTAATATAGTAAAAACTCGTATTTAAACCTTATTATGACTTCGAACCAACTTGAACAGATTGCCAAAAACCTTGAAATTTAAAAACCCACTTTATATTTATTAAATATGGCAAATATAAAACTTATAAGTTTTGAAACCTTTGGATGTTCAGCAAATCTCAATAATACTGAGATTATGAAAGGACTAGTTAAGCAAGCAGGCTTGGAGATAGTGGAAAATCCTGAGATTGCAGATATAATTGTAATAAATTCATGTATTGTAAAAGAGCCAACAGAAAAAGAAATAGAAAGAAGAATTCTCGAGCTAAAGAAACTTGGAAAGAAAATAATTGTAGCAGGATGCATGCCAGAAGTAAGAGAGAAAAAGCTAAACAAATTTGGAGTTTTTTCTCTTGGAACTCATCATACAAAAGATATTCTAAAATTAATAAGAAAGATTTCAGAAGTAAGTTTAAATGATAAAGACAAAAAAGAATTTCTTTCTCAAAAAAATGAAGAAAAACTCTGTTCACCGAAAATCTCACAGGCTAAAAAAATTGGAATAACTCAGATTTTAGAAGGTTGTTTAGGTTCATGCAATTTTTGCCTTACAAGATTTGCAAAAGGAAAGCTATTTTCCTATTCTCAAGACAAAATAATAGAAAATATAAAACAAGACTTGAAAAATGGGTGTAAAGAAATATGGCTCACAAGTCAGGATAATGCAAGCTATGGTTTAGATAGGGGCAAGTCAGAATTAATAGAACTTCTAAATAAAATTCTAAATATCGACGGAGAATTTAGAATTAGACTCGGAATGATGAATCCAAATAATGTTCTCCTTATATTAAATGATTTAATTGAAATCTATAAAAATAATAAGATGTATAAATATCTTCATATTCCTTTTCAATCAGCAAGCAACAAAATACTAAAGTCAATGAATAGATTTTATAAAATTGAAGATTTTAATAAGATTATCTCAAATTTTAAATCTCAAATTCCAGAAATAACTATCGCAACAGATATAATTGTTGCCTATCCTCAAGAAACAGAAGAAGATTTCAAAGAAACTTTAAATCTAATTGAAAAAATCAAGCCAGATGTCCTAAATGTTTCAAGATATTGGCCAATGAAAGATACTCCTGCATCTTTACTTGAACAAATTCCAAGCAAAACATCAAAAGAACGAGCCTCAATTATTATGAAATTATTTTTAAATCAGCTAAAAGAAAAAAACTCAAGTTTAATAGGAAAACAGTTCAATTGTCTAGTCTATGACTCATTTAAAACTAATTTTCTCGCAAGAACTCAAAATTATAAATTAGTTTTAATCAAAAGCCAAAAAAATATTCTTGGCAAATTTGTAAAAGTTAAAATCACAAGTTCAGAACAAAATCATCTTCTTGGAGAAATTATTTAGTAGTCTTCCCACCAGCTACATAAGTAAAATTAGGTTTTTTGTGCTTGGTTTGTATGGGCTCCTCGGGATTTTCTATTGCCCCCCTCATTTCCTGCAAACCGCTAAGTAATCCAGAAATTTCCTCTCTTAAATCATTAATCAAAGGAGCAGCATCTCCTCTAACCCCTCCCCTATAATTTTTCCCAAGAGTGTATTGCCTTTTGTAAATTGCTTCAGGTGAATTTTCTAATTGCTCTTCTATTATTTCTTCTGTTTCTCTGACAATTTCTAAGTTACCTGTTCTTCTTATGCTTGTTATAATTTTATCTGTAAGCTCATCCATTTTCCCTTTTAATTTAGGACTTCCAATAGGTCCTTCATATTTAGAAGCCCTACCTTCATAACCATCTACAAACCCTGCAAATTCTTCTGTTCCCTGAATTTCTCCTTTTGTGCAAAATAAATTATGATAAACCCATTCTGCGCCCCTTCTTGCCACTCTTGGTTGTAATTCATTTGCTTTTACAAATGCATAAAATATTATATCTAATTTATTCATCTTGAGAATTAAAAGTATTGATATTTAAACTTAACTAAAATGGCCCTGGTCCTGGATTTGAAGGATTTTGTGTAGTGCCTGAACCACCGCCTCCCCCTCCCCCTCCTCCGCCCCCACCTGCAATAGGTGCTATTAAAGAGCCTGTTTGAATTAAAAGCATATAACTACCCTCACCAATTACACCAAGCATACGCCACCCATCTCCTACATCACTTCTAAGATATTTTCCCCTTGCCTGCCAATAGGGTGTAACAACCCAACTTACAAGAGGTATTCTCTCCCCTGTGCTTTTCTCTTCATTAAAAATATATCCCCCAATTGCGCCTGCAAAAGAGCTATTCATACACTCTCCTCCAAATGTTGCATTAAAAGTTGCAGCTAAAATATCATCAATTCCACCTGTAAGTTTTCCAATAACAGGAACATTTTCAGAATGCTGAGCAAGACTATATGTTGGTAGTCTAATAACTGTTTCAAAAACATCATTTCCACTAGCAAACAATGCACCAAGAGCATCAAAAGGAACTCTATGAAGTTTAACACCTGATATATCTTTTCCTGTTTGTTTCCACATTTCTCCAGGATAGGTAAACATCTCTTTGTTATTATAATCTCTTGGCATCATACATCCTTGAGAAGATAATGCCCCAACCCCAACCAAAGTTCCAAGAGCTAAATATTTTCCCAACCCCCTAACTCTTTGTTCTCTTTCCATCTTAACTTATGCCTCCTAAATCACATGTCTTTGAAACCTCAAGAAGATAACCCTCTCCTGGATTTATCCAGTCTGTTGTGCAATAGCAATAGGTTCCAGGGCTTGTAAAGCAGAATTGTGCCTTTCCATTATAATCAGAAACTCCTGCACAAGACGTAACATCTTTAACATATTTCTGCATGCCAATAATAGCACAGTTTCCTTTTATATTATTAATATTTGTTCTTGCATAAAAACTTCCTACTGCAGTATGATTATAAATTCCTGTATTATATATCTTATTTGTTCCTTTCCATCCAATAGTCTTAACAGTTGTGCTGTCAACTAAAAAAGAACAATCATTTTTCACTTTAACAAAATAACCCATTCCAACATACAAATTATCATTTAATCCTAAACAAATCCAATCTCCTGTATCAACATCTTTGTATGCAAGATTCGAGCCAGAACAAGCCCCTCCCCCAATACTAACTTCACAATCTGAATTTAAAGAATTAAATGTCCATCTATCTCCTCTTGGAATTGAGAAAATTTGAGTTCCTGATTTTAAATATACTCTTGCCTGATTATCATTTACATTTAAAGTCCAGACTTTTTCTGCGGTTTTATCTCCATCAGAAGCAGTTAATTTAACATTATAAACTCCTTGAGAATTCTCATTTGTGTTAAATGTGTATGAATTTCCATTTCCAACATTATTACCATTAACATACCATGTTAAAGTTACAGAATCTCCATCTGCATCAGAAGCGCTACCTGTAAAACCCTGAGATGTGCCCTCATTTATTGTAGGATTGCTTAAAGGAGAATAAGAATCTATTGTAGGAGCTCTGTTTGTTTTGCTTATTGTAATCTTTATTCTTTCACTATCTTGAGATTCTCCATCACTGACATTAAAAGTTACATAATAAATCCCTTCCTGTTCAAAATTAGGAGTCCATGAGAACTTTTTATTAGACAAACTAGCTCCTGAAGGTAAATCATCAGCAGAATAAACCAAGTTATCTGAATCAGCATCTGTTGCAGATATAGAGAATTCTAAAAGTGAGTTCTCCTGTCCTGTTTTATCCCCTATGTTTCCAAGAATAGGTGCAGAATTTGCAACAAGAACAGAATTACTTGCAGTTTCAGAAGAATAAGAAGTTCCATCATATACTTTAGAATAACAAATAATATTATCATTTTTGTTACAGTTAGTTCCACAATTATATGTATTACTTGTAGAAAAACTTTTCAAAACACTTCCACTTTTCCTAAACTCATAATAATAATTTAAAGAATCCCCATCAACATCACTTGCTCCTGTTCCACTGCATGTAATCTGGCTATTTTTATAGATAATAGTTGGGCTTAAATCCACTGTTGTTGGAGTTGTAGGAGCACTATTTTTTATTTTTACAACATTGCTTGCTTTTTCAGAAGAATAATCATTTCCATCATATGCCTTTACATAACAAGTTACATCATCATTTTTATTACATCCACTTCCACAATTATATTGATTAGAAGTAGAGTAAGATTTTAACACACTTCCAGATTTTCTAAACTCATAATAATAAGTTACTGAATCTCCATCAGCATCTATTGAGCCAGTTCCACTGCAAGTCAAATCAGTATTCTTATAAGAATCAGTAGGAATTAAGCTGTTCTGTGTTGGGGTTGAAGGAACTCTATTAGTATTAGTTACAGTCATCAGCCATTCCTTGCTTTTATAATTCCCTTTATTATCATTTACAATAATAGTCACATTATGGCTTCCTGCTGAATTATAGTCTGAATAATAATTGTATGAATCAGCAGAAATTCCTAAATCTGCCCCATTCAAATACCATTTTACATTCATAGGATCTGATTCAGGATCATGTTTTGTTATACTGAATGATTGTGTCTGTGTTTCATATATTGTAGGATTGTTCAAAGGAGAATATGTATCAATAACAGGGGGTTTATTTGTAACAACTGCAATTTTTCCATTTGTTGTTGTTAATCCCTGGATTGAGTTAATGTTTTCATCAACCAACTGGCCGTCTGCAATATTTAATGTGGTATTTCCTTTTTCTATTGCAATAAAATTTATTATTGCAAGTGCTCCATTTCCTGTAACTCCTGTTTGTGTTGAAAATCTTGTATTGGCAAAGTCAACATAACTCCCTGTATAATTTATACTTATTACAGGATATGTGCTTGCCCCATCTTTCTTAAAAAAATTACCTTCAGAAACACTTGTTGCATTTACAAAAGATTGATTAAAATAAACTTTAACAGAAGAGGCATAAACACTTGCATCAGTGGAAATATTAAGATAAACTTGAAAGTTTTCAGACTTATAAACTTCGACTTCAGATGGATAAATAAATATTCTCGAGTTTGAGTTTTGCACAGGCATTATTTTTTCATAATTCTTGCCAACTATTGCAATATCAGCGATATCAACTTTCCCATCATTATTTAAATCAGCATTATTTTGTGCTTCAGAAATAGAACTTGTAAAAGATATTTGTTTTTTTTCATAGCCATAATTCTCACCGATAATGCCAAAATCAACAATATCAACTTTTCCATCCATATTTAAGTCACCTGATATTATCATTGGATTTTTCTCTAAAATAAAGTCCTTTATATCAACCTTTCCGTCTTTATTATAATCCTGAAGAGCAATAGAAAAAGGCAGCATTATCAATAGTAAAAATACTACTATTATCCCCCTAGTAAGCCCCTTATTCATGTATATTCTTTGCATATTTTTGTATTTAACTTTTTTCCCTATAGTGCATATAGCTTATATTCCTCTCCCCTAGCTAACATTAATATTTCCATTAACCCTATCCAAACTAATTAATTTTGAATTTTTCATCCCATCAATTACATCTGCTTTGGTTAATTGAATTTGTGAAATCCCAGAAGATTTTGTTTTAAAATTCACTTTCATAATATTCCCATCTCCTGTAACTCCTGCCACACTTCCCATTATAGTGCATGCAATAGAAAGACTGCCCTTATCATTTTCTATTTGCTTGGAAGGACATCCTGAACTTCTTCCATCTTTCTTTAGGAAGTCTCCTTCTTCAACACTTACTAATTCTATAACATCTTTATTAAATAATAAATCAACTCCTAAAGCAAAAACCTCTGCCTGAGAGCTTATGTTTACATAAAAAAATCCTTCTTTATTATTCGACATGCTAATTGAAGCAGGACTAATAAAAACTTTTCCTTTTGAAACTATGGGTTCATCACCGCCTCCTCCACCAGAATTACCTCCTCCGCCACCACTGCCAGAAACACTTTTTCTGCTATTATCATTAGAATTCCTTTTATTTCCTGTGAATACCTCTATTGTCGGATTGCTAATTCCCACCTTATCTGAGTTATTTTCAGAATTACTAATGACGTCGCCACTTATGCCTGCTTCTTTATTTCCAAAAATAACATTGCCTGTAATAGAAGGAGAAATTACAAAAAATAAGAAAATATTTATATTTATAATTAAAAAAACCAATACTAATAATATGATGATCTTTGTTTTTCTCTCCATACCAATTTCCCATCACCTTATCCTTGTTTATTTCTAGCTAACCTTCAATATTTAAATATTTATATTCTGCAGTATAATAGCTAAAATGAACCACTATGAATATAACCACTAGTTTGGCATTCCATCCCATAATTTTTACCAATCATGGCTAAGTCAATAATATCAACTTTCCCATCTCCTTCTTGCTCGCCATTAATTCCAGGACCAGGGCCTATATCTGCGTCTGCATTCCAATCCACATCACCTGCAGAAGTTCCATAAGCTTTTCCAACAGTAGCTAAGTCAAAAACATCTACTTTACCATTAACTATTACATCCCCTGCCAATAAAACACTAACATTCCAATCCTTTGCAACATCATACTGGCCATCTGAAACAACAAAACTAATGTTTTTTATTCCGCAGATTCCAGGGCTAAAATCATAATTAAAATAGCTATTACTTCCACTATTAATGCCTTCTACAAACCAATTATAGCTAAGAGTATTGCCTTCCAAATCATTAGAACTTTGGTTAAACAATAGACTATATCCCTCTCTGAATTCTAAATTTAAATTAGCAGGAGAGAACCAATTTATTACTGGGGGTGAATTCACATTATTAACATTTATTTCACCAACTCTTGAATCATATGCCTCTCCATCACTAACATTAAAAGTTATATAATATTTCCCAGATTGTGCAAATCCTGGCTTCCAATAAAACCCAGCACTATTCAAAACAGCTCCTGAAGGCAAATTATCCGCAGAATAGCTTAATATATCATAATCTGCATCTGTTGCAGAAATACTAAAATTAAGAACACTGTTTTCATCAACACTTTTATTTTCTATATAACTTAAAATAGGTTTTGAATTTCTTATTGTAACATTAGCTGAATAATTCAAATCTCCAAATACAATACCATCTTTTGGCTTAATTGAAAAATACCACACATCCCCTTTACTTGTTTCTGCATTTGGAATAGATAATAAATCATTATAATCTCCTTGCAAAATCCCATCTTTATACCATCTTATTTCTGTTCCCTGCTCATTATCATCGTCAATATCATAATAACTATATTGGGCAATTAAATCATCACTGGTATTGGCATTATTAGGGCTTAAAATTAAATTATAGGCTTTTGGCGGGTTATTAATAATGACAACTCCATCTTCTATGATATTTGTATTAATTGGCTTAATTTGAGGATCTGAAATTTGAATATTGCTTAATTCAATCAAACCACTTCCAGAAGATAGTGAGTTAAATGTCAAATTTATCATTCCCCCAATTCCAGAAACTCCCCCACTATTACCTGTTCTTGTTGCTGCAAAAGAGTATTTTCCCTGGCTGTTATCAAAGCTGTTTGAAGCTACGAAATAGTTTTTCCCATCTTTTCCAAGAAAGCCATTATCTTTTGAATTTGTTCCACTAATAATATCTTTATCATAATTTAAATTAAAACTTATAGCATAGATGCTTTCATTTGTATCAATATAAACATAAACATTAAAATTTTCTCCTGGCTTTACAATTGTTTGGTTTGGATTTATATACACTTTTGTACTAGCAGAAACAAGAGTCAAGGAAATAATTACAAATAATCCAATCAGAATAACAAACCCTTGCTTTTCTTTGTCCCCTCTCATGTTAGTTAATAGTGTTAACTTATATTTAAATCTTTCGATATTCTGGAATATTGTAATATATATTTTCAACAAACACTTCCATAGGCTTTTCCAACCATCGCTAAATCAAAAATATCTATTTTTCCATCTGTAAAAACATCTGCATTAGCACAGCTTCCTTCTGCTTTTCCATTGTAGCAGACTCCAACCATCGCTAAATCAAAAATATCAACTTTGCAGTCATAGTTTGTATCTCCAATAAGTTTGATTACATTCACAAAACCATTTTCAGCAATAGAAGACATTTGCTTAATTCCAGCATCAGAAACACTTATATTCTGCAAGATTAAACTGCTATTCCCCCATTCTTTTGCTTTGAATGTTATGCTTGCAAGAGCTCCAATTCCATTTATTCCATAGTTTACACCAATTCTTGTATTTGCAAAAGTTATTTTTCCATTTTGCAAATTAACTATTGGATAGGTGTTTGCTCCATCACTTTTTAAAAAACTGCCTTCATTAACTTTTGTTACATTTAATACGCTAAAATTATAAACCAAATCAAAACTTAGCGCGTAAATCTCTCGGGTAGTATTAATATTAATATCCACAACAAACTCTTGTCCTTTTTGTGTTATTTTTATCGCAGGATTTACACTAATTTTAGGAACTATCCATCCAGTTTCCTCTGTAAAAGGGTAGTTATCTTGATTAGAAGTAAAGACATAGGGTGAATCACATTTCCCATCTTTATTAGAATCAGAGCATCCTTCTGAATTTTCATCAAAATTACTCCAGTAATTTCCCTGATTATTAAAATCCCAAACATTGTCAGAGCCAGAACTTTCAGATGCAGGCCCTATATTATTTATAAAATTATTATGCCAAATTATACTTTTACTGCTTCCAATAAGATATACTCCCCCTCGGCTATTTTTTATACTATTTTCATAAATCGTATTATTAACAGAATTATCTATTCTGATGGGATAATCTGCATTATCTATTTTATTATTGTTTATTGAATTATTTTCAGAAGAAATGATGTAAATCCCGAAAGTGCTGTTTTCAATTAAATTATTGCTTATTTCTAATGATGCTGTTGCTTGTAATTGCAATGCGCGCTCACTATTTTTTATACTATTATTGATAAATCTCATATTCTGTGAAGCCATTGTATAGAAACCCATATTATTTTTATCTAAAACATTATCAATAAAGGTATTATTGTATATTGTGCCATACCATTCATTTTGGTGATATGCACATATTGGATTGTTATAAAAATAATTACTTTTGAAAGTATTATTGTCTCCGTGCCAGTCAAAATATATTGCCATCCATGTATTATTTATAAAACGATTATTCTCAAACAAGTTATAATTAGTATACCACCATATTGAAACCCCTTTATTGCAATTCTTTACAGTATTATTTATGAAATTACTATATTGCACATCATGAGTAGCAAAGGCGGTTGTGCAGTTGTCAAAAACATTGTTTATAATTTTAACATAATAGTCATGATAGCCATAAACCCCATTGGCAAAATCTTTAATTATGCAATTTTTTATAGTTGAATTTGCCCCTAAATCTATTTGAGATATAGATTGATTGCCCTGAAGAATACTGCCATTGCAGTCAAGCACAGCATTGTCATTAAGCCTTATATAATTTGATATATTATATGTTTTGTTGCATAGTATGGTAGTTCCTGAAAGTATCGCCATATCATTTAATAACGGACAGCCATCACCAGGTATTTGGTTTAATGCAGTCATATTTTTCATATTATTAGCATGTTTTATTATTAAAGAATCTGTAGAAGAATATTCAGGATAATTCACACCATAGCTATCCCAGTCAGGATAATTCAAATCTTTTATCATCCATAGCAAATCCCCATTTAATTTTTCATTTTCAGCTGTTTCAAAATATTTCTGAAAATAAGAATCTCTATTTGAAGCAGGCATACCATACTCCCCGATTATTACTGGCTTTTTAAGAATCTTATGTGAATCTTCAATATGCTGTTTCATATAATCTGATGCTTGTTCTTCACTCATTCCCCATTTATCTGCATAAAAATGAAACCCTGCAAAGTCAATAGAAGGATGATTGTGGTCTGCAATAAAATCATTCCCATCTTGCCCATAAAATCCTTCTTCTCCAACAGAGACAAGATGGCTATTATCAATAGATTTTAGATAATTGCTTATTTCTTCAATCCACTGATTTAAAGCATCATTAGAAACAGCTCTTGGTTCATTTGCAAGCTCCCATGCCATTATTGTTGGGTCGTCTTTATATTTTATTCCTGTGACTGTATTTGTTCTATTCAAAAAATAGGCAATATATTTTTTATACAAATTTTTTTCACAAGTTCCCAAATAAAACCTGTCTGTGCCTGAATCATTACACCATGAGAGATATTGATTCATGCCCCCATAATCATTCCAATAGTTTACTAGCGGAATTATTAACTTTAAATTTCTGTCAGAAACCTCTTTTATCATTCTGTCATACCTTCTAAAATCCGCTTCATTATAAACCCCTGCATTTGTTTGGAGAGTTCCCCAATAATTACCGCCATCTGAAAAACCCCAAACTCTTATAACCGAAAGATTCATCTTAACCGCATCATCTAAAACTTCTTTGCTGCATCCCTGATGGGTATCATAACCAGAACAAACCCAATTCCCATACCATAAATAATAGCTGTTTGTTCCTGCAAAATAAAATACCTTTCCGTTTAAATAAAATTCAGTTCCATTAATTTGGACAAAATTAGAACTCGCTCCTGCTATAGATATTGTGGAAAAGACAGCAATAACTAAAAACAAAAACAAAACCAAAATCCCCCTTGCATTTAGCATGTCTCTTTCACCAAAGTATATTATTGCCTGCCCTTAATAAACTTTTATATAGTAGAGAATATAGTGCCATATATATAAAATAAAAAAATAAAAATTAAATAAATTTAGTAAAAACTAAATTTTTTCAAGTTTCCTAGTGTTTATCTAAATGATTCCTATAGTAGTTGATTGCACTTTCCCTTATACTTTACATTTGCCTTTGCTGCAAAAGCCATGCATTCATTTGAGTAAGTTTTTCCATCGCACCCGCAAACAGGATTATATATTGTGTCACATGTTCCAGGCGTTTTAGCACATACTCCTGAAACAGGCACGAATGAATAAAGACATGCGCCTGTTGCTTTTTTACAAAACTCTCCCAAGTTACACTCCCCATTAGAAAAACACTTTTTAGGCACTTGGCATTTTGTATCTGCAGAACACTGTTCTGTTTTATTGCATCCAAAAGGGGTGCAGGCTCTTATCTGCAACATTTGATTAGATGCACACTGCCCGCCACCACATCGAACACTTTGCCAATTACTGCATTTGCATTCAGGTTGACTGCACTTAGAATCTTTTACACATCTTTTGGTAAGATCGCACTTGCTCGGTGAGCAGTCTCTTTTCTGCAACATATAATTTTTAGGGCAAAACTCTGCCCCACACGCCACATTTTTCCAATCCCCGCATTTGCATGTTTGGCTAAACCAATCACCTAAACTTGAAATTCCCACCCCTCCTTGTTGTCCTGCTTTTGCCAAATCAAAAATACTTTGTTCTGCAGAACTAAAGACTGCAAAAGAAATAGCAAATACAAGAATCAATCCAAGAAAGATTTTCACTCTTTTGTTGTATTTTCCTCCCATAATAGTTAATAGTGTTAACTTATATTTAAATCTTTCTATATTCTTGAATATTGCAATAAATATTTTCAACAGCTAGTTCCATAATTCTTCCCAACAGTAGCCAGGTCGAAAATATCTATTTTTCCATCTGTAAAAACATCTGCATTAGCACAACTTCCTTCTGCTTTTCCATTATAGCAAATTCCAACTCCTGCTAAATCAAAAATATCAATTTTAGAATCTGAATTTACATCTCCATCTTTTCTTCCTTCAAGCCAAGCGCATTTTAAATCATAATAAACTTTTCTTGGCTGCATAATATCTATGCTAGTTCCATTTTTAACAGTTCTAACAACGCCCCACCATTCTTCATTAGAATAAGAATCAGGATGCGAAGTAGTATAATATCCCCCATAATCATGGCTAAAAGCAGAGCCTGCTTTCCACCACTCATCACAATATTCCATAATTGTTGAGCCAATTGCAGAAGAAGAGTTAATTTCCTTCCACAAACTCAAATCCCAATCAGATTGGTTGTCTTCATATTCTTTTTTATCAAAATTATTTAACGCATCTATTCCATATTCGCTAATCATAATTGGTTTTCCTGATAAAGTTGGATATTCACTAAAAAAACTTCCAAAACTCTTTCCACGATAAACATTACTTGCCCAAAAATCAACATATGGTAAGGATGCATCATCTGCATTGTAATCTTTATTTCCAATATAGCCAATATCTCCTGAAACAATTCCAAAAGGGTGTTTATTTTGCCCTTCTTCATCAGCAGCTATTTTTCCCAATTCATTTGCCAGAGTGTAAAAATAAGGCAAATAAGAGTAGGATGAACAATAATAAAGATTATTCTCATTCCCAAGAGCCCAGGCTAAAACAGCAGGATGGTCTTTATATTGTCTTACATAGGCTCTAAATTTATCTTTATATGCTTGTCTTATTGCTTCATCACCCCAATTTTCATTGCAGTTTATCCAAAAACCCATAATAACATATATTGGCTTGTTTCCATTATTCCAAGCAGCATCTAAAAAAGAAATATTTTTAACCTCTCCCCAAGTCCTGATTGAATTTGCATGCATTTCTCTTAATAATTTAAAATCTCTATTATAAGCATCGGGTGTATTATATATTACAGCATCTCCGCCAGCAACATTAGCATCAAATCCAATTGGAACATCACTATAGCCTAATCCTTTTGCAGTAAATTTTTTATTATTAACAAATAAACCTGTGCAATTTATTTTAACCTTGCCCTTGCTTTCAGGAAAAGGCATTAGACATTGTTTTTTTGAAATATCATTTTTATAACAGTTCCATCCAGAAGAATAATCATTATAAATTTCTGTGTTGGATTTTGCATAATCATAAATTTTGAATTCGTCAACATAAGAATTTGCATAGCCATACCAGTTGTTTCTTCCAACCCACATATTCCCGCTTCTATTTACATAGAAATTACAAGTATAAGCATTTCCTCCAAGTATCCCATTTAAAAAATTTGATATGGTAAAACAATTTGCGTTATAATATTCAAATTTTATTGCAATATGATTCCATTTATATCCCACATATCCTAAACCGCTTCCCACTTGAGTCATTCCACTCTCATTATTTCTTGTTTCAATTATAACATGCCCATTATAAAAAATTCCCATGCTATTAGGACTTCCCCCAACGAGTCGGTTAACATCAAAATACCCTTTTGCATCAAAGTTAATATTTTTTACCCAAAACTCTATTGTTAAATTTTTCAAGGGAAAGTTTGTAATAGGATAGGTTATATAAGAGTTAGAAGTCATATTAGCATAATTACCACATTCATTATTAACTATTCCAATATTTCCACTTATAACTCCTGAATTAGAACCTATTTCATTCAAACTATCAAAATTTTCATAAAATACTTGCGCACCAATAACAAACTTTGCGCTGATAAATACCAGAATCAGTATCAAAAAAACTTTGTTTTTCATGAGTTAAACAAGTAAAATTTATATAAATAGCTTCTTCATATTGAGTATATCTCAAGATATTTTCACAATAGTGAATATAGAATTCTATCTAAGAATATAAAACTAAAAAAAGAAAATCTAAAAACAACTAAGACAAATTACCCATACACCTTTTTTTTATTAAGCAGATTATTTAAGACTTTTTTATGATCTTTACTCTTCACCTTTTTTTTCAAAACTACTTCTTCACAACCTTAAATTCATTCCAAGCAATCTCAAACAGCTGTTCAAGAGCCTGTGCGAAAAATGGCGTATTTATCCAAACACCGACATCATAGTTAGGGTGGACTTCTTTGTCATCAAGTAACATAAACATTACTTGCTCACCATCCACAATAACAAATCTTGCTCTCATTTTGTCTATTGCCCTTACTTCTGCAATTTTAGCAATCTCTTTTGCAATCTTCAGGTTCTCATTGTTTATATGGGCTGCTATTTTTATAGAAACTCCCCTCTTCTTAGCTTTTTCAAAACTTGGGGTTAAAGCTTCAAGTTTTCTATTTAAGCCCTCTGCAGTTGTTACAATTGTTACTGTCTTTTCTGCTTCTCTAATCATCATATCAAGATGATTATACATATTCTGCCTGCCTCTTAAACTTCCGCTTAAGTCAGAAGGCTCAACAAATTTAACACCTGTTGTAAACAAAGCACTTAACTCCTCAAGTACTTCATCTCCTTTCAATTGCTCAAGTCTTTTGCTTTTTTCTGTTGCATCTCTTACAAGATTTTTCTTAACTCTTTCAACAACTTCTTCGGGTTTTAATGCAACAAACTTGATTGGCTTGCCAAGTTTCATCACAATAAAACCTTTTTTCTCAAGGCTTTCAAGAATGTCGTAAGTTCTTGACCTTGGTACATCACTTATTGAGCTTAGCTCTCCAGCAGTAGAAACACCTCTAGAAAGTAAAGCTGCCCAAACCCTAACTTCATATAGGTTTAAATCAAAAATCTTTCTTAACCTACTTAAAAACTCTTCTTTTACTATCATTTTTTAGTTTAAATTATTTTTCTTAAGTATAAAAGGTATTTAAACCTTTTGTCGTTCGTTGTTCTTTAGTGAGGGTAAAAATTCACTATCTACAATGAGGGATTAAATCATAGCTTGCTAAAATATACATTCAAACTTATATTTTTCACAACAATATTCGCCTCATTTTTATAATTTTTTTCTTTTTTATCGTTGATATTTATAGTTTTGCAGTTTGTTCTTTCTTTTAGAATATCTTTTTGTGTTTCTATTTTTCTACAAAAATCCTTGCCCGCAACAATTTCAAGTTCAATTAAGTCTCCTTTTACAAGCCCTGCTTTTTTTCTTTCTGCCTGAACCGCTCTTGAAATCTCTCTTGCATAGCCTTCTGCTTCAAGTTCAGGAGTCATTTTTAAATCAAGCTCAACTTTCAATTCTTTATCTTTTTTTACATCTATTTTTTTTACATTTAACTGCCTTACAATAATTTTTTCAAGTTCTTTTGAAATTTTATCTTCACAGCTGATTATTGCCTTTGCCAATGGCCACTTTAGTCCAATTTGTGCTTTGTCCCTTTCTCTTAATCCTGTTTCAATTATTTTCAGCATAGAAGAAAATTCAGCTTCAAGCTTCTTGTCAATTTTCTTCTCATCTGCATCTGGCAATGAAGCAAGATGAATAGATTCTTCTTTCACAATTTTATTTTCTCTTAAATCCTGCCAGATTTTTTCTGTAACAAAAGGACAAACAGGAGCAAGAAGTTTTATCATCCCAAGTCTTATTTCTTCTAATATAGAATAAACCTCATCACTTCTCTCCCTGATTATCTGTATGTAGGTTTTGCTTAAATCAAAAACAAGAAAGTTTTCAAATTCAGAAATAACCTCTGGAAATTTAAATTTATTATAATTTTCAATAGTTTTTTTAATAAATGAATTGAATCTTGATAAAATCCACTTATCCTCTATTTCTAATTTAGACTTTTTCTTCTCAAGCTGATTAACGAAATTATTTGTATTGAGCAAAACTCGGAATACATTACCTATATCTAAAAATTCTTTTTCATCAAAGCAAAAATCTTCTCCTTTAGATATTTTAGCAAAATAATATCTCATATAATCTCTTCCGAATTTATCAATTATTTCCTGAGGTGAAATAATATTTCCAATTGATTTTGACATTTTTTTCTTCCCTAAATCCAAAATCATGCCATGAACAGAAATATTCTCAAAAGGCTTTTTTCCAAATTTTATCTCGGAAAGAATAATTTGTGAGTTCCACCAACCTCTAACCTGGTCTTTTCCTTCAATATTAAGATTAGCAGGCCAGAATTTTTTAAATTGTTTTTCTTCTTTAGGATAGTTTAAAGCAGCCCAGCTTGACACTCCTGAATCAAACCAGACATCAAGAACATCAGGAACTCTTTTCATAATTCCTTTGCATTTGCACTTTATCTCAATCTCATCAATTTCAGGTTTATGAACTTCTTTTACTTTCTTTCCAGATAGTTTTTCAAGCTCTTCTACGCTTCCAACAACTATTTTTTCCTCACATTTATTACAAACCCAGATTGGAAGAGGAGTTCCCCAATATCTTCTTCTTGAAACAGGCCAGTCTCCAATTCCTTCAAGCCAGGCTTTCATTCTTAGCTTCATCCAGTCAGGAATCCAGTTTGTTTCTTCATTTTCTTTTAATATCTTTTTTTGTATCTCAGAAATTTTAAAAAACCATTGAGGTTGAGCAACCATTAATAAAGGAGATTTACATCTCCAGCATAAAGGATAATCATGAGAATATTTCATCTTATAAACTAAAGAATTATCTGCTTCTAAGTCTTTTATAATCTCTTCGTCAACAACTCTTGCTTTTTTTCCTGCATATTTTCCAGCCTCTTCTGTCAAAATTCCATTTAATCCAACAGGAGAAGGCATATCTAAATTATTTTCTCTTCCAACTTCCCAGTCTTCTCTTCCATGTCCAGGAGCACAATGAACAAGTCCTGTTCCATCTTCAAGATTAACATATCTTGCAGACAAAACAACTTTATATGCATTTTTTAATTTTAATTTTAAATTTTTAGAAAGAGGATTAGAATATTCCCATCCTTTCATTTCTTTTCCTTTATACTCTTTCTTAGAAGTATAACCCATTTCCAATTGAGTCATTATTTTAGAAACTAATTCTTTAGCAATAATCCATCTTTCGCCTTTAGAAGTTTCAATTTCCTCATATACAAAATCAGGATGAACCATTACTCCTGTATTTGCAGGCAGTGTCCAGGGAGTAGTTGTCCAAATAATTAAGAAAATATTTTTCTTATCTTTTAATGGAAATTTAACATAAACAGATGTATCCTCTTGTTTTGCATATTCAATTTCATTATAAGAAACAGCTGTTTCGCATCTTGGGCATATATGAACAGAATATTTTCCAAGATAAAGTAACTTTTTCTTATCTGCAACCTTAAATGTATCCCAGATAGTTTCAATATATTCATTTGAAAGAGTCAGATAAGGATTTGAAAAGTTCATCCAAACTCCAAGGTTTTCAAATTCAGAATTCATCTCATTAATATGTTTTGTTGCAAATTCTTTGCATTTTTCAATAAATTTCTTAACTCCAAATTTTTCAATATCTTGCTTTGATTTGCTTCCTATTTCTTTTTCAATCTGAAATTCAATAGGAACTCCGTGAGTATCATAACCTGCCCTGTCAAAAACATCTTTTCCCTGTAGCCTTTGACTTCTCATTGCAATATCTTTGGATATTTTATTAAGAGCAGTGCCCATATGTATGTGTCCTGTTGCATAGGGTGGTCCATCCATCATGTAGAAGCTTTTTCCTTTTTTGTTCTTCTCCTTGCTTTTTTCATAAATCTTTTTATCTTTCCATAATTTCAATATTTCCAGCTCTTCTTGATTGTTCATAGTTATATCTCGTTAATTATGTTTTTAAATCTTCAGTTCAAGCAGAAGATGCAGCAAGGCATTTAATATCCATCCAAGCATATTTTCTTAAATCTGCTCCTACTTGTGGTTTTCCTTCTACCTCTTTTTCCCAGTATTCCCTTGCTTCTTTATATCTTCTCTCATTTACAAGTTCTTTAAACCTCAACACGATAGACGCCCCTGTTTCCCCTATTTCAGCTTCCAATTCCTCCTTTGTTTTTCTTGCATTTTCCAAATCTTTTTCATTAAACAAAGTCATTTTTATATAAGCAAATCGTATAAATCTCCTTCTGCGTCTAATTTAGAATAATTTATGCCATGACTTGTCATTCTCTCAACCAATGGCTTAAAATCCTCTCTGTCTTTCAACTCTATCCCTACCAAAGCAGGCCCGTTTTCTTTATCATGTTTTTTCATATATTCAAATCGAGTTATATCCTCCCCATTGCATAAGACTTTATTAACAAATTCTTTTAATGCACCTGCTCTTTGTGGAAATCTTATTATAAAATAATGTTTTAATCCCCTATAGACTAGTGCTCTTTCTTTTATTTCAGGCAGTCTATCAATATCATTATTTCCTCCGCTAAGTATGCAAACAACTTTCTTGCTTTTTATTCTATCTCTGGCTTGTTCAAGAGATGCAATTGACAAAGCTCCTGCAGGCTCTGCAACAATTGCATCATTAGTATAAAGTTTCAAAATTCTATGGCAAACTTCTCCTTCAGGAACAAGTAAAATTTCATCAACAACATTCTTTGCAATTCTATAGGTCAAATCTCCTACTTTTTTCACAGCAGCGCCATCAACAAACTTATCAATTTTATTAAGTTCAACAACTCTTCCTTGTTTAAATGATTCATACATTGATGTTGCACCTTTTGGTTCAACACCTATAACTTTTGTTAAAGGACTAATTGACTTTACAACACTTCCAACTCCTGATACCAATCCTCCTCCTCCAATTGGAACAAAAATATAATCTAAATTTACTTTCAAATCATTCATAATTTCAAGTCCAACAGTCCCTTGCCCGCATATAATTCTCTCGTCATTAAATGGATGAACAAAAGTTTTTTCATATCTTTTAGAATATTCAACAGCTTCTTTGCACGCATCATCAAAACTATCGCCAATTAAAACAATTTCCACAGAAGAATTTCCAAACTTTCTTGTCATTTCTATTTTTTGTCTTGGAGTTGTTTTTGGCATGAATATTGTTCCAGGAATTTTAAGATGATTGCATGTTAAAGCAACTCCTTGAGCATGATTGCCCGCACTTGCACACACAACACCTTTATTTTTTTCTTCTGGATTTAAAGAGCTGATTAGATTGTAAGCCCCCCTAATTTTATAAGACCTTACTAATTGCAAATCTTCTCTTTTTAGATAAACCTCACATCCATATTCTTCTGATAAATTCATATTTAATTCAAGAGGCGTATGTTTCACAAGTCCATTAAACCTTTTTGACGCTTGGATAATCTCCTCAAGATTAACTTCCATTTTTAACTCCTGAAATCAGTTCAACCGCAGAAAAATTTATTTTAGTCATTGTAATTTTCTGCAACCCATTTATGAGTTGCATACTTATATAATTATAATAATAGAAGCTATGGCTATGTTTGAATTTCTATTTCCTGAATAATTCTCTTTAGCCATATTATTCAGCAAGATGCGAAGTATTTAAATTTTACTAAAGTTAAAACCCAATTTCCTTAGAAATTGACTGCATCGCCTTAATAGCAATGTCAAAGAACTTGTCCAAAGGCATAAACTTCTCAATATCCTGAATTAAATCTCTCCTAACTGTTGCTGCAAACTCTTTATTCTTAAATTTCTTCTTTAATCCAGAAACTTCCATACCATCAAGAGACTTTCTCATCAAACCATAAGCATAAATTAATCCAGAAACATTATCACATGCAGATAAAACATAATCAAACTTGCTTTCTCTCCTAACTCCCGTATTTTCCTCATTATGAGCTAGAACAGCATGGCAAATTTCTTCATTGTAGCCATTTTCTCGCAAAATTCCAACTGCTTTTTTGCCTTGTTCTTCAATTCCAACTAACTCACAATCCATATCATGCATCAATCCAGCAGTTGCATAGTCTTCTTCATTTTCCCCAAGTTCTTTTGCAACAGCCTTTATAATTGTAGAAACTTCTAGACAGTGTTTCTTAATATTCTCGCTCTTCACATATTTATCAAATAATTCTTGATTATTCATAAATTTTGATAGAATTAGTGATATAAAAATCTTAAGGTTGGCTTGTTGGTTGTTTCTTTTCTTCAGTCTTCATATACCTTTCTTCTGCACTTCTTAATATTCCTCTTGTTGTTATTTCCTGTGCCATAATCCATCTATCAAAAGCGCTATCTAATCCTACAAGTCGGTATGCTTCGTATGCTACTGTATCACGAAGTCCAAAAATTATAGTAGACTCTTCTCCTTCCGGAAACTTTTCTTCCGCAAATCTCGCAAACAAAGCTGTAGCATTTCTATCATCATTTGTAGATATTTCCCAAAGCCCAAGATAATCCCAAGGTCGAGCCCCAATAGTTCTAAGTCTTAGCTCTCTAGTCAAAAAATCTATTTGTCCTCTCAAATCCGCGTTTTGAGTATCAACAAGAATATCATATATATTTTCTATTTTTTTATTTCGTTCAACAATAACCTCGGGCTTCCATCCCACTTGTAAAGAATCATAAAAAACCAATTTTCTTACTCTAAAATCACTAGGAAATCCCATATTAATTATTAGATCCTTAGCTATTTAAGTATTATTATAGTTGATAATATAGTTCCTTCCACCACAACAATCTATTTAAACACAAATTATCATAAAAAATTATGGAAGAGGGCGAACAAAAAATAGAGGAGAATTGCGGATTATGTGTTAGCCATAGTCTTCATGACATATATTCTTTTTTAAAATCTCTGCAACATAGAGGAAGAGAAGCAGCAGGACTGGGATTTATTGGAAAAGAAAGAATTGATGTTTTAAAGTGGGTAGGTAGAGTAGATAGATTTGATTTAGGGGATATTTATAAAATCTTCAAAATTCCTGATTATCATACTTTTTTTGCTCATGTAAGGTATGCAACCAGAGGAAGAAAAGACAAACTTCTTGAAGATGCCCATCCTCATGTAATTGGTGGAAGAGCAGAAATAAGGGACAGCCATGTAATCATAAGAGATTGCGAGGTAATCGGAATACATAACGGACAAGTAAATCCTGAATTTTTAAAAGAAATTTCCCCAGAACTGCTAAAAACCCAATGTGATACAGAAGCTTTGTTGCATTTTTACAGGCAAAATAGTGAAGTTGGTTTAATTAAAAAAATTCCAGGTTCCTATACTTTAGCAATTGCAGATAAGAGAAGAAAGCAAGTAATTGTAATGAGAGACAGGACAGGCATAAAACCAGGAGTTTTAGGCTGGAAAGATGGAAAATATCTAATTGCTTCAGAAGATTCTGCTATAAGAAAAAATGGAGCAGAATTTAGAAATGATTTAACTCCGGGAACAATATATTATCTTTATTCAGATGGAAGAAAACCGAATGAAGAGTTTGTTCTCCCCCTTTCAAACAAATTTTGTTTTTTTGAATATAATTATGTTGCCCATGTTGACTCTATTATTAATGGGGTGCCTGTAAGAAGAATTAGAGAAACACTTGGAGAAATTTTGGCAGAAGAGTTTCCTCTAAAAGCAGATATAGTTTCTTTTCTTCCAAGATGTCCTGAAGTTGCAGCAAGAAAATATGCAGAAGCAAGAAACATACCCTTTTTTAATTTATTTTACAAACCAAGAGATGAAAGAGCATTTCAAGGTTCAACTTTAGAAGATAGAAAACAATCAATAAAAGAAAATCTCTATATCCTTCCAGAAACAAATAAAGAAGAAACAATAGATTTTCTAAAAAATAAAGATGTTATTATAATAGATGATTCCACTATTCGCGGAAATAATTCAAAAAGAGCAGTAGAATTGCTTAAAAAATCAGGAGCAAAAAAAGTTTATCTTTTAAATTATACCCCTAAAATAGGGATTATAGGGGAAGATAAAATTGAAAGAGGATGTTTATATGGGGTTGATATGCCCCCTGATGATGATTTTGTTGTTAGAACAAAAGAAAAAGATAAGAATAGAACTTCAGAAGAAATTAATGCAGAAATAGGAGCAGAAGTCTATTATATCTCTCCAGAAGGTATGTTAAAGGGTTTTGAAAGGCTCGGCTTACCAAGAGATAATTTATGCTATTTTTGTATAGGTGGTAAAAAGCCATTTTAATTGATTAATTTAATCAAGAACAACATTACTTTTGCACACCCTTATTAAACATGATAACCTTTTCCCACTATTAACAAATAGAATTATAAAAAATCATTTCTTCTTGTACTCAGTTATCTTTCCCGCCTCAATCTCAATCTTATCTGCTTTTCTTAATCCAGCAATCTGTTTCCTATTTAAAATTGGAAAATGTTTAACTTCATCAAGATAATCATGAATGTCCCACAAATTATCCTCACTTACAATCCAATCAAAACTAAACTTATCCAAAGAAACTAAATTAGAAAAACTCCGCAGAGTTTTTCTTCCTTTGTTGTCAAAATATTCATGAAAATAAGACATAACTAACTCGCGAACAGAATTATAAACAGGTTCTCTATATCTTAACACAGCATGATTAGTCTTAGAAACAGCTCCATATTTTCCATTTTTTAAAAAAACGCAAACAACATGTTCAAAATCATCTTTAGTTGTCTTTAAATCAACCAGCCACGCCTTTTTTCCATTAATTCTAAAAGCAAGATAAGCAAGTAAAGCCCCTTCAATACAATGTGCTTTCTTCTCTCGCAAAACTCTTCTAGGAGACAGGCATGTATCTCCATTTGGCTCAAAATTAATCTTAATCTCATTTAAAAAATCTTGAATTTTTTTATCATTATCAAGTTTTTTCAGGATTTTTTCTTCCTCTTTTGTCAGGTTGTACATAATATTTAGAATTAAAACAGGTTTTTATATCTGTTTCTTTTTAGAACTATTCTCTTCCATCGATTGGTACGCTCGCTAATTCAATTGTTGCAGTAATCTCTGCACGTGATAATTTTTCAAGAGTTTCCTGCAAGGTTTCTTGATTAGCAAATTCATTTTCTTCTATAGCTTTAACTCTACTCGCATCAAGATATGCCATTAAAACATTACTTTCATAATCTTGTGAAACCATTCTAATAAAATCAGGATTTAGTGGGTGTTCATAATGAGCTATCTTTCCAAGACATGCATTTTCTAAAACAAAATTCAAAGTATCTTTTCCAATTTCACTTTTAATCTTTCTTGCTATTGTTTCATCAATCCCACATCCAGATGATAAAAATCCATACAATCTTTCTCTACTTTTTTCTTCATTCATTATAAGCAATAACCTCTTCTATTTATCCTTTTCCAAACGCATAAGTTAACATTTCTAAGGTAAGAATGCAACTTGGTGAGTTAAAAGGACATCTTCCAACACTCTCATCTTTCTTTCTTCCAAATTTTTTTATATAATCGGTATCGCTAACATCAGGATTTATAGGAAATAATTCATCTAAGCTTACACCAAGGGTTCTGTGAACTCTAGATAAAACTCTTTTATCCTCAACATCTTGAGGTAATTTTACTTTCTCCCCATTCATCCATGTTTTAAGAATATCAACAGGAAGATTTACTGCATTAGCAAGTCTTCCCAAATTTCTATCATAATCTGCGCTAATTTGTTCCCTAAGTTTCTCACAAACATAATTTCTTATCCCTTGTCTAGAAGCATATTCAGGTATAGTAAAAAATAAAATTCTTGCTTCTCTTTCTTGTTGGCTTTCTTCCATATTAAACTATGGCTCTTGCAGTTTTTAAATATTTATATACTCAACTATCCAAATTAATATCTTCCAATTCTTGCCCCTCAACCAATTATAAACTAACACATTAATAATAATCACTGAGATAAGCGAACTTGTGCAGCTTATCATTAGTAATAAGCTAATAGAATTCAGTAAATTATATAATAAAAAAATTTCTTATTATCCTCTATAGAATATAATCATCCCTTTCTCTTCTTCAGCAACTGAACACCTGCAGACATAACTTTAAGAGAAAGTCCACCATGAGGAAGAGTCAAATCCTGAATAACTGCATAATCTGCATAATGTTTTATTCTATAATCTTCAATTTGTCTTAAGAATCCAGCAAACATATGGGGGTTGTCTCCTTGGACATCTGCTTTTAGATTAATTCTAGATGTTCCAGCATAATTTTCAACACTGCTTTCCTGAACAGTCTCTCCTGTTGCAAGATTTTCAAGAAGATCTGCCCCATAATGTTGAGATACATTTATAATTTCCCTTCTTATAACCTCTGCATCTTCTGAAATTTCCCTATAATTTCCTTGCCACATAATTAAGATATTTCCCATGCAAATCTAGAGAAGTTAAACTTTATATTAATTGTGGTGATAAAAGATATATATTAAATAAACTCAATATAACAATTTATACTAGCTTGACAGATTTAACCCAAAAAAGAAATAAGTTGAACCAGATGTAAAAATAAGATGAGTTATTAATAATGTGCAATCAAATCTCAAATCTCCTCAGAGCTTCTTCTTCAAGAAAATGCATTTTTGCAGGCATAATAAAACAAAAAGGCATTTTTAAATTCGTATTTTTAATTTCTTCAATTTTGCCATAAACAACTCTTCCTTTATATCCTAATTGAGAACAGACAAGAATTTTACTTTCTTTCATATTTTCCAATCCTGATTCTTTAAGTGCTTCTTCTAATTGTTCTAAAGCCTCTTTCAATCCCAATTCCATATCTATTAAGATTAAAGTATGAGCTTCAATTCCCATATTGCCTTTTAATATCTTAACAAAACTTAGTGTTTTCTGCTTGTCTTTCCAGTTAGGCATACTTGCTATTTTCCCAAATTTATAGCTTTGCAATCCTGTTTCAGATATTGCATCAAAAATAGAAGCATTATGTATGACTTTTACTTTTATTTTTTCTTTTTCAGCCCTTAAAATTAGGCTTATATGCGTCGTTGCAATTAAAGGACTTCCATAAACAAGAAGAGCAATATCTTTATCTTTCCCTTCAAGCACAATTTCCTCACTTTCAACTTTTTCTCTTCCCAGCTCAACTATCTTGCCTGCTATTTCCTCAAGTTTTTTAATATCATAGGGAAAATTTATAGTGTAGCTTTCAAGATAAATTTTCTCACACTTCTTTAAAGCTTTAACAGCCTCGTTAGTAAGAGAATCAACATTCAAGCCTAATCCTATTAAGTAAAACATAATTTTGAATATTTCCGAGGGTATTTAAGCCTTTTGTCAGTTAGATATTGTAAGATTAGTGAGATATAAGTTATAAAAAATGAAATAAACGATTTCCTACCAACTACCTCCATATTATTATAAAAAAAATTACTCTATTATCTGTCTATGTTGCTCTTGTTTTCCTAGAAACCGCTTTTTATAAAGCTCATCAAATGTTTTCAAATTATCTGTTAATTTAGCTATTCTTCTTCCATAGCCAAGCAAAAATCTTACAGCATAATCATCAAATTTTTTTTCTGTTCTTTCTCTTCTATCAACAGCCATATCTACTATTCTTGGAATTAAGTGTTTTTCTCCTAATTCTTTGATAGAAATATAGTCTCTTCCAAATATACTGGGGTCAAGAATTTCTATTTTATCAAAAACATCTTTAGCATAATTCCTATTTTTCAAACTTTCAAGTATTAAATAAGAATTTGCAACAATAGTATAAAACCCTTTCATTGCGCCTCTAACTCCTGAATAATATCCCCTATCTCCTAATACATGAGCCCCTGAACTAAGAGCAGTTCCAAACATATGCTCAAAATTCATTGCCTTGTGTTCGTCTTTTAAAAATTCAGGATGTTTAGCATAGGCAACTTCAATCTCCTGAAGTGCATTGTTAATATCAACAGGAGAAGATTTCTCTATATTTGACATAAAACAATGTGAAGAAAAAATACTATATGTCGCACTATAAAATTCATCAGCTGTTATTTTTTCTTTAGCAAGATTTGCAGGAAATCTTGCTCTATCCATTACATATTTATGTTCAATTTTTGCAAGTTCGTCTTTCATCTCTGGTGTATCAAGAAAACTTAATCTAAATTTTTCACCATTATTTGCCTTTTCTATAATCTGTTCAAGCAGTAGTGCTTTTGCTCTTTCTTCACCATGTCTTTCTTCCAGAGAATCTTTAACTTTTTTTAACGGATGAGGATTTTTCAAAATACTATCAACAATCCCATATATACCAAGGTTTAAGATATTTCTCGGTATTATTTGACATGGTGGAAGTTCATGCCCTCTTTTTTCAAGTTGTTCATATATCATTTCTCTCCAAGCTATTTTTTCTTCAGCCCCATCCATATCAGGAATTCCTGTTTCTTCCCCACCCTGAGTCATGCGAATTGAAATTCCTTCTTCTAAAAGTTTTTTTAAAGCTTATGCAAGAAATCCGACCCTTTTAAGGGGCGGATGAATTGCACATAGTTATTTATTTCTAAACAACTACTTATTTCTATGAGCTAGTT
>Ga0247841_10000709_pt1 | contig 83989 bp, 77 predicted proteins | sample LaCruzMarch2015__2_FD_192410 | JGI IMG/M metagenome (GOLD analysis project Ga0247841, IMG submission 192410) | Freshwater microbial communities from meromictic Lake La Cruz, Castile-La Mancha, Spain - LaCruzMarch2015_18m | ecosystem: Environmental > Aquatic > Freshwater > Lake | place: Spain... | reverse complement strand
AAAAAAAAGCGGCACCGCCCCGTTTGGGGAGGTGCCTTTCGGATGTGGTCAGCTGATGAGCGTGACCCGGGTGGCGGCTAAGCCGCGGGCGCGAAGCGGAAGAGCGCCATGTCACGCGGCGTCAGTCCGTCGCCCTGGCCGTGCCGCTCCTTCATGTGCTTGTAGTAGCGGGCCGAAGCCCACTCGTGGTGACCAAGCACGTTCTCCGTGAACGGGTCTACGTTGCAGTCGGTGAGGGATCTCGTGCCCCACTTGCGCAATTCGGCGTTGACGGCCTCAGCCAGGCCGAAGGTGTAGCCTTCGTCCCAGACAGTGTCGTGGCCGTCGCACTCAATGATGAACCCCTTGTACTGCTCCGGAACGGAGTCCGGACCGTACTGGTAGTTGCGGCCCGTGATGCACGGGCCCATGAACACATCGGTGTCCACCATCGGCCACTTGCAGGCGAAGGCATCGAGCAGCCCGGCAAAGAGCTCCGGGGTGCCGCAGTGGATGAACCCGACCCACTTGTCGTTGGCTACGATGTCGCACGAGCAGTCCCCGAGAAGGGTCTCGACCATGAACTGACCGGTCTTGGGGACGATGACCGCGTCAGCAACGACGGTCACGTGCTCCGTGGGCAGTTCCTCGAGGAAGACGACGTGGTTGTGTCCGACGCCATTGGTGCCGTCGTGGGGCGCCAAGGCCAGGTGCACGATCGGGCCGTTCTTGGTCCCGAAAGCGTCGTTGATCACATCGCGGGCTTGGGCAGCGCCGATGGGGCCGCCACCGATGTAGCCGATCGGAAAGTCGGTGGTGTGGCTGACGTAGTCGAGCCAGTGGTTGCCGGCCAGGTGCGGAAACAGATCAAAGCGATGGTGCAGCTGTGGGCGATAATTCGCCAAGTGGATCACTTCCTTTGGGAATGGTCTGGTACTCAGTGTGTGCTCATTCTATCACACTTGAGCATAAAAGTCAAGCCTAAAATTGGCGTTTGTGCTCAAAAACGCCAGAATTTCGGCTTGAATACATATGTAAAAAGTCTGATAAAATAGAAGAAACAATTTAAATAGGAGAGAAAAATGTCTCCAGAAATGATGCCGCCTGGTGAGAATATTTATCAGATGCCGAATTTGCCTACCAGACCAGAAGCTAGGTTTTCAGAGCCACAAACTATGTCGGCAACTGATATTGGTTGGGAAATGTTGACCGCTGAGTCAGAACCTTACTGGCCGGTGCCAGAAGAATTTGAAGATCGTTTGGACGGTGGCGAAGCAGCAAATCCAGACGCGCACTATTTTGATATCTTTAATTTATCTGAAGAAGAACGACAGGCGCTGATCAGTAGAATTCAAGAGAGTGATGGAGTAGTTCGGGTTCTCGTACACCCATATTATTCACTTCACGAAATTCACTGTCAGGGGCAGATTGATGATCTTGGACGCATTGACGGGATGCTTCATAAAATATTGGGACGTAAAAAAGATGATCGGCCCCCAGTGATAATCATGGAAGGTTATCAAACAATTAATGAACTTTATAATCTACTGCGAGAGTTTAATCAAGATGATATTTATATTGCCCCGACTTTCTGCGATACAGCTCAACCGTATCCGAGCGCGGAATCGCTCCAATATCCTATTGAAAAGGAAAAAACTAGTCCGAACTGGCAAGAATATATTGATCTCCTGACGGGGTTGGGGGTCAGGCAAATTCTAATTGGTGGTCAGTACTTAAGTATTAACAATATGCAGCACATGCGAACGGATGAAAATCGATATAGTAGGTGTGTTGGATTCGCCATAAATAATTTGCGGAAAAATTTTGATCTTCGAATCTCGAATGCGACGAATTATACTCGATCGGAAATTAAAAAACGGTTTGATTATGAATCAAAGCAATCTGGCAAACCTTATCAGGACAATCTTTGATATTGAAGAACGTGAGTAAATTTGATACTTTATACGTATGATAGAAAAAGACAACAAAATGGAAAAAATTGTTTCGCTTTGTAAGCGAAGAGGTTTTATTTTTCAATCCTCAGAAATTTATGGCGGAATTGGTGGTATCTACGACTTCGGTCCACTTGGAGCAGAACTAAAACGAAATTTACGCGAAGAGTGGTGGAAGCGCTTTGTCTTATCGCGCGAAGACATGGTCGGCATGGACTCTGGCATTATCATGAACGCTAAAGTTTGGGAAGCATCTGGCCACACCACAGCTTTTACTGATCCGTTGGTTGAATGCAAAAAATGTAACTTGCGATTTCGTGCTGATCAATTAGAAAATGCTGGCAAATGTAAAGAGGGTGGCGAGCATGAATTAACCGAAGAAAAAACCTTTAATATATTAGTTAAAACTCATTTAGGACCGGTTGAAGATTCATCAACTCTAACTTATTTGCGCGGGGAAACTGCTCAGGGAATATTTGTTAACTTTAAAAATGTTTTAGAATCAAGTCGAATGAAGCTGCCTTTTGGTATTGCGCAGATCGGCAAAGCTTTTCGCAATGAGATAACTCCTGGAAATTTCATTTTTAGGACTCGGGAATTTGAGCAGGGAGAAATTGAATTCTTCATTAATCCAGACAAAGAAGAATCGGCAAAGTGGTACGACTATTGGATAGATCAGTACAAAAACTTCTACATTGATTTAGGCATCAAGTCAGATAATTTGGAAGTTGTGTCGCATGCAAAGGAGAAGTTGTCGCACTATTCAATTGGAACATCTGACATTGAATACAAGTATCCGTTTGGTCAGTCGGAACTTGCGGGTATTGCACAGCGCACTGATTACGACTTAACCCAACACCAAAAATTCTCCGGAAAAAACTTAGATTACTTTGACGAGGAGTCCGGCAAAAAGTTTATCCCGTACGTTGTCGAGCCATCAATGGGAATCGACAGAGCAGCATTGGCCTTCCTTTGCGATGCTTACGACGAATCTGACGGTACTGATGGGCGAGAGAAGGGTGAAGTTACATTGCACCTGTCGGCAAAATTGGCCCCATTCAAATGTGCGGTTTTTCCATTAGTGAAAAAAGATGGTGTTGGTGACAAAGCCAAAGAAGTTTACGCCACTGTTAAATCTTGTTTCCCCGCGTCCTACGACGAATCTGGCTCGATCGGTCGTCGCTATCGCCGTCATGATGAAATTGGCACACCATATTGCGTCACAATTGATTACCAAACACTCGAAGACGCCACAGTTACAATCCGTGAGCGCGATAGTATGAAACAAGAACGGTTAAAAATTTCTGAGATTGCAAATTATCTGTTCGAAAAAATCAATAAATAATTATTTGCGCTCTAATTCAAAAACCCGCCTTCTGGCGGGTTTTTGAATGTTTGTTTTCTTGGCTAGTAGTTCATTAGCAGGAATCTGCTGTTGATAAGCGGGAAGGTTATTGTTGATCCGGTTGGTTTGTAGCTTGCAGTGAAATCAACAATCTCAGTTTTATTTGGATCGGCATTGTAGAGAATTGTGACACAACCATTGGCGTCAGTTGTGTAAGACGTGGTGACAGGTCCGGCAGCACTGTCGGAAGCTTTAACACTGATTGCTGCTCCCACTAATGGTGAATTGTCGACATAAATTGGATCGGAAAGAATGGAATATGAGTTTGGTCCGACTTGGGTTATTGAATACAAACCTATTGGGTCTAAGTGCTTAATATTGGCTGTTAAATAGCTTGAACCTTTTGAATTTTTCGCAGTAGCTTTAACGGAATATGGGTTTGTCGGGTCTGTGTTATAGATGCCGTCTCTGGAATCTATCTCGATCATTTTGCCAAAGGCTTGTTGTACTTTAATTGTTGGATTTAATCCTAGTGCTCCAGTTTGACGGTCAAAACTAATTTGGCCGGTTTTTTTAACGTAGGTATCAGCTGAACAACCGGTGTACGAAAGTTCTGCATTTAAGGTTAGTCGGTACTCAGTCCCTTGGTATAAATCAATTAGACAAAGCCCGGCTTTGTCTTGAATGGCAGAAATTGTAGCATTTGTTTTTTGCGCTACTGAGCTAACTTTTGGCGCGGTAGCACCTGTTGCCATTGCGGTTAGAAACTTGACGTCTACTTTGTCGGTAAAAGTTTTGCCAGATGGTTTAATTGTCCAATGATAGATAGTTGATGGGGCCAGGCTTGGAACAGTTACAATAACCATATTTTTAGTAATTCCATTCGAATTAGAGAATTGGAGGCGCAAACCAGTTATTGGTGTCTCTGTTTTTCCATCTGTTGGAGAGATTGATGCAACTTGCACGTCTGCCAGTTTTATTTGATTGTAAACATTGCTGTCGTAAGTCGCAACTAATGTTCTGGACGATGTCGATCTGTTGTATTGAGGTGTAATGGCCGGGTTAGCTGTAAGATCTGTGGTTGCCGGATCGCTAGATTGCAGGTGATAAGTTGCATCTATAGATTTTGTGTTAAGCATTACCATGTCTGCGCCAACAGTGTTTTGTTGAAGAAATATATATAGTATAACCCCGAAAACTATTAGCGTCCCCAGAATGATGAGCAATATTGTTGCCATCTTAGTCATTTTAACTGCCTTAGCCATTTTTCCTCCTGTTTAATTAACTCATGATATTATCTCACTCGCTGATATCAGTGTCAAATCCAGACTGATATTTTTTGTATCATTGAAAATTACTGCTTCTATAAATGATAAATTATTATGTTGATATATATTATCCACAGTCTGTTGGATAAAACTGTTGACCTGCTAGTGTTATTGCCATAAAATGGGAATATGTGGGAAGAAGTGGGAAATAACGAACACGGATTTTTGACACAGGTAGTCACGGATAAAAACATTTGGTAGATTCCCGACTGCTCGGGAATGATGAAAGAAAAAAATGTTAAGACCAAAAAAGAAAAAAATAAAAGTGGTAAACAAGAGTAAGTCAGTTACCTTAAAAATTTGTTTTGCTTAAGTTAAGGCCGAGGGAGATAGGAAAGCCATGTTTATCGGTGAGTATCGTCACACAATTGATGAAAAAGGGCGAGCATCAATTCCCTCAAAGTTTCGTGGGGAATTAGCTTCGGGTTGTGTTGTCACTCGCGGATTGGATAAATGTTTGTGGGTTTATCCGCTCGGCGAATGGCAAAACTTAGCTGAAAAAATTGCCGAACTTCCAATTACACAGAAAAATGCCAGAAGTTTTTCCAGGTTAATGTTAGCTGGTGCATCTGACGCCATATTAGATCGCATTGGCCGGGTCAACCTACCGAGTTATTTAAGAGAGTATGCCGATATTAAAAAAGATGTAGTTTTTGTCGGCATTTATAACAGAATTGAGATTTGGCCAGCCGATGTTTGGGCGAACTTTAAAAAAGATATGGAAGATAACAGCTCAGAAGTAGCTGAGAGTCTTTCTGAAATAGGGTTTTAATTTCTTTGGCCAGTAGCCAGTACACGACCGACAATGAAAAATATCATTGTCAGCTGGATTGGAGGGGCAAAGGCAATTTTACACGTCAGCTTTTCGTCTGGTGAACTTTACCAGGCGAGTGAAAACAAAAACAAAAAGCTGGCTACTGATCAAAGTAAATTAACCATCAAACGGAGGGATCGTGGGTAGAGATTTTGTCGTCACAAATTCAAGGTCAGCAAGCATTGGAAGCAAAAAACGAACTATTGGTAGAAAGTTTTCTATTGGGCCCAAAGCTGCTAGATTTGTTGCTATAATAATTTTTGGGGCATTGGGGCTTCTTTATCTTACTCAGTCGACGCAAGGAGCTGACCGTAGTTATAAATTGCGCGATCTTTCAGGTCAAAAATCGCAATTGTCAGAACAGCGGGACAGATTGCAGGTTGAATCATCTCGTCTCCAGTCATTGAATGAAATAGATAAGTCAATAAATCCAGTGGCCGTTGATGCTGCTAAGATGCAGCAAACGGGTCAGGTGAATTATCTTCCGGCCAGTAACACAAAAAACTAAGACAATATTTTTTAGTCTGGCCACAGGTATCGACTATTTCGTTTTGTGTTGTAAAAGCCAATAAATAATTACCTTACATAAAATGAATGATGAAAAAGCCTCTGCTCGAATAAAGTTTATTGCGGCACTTTTTTTGCTTTTATCTACTATATTAGTTGCTAGACTATTTCAGAAACAGATAATTGAAGGCAAAAGCTATATTGCTCAGGCTAAAAGTCAACAACAATTTTCTAAGATCGAGCTTCCGGAACGCGGTAAAATATACTTTCATGACTCAGCCGAGAATCTTTCTGGGAGTTACGCTATGGCCTATGATACAAAAAGTTTTGCTCTTTTTGTCATCCCAAAAAACCTTAAAGATAAACATGTTGCTGCTTCGAAACTAGCGGCATTTACCGGAACATCCGAAATGGAAGTATTTAATCAGATCAATAACGACAGAAGTTATCTTCCGGCGCTAAAAAAAGGACTAAACTATGACGATGCCGACAAGATTGAAGCGCTTAACCTGACTGGTGTTTACGTTTTACCGGAATACAAGAGATATTTTCCTGAGTCGGATTTTTCTTCCCAGCTTTTGGGCTTTGTTGACAATGAAGGAAACGGAAAATATGGATTTGAGGGTTTTTATGATAAAGAGCTTCAAGGCTCTGCCGGTAAAATTATTGGTGAAAAAGATACCTTAGGACGGGTAATAAATTTGCTCTCTGAAGATACTCCCAAAAATGGAACTAGCTATTTATTGTCAGTTGACCGTTCGGTAAATTTTTACATGTATCAACAACTGCGCCAAGCGATGCAGGATTATCAGGCTGAATCGGCGATGGCGGTCGCAGTAGATGTTAAAACTGGAAAAGTAATTGGGATGGCATCGTTGCCATCATTTGATCCAAACAATTTCTCTCAGTATGCCAATAATAATCAAACAGAGTTATTCAAAAACCCATTAATTTCTACCGCTTATGAGCCTGGCAGTATTTTTAAACCACTAATTGTGGCATCAGGACTCGATGCTGGAAAAATCACTCCTGATTCAGGATCTACTTTTGGTGCCTCAGTTGATGTTCAAGGTTTTACAATTCACACTGCTGAAAACAAAGCTTTTGGCGAAGAAAAGATTGGTGATATTCTAAAACACTCAGATAATGTAGGTATGGTTTGGGTTGGGCAACAAATTGGGAGCGCTATTATGGATCAATATATTAGAAAATTCGGTTTCACCGACAAAACAGGGATTGACCTTTCTGGTGAAGGAGTTGGACTTATTCAACCATTAAAAAACTGGGGGCAGATTGGTCAAGCAACAATAACTTTTGGCCAAGGGATCTCTGTAACACCAATTCAGTTGGTAATGGCTTATGCCGCACTTGCGAATAAAGGTAATATGATGAAGCCAGAAGTGGTTGATAAAATCTTAAAAGATGATGGTACTACTTCCGCTGTTGATCCCGTGCCAGTGGGCAAGATAATTTCAGATCAAACAGCCGAGGAGATAAAGCAAATGTTAATTGGTGTTGTTGAAGAGGGCTATGGCAAAAAAGCTGGGGTTAAGGGTTTTTGGGTTGCTGGAAAAACTGGAACGGCGCAAATAGCTGATGCTACAACTGGAAAATATATGGAGGGAATTTTTAATCACTCTTTTGCTGGCTTTGCCCCTGCCGATAATCCAAGGTTTGCCATGCTGGTTGAGCTTAATAAACCTAAAAACGCTAGATTTGCAGAATCGAGTGCTGCTCCGGTCTTTGGTAGTATTGCATCTTACCTCTTAAACTACTATTATAGGATCGCACCGAACAGATAACATGCTACATCATCTAGTAGTCTCATATGGTATAAATATGAAAGAAACAGTAATAAATGATCAGTTAGTAAAATATGATGTTCTTGGTCAGGGGGATACGGCCTTGGTTTTTTTGCATGGTTGGCGCAGCGAATCTGCGGTTTGGCCAGGAGTGGTAAAAGATTTAGACGAGAAAAAATACAGAAATTATCTAATTGATCTCCCTGGTTTTGGCCAATCGCCATCGCCGAAAACTCCTTTTAGTATTGAAGATTATGCCATGCTAGTTTATAATTTTGCCAAAAAACAGGGCATTGAATCAGCAATAATTATTGGACATTCATTTGGTGGTCGTATTGGAATTGTGCTTGCGGCGAAACACAAAGATTTGGTAAAAAAATTGGTATTAGTTGACAGTGCTGGTATTAAAAAAGAGTATCCTGGCAGAGATAAAATCGCTAAGGTTGTCAAGCCCTTGTTCAAGCCAAAATTTATGCACGGACTTCGACGAAAGATATACAACAAAATGGGCGCGGAAGATTATTTAGCTACACCAATGATGACAGAAACTTATCTAAAAGTATTACATCAAGATTTAACACCAGAATTGCCAAAAATTACCCAGCCGACATTATTGATCTGGGGTGCCAATGACACATCAACTCCAATATCTGATGCAAAAATAATGCAGGAAAAAATCAATAATTCTAAACTAGAAGTCTTGGAAAATGCAGGGCACTTCAGTTTTTTAGATCAACCAGAAAAATTTATCAAAATATTTGAAAAATTCATTTTATGAATCCATTAATTTACCAACTTTATCTTTTGCAAATTGAAGATTATAAAATTGGACGGTTTTGGAGACTGCTTTTCCAAAAAGGCATCTATTTCCCTGGCCAGCCATTAAGGAAGAAGTTGGTCTGGACGAAAAAAGCAATATTAATTTTTGTTTTAGCTATCATTCTGTTTTGCCTTATTGCTTATCTTTCTTTTTCGGCTAGCCTCTTATCTGGAATTTTAGTTACGGTAATTAGCCTTCTAATTTTTCCATTATTTTATACTCTATTGCTGATAATTATTTTGCCTTTTGATCTAATTGGGAAAATTATTGTTAAGTCCAGAGCGAAAAGAACAATAGGCTTGGCAAAGGATTTAAAGATTATAGGGATAGCCGGCAGTTACGGCAAGACAACCTTGCGAAATCTTTTGTGTTCCGTTTTGAAAGAGAAATATAAAGTTTTGAGCCCTGAGGGAAACATTAACACGGCAGTTGGAATTTCTGCCTGGATAAATGCCAACAATATTTCTGATTCCGATGTTCTAATTATTGAGTTTGGAGAGGAGTATTTAGGCGATAATAAAAAAATTGCTGAAATTTTTAAGACCGACATAGTGATTATCACAGGCGTAAACGAAGCTCATTTGGAAAGATTTGGCTCGATCGAGAAAACTGCTGAGGCAATATTTGAATCCGTAAAATATGCAAAGCCGGAAGCCAAAGTATTTATTAATTCTAGCGATAATAACGCTATATCTTTTTACAGTAAATATGTTGGAAAAAGAGAAGTAGTGATTTATAAAGATGAATCTACCAATAAAAAATTTGATCAGGATAACTTAAGCCAAAGCGCGGAATTTTCAGGTATAGGTCAGGTAAAAACTAAAATACTCGGTGACTATATTTTTTCCGATATTGCAATCTCTATCATGATTGCCAATCTACTGGAATTGAGTAAAGAGCAGGTTGGGGCAGGTGTTGAAAAATTAGCACCAATAAAACATCGTTTGGAGCCAATTAAAGGAGCAGGGGATGTTCTAGTCATCGACGACAGTTACAATGGCAACCCGGCTGGTGTTGAATCGGCGATTAATCTACTTGGCTTTTTTGAAAGAAAAAGAAAAATATTTTTAACTCCAGGCCTGGTTGAAACTGGTGCAAAAAATAATCAAGTCCACGAAAAGATTGGTATGCAACTGGCCAAAGTTGCTGATAAAATAATTTTAATAAAAAATTCAGCCACAATACATATTGCTAAGGGGTTAAGTAAGGCAAACTTTTCTGATGAAAATGTGATCTGGTTTGATTCAGGACCAGAAGCACATAAAAATCTTAGTAATATTTTAAAGCCAGGAGATGTGATATTATTTCAGAATGATTGGGGAGACCAATATTTTTAAGGAGAATTATGAAAACAGTCGGAGTGTTCTTTGGTAGTCGAAGCCCTGAGCATGATGTTTCTATTGTTACAGCTCAGTTAATTATTGACGGACTGAAAAAACTTAATTATCCGGTTGTCCCGGTTTATATTAATAAATCTGGTAATTGGCTGATCGGGGAAGAACTTGGCAATCTGAAAAATTTTACTGATGAAGGTATTAAGATTGGCGATGAGAAAAAGTATCAACAATATTTTCTTGATCTTGAACAATCAAGAGGCAAAATTGTTTTTCGCAAAAAGGGCATAGGTGGAAAAACAGTAATAATTGATATCGCTTTCCCAGCATTCCATGGATCATTTGGGGAGGATGGAACTATGCAAGGGTTATTTGAAATGTTTCAAATTCCGTATATTGGTTGCGGGGTTGCGGCCTCGGCTGTTTCTATGGATAAAGCTTTTGTAAAGCAACTTTGTTGTTCGGAAAATATTCCAACCACAAAATTTGTGTTTGTAAATAAAACGGACTGGAAAAATATTAAGCCCGAAGTTTTGGAAAAAATATCAAAATTGAATTTTCCGCTTTTTGTAAAACCAGTCCATTTAGGATCATCAATTGCGATATCGAAGGTTGGCGACAAAAAAGATTTAGATGAAAAGATAGAAGTTGCATTTTATTATGACGAGAAGATAATCGTTGAGGAATCTGTAAATAATTTGATGGATGTTACTTGCTGTGTGATTGGAAATAAAGAACTGATTGCTTCAGAGCTACAAGAGTCTGCTTTCTCTGCTGAATTATTTGATTTTGAAGAGAAATATTTGAAAGATGGTGGTACCCAATTAGGAAAATCAGAAAACGGTCTTATTATTCCGGCTAGATTGGATGATAAAATTAGTAACGAGATAAAAAATACTGCCAAGACCGTATATAAATTAGTTGGTTGTTCTGGCATTGCCCGAGTTGATTTCTTGTTTGATAAAGAGGCAGAGAAATTCTTTGTTAATGAAATAAACCCATTACCTGGAACGCTTTATCATCATTTGTGGAAAGCCTCAGGAATTGAATTTTCTGATCTTTTAGATAAACTGATCATATATGCAGAAGACCGACATAAGAATGAGCAGGATTTATCATTCACTTTTAAATCTAGTTTACTTACAAATTTAAATTCGCAAAAATTAAATAGCAAAAAACTAAAAGGAGACTGATGGACAAAGTTGAAATGATTGTATTGTACAAAAATGATTTCATTCGTTTTTTTTGGCTGACTGGACTTTCTTTTCTAATTGCGATGATTTGGACACCATTTTTTACTAATTTTTTGTATAAATATAAACTCGGTAAAAGAATTCGTGTCGACAAAAATACGCCAATTTTTAGTAAGATGCATGCACATAAAGCTGGTACGCCGGCAATTGGCGGAATTCTGATTTGGGTAACCACAGCAGTTCTAACTATTATCTTCAATTTGGAGCGTTCAGCGACCTGGCTGCCGCTTTTCTCACTCATTGGCGCAGGATTAATTGGTTTGGCTGATGATTTAATGAATATTTATGGGGTTGGCGCTCATGGTGGGGGGATGAGATTCAGGGAAAAGTTTCCACTCTATATAGCAATCGCTGCAGTTGGTGCATGGTGGTTTTATTCAAAACTTGGTTGGAATTCAATACATGTTCCAGCCTTCGGTGATTACACTATTGGTGCCTGGTACATTCCTCTTTTTATAATCGCCTTGGTTTGGGCTGCTTTTGCATCAAACGCCACAGATGGCCTCGACGGTTTAGCTGGTGGAATTTTTGCTTTAGCTTATGGCGCTTATGCAATTATATGTTTATCGCAAGGCAAAATAGGCTTAGCACTTTTTTGCGGCACGGTTATGGGTGCACTACTTGCTTTCTTGTGGTTCAACATCAACCCAGCGAGATTCTTTATGGGCGATACTGGTTCAATGGCGCTTGGAATTACATTGGGAGTGATTGCCTTTTTAACAAACTCGATTGTGGTATTTCCAATTATTACACTGATATTCACCATCGAGGGGTTATCTTTTCTAATCCAGAGATTTTGGAAAATTGTCTTTAAGAGAAAATTATTTTTATCATCGCCAATCCATCATCACTTAGAAGCAATCGGTTGGCCGGAACAAAAGATTGTTATGCGCTTTTGGGTGATCGGAGCTGCCTCAACAGTGATTGGACTGGCTATTGCGCTCTTTGGTCATGGATTCTAAACATAGGACGATATGCCAAAAGAATCTGAGAATAAAAAAATCCTTCACTTGATTCAACAGGCGGGGACTTTGATGTTGATGAATCGCAACCACATCCGTAATCTTGGCAATATTACCTTTGACACAATCGCCTCTCACAGTTTCCATGTGGCCGTAATCGCTTATTGTATTACTCGAATGGAAGGATTTTCTCACCAGGATGGAACGCGCGCTTTGGCTGTGGGACTAATTCACGACTTAGCTGAGGCTAGGACTGGAGACAATGACTTTATCTCCAAGAATTACACAACTATGGATGAGAAGCAGGCGACAATCGATCAGTTTTCTGGGATAGGGTTTGCAAAAGACTTGATGAATGAACTTGATGAGTATGAAGAGCGCAAAACAAAGTTGTCGAAATGCATTAAAGATGCAGATCACGTTGCTCAAATGTATATGGAGTGGACGTTGGCTTGGCAGGGAAACAAGTTGGCCGAGAAATGGTTTAAAGGTGATATGATCCACAGAGTACCAAGTTTGAAAACAGAGTCAGCGAAAAAAATTGTTCGAATGATTAAAAGCACTGATCCACAGGATTGGTGGTGGGACGAATTGGTTAACAAACAGGGTCCTAATTTAAAAAACCTAAATGGATGAACGAATATCAAAATTAGAAGAGGAAATTAAAGCGATTAAAAATCGTAATGTTTCGGTTGAAAATGATAAGGCTTGGGAAACTAGCTGGCTGCGAAGATTGTTTGTAGCAATTTTCACTTACTTATCAATAGGAATTTACCTTTGGGCAATTCAAATTAACCGACCATGGTTAAACGCTATTGTACCGACAGTTGGTTTTTTGTTATCGACTTTGACATTGCCGTTTATAAAAAATATTTGGATTAAGGATAAACATGGGAAAAATTAAAATTACAAAAAATGGGCCATATGAAGTCTCAGGCGCTATACCTCTTGCCGAGGAAGAAATTGTTGTTGATGAAAACGGCGATCCGCTAGAATGGAAAAAAACAAAAGATTTTCCGACTAAGTCTGAATTATTGCTTTGTCGCTGTGGACATTCTAAAAATAAGCCATTCTGCGATAGGAGCCATTCGAAGGTTGAATTTGACGGCGAGGAAACCGCTGGTCTCAAAAGAACTTTTTCTGATATGGAGCATGTCTATGACGGACCACTAATAAATCTACATGATGCTGAAGAGCTTTGCTCTGGGGCCGGTTTTTGTCACCGACTTGGTGGAATCTGGGAACTATCAGAGAGTGATACTGATTCGGATGTTGCAACCGCCAAGGAGCAATGTGCTAATTGTCCATCCGGTAGGTTAGTTGTTGAAGACAAAAAGAAAGGTATTGTCGAGTCAGAATTAGAAGAGTCGATTTCCATCACTCAAGAGCCCGACAGTGGAGTGAGTGGGCCAATCTGGGCCAAAGGAAATATTGAAGTTGAATCATCGTCTGGCGAAAAGTATGAAAAGCGTAATAGGGTTACTCTTTGTCGATGTGGAAAATCGAACAACAAGCCGTTTTGTGATGGCATGCATCGCTTGGCTGAATTTTCTGATCATGACGAGTCTATTTCAAATTAAAGTCATTTAAGATAAAATATAATCATGGATTTAAAGCGATTTGAAGGCAAAAATATCGCCCTTTTAGGTTTTGGCGTCGAGAATATCTCGGTTGCCAAGTTTTTGCACAAAAACGGAATTAATTTTACGATTCTTGATCGTGTAGCAATTGAAAAACTTTCAGAGGAAGCGCAGAAAGTCATTATAACTGAGAAATTTGAAATTAGAGCAGGAGAGGACTATTTATCAGGGTTAGATCAATTTGAAGTAGTTGTTCGCTCACCTGGCGTTCCGTATTTGACAAAAGAGATTCAAGAAGCAAAAAAAACTGGCGTGGAAATTACTTCTTCGACTAAATTATTTTTTGACTTATGCCCAGCAGAAATAATTGGTGTTACTGGAACAAAGGGGAAAGGAACGACGGCATCATTAATCTCAGAAATATTAAAGACAAACTCAAGGTCAGGCAAGGTTTATTTAGTTGGCAACATTGGACTGCCATCATTTGACATTATCGAAGAGGTGAAATCTAATGACCTGGTTGTTTTTGAGCTTTCGAGTTTTCAGCTTCAGGACATGGAGAAGTCTCCGCATATTGCCGTCGTAGTTAATTTGGCTGACGATCACCTAGATTATCATCAAACAATTGAAGAATATCGGGCAACAAAACAAAATATACTAAAATATCAAGCCGAAAAAGACTTTGCTGTAATCAATTGGGATTACACTGAATCAAGAAAGTTAGCAGAATTCGGCGAAGCCAAGAAATATTATTTTTCATCAAAGGAAAAGGTTTCTGGCGCGTATGTAAGCGAATCAGGCGATGTGTTTTTAAATAATTCAGAAGAGAAAAAAGTTTGTAGCCAAAGTGAGCTAAAGTTGATCGGTCGCCATAATTTAGAGAACATTGCATCGGCGTCAATTGTCGGTGATATCTTGGGTGTTCCGATTGAGAAAATTTCTAAAGCGGTTAGGGAATTCAATGGATTGCCCCATCGGCTGGAGTTTGTTCGTGAGGTAGATGGAATTAAATTCTATAATGACTCATTTTCTACCAATCCAACTCCAACAATCGCCGCAATTAAATCGTTTGATCTTCCGATCACAATTATTCTTGGTGGTTCAGAAAAAGGAGCGGATTTTTCTCAGTTGGCAGAAACAATTAAGGCATCGAATGTAGCAAGAATCATAACCATTGGTATTGAGGGGCCAAGAATCAGGAAAGCACTAATTGATTCTGGGGCAAACATAAGTGTTATCAACGGTGGTAATAGCATTGGCACTATAGCTCAAACAGCTGCAAAGAATACTGAATCGGGTGGGGTTGTACTGTTCTCCCCGGCCTGCGCATCGTTTGATATGTTTAAAAATTATAAGGATCGTGGAGAAAAATTTGCTGCAGCAGTAAATAATTTATGAATTATTCATATAAAAAAAGAAAAACTGCGGATTATCTTTTAATGATTTTGGTTTTTGCTTTGATTGCATTTGGGCTGATTATGATTTATTCAGTCTCTAAATATTTGTCACTGCAAATTACAAATCAAGGTAGCGACAAATACTACCTAGTCCGCCAATTGGTTTCTCTGGGAATTGGGGTTATCGCTTGGGCAGTTTTTCAATCAGTAGATTATAAATTCTGGCAAAAACATACTGGAACAATGCTGTGGATCACGATTATCCTGTTGGCCTCTGTGTTTATTTTTAGAGCCGAGAGTGGGTCTCGTTGGATTAATTTATTTGGATATGGTTTTCAGCCGTCTGAGTTCGCCAAACTTTCCATGATTATCTATTTATCTGGCTGGCTCGCCAGCAAGAAAGAATCTGGTAATATAAACGATTCGTTTGTACCATTTTTACTTTTTGTTGGTGCCGTTTCATTGCTAATGTTGATACAGAAAGATTTGGGAACTTTGAGTATAATACTAATTATTGCCGCTACGATTTTTTTCGCTGCTGGCGCGAAATTGCAAAATTTGGCCATTGGGGGTGGACTTGGTGTGTTTTTGATTTGGTTAGCAATTAAAATTGAACCATACCGCATGCAGCGCCTGACAGCATTCTTGAATCCTGATCAGGGGTCGTTGTCATCTACCTATCAGATTCGAAATGCCTTAATTGCAATTGGCTCAGGTGGTCTTTGGGGCCTTGGATTTGGTCAGAGCCTACAAAAATATCTTTATTTACCAGAAGCACAGACCGATGCAATTTTCCCTATAATTGCGGAGGAACTAGGATTTCTGCGTGCGAGTTCAATTATTATTATTTATGCCATTGTTGCTTATCGTGGTTATTCAATTGCCAGGCGAGCGCCAGATACTTTTTCACAACTTATGGCAGTGGGCATCGTCACTTGGATTATTTGGCAGGCATTTGTTAATTTGGCAGCCATGATGGCTCTTTTGCCACTGACCGGAGTTCCGCTACCTTTTATTTCGTATGGGGGCACTTCACTTATTGCTTTTTTGGCTGCAATTGGTATACTTCTTAATATTTCTAAACACGTCGAGGATTAATGGCTAAAAAAACCATCTTTCTGGTTGGAGCGGATACTGGCGGTCATGTCGTGCCGGTTTTTGCTTTGGCAGAAGATTTATTATCGGACAAAAATGTTCGCGTTGTGGTTATTGGTGTTGGTTCTGCTGTTGAGAAAAAATTCTATCAAAAGCTTTCAGGAATTGAGTACAAAATTATTATTGCTGGAAAATTTCAATTTAAATCAGTTTGGAATAATTGCGTTGCAGTTATAAAATCCGCAGTTGGTTTTTTCCAGTCAATAGGTCTTGTTCTGAAATATCGTCCAAGTGTAGTATTTCTGAAAGGTAATTATGCCACAGTGCCAGTCGCTTATGCCGCTAGAATCCTTGGCGTTCCAATTTTTGCCCATGAGTCCGACGCGATCATTGGAAAAAGTAACAAATTAATTTCAAAATTTGCTCGGAAACTTTTTGTCAGCTATCCAGAAGATTTTTTTAGATCAGATTTAAGGAACTTGGATTATTCTGGGCCCATTTTGCGTCCAGAATATAGTAAGAAAATTAAAAACTATGACAAAAATCTTTTGCCAACACTTTTAATCCTTGGTGGCAGCCAAGGCGCACACGCAATAAATGAAATTATTTTCGCGGCTATTTCGGAGCTAGCATCGAGCTATCAGGTGATTCATCAAACAGGTTCAGCTGATCTAAAAAAGGCAGAAAAAACCAAAAATGAACTAGCAAAAGAAATCAGTAAAAATTACCTACCATCGGCATTTATTGATAATGATTTCGAATTAATTGCTAAAGTAGACTTAATTGTTTCCAGAGCCTCGTCATCAATATTTGAATTTGCGGCTTTTTCCAAGCCTGTGATTTTGATACCATACCCTTACGCTAGCCTTGACCACCAGATGGCTAACGCCAGATATTTTGCTAGCCGAGATGCAGCAATTTTGCTTGAGGAAAAAGCCATAACTCCAGCAATTATTTATTCTGCGATATCCAAAATTCTTTCATCGGAAAAAAGAAAAAAAGAACTTGGAGATAATTTGAATAAGTCAGTTAAGCTTGGTGGTGAGAAAATAATAATAAATGAATTATCTAAATTTGTGAGGAAATAATGTGGTATCACCTAGTTGGAATTTCCGGTGTATCAATGCGCTCGATCGCCGAAATTTTGAAACAACAAGGGCATAAAGTCACCGGGTCGGATTTAAAGTTGTCCGGTCACTCTGCGTCCAATATAGTTGATGGAATTGATGCCGTTATTTACACCTCAGCAGTTACGCCAAATTCTGCTGGTTGGGTAGAAATAGAGGAAGCAAAGAAAAAAAATATTGAACTTATCAAGCGCGGAAAAATGTTGGCCGATTTAGTCTCAGATTATAAGGTTATTGCTGTATCGGGTACTCACGGAAAAACCACAACAACATCGATGATCGGTCTTTCATTGATCAAAGCAGAACTTGATCCGATGGTTATTGTTGGTGAAGAAGTGGCTGATTTAGGTGGTACGGTGCAATTTGGTAAGGGAAAGTGGGCAGTTATCGAGGCTTGCGAATATGATAGGAATTTTCTTTACTTCCATCCGGCTATTACTGTTATCACCAACGTCGAGGAAGAGCACTTAGATCATTACCCTGGCGGTCTACCAGACTTAGAGGCGACTTTTGCTAAATTTGCTGGCCAAACGGCTAGCGATGGAGTAATCGTTGCTTGTGGAGATGACCAAAATACTTTGGAAACAATCAAACAAATAGAGAATGATCATGTCAAGGTCATAACTTATGGTCTGGATAAAAATAACGATGTGAATGACCTGCCTTTTGAGTTATCAATTCCTGGAGATCATAATCGCCGAAATGCGCTAGCGACAATTGCTGTTGCTAAGTTTTTGAACATCGACGATGGAATTGTTGAATCAGCAATAAAGGATTTTCATGGTGCCGACCGACGTTTTCAGATTAAAGGCGAAAAAAATGGGGTTACAGTTATTGATGATTATGGGCATCATCCAACCGAGATTGCTGCTTTACTTTCAGGTGTTAGGGAAAAATACCCAGAGAAAAAAGTTTGTGCTGTTTTCTGGCCGCATCAATACAAGAGAACAAAAGTATTTCTGCAAAAATTCCCATCAGCGCTGGAAATCGCTGATAAGGTCATCGTCAAAGAAATATTTTTCGTTCCGGGCCGAGACATTAAAGAAGATGTTTCTGGCCAGAATATAGTTGATTTAATTAATCAAGACCAGCCGAAAAAAGCTGAGTTTATCGATAATGACTCAGAAATACTGAAAAAATTAGAAAATGAATTATCGTCTGACTGGATTTTAGTCACAGTCGGGATACCTCCAGTTTATAAAATTGCTGATGCCTATCTAGGAGTAAATAAATGATAAATATAGAAGATTTAAAAGCGAACCTGGGAAACAAGCTAGAAGAAAACGTTTTGCTTCGGGATTTTACTTCCATGGGTGTCGGTGGAGTTGCAGATTATTTCTATCGGGTCGAGAAAGTTGATGATTTGGTTGGTGCAATCTCTTATTTATCTAAAAATCAAATCCCATATTTTATACTTGGTGGCGGCTACAACATTATTGTTTCAGATATGGGATTCCCCGGGGTCGTAATAAAGAATGAAATAAAAGACATTGTATTTTCTGGTGACAGCACTGAAGTCATCGTTGGGTCTGGTGTAGACATCGGTAGACTGTTGATGGACAGTGCCTCTCGCGATTTTGGCGGTTTGGAATTCTTATTTGGCATACCTGGAACAATTGGGGGCGCTGTATATGGTAACGCTGGCGCTTTTGGGCATTCTATTGGTGATTTTGTAAAATCAGCTACAATATTAATCCCTGGTAATGAGGATCGTGAAACAAAGATTATCAGACATACTGGAAAATGGTTTGAATTCGATAATAGAACTTCAAAATTAAAAGAATTTTCGAAACTTCATCCTTTTGAAAATAAACCAATAATTCTCTCTGTTAAGCTTCAATTAGCTCAGGGCAGAAAAGACGTAATTTTGCGCAAAATGCAAGAAAATATGAAGACGAAAAGAGATTCCCAGCCACTCGGAGTCAAAAGTGCAGGTTGTTTTTTTAGAAATCCTGGAGTCGGTCGTGAGCAATCTGCGGGCTTTTTGCTCGATCGTTCCGGAGCGAAGCGGTTTAAAGTTGGTGATGCTGTAGTTTCAAAACTTCATGCAAACTTTGTAGTTAATAAAAACAAAGCAACTGCGGACGATATTCGAAGGCTTGCTGGCCAAATGAAAGATGCGGTTAGGGCAGAGTTTAGGACTGTTCTCGAAGAAGAAGTCGAATATATTGGCAAATGGTAAGAAACTAATTTTGCGTGAGGGGTTGTGCGAACAAGCGAAAAATACTCGTATTCCAAATATCGAAATCGTGATTCGGTTCCATCTGGGAGCGGAAAAGTTTTTGTTTCAGAAAAAGTAAAATATGAACATAATCCAATAATCAATTTGCCTCCAAAATTTTGGGGTAATATTGGTTTATTAATATTGGCGTTGGCAATCGTTTGGGTTGTCTACTTTTCTAATTTCTTTAAAATTAATGAAATTATCGTTGATGGAAATTCTTTGGTTTCGTCAGAACAAATTTCTCATAATGTTCCTCTCGGTCAAAATATATTTCGCTTAAATATTACCCAAGTTCGTAACCAAATAATAGGGTCAAATCCAATGATTGAGGACGTGGCAATTTATCGCGGGATTCCCAACGCAATTAAAGTTGTTGTTTTAGAGAGAAAGCCGCAAATAGTTTGGTTGTCTTCGGGAAATTATTACTTAGTCGATGACGCGGGTATTGTTGACAAGCAAATTTACGCAGAAGAGTTTGCAAATTTAATTCACGTATCGGATCAGAAAAATATGCCTGTAAAAATTGGTGAACAATTGCTTTCCCCCGGTTTTATTAGTTTTGCCAAAAATGTAAATGACAAATTTTTTACTCTGACGAATATCCATCCAACTGGGTATTATATTACGGAAACGACTTTTGATATTTACGTCCAGACAGATGCCGTTTTTTATGTTAAGTTTGATACAACTAGGGCGGTAGATAAGCAATTGGATGATTTAAAAAATATTATCATCGCTTATCGGCCGAATATTCTTGAATACGTTGATGTTCGTGTTAATGGTTGGGCGTACTATAAATAATAGTTTAAGGAGGAATAATGGCAATAGAGACTGAGCATTCAGAAGAGCCTTCTGATGAAATCGCCAAGATTCATGATGCGACTCATTCGCTTTATGGTTATGCAAAAGCTGTTAACAGTCCTGAATCCATATCTGGAATTGAAACTCAGTTAGATGTTTTAATTGAAAAACTGAGGGCCCAGATTCTCGATCATTATCGCGCAACTTTAGGTAAGAAACTTAGCTTGGAAGACGAGGAAGAACTTCGTGGTTTGGTTGAAGGGCTGGACGCGTTGGTTCGAAGAAATGTTACAAATGAGGCAACTGGTCATAACCTGACTTCTTTTGGTATCACCGAACAGTCGGATGATCCAGATCTGCATCAAATGGATGATGGTGCTGAAAAAAAATCTGCAGCCTGATAATCTGATATAATTCTTTTATGGAAAAAATCTGGGAAGTTAAAGAAAAAAAATATGATGATGTTTTTCAGCAGTTGTTATACAATCGCGGTATAATTGGTGATAAGGCGGATAGCAAAGACCTAGAGAAGTTTCTAAATCCTGATTTTGAACAGGATTTTTTTGACCCCGAACTCTTACCTGATTTTTCAGCCGCTATTAAGCGAATAAAATATGCCATAGATAATAAGGAAAAAATTGGTATATATGCTGATTATGATGCTGATGGAATTCCTGGCGCGGCTTTATTATTTAAGGCATTGACAGTCTTAGGTGTTAGCCCAGAAGTGTATATCCCCACCAGAATGGAAGGATATGGGTTTAACCAAGAGGGGATTGATCATCTGATTAATCTTGGTTGTAAACTAATCATCAGCGTTGACTTAGGGATTCGGGAATTAAAATTTGCTAAATATATTTTGAATAAAAAAATTGATTTAATCATTACTGACCATCATGAGCCGGATGATAAATTACCTGAAGCAGTTGCAGTTGTTAACCCAAAAAGAGCTGAATCCAAATACCCGTTTCGCGAGCTATGTGGCGCCGGTGTAGTCTTCAAAATTATTCAAGGCCTGGGGAAAATATATCAGAAAATAATTGATGAAAAATTTCTTAAATGGAATTTGGATCTTGTAGCAATTTCAACCATTTCCGATGTCGTGCCACTAATTTCTGAGAATAGGATTATCGCCAAATTTGGTTTGAAAGTTTTGTCAAAGACAAAGAATATTGGCTTACAAGAGCTTTATAAAATTTCAAATATTGATCAAAACAAAATCGATGCGTACACTGTTGGTTTTCAAATCGGGCCAAGAATTAACGCTCCAGGACGGCTTGATCGGGCGACAGAATCATTTAAACTACTGACTACAAATGATATAAATCAGGCTTATGAATCAGCGAGACATTTACAACTTAAGAACGAAAAACGTCAGATAGAAATGGATAAAATTTTTGAGTCAGCATCTAAAATTATTGAGCGAAAGAACTTAATGTCAAATAAGATAATTATTATTAAACATTCCGATTGGCAAAAGGGTATCATAGGCCCTGTTGCTAGTCGTTTAGTGGAAAAATATTCTCGACCAGTAATAATTTTATCCGAATCGGCAGAATTACTTGATGGTAGTTGCCGAAGTGTTTCGGGTTTTAACATCACAAAAGCATTATCATCAGCCGAAAAATATTTGCTTGGTTTTGGAGGACATGCTGGTGCCGCAGGGCTGCATTTGGAAAGTAAAAATTATGATCAGTTTGAAAATAGTATGATTTCTTATGCTGAGAAAAATATCTTAGCTGATGATCTAAAACCTAAGTTGAAAATTGATTTAGAACTTCAAAAAAACAAAATCAGAATTAGTCTTTTTAAGGAATTAGAGAATTTGGAACCTTTTGGTTTGGGTAACCCAAGACCGGTATTTCTAACTTCAAACATTAAATTGATTTCTCACCGACTAGTTGGCCGCGACAACAAGCATTTGCAACTAAAATTTTCTGATGGCACAAACGAGATAAAAGGGGTAATATTTAATCATGATGTTGAGGTAAAAAATTTATCCTCTGGTTTAAGTTATGACATTGTTTATCAGCCCGGAGTAAATTTTTGGAATGGTAAAAACTGGATTGATTTAAGGATTATTGATTTTAAAATTTATGGAGTTTAATGGTAAAAAAGTCTGATAGGACAATATTTGTTTGCGATAATTGCGGTAACGAATTTTCTAGCTGGGCAGGTCGCTGTTCGGCTTGCGGCGAATGGAATACATTGAAAGAGTTTAAATCGGAAACTTTATCAATAAAATCAGTTGAAAAAATCTCATCAACCCGCCTTAACGATTTTTCTGTTACTTCAAAAACAAGAATTAAAACTGGTTTTCCGGAAGTTGATCGGGTGTTTGGTGGCGGTATTGTTAATGGTTCAGTAATTCTTTTGGGAGGTGAACCAGGAATTGGAAAATCAACTTTACTATTGCAAATTGTTGATAACTTACCTAAAACTCTGTACATCTCTGGTGAAGAATCTGGACAACAATTAAAGTTACGTGCCGAGCGGCTAAAGTTGGCCGGCAGTAATATCGAAGTATCGAGCGCTGTGGATATAGCTGCATTAGAATCCGCAATAATTGAAATTGAGCCGAAAATTATCGTTGTTGACTCAATTCAGACAGTATATGATTCTAGGGTTGCTGGTACAGCCGGTAGCCAGATTCAAATTAAGGAATCAGGTTTAGTTTTACAACAACTGGCAAAAAAATATAGTGTAGCAATTATTATTGTTGGTCATGTGACAAAAGAAGGTACTGTTGCTGGACCAAGAATGCTGGAGCATCTAGTTGATGTTGTAGTATATTTGGAAGGCGAAAGAAGCCATGATGCCAGAATTTTGCGAACAGTAAAGAACCGCTTTGGCAACACCGATGAAATTGCCGTTCTAACAATGGGTGAGTCTGGTTTAATTGAAATAAAAAACCCGGGGGCATTTTTCCTATCAGAGAGCGATAATTTGCCAGGGAGCGCAACAACAGTTTTGCTTGAAGGATCGCGCCCGCTTTTAGTTGAAATTCAAGCTTTGGTGACACCAACAACCTTTGGTTATCCCAGGCGGACCGCATCAGGTTTTGATTTAAATCGTCTGAATATTATCATCGGTGTTTTGACCAAGCGCGCCGCAATTAATTTAGGAAATCAAGATATATATATTTCTGTCGCGGGTGGACTTTCTGCTCGAGAACCTGCAGCAGATCTTGCTGTAGCGCTAGCGATTACTTCATCTTATAAAAACAAGCCACTGGCAGATAAGTCAGTTTATTTCGGTGAGATTGGGCTAACTGGTGAATTGAAAAAAGTTATGGCTGCTGATAAAAGAAAAAAAGAAGCCGAAACTTTAGGCTACAAAGTATATTCTAATTACAAAAACATTAGCACAGCGCTAGAGAAAAATCTGTACTAAATTCTAGAGAGTGGTTTTGAATGAATAATCATCTGAACTGACTATATCGCCACTAGAGTTTACTGAGACTACTCGAAAATGGTAAGTCGTATTAGGTGTTAATCCGGAAAGTCCAATTGAGTGGCCAGTAGTTAATGAAGAATTTTTTGAACTCGAAGAAACATAATCGTTGTAGTTTCCGTGCAAAATAGTGTCATAAAAAACCTGACTTGTTCCTCCAGCAGATGTTGTCCAAGTTACAGTAGTACTCGAATTGGTTATGCTGCCAGACGAGACACCGGAGACAGTGAAGCTATTGTCAAGTGAAAAGAAGGATACTTCTTTGGTATCTGTTGTGCCGTTATTTCCTGTCGCAGTGACTTTTAGCACATGCCGGCCAGAAGCAATATTGTTAAAATCAAAACTAACAGAATATGGAGAATTTGTGTCGATGCCAGCAGAATTTCCATCAATAAAGAATTCTACTTTTGAAGTGTCACTTGGTGAGTTTGTTGAAGCACTAAGTATGGTGCTGCCACTTAGGGTTTGGTCAGCAGCAGGGGAATTAATCGAAACCACAACACTTGGTCCAATGTCACAGTTACCAGCTGGTTCCGGATTGTAGAGCCCGTTAGCGACAGCCCAAGCATGAACCGGTCCTTCCCAGTTTGGATTGTTTGGCATCTCAGAGTGTACGTTTGAAAATACAATAGTATTAATCAAATTGTCAGGAGTTCCATCAGGAGCCTTTAGACCGTTGGTTTTGCAGACTTTGACAGCAACGTTAACATCATCTTTCTCAGTCGGCACTTGCCAAGAGGCAAAAATATCAGTTGTTGTTTCTTTGGAGAATTCTGTCGGTAACTTATTTGACCATTTTTCAACAGTGAGTGTCTGAATACCAGCAGGGGCAACAAATTGCTCTGCTGGCTTTCCAGCCATGGCAGCGGCCATATATTGGTGGAAGATTGGTGCGGCAATAATGGAACCATCAGCTCCATTGCTCATAGGTTTGCTATTATTGTTACCGGTCCAGACACCAACCGCTAAAGAAGGAGTGAATCCCATTGTCCAAGCATCGCGAAAATCGGAAGTTGTCCCGGTTTTGGCTGCGACTGGTCTATCAGAGAAGTACAGAGGTGTTCTGGTCCCAAAAACTAGCGCTCTGGCGTTGTTGTCTGACAAAATATTTTGCATTTCATAGGCTATTTGTGGATCCAGAGCCTGTTTACCCTTATCTTCCTCTGGCTTATATTCGTAAATTGTTTTTCCTCCCTTGTCTACAACTTTCAGCATTGGGTGAATATCATGATGAATACCGTTGTTCGCGAAAGTTGCAAAACCATTTGTATGCTCCAATGGTGAAACTTCGCCAACACCTAGGCCAAGAGAAAGTCCGTAGCGGTCTTTTTGAGTTAGCGATGTAATGCCTAGATCAGACGCGGTGGTCAAAACGTTATCGATGCCATCTATTGCGGTAGTTTTTACAGCTGGAATATTGAGTGAGTTGTCGAGTGCTAAGCGTGCAGTTATCGGACCATGTGTTCTGCCATCATAGTTGTGAGGTATGTAGCCGCCACCGAAATCAGTCGTGAAGTCAAACAAAATTCTACTTGGTGAAAAATCCTTACGTTTAAACGCGGTGGCGTAAACGTAAGGCTTAAAAGATGATCCAGGCTGGCGGAGTGAAGTTGCAACATTAACATTTCCATCAATTGACGTATCGAAAAAGTTTTTGCTTCCAACCATAGCTAAAACTTCACCAGTTTTTGGATCAATCGCCACTAGTGCACCATTAGAGCCACCATATTTTGATACTTTTGCCATGCCGTCATCTACAGCTTTTTCGGCAAGTTTTTGTTGTTCATAATCGAGAGAGGTATAAATCGACATACCCTCTTTTTCAACTCTTTGTTCGCCAAACTGGGTTGCAGCTTGCTCAAGAACATACATAGAGAAATGCGGAGCCAGCATTGACATTTTTCTCGGCTTTACCACGGTCCCAACAGTTGTTGTGTCCTCTTTTTTCGCTGCATCTGCTTGATCTTTAGTGATGTATTTCATTTTGACCATTTGATCTAAAACATAGTTTCGACGATACACTAATTTATCGGTATGGGTACCATAAGGCGAGTAGTAGGTTGGCGCCTGTGGAATTGCGGCCAAAGTTGCGGCTTGGGCTAAGTCTAAGTCTTTGGCTGGTTTGCCATAGTACATTACTGATGCTGCTTCAACACCAGCGCTTTGACCGCCATATGGGATTTCATTTAAATACATGGTTAGAATCTGGTCTTTGGAATACATAAATTCCAGTTCAATCGAAAGAATTACTTCCTTGATCTTTCTTGAGATCGTTTGGTCCGAATATAACAAGGCGTTTTTCACATATTGCTGCGTGATTGTTGAGCCACCTTGGGTCCCAGAACCGATATGGAAAATGTCGCGGAATGCCGCTCTTCCTATTCCTTTAAAGTTCAGCCCGTGATTTTGGTAAAATGACTGGTCTTCAACTGAGACTGTGGCATCCTTAATATTCTGTGGAATTTGGTCTGAGGTAATTAGGGTCCGTTTTAAGTCTCCAGTCTCGTATAACAAAACCCCATTTCGGTCAAAGATTTTTGTAGATTGACTCGGTTGCATTTTTGCAATTTTGTCAGGTGTTGGCAGATCCTTTGAGTACCAGGCAAAGACTACAGAAATAGACAACAAAATTCCCAGCAGACAGTAACCAATTATAATCAACAGCCGTTTTTTGTTTATCGGTTTGCGATTTTTCGAGTTCGATCGTAATTTGAGTGGATTTTTGAAGCCAAAATTAAATGCCATACATTCCTTCTATTTACATTATAATGCTTTGTCGGTACTATGTAAAATAGTTAATCACCGTTTATGAAAACTCCAATATTTTATGCCACAATTTGTGGCCTGTCAAGAGTGAAAAAATGAAAGAATTAAAACAAAGATTTGAACAGGCAATCAAATTAGCTGGATATGAGGCTCCAGCGGATTTTGATTTTACGATTCCACCAAGCGATGAAATGGGAGATTACTCAACCTCTGTTGCGCTAGCAATTGCTTCAAAAAATAAGGAAAATTCTAAAGAAGTAGCTGAAAACATTATCAAACAATTAGAGACATTAGAGTTTAAGAATTTGGAAATTGCTGGACCTGGATTCATTAATATTAAATTATCGGATGATTTTTTTCATGGATATCTTAAATCTGTCCTAAAATCTGGCGCAGAATTTGGGAAAAGTCAAGTTGGCAAGGATTTGAAAGTCATAGTTGAATTTATTTCTGCCAATCCGACTGGCCCACTGCATATAGGTAATGCCCGCGGTGGCCCAATCGGTGAAGTTTTATCAAACGTCCTGGTTTGGCAAGGATATAAAGTAGAGAAAGAATTTTATGTAAATGACACCGGTAACCAAATCAAAAAGTTTGCTGACACACTGGCATACTATTATACCGTCAAATCTGATCCTAAATTCAATTTTCCAGAAGGTGGATATCCAGGAGAATTTTTGAGGGAAGTTTCAGAGGAAATACAGGCTGAGCATAAAGCTGAAATTATTGAGCTACATGATAATCAGTTATCAGATTTTTTTGCCAAAGTTGGCCTAGAGAAAACTATTCGTAGAATCAAAGAGGATATCGAATCACTAGGTATTTCATTTGACCGCTTTGTTTATGAGAGCGACTTCTTGAATTCTGGAAAAAGTATGGAGGTAGTAGGAAAGTTAAAAACTGATGACCACACAAATTCTCGTGAAGGTGCGCTTTGGTTTACATCCAACGAATTGGATCCCAATGACAGAGAAACGGTCTTGTTACGAAGTGATGCTGACAACACCCCAACATATTTTGCTACGGACATTGCTTATCATAAAGATAAATTTGATCGCGGAAATAACCAGCTAATAGATGTTTGGGGTGCTAACCATCATGGTCATATTGCCAGGTTGAAAAGTGCAATGAAGGCTATTGGGTGCGATGAAAGTAAATTGTCAATTATACTTTACCAAAATGTTCGATTGAAGAAAGATGGTGAGACAAAGCAAATGGGGAAGCGACTTGGAAACTTCATTAATATCGCTGATTTAATTACCAAGCTTAAAGTTCCGGCTGATGTTTTCAAATACACAATTATTTCTCAGGCGACCTCATCAATAATCGATTTTGATTTGGACCTAGCTCTGGAGCAATCAGAGAAAAATCCAGTATATTATTTGCAATACGCATATGCCAGAATTTGTAGTATCCTACGTAATGCCGAAAAAGGGGAGATTGAAGAGTTAGAAAAAATTGCAAATGGGCAGGGAACTATCAAATCAGATGATCTAAAAAAACTGACCGATAAAAAAGAGATTGCGTTAATCAAAACTTTTGCCGGCTTATCTGACGTGCTGGAAAAAATTAGTGGTGAATTTCAAATTCAAGCGCTCCCCCATTTTGCAACTGAAATTGCCAGAGCCTACCACAATTTTTATTCATCGTGTCATGTGCTTTCAGACGACAAGGAACTGACTCGTGCTCGTTTGCTTTTGGTTTTGGCAACTAGAAATGTTCTAAAAATTTCCTTAATGTTGATGGGGATAAGTGCTCCAGAGAAGATGTAGCATGAGCGAACACAAACTCAGAATTTCAATTAAAGGGATATTTAAAAACGATAAGAATGAAGTTCTTTTAGTCCGCCTTGGCCGAAACGGACAGGATTTTTGGTCGGCCCCAGGCGGTGGCGTAGAGGAAGATGAACCGATGCTTGAAACTTTGCATCGGGAGTTGCTAGAAGAGACTGGTTTTGAAGTCGAAATTGGCGACATTATTTTTGTCCAGGATATTAAGTTTTCCAACGGCTCACGTCAATTGGAATTGTTTCTAGAGGGTAAAACTGGCAAACAAATTCGAGAAATCCCTGATGAGGAATATAACTTTTTCAGTCAAGAAGAATTCAAAAACATCGAATTTCTGCCGAAAAATCTAAATCCATTTGCAGAACATAAAAAACTCCCTTTTTTCTCGGAGATCTAAATAAAAAAAACTATTTAAGTGTCTAGTTCAAAGACTTTGGTATCGGAGATAAGCCAAAGTTTTTTTAGTTTTTCGTTTACGGCAAAGCTGGTTAGATTCATCCCATCCAATACATATTGCTTTTGGTAGGCGCCAGTTTTAGTGAATTGTAAAACTCTGTTTACTGACTTATCCAAAATATATAGCGAATTTGAACTTTGATCAGTGAAGAAATTAGTAGGGGCTGATATTTTGCTATCTGGTGTTGGGATTCCAGAAAGGGCAAAGTTAGCGTCCTCAACTGATTTTGTGATTTTTATCAAAGATCCATCAGCTTTTAAATTCCAAACATTGCCGTCAACAGCAACACTTACACTATCTTTAAGCGATATTGGCTGTTTGGTGATATACGAAACACCTTTGGAATAATTGCCAGAGGATAGAGTGTGTTTCCAAATTAACCCGGCCGTGCCATCTAATAGATAAATATTAGATGAATAAACTGCGATGGAAACTGATTTCTCCCAAGTTGCGTCAGTTGCTAATTTGACTTCGGTAATTGATTTAGCACTAATGTCCAATTTCACTACTGTTGGTTTGTCAGTCAGAATTAGCAAAGAATTATCAGAGTCGTTATAAATTGCATCAATAACTTTGCCGAGACTAGCATTGATTTGACCGAGGTTTTCGGCAGTTTTTGCTCTAGTGTCATATTCAGAAATTTTGCCATCAGCAGAGATTGAATACAAATTTGATCCGACAGCATAAGCGCCAATTGAATTATCAGAAAAGGAGAAAGTCGGGTCGGCAGAGTTTGAAATCCTTGAAGCCAAATTAATTGTGTCCAGTTTTGATTGAATTTGATTGAATAAATTTTTAGCCTCATCTGCAATCGCCGGAGTTGATGTTGCTTGTGCCGCAGCGTCGCGAGCAGAAATTAACTCATCTTTAGCCCCAGTTTTCTTTAGCCCTAAATCCTCCAATGCTTTTGAGTACAGGCTTCTTGCCGTTTCCAAGCTGGCTAAGTTTTGACTTGAAGTGTTAACATTTTGATTTTTTTTGCTATTAATTTGAATCTTAATAAATCCAATACCGAGCAATAAAACCAAAATGGCTATATATAGGTATTTTCGATTTTCTGGCTTAATTAAAGCTTTCGACCAAAGAGCTAAATTTGAAAAGAAGTACATTATGTTTGATAAAAATCCAGCTCCTTTATTGGTTTTCTTATTAAAGTAGTTTACCTTTGGTATACTACCTAATCGGTCTGTTATTGGTTGTAAAGTTTTTCCTGAGGAATCTTTGATCCGGCTACCAATATTTTTTGTGCCAGAAGAAACTTTTGGCTGAATTTGTTTTGACCAAAATTCGCCAAGTTTCTTAGCACCGCGTCCGGTAGCTTTTGCCCCTCGCCCTAGGCCCTTAAAAAACATCTTTGTATAATGCATCGGTGCAGAATCAGGAATATCATCTAAAAGAATAATGTCGGGTCTCTCATCTTCTTCTAATTGACTTTCAATATCTTGTAAGTCAAAAACCATCAAATTAACGTCCTTGATTTTAGATCGACGTAAATTTTTGGTTATTTCGACAATTGCATCTTTGTAAGAAAAGGTAGAAAAAATTTGTCGCAGTCTATCAAGGGATAAATGAGCATAAAACTCAGAGTTGGCGATAATAACCTTATCCAAGGCTGAAACGCTGCCGTCAATAATTGAAACAAATGTTTTTAGTGGGTGAGCTTCTTCATTTTCGACTGGTTTTTCGGTAATGTGTGAAATTTTGTTTCCGCGGAAAAGGTAACCAGAAATTTTACCGGTTTGTGAAAAAATCAGCTCTCCGGCAGAAATCAAACCAACAATTGCATTTAGTTTTCCAATCCACTCATGTTCACCAGCCTGTGAAAGGTCTCCAAGGGCTGCATTGATTTTTTTTATTACGTTCTCAAAACTATCGGCATTATCACTGCTGCCGCGCCAGTCTTGACCTAATGTGCCAACGATGGCATTTTTGATTTTTTCACCATCCACCCATGGAGAGTCGATTTCAATCAGATAAAAAAACCGATCCAAAGAATTGTTTGGTTCTATTGTTCCAACGAAGAGAAATCTTTCCTTGTGCTTTCCCTTGGTCGCTATTTGCCCAATTCTAGCTACAAGATTTTTGTCTGACATAGAATATATATCTATTCTAACAGATTTTTTAGAAGTCAATCAAGCTAAAATTACTTTTCCAGATCACCCTCGTGACCATGGCCGGGTTTGACGATTTTCTTGGCATGAGTACGAGAATCTTCTCGAATTGAGTCGCCAATATTAACAATCTCCTCAAACTTACCATCTTTGTTGCGAACGGCATAAAAGTTCTTTTTGCCGCCAACTTTGACGATGTCTCTTTTTGACATAAATCCTCCATACTTAATTTCTATTAATTTTATCACAAAAATATGATACGATGGTTTGGCAATTAAAGTAAAAGGAGACAAATGGAAATTTTGCGAAATATGTGGCGGAGGAAGTTTAGAACGGCTCTAACAATTTTTGGTATTGTTATTGGCATTTTTGCCTTTACTGTTATGGGTTCAATGGCGCTCAAGCTTAACAAAATGATTGATGGTGGAAAAAAATATGTCACTGGTCAAATATCGGTTTCACCAAAAGGTTCAGCTGGGTACGGAACTGCTACTGGAACTTTACCGATTGATACCTTGAACAAAATTTCTGAGATTGATGGTGTCAATAAGGTTGGCGCACTAGTTTCGCTTTTGGTTGAGGATATGGATCCCGACAATGTTTCTATGAGCATGAGTGAACCACCATCAGTTTATGGCCAAGATTTGAAGTCAGACTTCAAAAATCGCAACTGGGAAACTATGACTATGAAGTCAGGAAAAATGCCTGACAAAGATTCAAAAGACAATGATATTGCAATTGGAATAAATATCGCCACTGACAAAAAGCTTAATGTCGATGATACTTATAAAATTCGCGGAAAAGATTTTAAGGTTATCGGCATTGTCGACAAAACTATGACTGGGCCAGATAATTATGTTTTTATGGCAATTACACCAGCAAGAGAAATGTTAATTGAATCCAATCCGTTTATGAAATCGCTTTACGCCAGCGGAAAATTAAAGCTCGAAGATGTTAATTCGATGGCAGCAGTTTCATGGAAAGACGGAGCTGATTCCGAGAAGGTTGCGACAGCTATTAAGGATAAATTTGGCAAGGACGTTACAGTTATGTCGCCAGTTAAAATGGGCGAGCTAATTGATAAAGCGTCTGCAACTATGAATGCAATTATTCTAGGCAGTGCAATGTTGGCTTTGATTGTTGGCTTATTTTCAATAGTAAATACTATGGTGATGTCAATTTCTGAACGAACAAAGGAAATTGGAATTAAAAAAGCTATTGGTGCATCGCCTTCATCTATCGCCTGGGAATACACAATGGAAGCCGGTATCATTGGCCTGGTTGGAGGAGCAATCGGTATGGGCTTCGGAGTTCTGGCAGCAACTTTGGTTAATAACAAAATGGCGGCCAAAGGCGCCGAGATTTTCTTAATTCAACCCAGCTTCTTGATTGCAGTTATTGTATTCTCATTTGTGGTAGGAATTATTGCTGGTGTAATACCGGCGGTTCGAGCGTCAAAATTAAAAGTTGTCGAAGCAATAAGGGAGTTATAAGGAATAATATGAATAAAATAGTTGTTAAGGCAAAAGGAATTGAAAAAAGTTATAAAATGTCGAAGCAAAATGTTGTTTGTGCTCTTTGTGGCGTCGACATTGAGGTTCGCGAAGGTGATTTTTCTGCCATTATTGGCCCATCTGGTTGTGGCAAGTCAACATTAATGCATATTTTGGGACTTCTGGATCGCCCGGATGCTGGCACACTTGAAATTGATGGAATTGATATGACTAAATTGCCGGAAAAGCAGGCTTTTAAAATGCGAGCAAAAAAAATTGGCTTTATTTTTCAAGGTTTTAATTTAATACCAACTTTGACTGCGTTTGAAAATATTGTACTCGCTGGTCGTTACGGTGGGATGAATAAAACCGCCAGACTAAATCGGGCAAAAGAACTTTTGAAGATGCTAGGATTATTAGAGCGAATGAATCATAAGCCATCAGAGCTTTCTGGCGGTCAACAGCAGAGAGTGGCAATCGCCAGGGCTCTAATGAACGATCCAGCAATAATTTTAGCTGATGAGCCAACAGGGGAGCTGGATACAAAAACGTCCATGGAGATTATGGACATTTTGAAGAAACTTAATCGAGAAGAAAATAAAACCTTTTTAATTGTTACCCACAACATGGAAGTTGCTGAGGCTTGCAAAAAAATTATTAAGCTTCGTGATGGCAAAAACGCGTAAGCTTAGAGCTCTCTGATTATGGTGTGCCAGGTAAGTCTTAGTCCTAAAGGGATATAGAAAAATAAATATTTTATTAGTGCCATCACTGACCATTTACCGTAGATAGCCCTGGTTTGTTGATTTTTTAGCGCTCGTTTTAGATCTGTGGCAGTTTTGCCTTCGAAGACAGTGTATCCGCGGCCGATGGCGTCAACAATATGAGCATCTGACCCACCAGTTTCACCGCGGAAAAGCATGGTTCTATTTAGCATTAATGCGGCTAGATTTTCATCAGCTAGTGTTGGCGTGGCGTTAACAACTTCTACTGCGTCGATTAAATATTTATTGGATATCAGTTGTTTAGCGCCAATACCATCCATTGTTGCTTGAGTTGGGTCATTAAATTTGGTGTGTTGAAACGGGTGAGATGGAATAGCAATTCCTCCCTGTTCGTGAATGCGCTTTAATGTTGTGCGGGCGCTATGGCCTGGTTCAATTGGTTCTTTCAAAAAAAGACCAAGAATGTGGCCATGTTTTGAGGAGACTTCTTCGCCAACAACAACCTGAAAACGATAATTTTTTTCTTCAGCAATTTTCTGCGCTAGTTGTGCGCCTTCAATTGTGTCGTGGTCAGTTATTGCGATTACATCTAAATCGGTATTGTTTTGAACATATTCTAAAATGTCTTCAATTTTCGGTTGGCCATCAGAAAAATTGCTGTGTATATGAACATCAGCAGCTCCGAGGCCAATAAAATTTTCAAGTTTTTTAACCCCTCGCTTACGCATGTTAGAGCCTGCTTAATAACTACATCTGATAACTGCAAGCGGCAAATTTCGGCTGCAAAATAAAAGATTTTTCGTCAAGGTAGTATTAACTATCTTTCCTCAAAATTTTTATCTTTCGCTATAAATTATCTCGCTTTCGTTTCAAGAGCAGTTATTAAACATGCTCTTAATTACCAAATGAACTCTTGTCAGAAACTAGTTTGGCCAATATTTTAAATTTTCTAATTTGACCCTCAGCATCGACAATTTCTTCTTTCTGAGATTTTTGAAAATAATCGAAAAGCTCTGCTGAGAGAATATCTTTTAGGACATTCAGGTCTTGCTGAGTGTTTTTGATTGTCTCAGCATATTTTTGGTTTTCCGGCATAGCCATAATGCCGTCTTTAATTGATTTCTTTTTCAGATTGGCCTTTTTTGCTTCTTCCCGTGCCTGGACATATTCCAAGTCATTTTCCAGCTGGTCCTTAATAGCTCGCTTGGCGGTTTTGACTTCGTTCTCTTCTTTTGTTATCTCAGATAAGCGCTTTTGAATTTGTTCTGTTTCCATAAATCCCTTATTTAATTATTCGAACTCCATCGTCAGCATGGCAGATATAAACTGGGGGATCAAGTTTAGTAATTTTTTTGAAGCGTTTTTTTAGCTCAGTTGCAAACTTTCTGGCTTTTTTCGCCTCGACTAAATTTACAGTGCAGCCGCCAAAACCACCACCACACATTCTTCTGCCAATCAATCCATCAATTTTGCCCGCTTCTTCATAAGCCATATCTAGCTCGGGGCAGGTGACTTCATAATTGTCGCGCAACGAAAGATGAGAGCCTGACATTTTTTTTGCTAAAGTTTTAATATCTCCGTTTTTGACTGCTTCTTTCGCGTCCAGCACCCTTTGCATTTCTGTTACTGCATGTAAGCTCCTGCGGTAAGCCACATCGGTCATTTTGCTTTTGGCGGCAGAAAGCATTTCTAGTGTTACGTCGCGGAATTTTTCTATCTTTTTTTCGGGAAACATTTTTTTAATGATCGCAAGGCCGGATTCTGCCTGTGCTCGACGTTTGGCATATGGAGATGATTTTTGATTGTGGCGTACTGTGGTTTCAAAAATAACAATAGCCACGTCTTTGGGTAACTGGAGATGTTCAAATTCAAAATTTCTAATATCAAAAAATAGTAAATTATTTTTCTTGCCGTGAGAAATTGCGAAATGGTCCATGTTTCCGCCGCGAGTGCCATACCAATATTCAGCCTTGCAGGCAATCTCAGTCAGTTGTCTTTTTGTCAGTTGTAGATTAAATAATTCTGATAGAGCAAAAGCAAAACCTGTTGCCAGGCTGGAAGAAGAAGAAAGGCCGCCACCAATTGGTAAATCAGATTTAATAACAACGTCTACGCCACCGATATTTTTATCCATTTTTTTTAGAGTCTCGATGATGCCTTGTAAATATTGAAGCCATTGAGTAGCTACGCGATCTGATTTTATAATATCAAATTCATCATCTTCTCCGGTATCCAAGCTGTAACCGCGAATCAAATTTAGATCGTTTTTTTTGAGCGCCCAATCAATGCCCAAATCAATTGCTGCGGGCATAACATAGCCGTCATGATAATCGATGTGCTCACCGATGATATTAATTCTGCCGGGCGAGTGAACGAAAAGAGTAGGTTTTGCACCAAAACGATCCAGAAATTCATTCAATAAAACTTGTTTGACGTCGTCTTTTTCTTGCATTTTTTTGATTTTTTAATTTATTAATCTTGGTCGGGGTGACTGGATTCGAACCAGCGACCTCACGCACCCCATGCGCGCGCGCTACCGGTCTGCGCCACACCCCGATGCTCTACCCGCTAGTAAATTGGACTAGTATTAAAAGTGGGTGCCTCAGCACCAAGACCACGGTCTTGGGCAATATTGAGCCGACCTTTCAGTATCGTGTGATACAGATCAGCGTCCAGGATAGCCTTTCGGCGACATTGGATCCCGACGTATAAAAAATTGTGGTCCAATTTAATGAATCGGGTAGAACACCATTAATATTATCAGAACAAGTCAAAAGTTTTAATACCCCAGGAATTAAAAAATCGCCCGAATCACTATTGGATTATCAGACGATTTTTCTATTACAAGATCTAATAGTTTATCAATCAGTGCGTAAAAAGACCGAAGGTCTTACTTATCTTCTTTGACAGCGGTACGCAAACAACGGGTGCAGAGAACTGTACCGTTTACTTTTTGTAGATTTGGTTTGAAAAGCCGTTTGGTGTGTCGCTGCGAATGGGAAACATTCGAGCCGACAACCTTGGCTTTTCCACAGATTGAACAAATTGCCATAGTAATCCCTAGAAATATTATGTTATTTTCGCTATAATACTTGTGTATCTTATCACTTTTAATATTTTTTTTCAAGATGTTTCTACTGAACTTGCTATCTCAACCTATTTTTGCCATATCCGCGCTTATTGGTTTGTTTTTGGCAATCACTGTGCATGAGTTTGCTCACGCCTGGATGGCTAATTATCTTGGCGATCCAACAGCTAAACGCATGGGGCGACTAACCTTGAATCCCTTCAAGCATCTGGATCCATTGGGAACTTTGTTTTTGTTGGTAGCTGGATTTGGTTGGGGAAAGCCGGTGCCATATAATCCATCAAACTTAAAATCTGATGCCGACGAAGTTAAAGTTGCCATGGCTGGAGTTTCAGCAAACCTAATATTTGCATTAATACTTGGAATTCCATTACGAATTGCTACCTTAAATCACGTCCCAATTGATTCCAACATGTGGCTAACGGTAATCGAACTTGTTCTAGAAATGAATTTGGTGCTAATTGCTTTCAATATTATTCCAATACCGCCACTTGATGGCTCAAAAGTTATTTTCCAGTTTATCAGTTTCGATGCCAGAATTGCTTATGCACGGTACGGCCCAATTATTCTGTTTGGATTAATTATTGCTAGTAATGTTTTTGGTTTTCCATTTCTAGTTCGATTTATGGAACCAATAATTCGTGTTCTATCATTTGTCGCCAAGGGAACTTACACAGCGATCTTCTAGGTGAACTATTTTGCAAAACAAAAAATGGCTCGCAAGCCATTGGTTGTCAAAAAATATCTAAAAACTATTCTGGGAGTCTTAGACCTTTCTCGTTTATTTTTTCATTTCGTTTTGCAATTTCTTTATTAAAACAATCTTCGCATAAGATATCATCAGACTTTGGTTCGAAGGGGACTTCAGCCTTTTTTTTGCACTTTTTGCACTTGATCCAGTTCATTGGGTGTTTTTCTCGAAGTTGCGACTTGAATTTTTCGGCGCAAGGTTTGCAGCGCTTGGGAACATTTTGCAGGCCTTTATCATAGAAAAACTGCTGCTCGCCGACGGTCCAAATAAATTTGTCGCCGCAATCTTTGCAGTTTAGTACTTGGTCTTCGAATTGTTTTTCTTCATTTGCCATTAGTTAAATCGTATCGTCAAATGATTTTATTGTCAATTGAAGCGAAATCTGTTAGATTTTGGGATAGATGAATAAAAATTCTGCTGCTGAAAATTTTGAGGATAAAAAAGTTTCATCTTATATTTTTTATGGCTCAAATTCCGAGGTTGCATACGCTGCAGCAATTGACTTTGCTAAAAATGCTGAGATTTCTGGGTTCGACATTGTGGAAATTGAGCCAGAGGTTGGTGAAAAAAACTCTAAAGGCGAAATTGGGGTTAAAGTTGTAAAGGAAATGATTATACAAATAAACTTGACTCCTGGCTATGGCAGCGGTAAACTGGCGATAATCAAAGACGCCGACCGTCTAGGACTGGAGGCTGCAAACACACTTCTTAAAACTCTTGAAGAGCCGCCAAAAACTGCAACCATAATATTATTGTCAAATGATTTAAAACTTCTACCGACGATTCGTTCTCGCTGTCAAGTTATCCGATTGGGTGATAGCGAAACTGCTGGAGACAAAGAAGTCTTGGATGAGTTTCGGGAGATTATAAAAGGTAACCTAAAAAAATCTTTTAGAGATGCTGAAAAATGGAGCAATGATGCTGGTTTGGGCCAGAAATTAAATATCATCCTGTCGTCGCTGAGAAATCAGCTACCAGAGGACCCAAATATTGGTAAGGTGCGAGTGATTAAATCGATTTTGACAGCAAAACGAAATATAAAAATTACAACGAACAAAAGGCTAGTTTTAGAAAATTTATTTATGGAAGTTAAATATGGCAAAAATAGCAATTAAAATAAAAAGCACTGGTCTTATTGTTGAAGCTGAGGCCGGAAAATTGAAATTCAAAACTGGTGATTGGCTTTTAGTTGAGACAAGAGAGTGCAAAGAAGTGGCAATAGTGGTTGAGGATGAACACTTGAAAGAGCCAGAATCTGATAACCAAGAAGGAGATGGGACAGAAATTGAAATTATTCGTAAATTATCTGAAAAAGATCTAGAACAATACAATGAATACAAAAAAATTGCTCAAGGGCTGATCCCAGAGTGTCAGAAAAAAATTGATTTTCATAAATTGCCGATGGAGCTAATGGATGCCGAGCTTTCTTTTGACGAAAAAAAACTGACCTTTTATTTTGCGGCTGAAGGAAGAGTTGATTTCCGTTCACTTGTATCAGATTTGGCATCAACTTTTAGAAAGTTAATTCGATTGCAGCAAATTGGTGCCAGGGATGAAGCCAGATTCCTCGGAGGTTGTGGCCGCTGTGGGCAGGTGCTTTGCTGCCGAAGATTTTTGAAAGGAGACCTTGATTCGGTGACTTTGGAGATGGCTCAACTGCAAGGGCTTGCGGCAATGGGGACAGCGAGAGTAACTGGTTGTTGTGGAAAATTAATGTGTTGCTTAAAATATGAACTGGATGAATATAGGGAGGCAGTAAAGAGCTTGCCGAAAATTGGAGAAAAAATTAAAACTGAAAAAGGTTTTGGATTTGTGATTTCGCAAAATATTTTGGCCAAAAAGGTTTTAGTCGAAGTAGAGGACGGATCAAAACTGGAGGTAGAGTGCTAGAGATAGCCATAATTGTTTGTGTTGCGGCAGTCTTTGTTATCGTTGCTGTTAGATTTCCAAGAACAGCTAATTTAAGTTTTGTAAAAAAACCCAAGTCATTCGACGATGAAGAAGTAATACAGGAAGCAAAAAAGATTTTGCAAGAAAAGGCGCCAGAAGAGTTACCCCAGATAGTACCTGCCGGCACTGAGCCGAGCGATGAGCTTGATGCTTACGATGAAGAACTTTCTGAACTTCTGAAGTCAGCTAGAGAAAAAATTGAAAGTGGAAAATACGCTTCAGCCGAAAATATTCTAATTGACGCAATTTGCAAAAATAATAAATGCACCTGGGCATATGAACGATTAGGTTTTATTTACTTAGTGATGGGGAAAAATTTGTCAGATGCGACCGAATCATTTCTCATGGCCACAAAACTAGATCAGGACAACGACAGAGCCTGGTTTGGGCTTGGGCAAATTTATTCTTCCCAGTCGCAATATAATAAGGCGGTTGACGCGTTTTCTAGGGCGGTAAATATCTCTAGGACTGATGCTGAATATCAAGCGTTTTTGGGTAAAGCATATTTGGAAGTTCGCCAATATGGTAAGGCCTCCAAGGCTTTGAAACGGGCAGCATCACTAGATATTTCTAACCAAGAATATAAAAAGTTAGCGTCTTTTGCTGAAGATAAGCATCGTGAGCACTCAAGAGCGTCAAAACTAAGCTAGGCCCCCCGTTGAAATTATATGAAAATTCTGATAGAATATTGAGCGAAAGGGGCAGTTTTTGTTTCGCCGATGTAGCTCAGTTGGTAGAGCACATTCTTGGTAAGAATGAGGTCACCGGTTCAATCCCGGTCATCGGCTCCACCTCACAAAAATTTGTTCGGGTGGTACCAACACCTGGAAATTACTTTTTATGCTGGGATAGCGAAGTGGTCAAACGCATTGGACTGTAAATCCAACGGCTTACGCCTTCGTAGGTTCGAGTCCTACTCCCAGCACCACTAGCCGATATGGCTCAATGGTAGAGCAGCTGTTTTGTAAACAGCAGGTTGTCGGTTCGAGTCCGACTATCGGCTCCATTTTCGTTCACGCACATATCATAGAAAGGATATTTATGGCAAAAGACGCACGAAACATTGTAACCTTGGAATGTGAAGTCTGCAAAGTAAGAAATTATCAGACTGAAAAAAATACCAAGCTACAAAAAGAAAGACTGCAATTGAAAAAATATTGCAAAAATTGCAAAAAACAAACTTTGCACAAAGAGGCTAAGTAGTTTTTAATTAAAAAGTCATCCTAGACCTCTGATAGGGGTATAGTTCAATGGTAGAACGACGGTCTCCAAAACCGTTAATCGGGGTTCGAGCCCTCGTACCCCTGCCAGAGAATCGGGATGATTTTTTAATTATTTTCTCTTAATTTTACACTTTTTGACAAAAAGTAATTGTTTTTTAATATTTATGTTAAAATCTAACTAAATTATTAAAAAATTGGAGAAAAAAATGGAAAAATCCAAAGTTTTGGAGGTTTGTAAGAAAGAAAATATTAGATTTATCCATTTGCAATTTTCCGATTTGGACGGAATAGTCAAAAGTGTCGAAATTCCGATCTCTCAGTTGCCTGACACTTTAGAAAAAGGAAAATGGTTTGATGGTTCATCAATAGAAGGCTTTGCTCGCATTGCTGAGTCGGATATGTTTTTACAGCCAGATTTATCAACCTTCTCTGTTATTCCTTGGGACAGCGAAGAACATATTCGAGCAGCAAGAATTATTTGTGATGTAATGACTCCTGACAAAACACCATTTATGGGTGATCCGCGACAGATTTTAAAGAAGAATTTGGCCGAAGTAAAAAAAATGGGATTTGAATATTTTGTTGGCCCGGAGTTAGAATTTTTTCTTTTCAAAAAGGACGAAGATGGTGAGATTGACTTACGTCCAACTGATAGCGCAGGATATTTCGATTATTCCGACGATTGGGCATCAGTTGTCAGAAAAGAGATATCAAACGCTGCGGAAGCAATGGGCATTGAAATAGAAACAGTCCATCACGAAGTTTCAACTTCCCAGCATGAAATTGATTTTAAGTATTCCAACGCTCTCCAGGCAGCTGATAACGTAATCACGTTAAAATTTATTATTAAGGCAATTGCAGATCGCTATGGCCTACATGCAACATTTATGCCAAAGCCTGTTTTTGGAATTAACGGTTCCGGTATGCATGTGCATCAAAGTTTATGGAAAAATGGTAAAAACGCTTTTTTCTCTGCATCTGATAAATATTTTTTATCAACTCTTGCGAAGCAGTTTATTGCTGGCCAGCTGAAAGAAGCCTCGGGAATTTGCGCTGTAACTTCACCTTTGGTAAACTCTTATAAAAGACTTGTTCCCGGATATGAGGCCCCGGTCTATTTATCTTGGGCCCGGGTAAATCGCTCAGCATTAATTCGAGTACCACGTTTTTCTGCCGATAACCCGAATGCTGCTAGAATCGAATTACGGTGTCCTGATCCATCCTGCAATCCTTACTTGGCGTTTTCAGCTATGCTAGCGGCAGGTATCTCTGGCATCAGGGATAAAATTGAGCCTTCAAAGCCAGTAGAAGAGAACATTTACGAAATGAATGAGAATCAGCGGAAATTGCGAAAAATTAAAACACTTCCTGATTCATTGGGTGCAGCAATTTCCATATTTGAAAAAAGCAAACTAGCGCAGTTAGCACTCGGTTCTCATATCTTTGAGCGGCTATGTGATTCGAGAAAAAGAGAATGGAATGAATATCGAATTAGAATTTCAAATTGGGAGGAAGAGGTGTACTTAAAAAAGTTTTGATCGAAGTAAGGAGGGATAATGTATCTTTTGTCCTCGGACTTTATTGATGGTGAAGAAATTCCTGTAAAATTTACCTGTCAGGGTGATGGGACAAGGCCTTCATTGAACTGGTCGGATGTTCCTGCTGAGACAAAAACACTAGCGATTACCTTAACTGATCCCGATGCGCCCGGTGAAGAATTTGTGCATTGGGCTGTTCTAAATATGCCTAGTGACACAATTTCCATTAATCCTGGCGAAATTACGGGCGAGGAAATTGAAAATTCATCTGGAAAAACTAATTATTTTCCACCTTGCCCGCCGTCCGGAAAACACCGATATATTTTTACCCTCTATGCGCTCGATGCTGATCGTATCGGCCTCTCGTCATACGAAGGTTTTCTTGAGGCGGTGAAACCGCATATTATTGATCAGACGACATTAACTGGAATCTACCAAAAGAGCTAGTTGTTTGATTGCTTGGCAATTGTTATAATAATTTTGATCAGGCAAATTTTTGATGTGAGGGGTAATGAAACCTTTGAAGATTTTTGAAGTTCTTGCAAAGCGCCGAATGACTTTTTGGGCTGTGCTTTGCATATTAGTGCTAATAACTTCGTCCAGCTTTGGCTGGATCTATTATAGTAAGAGTAAAAGGGCTAAAGCGGTTCAATCATACAACAGGCTGGTAATGTCAAACGATAATATTGGTGGGCACGTAAACATTATCAAGCAAGACGATAAAACATACGACAATTCGGACACTCAACTCTGGGACATTGTAATTCCAAGCGGGGTGACGGCTATAATTGACGGTGTTCATAACTTCAGAAATTTAACAGTGCAAAATGGCGGAACTCTAACTGGCAGTGACTACAACAATTATGGTACCTATAACGCTGGTAATTTGTATGATAAAAGATATGAAAATCTAATTGGAAGTAGTGACGCCGAATATACCTTCATCATGCGTGGCGTAATTAATATGGGGGCTAATCCTGGTACTTGGATTTTTTCTCCTTGCAGCGGTAACCCAGATGAATGGAACTATACTAATCCTGCAACAATGAAAATTGATGACGTTGCAAGCGTTGAATTTTTTACGCCAGTCACCAAGAGCGATACTGACAAATTTGTTTATGATCCTGCACTTTGGGCTGGATCAGCAGTCGGTCACGCAACCGCTTCGCTTCACACAAATGCCACGCATTTTGTTGATGATAAAACTGATACGGATCACACATTGTTGCCGTTTGAATATCGTTACGAAAACACTAGTGGTCCAGCAAACTTCGGACTTTGTTATGCCAGCGCAGGTCCTGATGATATATTGAACAATCATTATATTTCTACCATTGGAATCGAAAATTTGTTTTCTGACACAACTCTGACTCCGGAAATGCAAACTTATACTGCTTGGCAAGGCGCGTCGCAAAATAAGTTTTCAGGTCATATAAATGACTACACTGAATTTACAACTTACATTAATAGCTTTAAGTCTGGCGATGGTTTTAACCCGAATTATTTTTACCAAGCCAACAATTATGATTTTAAAAATGATAAAAAAATTATTTTGGTTAATGACGTTGGCATGCTAAATGACTCAAGATTTTTTGAGGCTAGAACGGAACAAGATGATTATGATAACTACCGTCGGCACGTACCGGCAACTACCAATAATTTGTCAACATTTTGGCCAACTACTGGTTGGTATTCACCCCTAGCTTCTAGAGTGGTCGGTGCTAACGGTTACATTATGAAAAATTTTCAGCCTTATCTCTCAAATAGTTTGGTTTACACATTGCCAGTTAAGGTGCTGACTAAGCTTAATATCTTGGAAACATTTACAGTTGAAGGTGGTGGCAAAGTAAATTATAACGGTACCGGATTTGCTTATTCAAAGCAAAGGCTTAGCACTGGTCCGGCTGGTGCAACCCTGTCTGGGGCCGGAGCATCGCACAGTGGCGCTGGCGGTGATAGCTCGACCAATAATCATGCCAAAACTGTTTATGATGCAAACGCTGCTGTTCCCCCGGCACTGCCCGGATCAGGCTCACTTGGCTGGTGGTCGTATCCCGGAGTGGACTGGTTGCATTACGAGTGTTCTAACCAATATGAGTATGATCATGGTAATGGAGGTGGATACCTAAATATCAAAGCGAATAAAATTGATTTGCAGACCGATTCAATGGTTATGGCTAATGCTGTTGGTGGTAATGCCGGATCTCCTCCGGCTGGTGCCTCTGGCGGCGCCATAATATTAGCTGACGCCGACAAAACTTCAAATTACAAAGGATTAATTACCGCCCAAGGGGGCGCTGTCAGTGCCAATGCCGACGATAAAACCGGTATGGGTTCTGGTGGTGGTGGGTATGTTTATATAACAACTGCTATTTCTGACACTAGTACATTAGTTGGGTTAGAAGACAAAACGGCTTTAGCCCCGACCACCGGCCATCGATTCGGAATTTCTGATGTTAAAAATCCAACTTGGGATTTTTGGGATAACCCAATCTGGGACACGGGGATAAAAGCTCGTAACGCCGTTTCAGTTGCCCCTGGTCACCGCGAGTCCGGCGGTAGAGGCAATTGGGGTCTATTTAATGTTAATCGTGCAACCCCACCTTTGCTTAAGATTGAGAAGACGGTAACTAAGGGAGGTGTTCCAGTTTACAGTTTTAAGCCGGGTGATGTTCTGGAGATCAAATTACATGTTACCAATTTAACTGTCGGCCAAAGCACAACGATTAGTGATAACTTTTTTAGTGACGGAACCGGTGGACGCGTTTTCCTTGTTGAAAATACATCAGCTTGGACTCCTGCCGGTTTTACTATCACAGCAGGGTCGAGTGTTAACTGGACCTTTACTCCAGCGAACACCGCAAAAGATTTTACCTATATATTAAAAGTGCAACCATAACTTTATATGAAGCCGATTAAACTTTTTCAAAAACTAAAAACAAAGAAAATCATTTATCTTTCTTTGATTTTATTTTTGCTTGTTGGCTCCGGGGCAATTTACGGCTATAATTTTTTCCAAAATTCTCGAAAAGCTAAAGCTGCATATGTTTATTGTGATACAGGTCATGTTAATTGTTTAATATTAAATACTGGTTTTGGTAGTAAATCGCTAGATATTTTTGAGGCAGACACCACGTATGACAACAGCAATCTAAGAATTGACGGGTCAGGTGATAGTAATTTTGAAGTTAATTTTTGGGGTCATCATAATCTTAACTCGCTCACTGTGGCCAACTCCGCAAAAGTTACTCACAGAGCTATCGTATTTGATGATTTAGTTAACCCCATGCTTCCAAGAAATGGCGAATTAACTGCAAACGGCAAATCGAAAAGGGTTGACTTAACTATTGTCAATGATTTAATTCTGACATCTGGTGGAAAAATTGATGTTAACGGCAAGGGATACCCGGGGGCAAACTATGAAAGGTATGAGACTACAAAACCTGATGCCAACTCTCAGGGTGATACTAATCTCCTGTGGGGATATGGCCCTGGTGGAGCAGAGAGTATGGATGGCCACTACAATAATCACTGGGGTGGTGCCGGCGGTAGCTATGGTGGTCTAGGTGGATGGGGAAATGGTAACTCCGAAACATGGTGCAGACAAGGTACTCATCCGGGTTCTCCTCCCTATGGCACGAAAGAAAATCCGATCGATTATGGTTCTGGCGGTGGTTTTGCACATACGATAAGATACGGCTACCATGCCGATGGTGGTGCCGGCGGTGGGGTGATAAAAATTCTTGCCTACAACATTAATATTAACACCACTTCAGGCAGCCGAATTTCTGCTGATGGTTTACCGGGCTACAAAATGAGCTCTGATTTGAGCTCTGGTGGTGGTTCTGGTGGTTCAATTATTATCCAGACCGTTTCTGATTTTGCAGAACAATTTTCCACCTCAGTAATTGGGGGCAAGGGTAATCCTAGTTGTGCTGATCAAGCTGGTGGAAATGGTACTCTCTGGGTCTATAGCTCGGATCAAGCAAGCGCGACTCCGTACTCTGTTTCTGCTGTTGGTGGGTTGCAAGGTGGCGGCGAATCGGGAAATGGTGGAGGCGGCCGGATTGCAATTATGAAGCCTAATCAGTATGGAATTGAAAAATCAATAAGGAAAATATCTCCTGCCGATGGTTCGTCCCCCTACGCCCTGAGAGGTGGCGATGTTATTGAGGTAAGTCTGCATGTTACTAATTTAACTGTTAATTTGCCAGTAGTTATAACGGACGAATTTTTTAATGATGGGAATGGGGTTAAGCTAGTTGCTGAAAAGGGAGTTGGCTCAAATTGGAGCCCTCAGTGCGTTGAAAGTGGTAGCCGCGATAGCGTTGTTTGCACTCTTGTCCCGACGGGACGAACAACCAACCCCGACCTACATTACCGCTTAAGGGTGCCATAATGAAAATAAGTATAAAAAATCTAAAATTTTGTCTGGCAGGTTTTATTTTATTGCTGATGATTTTTCTTTCTCAAAAAGCATTAGCACTTGATCCAAATAATGAAATGCCAGTACCGTATTGGGGAATGCCTTCAGCGGCATGGACCCAGTCTGGTTTAGCTTATAAAATTTATGCTGAACCACAAGCGACTGAAGTTGTTCGTAATGTTGCGCTTGAAACTTTACCAGACATATTATTCAGCCCTCAGTGTATTATAGATAAAACTTCGGCAGAAATTACACAGCGCTGTGTTTATTTTGATGTTAGCCACTATCTTAACCCAACATCCAGTTTAACAACCAAGATCATGAATAGTCGAACATATGCTAATGGCTATCTAAAGTCAGCGACGGCAGTCTTCGTGTACCCGTCAATTAATGTTATTGGCGATTCGTTTAATGCTGACGGAAATTTTTCTTACTGGGGGCGGCATTTGAAGCAAAACGAAGGTTCTGCGGAATCCAATGCTCTCTGGCAGGCTGGGAATTATCAGTTTAACCCAAGTGCTCAGGCTTATTGGAAAAACGATGACCCGAACAAGAATACTGCAATGACTCAGGCTGTTGATAGATTAATGCAAAATGCGAAGACTCTCCCAAGTTCCGTAATGAATGTACCTTTTCATGGAGTTTGTGGCAATGGAAGTCCTACTATTATTACCTGTCCGGAAATGAACCAGTATTTGGATGGTAGGGCTTGGTATAGCGGGTCAGCTGTTCAAATCAATAACGGATTTAACTATACGAAGAAATCGACGATAATTATTGGTAATGGTACGGCGAATAGTAATTTAGAAATAAATACCTCAATTTCTCCCGCCAGCCCTACCGATGTTGATTCCTCTCTTGGTTTTATTGTCAGGAAAGGTAATGTGACAATTACCAACAATTCAGCGCAGCCAATGACAGTTAGGGCATCGATCTTTGTTCCAAATGGTACAATTAATCTTGTTGGGAATAACATTAATCTAATCGGTTCATTTGTAGCCAACGACTTTAATGTTGGGGGTTAACCAGGTAAATAAGTCAAGATTATAAAATGATCAAATTAAATCAACTAAATAGAATAGTACTAATTGCATTGCTGGTTTTTTCTCCTTTGGCGATTTCTTTTGTTATCCCAACAAAAGCCGAGGCAGCGTCATTGATTGGCCATGAAACTAATGGAGTTCCAATTTGGCAGATTTCTGGAGGCTTAGTCACAATACCTATAGGCAGTTATGGCTCAATATCAACTGATCCACTAATCAGTTTACGTATTAGCAACAATGCAACTGTGAAAATTTTAGGGCCGCATACTTTTTATAACCTAACTGTTGATTCTGGTTCTACGGTCACGAGCGATGCGCTTGTCGCCGGTGAGGATTATAGTATTATAGCTGGAGAAACTGTTGAAGTTTTTGCTCTGGATGATGTCCCGGCCAATATAGACAATGTTAATCACGGTGTTTATACGTTGAGGCCGAGCGCGCAAAACAAAAAGATTGATCTCTCAATCCAAAATAAGTTGCAAGTTAACGGCACCATAACTGCTGACGGTCTTGGTTTTGCTGGGGGGAATATACCAACAATAGGTCTTGTTCAACGGGGAATGTTTGGATACCACATAATTACTTCACCTGGTTTTGCTCACGGTCATGGCCCAGGTGGTGGAGCTGCAAGAATTGCTACACAGAATGACCACAGTTCTGGGGCCGGAGGTGGTTTTGGGGGAAAGGGTGGGGCTGGTTTTGCTTGTGACGATGGTGGCTGTACCCCACTTCAAACAGAAGTTCCGGCTGGAATGCCTGCTGCAGGAGTAACTTATGGCGCAGCTGGAGATTTTGGTTCCGGTGGTGGGTACGCGAATCATGACTTATTAAACGAACCAGCATCTGGTGGCGCCGGTGGTGGCGTAATAAAAATTCAAGCTAAAGAGATTTCAATGTCTGATACTAGCAAGATATCTGCAGACGGATTACCTGGTATTGGAGGGACAGAAACTGCCGGTGGCGCCGGGTCTGGTGGATCGGTTTCAATTCTATTTGATCAAGGTTCTATAAAACAGCCTTACGCAAATGCCGGAGTTAATGTAGACAATTGGCAGGCTTGGCGAGCTGGTAATGGTCAAGTGTCAATTGTCGATGTTGGCAGTAAAGTTAGTGGAGGCACAAATAATATTACAGCAAATGGTGGAATAGGTGTCTGGAGGTCTGGGGCTGGCGGCGGCGGGCGAATTTTAGTTGGAGCCTTGACGTTGGTTGGCAGTTTGTCAGTAACTCCAACCTCTGGTGTTGCTCCGCTGGCCACTACTTTAACAGCCACTGCAAGCGGGACTGAATCAGGCACTTTAAACTATACTTTTTGGTGGAATTGTGAAAGTACATCAAATAATGTCAGCGAAGTTCGCGCTGCTGAAGTTTGCGGTAATCCAGCAGATTCGAATATTGGCGCAAAATTTGATGGTGTGGGTTCAGATATATTGACTAAATCTGTATCTCATAATTATGGTACTGCCGGTACCAAGTATCCAAAAGTTATTATTGAGCGCGGAGCTGCAACTCCTGTTTCTGCTTCGGCTACAGTTGTTGCCACTGCGCCATCATTGACCGCTGCTATTGCTGCCGCTCCCAGTAGTGGCAATGTTCCGTTAACTACTACTCTAACTGCCTCACGGACTGGTGCAGCAGCAGGGACAATTAATTACACCTTTTGGTGGAATTGTAGTAATCAATCAAATAGCGTTGGTGATACTATAAGCGTTTGCGGAGATCCAGCTGATTCGGCCGTCGGGGTTAAGTTTAATAATCTTGCTGCAGATATAACATCTAAGGCAGTGTCTCACACCTACAGCTCTGTGCTTAGTTATCAACCAAAGATAATTATTGAACAGGGTGCAGCCGTTCCGTCTGCTAAGACTGCAATCGTTAATGTGCAGAATCCACCTTGTGCCCCACTGGCTGACCAAACTCGTACGATTTCTTGCCCAGCTGGTCAGACTGGTATCATTTCTCAAATCAGAAGGTCAACTTGTCCCGGACCGACTTGGGGTGAGTGGACCACTATCACAAATACCTGTGTTGTCCGCCCGCCTTCTACTAGTAGCAACATTAATTTCATTCAGGATACACGGCCCGAAAGCGCTTGGCCTCCAGGTTTTAGAGACTTGACGCCACTATCTAGCAAAAGTAAATAGCTAAAAAAGTATTTCTGGCGCAGATAATTATTAGTTTTTAATAAACTGCCTTAAACTGTTGCACAACAAAAAGCTATTGTAGTATAATAAAGAAAATGAATTACAGGAGGGTGAATGCCTGAAGAAATGCGGCACAGTGCTCAAGCAGAAGAGCCGTTTTTGGAAATAAATACCAGCGAAGAAGAAGGTGGAGGTACTCCAACTTTGGTTTTTGTTGTCACTATTATTTTGTTAGTCTTAGTGACAGGTTTTTTTGTTTTTTATAAAACTCGGACAGATTCTCAGGTAAAGGATAAACAACAGGCTCTGAATGGTGTTTTGGATCAGCTCAACAGCACGAGCAATAAGACCATTGAAACAAAGGCTGACAACTTAAATTCGGCCGTACAAATAATATCAACGGCATCAAAGACAAAATACTCTTTTAAAGGTTTCGTTGATGAGCTAACAAAGAAAATTACCAACGACACTAAGTTAAATAGCGTAGCAGTCACAGACACTGGAGTAGTAACCTTTGATGGTATCAGCGGCAGTTTTCGCTCAGTTGCCGATTTAGCCTTAGCGTTAAAATCTTCACCAAAACTAACAAATGTTGAAATTATTGGATTAACTCGTTCAACCAATTCGGGAGAGGCGCAGGTAGCATTTTCAATGTCGGCTGAAATCAAAGATTGGAAGGTTGATTCTCCAAGTGATTCAACAACTGACACAGCACCAGCTGATAGTATAGGAGGTGTAAGTGAATAAAAAAGATATTAATTTACTTCTTCCGGCTATCACGGTAATCTTAGCGATTTCCGCCTATTTCGTTTCTAGCAATGTTTTAATTACACCAATAAAACAAAACATGGCTCAAATATCTGCTTTGGATCAAGATATTTCCAAGGCCAATGAAAAATTAGATTCAATTGCCGCTGCTGATAAATCAATGTCAGAACTTTCTGATCTTGTTAATAATCTGTTGATTGCCGTACCAGACAATGTTAATTCTCCTGACTTAATCACTGAAATTGAGACAATTGCTAATCAAAACCAGGTGCAATTACCAAGCCTATCGCCTCCGACAAGTATAGCTGTTGCTTCAGGTAGTGCATCGGCCTCTGGTTACGTTACAAACTTATCTATAATTGGTTCTTATCAAAATATCAGCAATTTTATTAATTCCCTTGAAACATCTATCCGTTACTCACGAATCAATAATCTGTCTATATCCTCGGCTGATGAGGGGCTAACCGCTTCTATTAACTTCAGCGTTTTTAGTCGACCAGTATCTGCTAACTCTACGGAGGTAAGTCAATGAAACAAAGCACTTTTTCCGACAAAGCAATGACTATATTCAGTCTTTCTCTGCTGGTTTTAGTAGTAGTGCTTTTTGCCTGGATGTGGTTTGGCGGTCAGGCTGTATCATCAGGCGCTTATAAAACAACAGAAGATTTGAAACCTGTTAGTGTGGCTGGGTTAGAAACAAGAGCTAAAACCTTGCTTGACGGTTTGAAGAATAACTCCGGTATACCTGTTTCTGAGCCAACAACAAAAGAGGGAAGAGCTGACCCGTTTGCGTCATTATAAAAGCAAGTTAAAGATCCAAGATTAAAGACTAAAATATATTCTTGAAATTTTGATCTTTAAGTTTAAATTTATTTTCATGGATAGTCAAAAAAAAAATTCTCAGGTAAAAACTTCTCAATTTAGTGGACTTTATCAAGCGCTATCTGCCCAGTCGATAGTTGATGTTTTTGTAATTCAGGGGCTCATATTACCTGCTGATGGGGAAAAAATTAAGACCAAATATCAAAACAATCTTGCGATTGAACGTTTTTTACTCTCTAACAAATTAATTTCTAGGGAAGCAATCAACAAGGCTTACAGCATAATACTAAAATTACCGTTTATTTCATTAAATAATGTTGCCATACCGGGAGAGGTTAAAAACATTATTCCCGAACGATTAGCAAAAAAATTTCAAATAGTTGTTTTTGCCAAGAAAAACCAAATAGTAAGTCTGGCAATAGCAAGTCCTGGCGAATTGTTTTTGCCTCAAAGTCAAGCGCTGGAGGGCTTATTTTCAGATAAAAATTTAACTATCGAACTCTTTGTCGCCACTCCAGGCGATTTAGCTTCGATTTACAGCCGAGATAAGAAATCTGGCGATAAAGTTATGCTAGAAAAGGGGAGTTTGCCAGTTATATTCTTGCGTAATAGGAATATTGACAAAAAGATTTTGCAATTGTTGCCAATTGATTTTATTTTGAAAAATCGTTTGGCAATCTTTGACCAGATTGGACCAAAGAGATTTAGAATAGCCGAAGAAGATCCCTACAATTCTAAATCGAAACAAATAGTTGAGTATCTTAAAACTAATAACGGGCTTGAACTTGAGGAATTTTCGACAGCAAAAGACGATATTGATTATCTAATTTCTTTGTATCAAAAATCTACCAGCCCATCGACAGCGACTTCTTCACCGGAAGAGAAAAGTGGCGAAAAAAATGATGATGGTGGAGCTTTCAGCAATTTATTTGGTTCATTAATTTCTGATAACAAGCCAGGGATAGATAGCGAAGAAACAATAAAAAAATCTTCTCCTGATTCTACGTCGGCGGTTAAATCAAATAATGCAGCATCAAGCGAATCTACTTCTCTGCCAGCTAGAAATTTAGCTGATCAATCTTCGACTCAAGACGAGGTTAGGTACGAGCTTGAAGCAACAAAAAAAATCCAAGAGGAAGAAAAAGATATTGGTAAACTTTTGGGCAAAGAGATTAAGACAATAGAAGAACTTAAGCTTGTTGCCAAAGAAAACTCTGTCCCAAAATTAGTTGCGGCAGTTATAAGTTATGCTTTATCAATTGGTTCATCTGATATTCATATTGAGCCTGAAGCGAAAAGATTACGTATCCGTTGCAGAATTGATGGCGTACTCAAAGACGTTTTTCAGTTACCAACAGAGTATGAACCACAAATTACCAGTCGTGTTAAGATTCTGGGATTGATGAAATTAGATGAAACTAGAATTCCACAAGATGGTCGCTTCTCAATAAATTTCTTAGATCGTGATGTCGATGTCCGTGTTTCTATGCTGCCAACAGTCTATGGTGAGAAGACTGTGATGCGAATTTTAGACAAAACTCAAGGAATTAGATCGCTAGAGGATCTCGGCTTCGTTGGTTCGGCATTTAAAATTATTATGGAGCAGATTAAGCAGCCATACGGAATTATCATGTCTACTGGCCCAACTGGCTCCGGAAAATCTACTACGCTTTATGCCATACTTAATCGTCTGAATCAACCCGGGGTTAATGTTGTTACATTGGAAGATCCGGTTGAGTATGAGGTAGCAGGAGTGAATCAATGTCAGATTAAACCAAAAGTCGGTTTTACCTTTGCAGAAGGGCTTCGAAGCATCTTGCGCCAAGATCCGAATATTATTATGGTTGGAGAAGTTAGAGACGCTGACACCGCTTCCATGGCGACACACGCGGCTTTAACCGGTCACCTAGTATTAACAACCCTGCACACAAACGATGCGGCGTCATCTTTGCCTCGGTTAATTAATATGGGAGTCGAGCCATTTCTTATTACTTCCAGTGTCAACTTGATTATTGCTCAGAGACTACTTCGTCGAGTTTGCCCGAAATGTCGAGAAAAAGTTGAAGTTCCTGGCCCACTAAAGCAAGCGCTACAAAAAGAAATTGATAATATTTCCAAAAACAATAAGGAAGACTTATCTCGAGTCAAAGAATTGCAATTTTATAAAGGTCGGGGATGTAGTGATTGCACCGAGGGATATAAGGGCAGAATAGGCATTTACGAACTTCTGGTTATGGATGACAAAATAGAAAGTCTGGCGGTTTCTCGCCGTCCTGCTTCTGAAATTAATCAGGCTGCAGTTGCGGCAGGCATGTTGACTATGAAGCAAGATGGTATTTTGAAGGCAATAGATGGTTTAACAACAATTGACGAAGTACTTTTGGCTACTGGAGATGTTGGCATGGGTGAGGCTATTACAAAGGCAAAGGTTGATTTTGAATCAGGCGCATCTGTTAATGAATCAGCTGAGTCAGAGGTCGAGAGCAAAATAACCGAGACCAAAACTTAAAGACAAAAAAATAGTGTGTCTTTGAGTAAATTGTTTGATTGTAAAAGTTTTTCTTGTTATCATATATGTAAGTTAATACCCTGGAGGGAATATGGAGGCGATTCAGAATGAAACTTCGAAGTTCCCGGCGTTTTCGCGCTTGCTTGATTTGGCGATTTCAAAAGGTGCTTCAGATGTTCATGTTGTCGTAGGTTCACATCCACTGCTAAGAATTGATGGTCGCCTTTTGCCAGTAACTTCTGAACCACCTCTAACGTTGGATAAAGTAAACAATCTTCTATCTGAAATTGCTAAGCCTGACATTCTCGAGAAGGTGAAGAATCGAACTGAAGTTGATTTTTCTTTTGAATATGATCATACTCGGTTTCGAACAAACGTATATTTGCAAAAAGATTTACCAGCTGCTTCGTTGCGATTAATTTCAAGCAAGGTAAAAACCTATACAGAGCTTGGGTTACCGCCAATTGTTGAGTTTTTCACCTCCCAATCTCAGGGGCTTGTTATTATCACTGGTCCAACTGGTCATGGAAAATCTACTACTCTGGCCTCAATGGTACAAAAGATCAATTTGGAGCGTCGGGAACACATAATTACCATTGAGGATCCAATTGAATATTTATTTCAAAGCGAGAAAAGTTTAGTTTCGCAAAGAGAAATAGGTACTGACACCCAAAGCTTTCCAGCAGCACTTCGAAGTGCATTGCGTGAAGATCCTAATGTCATTTTGATCGGGGAAATGCGTGATTTGGAAACTATCGAATCAGCACTGACAATGGCTGAAACAGGTCACTTGGTTCTGACTACTCTTCATACAAATTCAGCAGCTCAAACAATAGATCGTATCGTTGGCGTTTTCCCGGCACACCAACAACAACAAATTCGAAGTCAGCTAGCTTCTGTTTTGTTGGGAGTAATGTCGCAGAGGCTAATTCCCAAAATATCTGGTGGCCGAGCGGTTGCTGCCGAGGTCATGATTGCTAATCCGGCAATCAGAACACTGATTCGTGACAGTAAGATTCATCAAATTCCAAATGTTATCCAGACTTCAGCATCAGAGGGCATGATTCTTCTTGACAAGGTTTTAGCTGAGTTAATCTCTCGTGGAGAGGTTTCGCTCGAAGATGCCTTGACTTGGTCTATCTCCCCTAAATCTTTAAAGATGATGGTTTACTAATATGATGCGATTTAAATACAGGGCGAAAAATGATCGAGGCGACGTTGTTGGCGGAGTTGTTCGCGCGGACAATGTTTTAGCTGCAGAAAAGATTTTGCGTGAGAATAATCTTGTAACAGTTGATATATTTCCAGAAACCAGTGAAGTATTTTCCTTGTTTGGTTTTCGAAAAAAGGTTTCTTTGCGTGAAAAAGCAGTTTTTTCCAGTCAACTTTCAACAATGATCTCTGCTGGTTTATCACTTCCAAAATCGATTAATATAATTGCGGCTCAAACAACTAACCAATATCTAAAAAGCATTTTCTATAACGTGAATCGTGATCTTGAAGAAGGTCTTAATTTTTCATCATCACTTTCTAAATATCCAGATATTTTCGACGAGTTATTCGTTAATGTGGTTCGTTCAGGTGAGTCTACTGGCAATTTGGAATCTGTGATGGAGAGAATGTCAGAAAAAATTGACAAGGATTCGGGCTTGAGTTCAAAGTTACTCTCGGCATTAACTTATCCTCTGTTTATAGTCGTCGCTTTAATTGCAGTCGGCTGGCTATTGCTAGTCAAAATTGTTCCTCAAATCGAATCAATATTTAAAGACTCAAATGTTGCGTTGCCTTGGGCAACAAGCGCACTTATATCCATATCTCATTTTCTTTCTGGATTCTGGTGGACAATTTTCTTGGCAATAATAATCATTGCCTTTTTTGTCCGCTATTATCTTGCAACAAATCAGGGCAGAGATATTTATGCCAAGCTTCAATTAAGTGTTCCAGGTTTCAAAAAAGTTTCTTCAGACGTATACATGGCTAGGTTTTGTCGGACAATACAAATGCTTTTTGAATCGGGCGTACCGCTTTTGGAGGCTATCAATACTACATCAAATGTCATGGTCAATGGTTATTACAAACACTCATTGCAGAGAATTTCCAAAGAGGTGCAAAAAGGTGTATCATTTAGTGTGGAGTTATCCAAAGACCCACTGTACCCGCCCTTGGTTAGCCAAATGATGGCAGTTGGTGAGCAAACAGGTAAGTCAGCGGAAGTCATGGAGAAACTAGCAAAATATTATGAAGATGAGGCCCAGAACGCAATTGGAGGAGTTTACTCGCTTGTTGAGCCGCTGGCAATGGTTCTGGTTGGTATCGGTGTGGCAGTATTAGTCTTTGCTATCCTTGTCCCAATTTATCAAATAGCACAAATGCAGTAAGCCGTGGTCGGTCGGCAGCATTAAATTGCTAATTTAGAAAAATATTTATTTAGGAGGAAAAAATGAAAAGTCGAAAAGCGTTTACCTTGATTGAGCTTTTGATCGTTATCGCTATCATCGGTATTTTAGCAGCAGTTATCTTCATCAGCTTGAGTAGCGCCCGAAAGAAAGCGCAAGATGCTCAGATAAAGAGCGATATGACTACACTTTCCCAAGCGTTGGAAGTGGTTAAAGTAGACAGGCCAATAGGTACCATAGCAAACTATACCGCCCTGAACGATACTGCAACAAATGACACCAATGTTCTTCGATGGCTTGATGGCGGTGGCACAGCTGCTGCGCCGGTAGGCAACAAACTGATATCTAAATTACCAGTAAATCCAATATCTGGTCGGTTATACTATATTAAATCAGCTGCCTCTGGTAGTGTCGGCTTGCTTTCGCGATTAAACGCCTCAGCAACGACTTACAATTGTATTGTAGATGGCACAGCCTCGCAAGTTACTATTGCCACATGGAGTGTAGCAAACGCTCAAACCGCTTGCCCGGTAAACTAATTTTGTGATTGAATCGAAAAAGTCCGGCGATATACATCTGCCGGACTTTTTCTGTTAGTATTAGTTTATGATTGCAATTTTGTTTGGAATATTTGGCCTGTTTGTAGGAAGTTTTTTGAACGTTCTTATTTTTCGTTTTCCAGAAATGAAAGGTCTAATTTCTGGTCGTTCGTATTGCCCGCACTGCAAAAAAACAATAGCTGCCTATGACCTTATCCCGATTTTGAGTTACCTGATACTTTGGGGCAAATGCCGCAATTGCGGAAAAGTGATTTCACCACAATATCCCATGGTTGAACTTTTAACAGGAGTGCTGTTCTTTCTCTTTGCCAAGTCAACTGGATTAAACTATCAGCTAGTTATCTATCTGCTAATAGTCTGCGTTTCAGTTCTAATCTTTGTTTACGATGCCAAATACTTAGAGATTCCGGAAGTTTTTTCTTGGATTTTGCTACTTCTGGCGATTCTGGCTTCATTTCTCAGTCCAAATTTTTCATTTCAAGGTTTTCTTCTTGGTGGATTAATCGGTGGCGGCATTTTAGGTATCATGGTTGGGATTTCAAATGAAAAAATGATGGGCTCTGGCGACATCAAAATTGGGTTAGCCTTTGGTTTTCTGCTTGGGGCGTATAAATCAGTGCTTTTTCTTTTCTTATCATTCGTTGTTGGGGCAGTGGCTGGATTAATTCTTATGGCGCTTCGAAATAAAAAAATGAAGTCAGAAATTGCTTTTGCCCCTTTTTTAGTTATCGCCGCAGTAATCTGCATGCTTTGGGGTGACCAAATAGTTAATTTGTACCTAAAATTTGCTATTATATAGTTATGTATAGAAGAAGATTGAGGGGAATGACGCTTATTGAGCTTCTGATTTCCCTTAGCATTATTGTCCTTATGACTGGAGTCGCATTTCCACTCTTTTCTTATTATCAAAAACGTAGTCTTGTTGACACTGATATTAAAAATTTTGTTCAATTATTTAATTACGCCAGGGCGCTGCAAAACAATCCAGAAAACTTTTCTCGAATTGCGGACCAAAACCAGGGTTACAACTATGTGATCAAATTTAAAAACAGAGACAACATCAATCGCGCGACCTTATATTCATCTGCTAATGGTGTCATTGATGAGACCTACTCTATAGACAAAGTAGATTTTTCTGAGGATATTTCTATAATTGATCAAGACGGTAACCCCTTCGGCGGCGATGGATTGACCCTGACACTTTCTGGCACTTCGCCCAAAGAAATAATATCTTGTTCTGCCCCAATCAATTGTGAAACAAAAATATCTTTAAGTTTAACTTCCAGGGGCGGTGGCCAGGTTACTAAAGTAGCCGAGATATTGAATACTAAAGGTCGGCAACTTCTGTCGGTTAATATTAAGTAATATGAAAAAATTTGGCAAAAAACTATCTGGTTTTGGATTAATAGAAACACTAGTAGCCTGTGCGATACTAATACTTATTTGTGGAGCGTTATTGATGATTAATTTGATTATCACCAGAGACATTGCTTTTGTTAAGGGAAGGGCTGTAGCTTACAATTTATCCCAGGAGGCGATTGAAAGTGCCAGACAAATTAGAGACAGCAATTTAATTGATAATAACCAATCTACAAATTGGAATTATTTTATTTGTAATCCAGCAGCAACCCCATATCTCTCGGCACCTGCAACTACTGGAACGATTAAATATTACACTATAACTTCTGGGACTTTTTCTAGTTGCTACGGAGCTAACCCAAGAATAACTATGATAAGCGATTTGTCAGCTAGTGGTGAGCCGATTACTGTCGGGTCCATTACTTATACTCGGAAAATTCACTTTTTAAATTCTGGCCTTAGTCCGCGGGTAGTTGATTTAGCCTCTCACGATGTAACAGAGGAAAATGCAATTCGCATGGTAGTTGATATTACCTGGACCGATTCCGGTAATAGCCGTCGTGTGCAGGTGTCTGAGCTTCTTACTAACTGGAAGCGAGGTTTCTAATGCAAGCTAAGCGTGGTTTTACATTAATTGAAATTCTTGTAGCGGTTACAATTTTCTCGTTTGCTATGATTACTGCTTCCGGGATCTTTTCTAATATAGTTGGAAACCAGAGTTTGGTGGCTGTCAGTTCAGACGTTAATCGCGAGGGCCAAAGAATTCTACGCCAAATCTCTGATGACACTATTAATGCAGTTAACACGGGTTCGGTAGCCGTGAAAAATGGTGGCGTTATTACAGTCGACACTGCAATACAGCCTAAGGGAATTTTATTTTTAGATGATTCGAATGCAATAGCCACTCCGTCAAGTAACTGTGTTGTGCCTGGTAACCCAGACTGTAATTTTAATGGGGTTGTTCTATTTACTAATAATGGAATTAGAATATATCGTTTCGTTGATGTTTCCGGAATTAAAACTATCCAGTATGGGATAAATTTAGTCACTCCGGAATCTAATCAACTTTTGCTTTCCACTGGTATCCCTAGAAAACTTAGTGCGGATTACTCTTTTTCCACACTAAATAACAATTCAGTCGAATTTATTACTAATGGTTTTTCTGGAATTTCTTGTTACAATTCAAGTTGTTCACAGGCGCCATTTATCAGAATCAGTATAACTACGGAGACGAAAGACTATGTTAGCAAAGCTGCTCGGCATAGAGCAAAGATAGATTTAAGAACAATGATCACTGGTAGAAGTTATTAAATTATTTGGAGTAAATTAAATGAAAAGAATTTTTTCTGGAATCCAGCCAACGGGAATCTTGCACTTGGGGAACTATCTTGGCGCTATCAAACAATGGGTGGACTTGCAGCATAAGGTTGATGAATCGATTTTTTGTGTTGTTGATTTGCATGCCATAACTGTTGATCGCGATCCAAAGCTTCCTGAAAATATTCTTAACGTTGCTGCCTGGTACTTGGCTTGCGGAGTTGATTTGGAACAATCACAGATATTTGTCCAGTCAATGCGATCGGAGCATACTGAATTGGCTTGGATTTTGAACTGTTTCGCCACAATGGGGGAATTGGGGCGAATGACACAATACAAAGAAAAATCCGAGGGTAAACGTGACATGGTTTCAGTTGGTCTTTTTGATTATCCAATACTAATGGCAGCCGACATACTATTATATGGAGCGACTGATGTTCCAGTTGGTGATGATCAAAAACAACATGTTGAGTTAGCCCGTGATCTAGCGATACGTTTCAACAATAAATACGGCAATGTTTTTACAGTGCCAGAGCCAATAATTCGTGAAGATGTTCAGAGGGTTAAAGGCTTGGACAACCCGGAAAAGAAAATGGCAAAGTCAGCTGGGTCAGAATACAATTACATTGCTTTGTCAGATGAACCCGATGTTGTGCGGAAAAAAATCAGCCGAGCAGTAACGGATTCAGGCTCAGAAATTGTAGCGCGCGATGACAAGCCAGCAATGACCAATTTATTAAATATTTTCTCGGGCATCTCTGGTCGCGACATAAAAAGTTTGGAAGCTGATTTCGTTGGTAAGGGTTACGGTGACTTCAAAAACGCCTTGGCCGAAGAAATAATCCTCTTTTTAGAGCCAAAACAGGCAAAATACAAAGAAATTATTGCCGATAAAGATAAACTACGTAAAATTCTGACCGACGGCGCAAAATCTGTTCAGCCAGTAGCCCAAAAAACATTGGTAGAAGTGAAGAAGAAAATCGGACTTGGAATTTAATGGATAAGATTTATATAAATACAGACGGTGGATCTCGGGGAAATCCTGGGCCTGCAGCAGTTGGCGTGGTTTTTTTTAATGCCGAAGGCGAAGTCATCCATGAACATAAAGAGTGCATTGGGCGCGGCACAAATAATGAAGCGGAATATCAGGCAATTATTAAAGCTTTGGAGATTTTAACCAAATCCAAATGGTTTGCTGAAAATAATATTGCCGAGAAAGAAGTAATTTGTCGGTTGGATTCCCAACTTGTGGTTGAACAGATCAATGGTAATTATAAAATTAAACAAGACCACTTAAAGCTTTTTATTGCTCAAATTCGGCAAATGATCGCCCAGATGCAGCTAAACATCTCATTCATCCATATTCCACGTGAAGAAAATAAATTGGCCGACAAACTGGTTAATCAAGCGTTGGACAATGAAAGTTAACATTAAGGTCATTCCATCGGCTAAGGTTGAACAGATCCAGCCAGCGCTAGACGGATCTCTAAAGGTTTGGCTTCGGGCTCGCCCAAAAGAAGGCGAAGCCAACCGCGCGCTTGTCAAATTACTGGTAAAGCATTTCAGTGTCTCAAAATCAGAAGTAAATATAATTTCTGGTCTGACTTCAAGGAGCAAGATAGTTGAAATTGCAAGCTGAATTCTGTATCATAAGCTTAAGTAAATCCTAGTTTTAGGATTTTTTATATTGCTATGTTTAAAAAAGTTGATTCACAACTTGACTTGCCGAAACTTGAGGAGAAAATCCTTGAATTTTGGGATGAAAATAAAACTTTTGAGAAATCGCTAGAGATTCGCAAAGATGCGCCGCGCTACACTTTTTATGATGGGCCGCCATTTGCCACTGGAACGCCTCACTACGGACATATTCCTTCATCCCTAATGAAAGATGTCGTGCCACGCTACTTCACAATGAAGGGCCACCTGGTAGAGCGCAAGTGGGGCTGGGATTGTCATGGGCTACCAATTGAAAACATTGCCGAAAAAGAACTAGGGATTAAGACCAAAAAAGAGATTGAAGAAATTGGAGTTGATAAATTCAACGAATTTTGTCGATCAAAAGTTTTGGGCTATGTAGATGAGTGGAAAAAAGTTATCCGCCGTATGGGTCGTTGGGCTGACATGGACAATGCCTACAAAACCATGGATTTGGATTATATGGAGTCAGTTTGGTCAGTTTTTAAAGATTTATATGACAAAGATTTGATTTATGAAGGTTATCGGTCAATGCATATTTGTCCGCGCTGTGAGACAACTTTGTCACAATCTGAAGTCGCTGAGGGCTACAAAGATATTAAAGATTTGTCAGTAATCGCCAAATTCCACTTAGATTCTGGTCAGAAATTTGGGGGGCATGAGACAAAAGATGCTGCATATATTTTGGCTTGGACTACTACGCCATGGACGCTAATAGGAAATGTCGCACTGGCTGTTGGAGACGACATAAAATATACCGCACTTAGAATAAATGGAATTAAAGAGCTTTTAATTTTAGCATCAGACCGAGTAGGGGATATAACAAAAGAAAACGAAGTTGAGATTGTCCACGATGATATCAAAGGATCAGATTTGGTCGGACTAAAATATCAGCCGTTATTTAATGTTGATAAAAGCATCAAAAATGCTGAAAATGGATGGGCTGTTGTTGCGGCTGACTTTGTTACTACTGAAGATGGCACTGGCGTTGTTCACATTGCTCCTGCATTTGGTGAAGACGACATGAACTTGGGCAAAAAATTAGATTTGCCATTTATCCAGCATGTTGGCATGGACGGGATTATTAAGTCTGGATACGGTGAATTTTCTGGCTTGTCGGTCAAGCCATCAGAAGATGTCCAATCAACCGATGTGGCAATTATTAAATATCTTGCTGGAAAAAATTTATTATTCGACAAAAAACAATACGAGCATTCATATCCACATTGTTGGCGCTGCGATACGCCACTAATTAATTATGCAACCTCTTCTTGGTTTGTTGCTGTTGAAAAAGTAAAAACCGAAGCGTTGGAGTTGGCAAAAGACATTAATTGGTCGCCAAAACATGTCAAAGCTGGACGTTTTGGAATGTGGCTAGAAGGCGCACGTGACTGGTCAATTTCAAGGCAGCGATATTGGGCATCGGTAATGCCAATTTGGAATTGCGAAAAGTGCAATGAAGTAAAAGTTGTCGGATCAGTAACAGAGCTAGAAAAATTATCTGGCGAAAAAGTCACTGACCTGCACAAACATATTGTCGACAAAATTTCTTTTAAATGCGAAAAGTGTAGTGGCGAAATGAAAAGAATCCCAGATGTTTTAGACACCTGGTTTGATTCTGGTTCGATGCCATATGCGCAGATGCATTATCCTTTTGACCCCAGCAGTATATCCTCGCAATGCTCGGATAACTACGGGGCAAGAAACAAAGAAAATGATGGAAAATTATGTCCGCCAAAAAACTTTCCAGCCGACTTCATTGCAGAGGGTGTCGATCAAACCCGCGCTTGGTTTTACTATCTCCATATTTTGGCAACAGCAACGCAAAATAAGCCAGCTTTCAAAAATGTCATTGTTAACGGAATCGTTTTGGCTGAAGATGGTAAAAAGATGTCGAAACGGTTACAAAATTATCCAGACCCAATGGAGATGTTTAATAAATACGGTGCCGATGTAATGCGCATGTATTTTCTAACATCACCTGTCGTCGCTGCTGAGAATTTAAATTTTTCCGAATCTGATATGTCGGAATTTTCCCGTGGGATGTTTAGGATGCTTTGGAATTCGTATTACTTCTTCATACTATATAGTACAACTGACAATTGGGCACCAAGAGAAAATTATCGACCTGAAAAATTGATCGATACTTGGATTGTTTCCAAATTAGAAACTCTAAATTTGGAAATTGAGAAAAATATGCAAGCTTATAACTTACCCGGGGCCGCAAGATTATTTTCAGAATTTATTGACGAGCTTTCAAACTGGTATATACGTCGTTCTAGAAAGAGATTCTGGAAATCAGAAAATGACGATGACAAAAACGCGGCATATGCAACACTACATTATGTTTTAGTAAAATTATCACAACTTATGTCGCCATTTGCGCCATTTATTTCCGAGGAAATTTACCAAAATTTAACAGGTAAAGAATCTGTTCACTTGTCAGATTTTCCAGAGTCAAATAAAGAATTTATTAATCAAGATATTATTAAGGATATGGATTTGGCGCGAAAAATTGTTGAACTTGGACTTTCAAAAAGGGCAGAGGTGGGTATTAAGGTTAGACAGCCACTTTTGTCAATTAAGTATAAATCAAAGCAATTGTCAGTTGATCTTGAGTCAATTATTGCCAGCGAAGTGAATGTTAGAAGTATTTGTTTTGATAAAGAAATTGCCGATGAAATTGAATTAGATACAGAATTATCCGAGGATTTAATTTCAGAAGGCAAGGCCCGAGAATTTGTTCGAATTGTTCAGGGCTTGCGCAAAAAAGCCGATTTCGATATTTCTGACAGAATTGAAACCTATTATTTTTCTGATGATAATCAATTATTAAATGCTATTTCTAAAGAACTAAAATATATTAAAAAAGAAACTCTTTCTGAGGTTTTAGCAAATAAAAAAGAAGACACAGTCGATATATTTGAAGAATCAATAATTGATGGTCAGAAAATTATTATTGGGGCAAGAAGGACTAAAACATAAATGTTTGCGAAACTCAGGGGTCTAGATTTTCCATTGCTGATTACTTCTGTTCTTTTATCCTTCGCTGGAATAGCGGTTATTTACAGTCTAGTTTTTGCAGAGATTGATAGTAATCTAGCTTTAAAACAAGCAGTCTTTTTTGTTGTAGGATTGATTATAATGTTGGCACTGGCTAATTTTGATTATCGAATCTTGTCTGGATCGAGTTGGTATATTTATTTAGCAATAATTGCCCTCTTGGTAGTTGTCGATCTATTCGGTAAAACAACCGGTGGTGCTACTCGCTGGATTGATTTAAAAATTTTCCAGCTTCAGCCATCAGAATTTTATAAATTTGTTTCAGTGATTTTTATGGCCTCATTTTTTTCAAGAAGGATAGGTCGTGTACGAGCGTTTGACATTTTGTATATGTTTTTAATGTTATTGCCTCCACTCTTTTTAATCTTAATTGAGCCAGATCTTGGTACGGCGCTGGTAATTATATTTTCCTGGTTTGTGATGGTAATCTTTTCTAAGCTAACCGCTAAACAATATGTGATGATTTTTGGTTCATTAGTGGTAATGATTGCAATGTTTTTTCTTTCAGTGGCCAAAATTGCGCCATTCACTCCACTTTTAAAAGACTACCAGCGCACTAGAGTTGAGACTCTGCTTTATCCGTCTAAGGATACTCAGTATATCTATGGCAAAGGATACAATGTGGCGCAGGCTAAAATTGCTGTTGGCTCAGGTGGTATATTTGGCCAGGGGTTAAGCCACGGCTCACAATCGCAACTTAAATTTTTACCTAAGCCTGAAACTGATTTTATGTTTGCTAGTTATTCAGAGGCTTTTGGGCTAGTGGGCGGCTTAATAATGTTGGCTGCTTTTGTATTTATGCTCATAAGAACGATAGATGTGGCAAAAATAGCAAAAGATAATTTTGGATATCTTCTTGCAGTCGGAGCAGGGGCTACTTTTGCTTTCCAGATTGTTGTTAATGTTGCTATGAACTTGGGACTTGCGCCTGTTACTGGTATTCCACTACCATTCGTCAGCGCTGGTGGCTCGTCATTAATTACTTCCTTTATCCTTATTGGTATTCTCGAGAGCATTTATATTCATCGCAGAAAGATAAGTTTTTAGCTTACTTTCTCTATGTCCCGGAAGAAGTTTTTCGTAACGATTGCGTTTTGAAATAAATTACATTCTGATTCGTGGACTTGACTAAATTTAGCTATTTTGCTAGTATTAAATCGTATTCCGTCGGGGATTTTTTAAATTAGATGATTGAATTAACTATCAGTAAGTTTCCGTTTGCATGGGAACGACAGGAGTTCTATAATGTTTGCAATCGTAAGTGTGGCTGGTAAACAGTTTATAGCTGAAGCTGGCAAAAAAATTAAAATAGATTCCAAAATTGAGTCAAAAGACAAAAAGGTTATTTTGTCTGAGGTTTTATTGATTTCCGATGAGAAAAAATTAGATCTAGGAAAACCAACAGTCTCTGGAGCATCAATTGATGCCGAGGTAATGGAAGAAAAACGCGCTGATAAAGTTTTAGTTATGAAACATCACCCGAAAAAAAGATATCGTCGAACACTCGGCCACAGACAAGATCAAACAATTCTAAAAATTTTGAAAATAAATCAAAAATAATTTTCAACGGAAAATGAAAAACAACGCGTTAGTAAAGTATATACTTAATTCGTACCAAGAACTTAAAAAAGTTACTTGGCCAACTAGAAAGCAGCTTATCAGAGACACTTTGATGGTGATAATTTCTGCCACGATTGCCACTGCGATATTGGCTTCAATCGATTTGGGATTAACAAGCGCCTTACAATATTTTGTTTCTTTAAAAGGGTAGATTATGACAAATTCAAAATCTAAAGTTCAAGACCCACAACCAGAGGCTGACCTGTCTGCCGTGGACGAAACTGTAGGATCGGAAGAAAAATCCGAAGAAATTGATGTTGACGCAGCCCCTTCTGAGGAGGCTAAGCCAGCAAATCTAAAGACTAACCGTCAGTCTGGTGAGCGAAACTGGTATGTCATTCACACCTATTCTGGCTATGAAGAACAGGTCGCTGATAATCTTCATCAACGAATTGAATCTTTTGCAATGGAAGATAAAATCTTTGATGTTATTGTTCCGAAAGAAAAACAGATCGAAATTCGAAATGGAAAACGTCGAACAGTAGAGAAAAGAATTTTTCCAGGTTATGTTTTAGTCGATATGATTGTCGATGATGATTCCTGGTACGTTGTCAGGAACACCCCAAATGTTACAGGCTTCATCGGTTTTGGTGTCCGTCCTACCCCGATGTCAATTGAAGAAATTGAACGAATTAAAAAACGAATGGGCGTTGAAGAGCCAAAATATAAAATTGAATTTGCGATTAATGATTTGGTTAAAATTACTGATGGCGCGCTTAAAGGTTTTGATGCTAAGGTTGAAGATATCGATCATGAAAAAGGTAAAATTAAAGTTTTGGTTAATATGTTTGGACGCGAGACCCCAGTAAACTTAGATTTTCTTCAGGTTAAAAAAGTATAAATAATAATCAATAAGGAAATTCACCCTGTTAAATCCGGCGAAGCCGGTCTGCAGGGCAAAATTTAACAGGGTAAATATGGCAAAAGAAGTTAAAGCAATAATTAAATTACAATGTCCTGCAGGCAAAGCTAACCCTGCACCTCCAGTTGGTCCTGCCCTCGGTCAGCACGGTGTTAACATTATGGAATTTTGTAATTCTTTTAATGAACAAACCAGAGAATTGGGCGACACAATTATACCTGTTGAAATTACAGTTTTTGAAGATCGATCATTCTCATTTATTTTGAAGAATCCACCAGCCGCAATCCTTTTGAAGAAAGCAATTAACATCGAAAAGGGTTCTGGCAGCGCAAAAAAGGAAAAAGTTGGTAAGATTTCACAAGCAAAACTACGTGAAATTGCTGAAATCAAACTTCCTGACCTAAACGCAAAAAATGTAGAAGCAGCAATGAACACTTTGGCCGGTACTGCTAAGAATATGGGAATCGAAGTCGAAAAATAATCTCAAGTTTAAAGTTTGTAAAGCGCATCGATTATAAAAATCTCCCTATGAAAACAGGGAGATTTTTGTTAGAATAGTATGTTATGAAACAAAAACTTTGCACCTACTTTGCTATCCACGACCCGATAAGCCAAAGGAGGGGCAAAGGCTTTCTAGATACGTAGATAGCAAAGACGGTGCAAAGTTATCTGATAAATTAAGCATAGCAAAACTACTCGTAATGTCAACAAACAAATTTAAAATTTCTCAGAATCAAATAATGAAGATGAATGAATTAATCATACGTCTTCATACTATTGGTTATGAGCGAGTTGACCATCTTTCTAATTTTGGTCAATTTTCTGTAACTGGTGGGCTGATAAAGATTTATTCATCAGTTAATTTTAAGCCAATTGCGGTTGATTTTTTTGGCGATCAAATTGATCAGATTTATCCCTTTGATATTTTGTCAAATGCTAAAGAGGATAAATTTGAAGAAATAGAGATTCCAAACAACATAATTCAGTTAGATGAAAATATTGTTAAACCGGGAGAATTAATAGTTCATATTGACCACGGAATTGGTATATACCGAGGAAGGATTCTTAAAAAATATGGTAGTGGTCATAAAGAGTTTTTAGCTCTTGAATATGCTAATGGTGATTTTTTATATCTACCAGAAAAGGTCATCTCTAAACTTACAAAATATATGGGTGTTAGCCGCAGATTGCCGAGACTTTCTCGATTGGGTTCGACAGTTTGGGAAAAAACACGGAAAAAAATTGAGGAGAGTATTTACGCACTTGCCAAGGAACTACTGGTTGTTTATGCGAAAAGGGAATTAATAACTCGTCCAAAATATAGCATTGATAAGCAGTGGGACGAAAAATTAAAAGCGTCATTTAAACATGTTGAAACCCCTGATCAAGAAAATGCAATTTCTGAGATCTATGATGATTTAAAACTTGGCCGACCAATGGATCGTTTACTTATTGGTGATGTCGGTTTTGGCAAAACCGAAGTAGCTGTTCGAGCTGCTGCCCAGGTAATCGAAAATGGCGGGCAAGTTGCTATTTTGGCGCCAACAACAATTCTATCGCGTCAGCATTTTGTCACAATCAAAGATCGGCTCAAGGAGTTACCAATTGAGGTAGCTGAGCTATCCAGATTCGTTAAAAAAGATGACCAAGAAGAAATTGTTTCAGAATTAAAATCAGGGAAAATCGATTTGGTTGTTGGAACTCACAGATTAATAAAATCTGATATTGCTTTTAAAAATCTTGGGCTTTTAATTATCGACGAGGAACAAAGGTTTGGAGTAAAAGACAAAGAGAAATTGAAAGGTTTAAAAAATGATGTCGATATTTTGTCTTTATCTGCAACGCCAATTCCAAGAACGCTGTTTATTTCACTCTCAGGAATTCGCCAGCTTTCGGTGATAAAGACCCCGCCTGCTGGAAGAAGGCCAATTGAAACAAAAATTGAGAAATATGATTTAGAAAAAATTAAAGAGTATATATCATTTGAATTAAATCGTAGTGGTCAGTCATACTTTTTACATAATGACGTTAAAACCATCGAAGCCCGGGCGGGAGAGTTTCGCCGAATTTTTCCTAAAGCAAACATTGCTGTGGGTCATGGGCAAATGTCAGAAGAAAAATTATCCGGGGTCATGGCTGACTTTGCGGCCAAAAAAATTGATATTTTGTTTTGTTCAACAATCATCGAGAATGGTTTGGATATTCCAACCGCAAATACTTTAATAGTCGAAGATGCGGATAATTTTGGTTTGTCGCAGCTCTATCAAATTCGCGGACGAATCGGCAGGGGAGAAAATCAAGCCTTTTCCTATTTCACATACAAAAAAAATCTTGTCGGCAACGCTTACAAAAGATTGCAGGCATTAGCCGAAAAGACTGATTTGGGTAGCGGTTTTGATATTGCTTATTCAGACCTGGAAATTCGTGGCGGCGGCAACATTCTTGGCCGCGAACAACATGGAAATATGGAGGAATTGGGGTTGATATTATATACCAAACTTTTGAATCAAGCAGTTGAAAAATTAAAATCGGCTAAATAATTTGGTTAAAATTTGTCTATGTATGGATTTGGCGCATTTTCTTTGCCAGTGAGCTTTTTCATGGCTCGTGCGACTCTAGCTTCTTCGGGAGTTCGATAAGTTACGGGTTCAGGTGGCAGTAACTTTTTCTTTGGCGGTTCAGTTGTTGGCATTGATGGTGGCAGTGGAGTTGGATCATTGTACTCAAAACCTATTTGTCCGCTAGCTTCTGGATTTCCCATAGTACCTCCTCAAATATTTATATTTAAGCTATATTTAGTATAGCAAAATTGTCTAGGAGGGAAATGGCTAAGGTTCTATTGCAAGAAGAAAAAGAAGCTCTGCTGTTACTCGACAGCAGTCCAAAGGTTGGGGCCAAAACTTTAAAAAAAGTAATTCATCACTATAAAAATGATGTGGCCAGAGTTTTATCTGACTCAAAAGAAAACTTATCGCATAATTTTTTTGGTGCCCCGCTAGAGGGAATTTTGGAAGCTAGGAAAACGCGGCTAAACAAGAAAGTATATTCCGACTTCGATATTCAGCCAGTGTTTTTTGACGAAAAGCTATATCCCAAGCTTTTGTCTGAAATATATGACCCGCCAATAATTTTATACTGTCGGGGAAACATCGAGATCTTTAATTTGGTATCAATTGCAGTTGTCGGCAGCCGTAAATATACAGGCTATTCGAAATCAGTTTTGGAAAGACTTATTCCACCGTTAGTCTCTGCTAATATCACGATAATTTCCGGTTTGGCACTCGGCGTCGACGGCTTGTCCCATCACATGGCCCTAGAAAATTCAGGCAGTACCATCGGAGTTTTAGGTTGTGGCGTTGATGAAATATACCCAACTTCAAACAGACAGCTTGGCGATCGAATGTTAAAAAATGGAGGATTAATCATCTCGGAATTTCCGCCAGGAACTCCACCGTTAAAACAAAATTTTCCGCTGCGCAATCGAATTATCGCAGGGCTCGCATCTGGCACATTGGTTGTTGAGGCCAGACATGATTCTGGTTCGTTAATCACCGCAGGGCTGGCTAACGAATACGGGCGAGAAGTCTTTGCTGTGCCGGGCAATATTGACAGCTTTGCATCCGAAGGAACGAACGAATTAATTAAACAAGGCGCAAAAATGGTAACTGGTGCTGCCGACATTTTATCTGAACTCGATATTGCATTTTCTGTTGGCAAAAGCTCAGTCATCACCCCGGAAAATTCCCAGGAGGAAAAAATCTTTAAATCAATCGAGCTAGAAGCGCTCGAAGTTGACAAAATCTCCAAACTGACTAAGCTGGATATTGTGACGGTGAATTCTTTGATGTCGGTTTTCGAGATTTCTGGTAAAGTAGAAAAAGTTGGGGCAGGATTCCGTTTGAGGGGAAAATTAAAAACAAAAGGAGATGAATGAATTTAGTTATCGTAGAATCGCCAGCAAAGGCAAAAACTATTGAGAAGTATTTAGGCAAGGATTTCAAAGTCCTGGCCTCTTTTGGTCATGTTCGAGATTTGCCCAAAAAAGAGCTTGGTGTCGATGTGGCGAACAATTACGAGCCTACTTATGAAATACCAACCGATTCTAAAAAGACCATTGCCGCACTAAAAAAAGAACAAACAAAAGCAAAAATAATCTATTTGGCAACTGACTTGGATCGAGAAGGAGAAGCAATTTCTTGGCACGTGGCCCAGGCCTTAAAATTGCGCGAAGATGATGAAAATGTTAAACGTATTACTTTTTCTGAAATAACAGGTACAGCGCTAAAACACGCTGTTGCTCATCCGCGAAAAATTGATATGAATTTGGTTGATGCCCAACAAGCACGTCGGGTACTTGATCGCCTTGTAGGATATAAGCTCTCTCCACTGCTGTGGAAGAAAGTTAAATCTGGACTTTCCGCTGGACGTGTTCAATCTGTTGCAGTTCGCCTAGTTGTTGATCGCGAACGAGAAATAAAGGCTTTTAATCCAGAAGAGTTTTGGGTATTGGCTGTTGTTCTTTCGCAAAAAGGCGATGCGCTAAAATTTAAAGCCTTTTTAGTCGAAGAAGATGGCAAACCAATTAAGAAGATGGACATTAAAAACGAAAAAGACGCAAAAAGGCTGGAAAAGACTTTATCTGGTGCAAAATACAAAGTATTGTCACTTGATAAAAATGACGCTGCCAGAAATCCATCTGCTCCATTTACTACTTCAACTTTGCAAATGGAATCATCGCGCAAACTGGGAATTTCGGTTAAACAGACAATGATGTTGGCCCAGAAATTATATGAGGCCGGAAAAATTACATATATGCGTACCGACTCAATTAATCTTGGGACTGCTGCAGTTGCTGAAATTCGCAAAGTTGTTGAGAAAGAATATGGCAAAAACTATTTACCAGAAACCGCACAGAAATATACTACAAAAACTAAACATGCACAGGAAGCTCATGAAGCAATTCGTCCGACTCATTTTAATGAGAGAGTCGCATCCGAAGACCCGCGGGAACAAAGATTGTATGATCTAATTTGGAAGAGAACTGTTGCCTCGCAAATGTCATCTGCAGTCATCCAAGTCATTGAAGCCAGAATTTTGGTAGATATTAAAGAGAAATTGGTTTTTCTCGCTCGTGGCGAATCAATTAAATTCGACGGTTTTATTAAAGTATATACCGAAGGCAAAGACGACGAAGTTGAAGAAGAAAAAGTTACAATCCCAGAGCTAAAGAAAGATGAGATTTTAGATTTTCATGAATTCGAAAAGTTGCAGAAATTCACCGAACCGCCAAAACGCTATACTGAAGCGACATTAGTTAAAAAATTGGAAAGCTTGGGAATTGGCCGACCATCAACTTACGCGCCAACAATGTCAACGATCCAAGATAGAGGGTATGTTCGGTTAGAAGAAAAGAGATTCTATCCTGAAGAGATTTCTGAGATAGTCAACGATCTTTTGGTTGAACATTTTCCTAAAGTTGTTGATTTCCAATTTACGGCCAAAATGGAAGATGAGTTTGACGAAATTGCTGAAGGTAAATTAAAATGGCAAGACGTAATCGGCGAATTCTATGTTCCATTTGCTGCAACATTAAAAGAAAAAAATAAGGAATTAGATAAAAAAGACATTGTCCCTGTCAAAGAGATTGGCGAAAAGTGTCCTGAATGTAAAAAACCTTTAATTGAGCGTTTCGGTCGTTTTGGCAAGTTTATTGCCTGTTCGGATTACCCAACCTGTAAATATTCTCGTCCGCTCGAAACTAAGAAAGAAATGAAAAATGCTGTTGTTGCCGATGAGGGTGGTGGTACGACAAAGGTTGCGGACGCTACAGAAGAGAAATGTGAAAAATGTGGTGGCAAAATGGTATTGAAAGAGGGGAGATTTGGCAAATTCCTAGCTTGTGAAAATTATCCAAAATGCAAAAACACCAAAACTATTATTACTGATACGAAAGTTAAGTGCCCAGAGTGCGAAAAAGGAACTTTGGTTGAGCGTCGAACAAAACGCGGTCGAACTTTCTGGGGCTGCAGCGCTTATCCAAAATGCAAATATGCCAGTTGGGAAGACCCGAATAAGGAAAAAGCCGAAGAAGTCGGTACCGATGGTGCCGCCGAAATTACTGAGCCATCTGAATCAGAAGAAAAACCTGAGGAATAAATAGTTTATGCTTCCAAAGCCAGTACAAAACCTAATCGATGAATTTTCCAAGCTTCCGGGTGTTGGACCAAAAACTGCAGCCAGGCTAGTTTTCTATTTACTAAAAAAACCAAAATCCGACGTTCTGGCCTTTGGAAATGCAGTAACTGAGCTTATGGAAAATATTATATATTGTAGAGAGTGTTTTTCCATTACAGATGCGGAGATTTGCGAAATTTGTTCCGATGATAAGCGGGATGAGTCAATTTTAGCCGTTGTAGAAGAGCCACTAGATACAGTAGCCTTGGAAAGGACGCGTGCAATAAACGGCCTATATCATGTGCTCGGTGGAGCTATCTCGCCAATCGATGGAATTGGTCCAGAAAATTTGCGGATTCGTGAGCTACTTGACAAGGTGGCGAATAATCCTAAAATAAGAGAAGTAATTCTCGCAACCAATCCTTCGCTCGAGGGTGAAGCAACAGCGACTTACATTAAGACTCAAATTGAAAAAGGTAGTCGAGAGATTGAAATTACCAGAATTGCTCGGGGGTTGCCGGTTGGTGGCGACTTGGAATATGCTGACGAGGTTACCTTGTCGAGATCTTTGGAAGGAAGAAAAAAATACAAATAAAGAGGAGGAGAAGAATATGCCAGATGGATATGTTTGTCCTGATTGCGATATATCACATGATGGACCTGGAGTTTGCGAAGGTTGTGGTAAACCGTTTGTTGATTTAAGTGGATTCGATCTGGACGATGGCGTTAAAGTCGCAAAAACTTCTGATGATGGAGATCCGCTATCACTAGATGATTCAGTAGTGGATGATCGCGAAGAATTGCCTGAAGCGGCCTAATAATAAATTAAAAAAAGTCCCGGGCTTAAAGCGGGGCTTTTTTAATTGTTCTCTATTTGATATCATCAAGCTATGAAATTGTATAACACTTTGTCAAAATCTGTTGAAGAATTTAAGTCGCAGGCTGATCGAAAAGTTAATCTCTACACTTGTGGCCCAACTGTTTATAACTATGCTCACATTGGCAATTTACGAACCTACATTTTCGAAGACATTTTGCGTCGATCACTAGAATTTTTGGGCTACAATGTTGATCATGTTATGAACATGACCGACGTTGATGATAAAACTATTAAAGCGTCCGAAGGCAGGCAGCAGGAATTCAAAGAGTTAACCAAGAAATTTGAAGTTGCATTTTTAGCTGATCTTAATAATCTCAATATCGAAAAGCCAACGGAAATTACTAGGGCAACCGAATATATTGAGCAAATTGTTGATTTTGTTTCCGATCTTATTGATAAAGGATTCGCTTACAAAGGCGAAGATGGCTCAATTTATTTTTCAATTGAAAAGTTTGCTGATTACGGAAAACTCTCTGGGCTAGATAAAGAGGGGATTAAATCGGGCGCCAGAGTAGCTCAGGACGAATACACCAAAGAAAATCCAGCTGATTTCGCACTTTGGAAAGCTTGGGACGAAGCAGACGGTGAAATTTTTTGGGAAACTAAATTAGGGAAAGGCCGACCTGGTTGGCATATCGAATGTTCGGCCATGTCGCAAGACAAATTGGGTGAGACGCTAGATATTCATGCTGGTGCAGTCGACTTAATTTTCCCGCATCACGAAAATGAAATTGCTCAGTCAGAGGCCAGGACCGGCAAAAAATTTGTAAATTATTGGGTTCATGCTGAGCATCTTTTGGTTGATGGCAAAAAGATGGCCAAGAGCTTGGATAATTTTTATCTACTTTCTGATATTGAAAAAAAGGGGTACACGCCGCTGGATTTCCGCTATCTATGTTTGTCGGCCAGTTACAGAGATAAACTAAATTTTACCTGGGAGTCGCTTGAAGCAGCGTCAAACGCACTAAAACGAGCAAAGAAAATTCTTGCTGGAACCAATGACAGCGGCTCAGCCAATGAGGGATATATTTCGAAATTCAAATCAGCGATTGAAAATGATTTAAATACGCCGGAAGCCTTAGCAGTTTTTTGGGGATTGTTACGGGATGAAACAATATCAGCAGGAGATAAAAAAGCTACAGCATTGGAGATGGACAAAATCTTTGTCCTAGATTTGGACAAATTATCAACGGACCAAATTCCTGCCGATGTTCAGAAATTGGTTGATGACAGAATTGCGGCTCGGATGGAGAAAAATTTTGAGTTATCAGATAAGCTTCGCAAACAAATCGAAGATCTTGGATTTTCAGTTGAGGACGCTGGCGGGGAAACAAAAGTAGTGAAAAAATAATCTATAAAAAAAATCGCCGCATTGGCGCGTGCCATACGGCGAGTTGTGTGTCAGGCCCAGGGGGCCTTTTTTGGTTGTGGGGTCACCCGTGTGTTGCCGGTTTAGCTGGCAACTTGTCTGATCTGCTGATCAGTATTTGGGGTGAGTGCTGGCTTGTAGCCAGTAGGTTTTGTTCGCACTTTCGACTAGAGTTTTGTGAGATCTCTCCAGTTTTATTGCCAACATTGCTGCTGGCAAATCGAAAGCGGAACTATCCCAGCGAGTCTGTCCTAGGCGTCCGAGCCAACTGATCACCGAAGTGATCAAGAATACTTCTGCGGCTTTTATGAACGAGTACAAAGACCGTTCAAGCGCGCATCGGAATTGTCCGATCGAAGTTTCTTTTGATGGCCCAGGCGTCCGGGACAGGTTTTTTGTCCGAGACGTGGACCACCAAAACTTCGAGCGGGGACTTGCTCTTGGCTCAGATGGCTCAGCATGGTCAGTGCTAGTGTCAATTTTCGGCGACTAACGCCAGACCATGGCCGGAAAGATCGGTGCGAAGCTGGGATTTATCGTACTTTTCCTCAGGCAGCTGCATAATAGCATATACTATATAGTATAGTCAATACTTTTAGTAATAAAAAAACACCCTGGGGGACTGGTGTGTTGTCCCCGAGGGTGCTGGCTGTGCCGGAGCGGAGGCGTCGTGTTGGCGTGCGCTAGGCTACGCCAGCCCCGTAGGGCGTTCCGAACCTCGCGTCCGAATGAGATGCTTGTGCATCGCTTGAAATCCTCCTCCCCAAGCTGGGGCAGTGAAATGTACTGATGCTTGCTCGGTGGCCGGCGATTGCTTTAGATTGGGTGTATCGCGATGATGTTGCCTAATCTTGTAACCACACAATGCCGGCCGGGCCGGTGCTCGCGTCGCCCTGCTAGCTGGTGTTCAGGCTGTGCGCGCCGCCGACGACCAGGTCGTCGCCCGGGCTGCCGTTGCCGTGGATCACGCCCCGGAAGCCGGTAGTCGAACATGTCGCGCCCGTGGCGCCAGAGTAGGTGTTCTCGCCCATTTGGTCAAACAGACTGACACAGATCCCAGACGTCATGCCGTACTTCAAGTTGACCACCTCTCGTCGCTCCATTGCAGGAACGATGTGTTGAAGCTATGTTGCTTTCCGTTCTCCACACTATCACCGCGGGAAAAGCAACTTCGCTCTTGTGCAAAAACATATTAGCACAGACTAAAAACTTTGTCAATAGTTTGGTGCTTTCAATATACAAGAAAATAAGATATACTCTTGGCATGAAAAATTGTTGGCAGGATTTGCAAAAACCAATTTTAATGCTTGCCCCAATGGCCGGATACACCGACTCGGCTTTTCGTATTGTCTGCAAACAGCAAGGAGCAGATTTGTTAATGACCGAGTTAATTTCTGCCGATGCTATAGCTCACTGGGTTACTAAATCGCGCGATGTTAAAAACACTCCAACATATAAATTAATGGAGTTTCAAAAAGCGGAAATGCCAATTATTGTTCAGCTTTTTGGCAAGCATCCAGAGAAGTTTGCAATTGCCGTTAAGTGGATTGAGGAAAATTTGAAACCGGCAGGCATTGATATCAATATGGGCTGTCCGGCCAAGAAGGTGGTTAAATCAGATCACGGGGCAACACTTCTGCGTGATCAAGAACGGGGAGTTACTGTCGTAAAGGCGGTACGGGCTGCGACAAAACTGCCACTTTCAGTTAAAACCAGGTTGGGCTGGGAGAGCGATGATGAAATTTTGGAGTTCGCACCAAAGCTAATTTCAGCTGGTGTTGACGCTTTAATTATCCATGGCAGGACTTACAAAGATGGTTTTTCAAATGTTGCCCGCTGGGACAATATCTACAAAATAAAGTCAAAACTCAAAAGTCAAAACTCAAAAGTTGCAATTATTGGTAATGGAGATATTAAAAATCAAACTGACATAAAAGAAAGGCTAAGGAATTTAGATGGTGTTGCCATCGGCCGCGGAGCAGTTGGCAATCCGTTTATTTTTAATCGGTCATATGAGGAACTATCCGACAACGAAAAATTGAAAATCAAAAAGAAAACTATTATAGAACATGCAAAACTTTCATTTGAACTTAAGGGCGAAAAGGGGATAATTGAGCTGCGAAAACACCTGCTGGCTTTTTTTAAGGGCCACTCGCGGGCAAAAGATTTACGTAAGACATTTGTAGCTGTAAAAAATATTTCAGAAGTCGAGTCGGCGCTTAGTGCTATTGACATCGCCTGAAAAAAGTGCTAGACTGATTTTGTTCAAGGAAAGGGGCATAAAAAAGAGGAGAGGGACCTCCTTTTTTGTAAAAATGTGTGCGTATTTTCTGACATGTAGGCAGAAGTATAGCTGGGATTTAGGGACCTATGGGTAGAAGGATTTATAACTAGCGGCATTTCGGCCCCATAAACAATGTGGGCCAGCCACGAAGTTGCCTTTTGCTTCTCTCCTTTTTCCTGGCTAGACTTCTGTCTATTGTTGTCTTTGAAAGAAGATAACAGTGACAAGAGTATCGCTGAGTACCGCCCTAACGGGCTTCAGGATACGAATCGATGGGCCCGAATAGGGCGGAGGTGAATGCTGTGACGCAGCTACGTTCCGTGATGGTGCTGCTGAGTATTATCGCTAGTCTGGCTATGTTCCAGGCAGTGACGGCTCCGGCAGCGACGGCGACTGGTCTGTCGCTTGACTCGATCTTCCTCCAGGTCTACAGCGAGAAGATGACCATTGTTGACGCCGGCGTCGGGTCTTACACGACCTATAGCGACGCTGAGTGTTCGACGACGGCATCTGCTGTTGCCAAGGAATCGGCCAACGTGACAGTCCTGTCTGACAAGTTCGGCGTGACCAGTGAGACCAGGTGGATCAAGATCGTGACGGTGGTCAAGGACGTCAAGTCCAACCAGGTCGTCGGGATCTCCCAGGCCGCAGTAACGTCGGGCAATGAGCGCACACTCGATGGCATCCGCTACAAGATCGTCAGCCCCTACGAACTGTGGGTTGACGGTTGGAGCCTGCCTGAGTTCACGCGCTTCACTCCGGTAGTCGTTCAGAACGCGTCGAAGAAGGATCACCGGATTCTGTGGCTGGTGCACATCACCAAGCACTTCGAACGCGAGAACACCACCGACATCTTCGTGCACCACAAGGACATCAGCAACGAACTGGTTGGGCTCACGCTCGATCAGCCGCAGCTAGCCTTGGACATGAAGGTGCTCGACGGCTACAAGGCATTGCCGGTTGACAGTGAATTCCGGCGGCTGTTCCGGGCCTACGTTTACTCCCGGTACGCCACCATTGATCTGTCTGACACGGCACTTCCGTACCAGATCGCGTCTGACGGACGGGCACAGCGCGTTCAAGGTCAGCAACAGCAGCAGTATGAAGCTGGGTTGGCCAAAGTGCGCTCCGCGTACGAAGACGCGCTAGCCGATGCTCGCAAGACGATCACCGACCTGACGCAGAAGCTCAATGACGCCCAGCCCAAGGTCTGGAGTCTGAAGGTCGGTACATCTCCGACCGGCTGGCACGTTTGGGTCTATCACGACGGCAAGGCCGAAGGCCCGCTGTATGTGGCTGACAATGTCATCCACATCAACGGCGGCCCAGGCACCTATTGGGTGGAAACCCAGCCTCGTGGAACGATGTTCAACCACTGGCACCGCTATGACGTTGCGTCGGCGGGTCAGCAACTGGAGGTGAACTAGCCATGCCCAAGCTGGCAGTCGCACTGATACTTGTTCTCGTTGCTTCGGTGTCCTTGGCACAGAACGTGCCGGTCACCGAGAAGCGCGTGGACAAGCCGTTCGAGCCTGATCAGGCCACAGTTCTGTGGCTGGGCGAGCAGATCTACGCCAACCCGTGGCTGTCCTTGCCGGCCGAGTGGAACAAGTCGTACCCGTCACCGGCATGGATCACAACGGTCTACGGACGTCCTCGCAAGGGCGACTCACTCACCCCGGTGAACGACATCCCCGATTCACAGACAGGCATGGGCCAACGGCCCTGCTTGGTCCATTGGAAGGTACGCGGAGTCTGTGGTGCTGCGGTCGAGGTGGGAGTTGAAGGCAACACCATCGTTTCGACCTTCGTGATCACGGGCGCTGGCAAGACCGTCGAGACTGTTCGCGAGGTCATCGTCGAGCGCACACGTACCGAGTATGTGCTCCAACCTGGCGACGTGAAGACGGTTTTCATCAATACCGGCTTCTACCACCCGCCCGCGGGGTTGACCCAGGAGACTGGCACGAACATCGCAGTCCCTTCCGGACACGCCTTCTACGGCCCGGAAGAGGGTCAGATCGTGGTTGGCATTAAGCGAACAGTCGAGGCCAAGCCTCAGGTCTGTCCGCCGAAGCCGCCTCCGCCTCCGCCTCCGCCCGGGCCGACCTGCCCGCCGGGGACTCCCAACCCCCCGCCCGGGCCGAATAACCCCGGGGTGAACGTGCCTCCGCACGATCCCTCGACTCCGACTGTCCCTGGCGGGGACCCTGTCCCGCCTGGGGTTGGACCCCCGCCACCGGCTCCGCCGGATCACGGGATCATCACCCCCGGTCCGGGTGATCCTCCGACCCCTCCGCATATGCCGTATCCTGACGGTCCGCATCAAGCCGACCCGGTGGACCCGTCAACGTTGTAACTGTAGCCACGCAAACGGCACAGAGTTCTGCTGGGAGCGCTTCTTCACCGAAGCGTTCCCAGATTTATCCAAGTCTACAAACCGTTGCAGATTTGGAATAAAAAAAAGAAAATGAAACTGCTATTGACAAACAAAAATTAAAATGGTATATATTAGTGTTAAGGCACTTTAGTATAAAGTTATTAATTAAGTAAAGTTTTATTAAAAAGCTGCTGGGAGAAAAGGAAAAAAAATGAAAATAGGGGAAATGTTTGCAAAGGTTGGGGGAAGTATCAAAGGTTTCGTTACAAACAAAAAGAAAATGGTTACAACTGTAGCCGTTGCCGCAACACTCGTTGCAGGAGTTTTTGGTTTGCAAGCAAAGCAATCTGCTAATGCTACTGGCACACCAAGATTTAACTTCTTGCAAGGTGATGCAGAAATGCTTCGAGTCGGTAAAGTTACCGATTCAACTTGGGGTGACCCAATTAACGCCAACATTGGCGATAGAGTTGCCTTTCTTTTCTATTACCACAACGGTATGTTGAACACTACCGCTCACAACACAACCCTTCGTGTTGATTTGCCTGTTGACCAAGGTACTCAGCTAAAAGCTACAAGTTACCTTTGGTCTTCTGAGACAGCTTATGTCCAAGACACCGTGGTTGACGGAGCTATTGTTGGCCAAACTGGCGCAACAATCAATCTGCCAACAAACGGTAGAATCACCTATGTTCCAGGTACATCACGATGGTTCCCAAATGGTTCTCAAACCGGTCAAAATTTGCCGGACGGAATCGTTTCCGCTTCTGGTATCAACATTGGTGACGTTCAAGGTTGCTGGCAGTATTCAGGCTATGTTACTTTCTTAGCTGATATTGGTGGTCAATCAAATCTAGTTTTGGATAAAAAAGTTGCACATCCTGGCGAAACTACTTGGCATGATGAAATTATTGCCAATCCTGGTGATAGCGCAGTTTATAATGTTGGCGTTAGAAATGACGGCGATGTTACAGCTGCACAAGTTTCTGTTAAAGATATTCTACCTACTCATATGACCTATGAAACAGGTACGACTTACCTTTATACAAAGGATCACCCAGAAGGTTTGAAGCAAGCAGACACTTTGTTTACTACCGGAATTTCGCTCCCTAATGTGCTTCCTGGTCAAGCAAATGCTGACTATATTACATATAGAGCACGTGTCGATGCCAATATTCCTGCTGGTACTTGGGCTTTGAATAATCAAGCACGAGTTTATCAGGCTGGTGTTGAGAAAGACATGGATCAAGCTAAAGTTACCGTTACTGCTAACCGTGGTTTAATTATCGCAAAAACAGTTTCAAATGGTACAAGCTGGGTTGAGCAAAACACCGCAAAAGTTGGCGACACTGCGTCTTATAGAATTATCGTTAGAAATACTGGCAATATCGCCGTAACTGGTGTGTATGTCAAAGACATCTTGCCAATGTATGTAAACTATATCCCGGGTTCAACCAAAGTTGATGGTGTTGCTGTTGGTGATCAAATTATCACAACTGCAGGACTTTTAATCGGTGATTTGGCTCCAGGCGCACAAAAGACTATTACGCTTCAAGGTCTAGTCTTCGGTTGCCCGCCAATTGGTGGATTCAATGCAACCAATACCGGTTATACTTGGGCAGCTGGTGTCGCACAGATTTCTGATACAGCAATCACTGTCATCAACGTTACTGCTCCGAACGCGCCTTCTACTCATTGATAATTAATTATTCATAATTGAACGGGGACTCACATGAACAGATTCAAAAAGTTTCTTAAGCGAATTCAACCAAAAGCCAAGTATATACTAGGTATTTTGGGAATCGCTGCAGTTGTTTCACAGGGAGCATTTGCTTTCACCAAGCTTTCCGCCACCGAGCCTAGGTTTAACTTCCTCTCTGGTGACTATGAGCTTTTGCGTGGATCAAATTTGACCAACAGCGAAACAACTTGGAAGGATCCAATTAGCGGTAATGCTGGCGATACTTTTCAAGGTATAGTCTATTATCACAATGGAATGGTGGATACGACCGCAGAAAACACAACTATTAAAGTTTCTATTCCTGCGCAAACAACCAACAAAACCGCAACACTTTCAGCTTCACTTTCAGCTGATAATGCAGCTACAGTGACTGACACTATTGTTGATGGTCAAGTTGTTGGTCTGTCTGGCTTGACAGTTAACCTGGCTCAAGATGCTAATTTGGCACTTGTTCCTGGCACCGTTAAGTGGTATCCCAACCAAGCTGAAAATCCAAACGTTCCTGTTAGCTTACCAAATGGTCAAACAGGAAATGAGATCACCAGCTCAGCTGGTGTAAATATCGGTGGTATCAATGGTTGTTGGCAGTATGCCGGTTACATTACATTCGATTTCAAAGCCACTCAAATCTCTAATATTGACTTGAGTGTCGACAAAACTGTTAAGAATGTTACTGCTGGTGAAACCAATTATGTTGAGTTAACCAATGCTTCATCCTCAGATGTAGTCGAGTTCAAAATCGACGCAGAAAATGATGGGAATTCAACAGCAGCTAATTTGAAAATCAAAGATACTTTGCCTGCTGACTTAACATTTGTTGCTGGCTCAATGAAAATTGCTCGCGACGGTTCAGCCACATTTGAAAATGTGTCCGATGCCAACGCTGCTTTAGTCTTTGGGGCCGGTTGGGTTGCTGGAAGCTTGCAAGCTGGTTCAGACAAAAAAGATGTTGTTACTTTTCAAGCATCTGCGCCTGCAACCATTGCTAGCCAAAAAACAGTAACAAACACTGTTGTTATTTCATCCGGGTCAAAATCCGATTCAGACACAGCACAAGTAAAATTGCTGCCTAACACCGCACCAAACATTGTTAAGAACAAAGACGCTAAAAACGTTACCACTGGTGCTATTGCCACTTTGAAAGATGGCGTAAAAGCGCTTGAAGCCAAACCAGGGGATACAATAGAATATACTTTGACTACCAAAAACACCGGAAATGCCGCTTCAAATAACTATGTTATTAAAGACGGTATCAGCGATGTTTTACAGGAAGCAAACTTTGTTTCAGCTTCCAACGGTGGCCATGTTGTCGACACTGGACTTACTGGTGAAGATGCCAAACAAATTCAGTACGACGCAGTAAATATTGCTCCTGATCAGATTGTTGTTCGAACTTTCACTGTTAAGGTCATGGATCCACTACCAAATAATCCTCCAAGTGGATATGACTTTGACCATAAGTTGCACAACGTCTATGGCGATACAGTTTTGGTTGCTATTTCAATCCCAACACCTCCTCCAATTCTGCCAATTCTTCACATTACAAAGACTGTTCGAGATTTTACCATCAACGAATTGAATTTCAGCAAAAGCAATACCGCTACTGCTGGTGACACTTTGGAATATATGATCACCTTCTCAAACACAGGAAACGGTCCTGCTGACTTGGTGAGATTCAATGATGTTCTTCCTGCTGGCGTTACCTATATTCCTGGCACAACTATTCTTTCAATCAATGGTGGTCAAGAACATACAATGCCTGACGGAATCGTTGTGGACGGCGTTATCCTTGACACAATAGCTGTTGGCGACACTGGCTATATCAAAATCAAAGCTATTACTGGTTCAACAATTGCAGCTAACACAGTTCTGACAAACACTGCAAGCTTAACTGATAATAACGCTACAATTTCTGATACTGCTAGCACAACTGTTAAAGCTCCGATAGTTTTGGCTTCAGCCCCACTTCCACGCACCGGTGCTAACACAGTTGAAATTGCCGCTGCTATTGCTGCTATCTTCGCTGCTGCCGCAGTTGTTGCATATCGCAAATTTGCATAAAGCACGGTACTTGTAGGAGCAAGATTAAGAGGGAATTGCCCTGTTGATATAAAGAGAAAAGCTCGCTGAGAAACCTGCCTGACGGCAGGCAGGTCAGCGAGCTTTTTTCGTGTTAGCTGTGAAGTGGACTTGAGCCACTTTTGCGGTTGACATAAGCCATGAAAAGTGATACAATGATCTAGCCTAAATTGAACCTATACTTCTGATCGGAGACAGTTATGCGTGTATCCTGGCTAACCGTAGTCATTGCCGCTTTGGCGGCAACCGTTGCCTGTAATGTCGGCTGGGTCATCTGGTCCAGCCGCCACGACCAAGCATGGCAGACGCGCCTCAACGCGGCCAACGCGGCCAAGGAGGCTGCACTGGCAAAGGCTGTGGATGGCCGCGAGATCGGTAAACTGGTCCGCCTCTGGGCTCTCGAGAAGAAGCTCGACGAGGAAAGGCTCGCCGCTACCCCTGGTAGCAACGACCAGACCATGAAGACCTTTCGCTACATCCTCGTGCGCCCGGCGTTCGGGGATGTCTGGCGAGAACTGAGTCCGGCGGAGAAAGCCGTTGCGGACGAGGTTTGCCTGGGCCCAGACGGGGCAAAGACGAGCCTTTCCGACTTTCTCCGTGATCCGCGCTCCCTCGATTTCATCGACGGAATGAGTGAAGGCCAGGACATCGAAGCGCAGAAGATCGAGGAGCAGTTCGGGAAATGGCTGATTGGTGCCGGCCTGATCCCGCGTTTCAACGAGGAATGAGGCTTAATATCAAATTCTAGGTGATTTTTTCGGTCTAATTCCCCAATATATGTTCAATAATTTTATCTCTTAAATTATCGGTATAACCTCTGTGAATACCGAGTTTTT